>Ga0081539_10000145_pt1 | contig 165008 bp, 122 predicted proteins | sample TabmetS4T2R2_FD_71023 | JGI IMG/M metagenome (GOLD analysis project Ga0081539, IMG submission 71023) | Tabebuia heterophylla rhizosphere microbial communities from the University of Puerto Rico - S4T2R2 | ecosystem: Host-associated > Plants > Roots > Rhizosphere ... | reverse complement strand
TTCGAGGTAGCGGATGTAGCCGTCAATGCCGGTGTCTTTGCCCTTCTTCTTGTCCTGCGCGGGGCGCGCGTCTATGAGCGAGAGCGCCCACCACTGGAACTGGTAGCGGTCTTGCTGGGCGAGAGCTTCCGCCGAGGCCACGTCAGTCGGCGTGCCGTGGACGGTGTAATCGGACAACTCCGTGCCGAACGTTTCGCGCAGGCGATTTTGAATGAGCGCAACGGCGAGGTGCGTGATGTCTATGCCGATCCAGCGGCGGTGCAGGCGTTCCGCCACATTGATCGTCGTACCGCACCCGCAGAACGGGTCAAGCACAACGTCGCCCTCGTTTGATGCAGCTTTGATTATGCGTTCAAGTAATGCTTCGGGCTTTTGTGTGGGATAGCCAAGACGCTCTGCCGCTTGTGAATTGAGCGGAGCAATGTCTGACCATACATCACCGAAAGGTTTGCCGCGCTGCTCATCTAAGTATCGCTTAAATCTTGGAACAGCGCCGGGCCTTGTTTGGATTACTAGCCCCTGCTCATAAGCGTCTTGCATCCGTTCTCTCGTCCAACGCCAAACTCTTGTCACACCCAGAAATTCATAAGTTAAGTTTGGTCTGTCATTGTTCGGATTAATCAAAGATGTGAGTTGATAGAGGCGACCTGCTTCATCTCTGAGTGTGTACTTGCCTGCCGTTTTCTCATCAAGGCTGTCTGGATCATAAGGTGTAAAGGTTGCCTCTTGATTCCAAGTGGAATCGTCTGATTTTTGATAACCAAGGATGACATCGTGATTATTTGGGTATCGCCTAGTCATTAACCCCTTCGCCATTGTTCGCTGCCAAACAATTTCGTTCCTGAAATTTGTCGGCTCGAAGATAGCGTCCAAAACGAGCTTCAAATAGTGACTCGCGTTCGGATCACAATGCAGATAGATGCTGCCCGTCGGCTTAAGCACGCGATGTAGTTCTAATAATCTTGGGGCCATCATCACGAGGTACGCCATCATGTCGGACGTGCCGAGCATCTGGCGCATGGCTTCGACGAGGCGGGCGAGGCGTTCCGGCGCGTCGGGGACTAGCTCCTGATAGGTCGCCTCCGATTCGTGCGTCCAGTGCCACGTGTCCTCGAACGCCATGATCTGCGCCGCCGACTGCGCGCCGCTCGCCTCCCGAAACAGCACGTTGTAGTTCGCCGCCGAGTTGAACGGCGGATCTAAGTACACCAGGTCAACCGACTCGTCCGCTATCTCCTCGCGCAGCACGCGCAGGTTGTCGCCGTAGTAGAGTTGATTCGTCCACGTCATATGCGCACGCGCCCTGAGCCTTGAAGCTAATCCCGCCCGGCGTCAGGATATGCGAAAACCAAGCGTAGGGGGAAGTAATGCTTAAGGGCATGTTATAATTCAAGTGCTATGACAACTATTACTATCCTGCCCGAAAAGTCTGACACCTATCGTGCCCTGGCCGGCGAAAAAGAGTCAACGGGGCGCACGGCGGGCGAGGCGCTGGACGCGCTAACAGCGCAGCTTGCGGACGGCGAAAGCGGCACACTTGTTATCGTACAGAATCACAAGCCCGACACATTTTTCAACGCTGCCGAGCAGGCGCGGCTCACGGAATTGATGCGCCTCCGCGCGGCTGGCAGTTTATCGCCGGCCGAAAGACAGGAGTTGGAAAGTCTGGTTGCAGCCGAACTAGACGGCGCACGCAGGCGGGCGGCAACCTTGCTCGACGGCCTCAAGCCATGAATCCGCACTACTCGTTCGTCTCGGCCCGCGCTCGCCACGCATGCGAATACTGCCACGCCCCTGAAATCGCGGCTATCCACTATAATCGTAAGAAAGTTTGTATTCGTGCGGTGCTGACTAGAGACAACTGATAACACGCTGATGGCCGCCACCTACATTCTCGGCATCTCCGCCTACTACCACGACTCGGCCGCGTGCCTCGTGCGCGACGGCGAGATCGTGGCGGCGGCGCAGGAAGAAAGGTTCACGCGCAAGAAGCACGACCACCGCTTCCCCGCGCACGCCGTCGAGTATTGTCTGAAGGCGGGCGGCATCGAGGGCAAGGAGATCGACTACGTCGCCTTCTACGACAAGCCGCTGCTGAAATTCGAGCGCCTGCTGGAGACTTACATTGACTACGCGCCGCGCGGCATCCGCTCGTTTTGGATGGCGATGCCGCTGTGGTTGAAGGAGAAGCTGTGGATACGCGAGCAGGTTGAGGAACGCTGCGGCTACAAGGGTAAGGTGCTGTTCACCGAGCACCACGAGTCGCACGCCGCCTCGGCCTTCTTCCCCGCCCCGTTCGAGTCGGCGGCCGTCCTGACGATGGACGGCGTCGGCGAGTGGGCGACATCTTCCTACGGCTATGGGCGCGGCAACGAGTTGCACCTGCTCGCGGAGTTGCACTTCCCGCACAGCCTGGGTCTGCTCTATTCCGCCTTCACCTATTACACCGGCTTCAAGGTCAACTCCGGCGAGTACAAAGTGATGGGCCTCGCGCCCTACGGCGAGCCGAAGTACGTGCGGCTGATCTTGGACGAGTTGATCGATCTGCGCGCGGACGGATCGCTGCGGCTCAACATGAAGTACTTCAACTACTGCCAGGGGCTGACGATGACGAACGGCGAGTTCGACCGGCTCTTCGGCGGCCGCCCGCGCCGGCCCGAAGCCGAGTTGACGCAGCGCGAGATGGACTTGGCGCGCTCTGTACAGGAAGTGACCGAAGAGGCGATGCTGCGCATGGCGCGGCACGTGCACAGGGAGACGGGCGAGAAGAACCTGTGCCTCGCGGGCGGCGTCGCGCTCAACTGCGTCGGCAACGGGCGCATCCTGCGCGAAGGGCCGTTTGACCATGTGTGGGTGCAGCCGGCGGCGGGCGACGCGGGCGGCGCGCTCGGCGCGTGCCTGTCCACCTGGTATCAGTACCTTGGCAACGAGCGCAGCGTCGCGCGCGTGTGCGCCGGGCACGCCGACGGCATGCGCGGCTCTTACCTCGGCCCGGCGTACACGAACGAAGAGGTGCGCGCCTTCCTCGACACGACGGGCGCGACCTACCGGCGGCTCGAACACGACGAGTTGGCCGAGTACGTCGCCGGGCTGCTCGCCGGAGGGAAGGTGGTCGGCTGGTTTCAGGGGCGGATGGAGTTCGGGCCGCGCGCTTTGGGCGCACGCTCGATCCTCGGCGACCCGCGCTCGCCCGCGATGCAGGCGCAGATGAATCTGAAGATCAAGTTCCGCGAATCGTTCCGCCCGTTCGCCCCGTCGGTCTTGCGCGAGCGCGTCGGCGATTATTTTGAGTTAGACTGCGATTCGCCCTACATGCTGCTCGTCGCGCCCGTGCGCGCGGAGCAGCGCGTCCCCATGACCGACGCGGAGCAGAAGCTCTTCGGCATCGCCAGGCTGAACGTCCCGCGCTCGACCGTGCCGGCCGTCACGCACGTTGACTACTCGGCGCGCGTGCAGACCGTGCGCCGCGAGGACAATCCGCTTTACTACGATCTGATCGCGGCGTTCGAGCGTCTGACCGGTTGCCCCCTGGTCGTCAACACCTCGTTCAACGTGCGCGGCGAGCCAATCGTCTGCGCGCCCGAACACGCTTTCGCCTGCTTCATGCGGACGGAGATGGACGTGCTCGTGATGGGCGATTACGTGCTCGACAAACGCGATCAGGACATCAGCTTGCGCGAGCGCGACCTGACGTGGCAGGAGGAGTTTCAGCTTGACTGAGGCGCAACACGAAGAGCGGCCCGTCACGGACGCGCAGGCGCGCAAGACCGCTCTCGTCGTGGCGGGCGTGCTCCTGCTGCTCGCCGCGTGGAACTATCACCGCGGGCGTTTGACGGTCGTCCTCGTGCTCGGTAGCATCGGCGCGGCGCTCGTCCTTGTCGGCTTATTCGTGCCACCGCTCGCGCGCGGCTTTCATACGTTCTGGATGCGCGTCGCCACGCTGCTCGGCTGGGTCAACAGCCGCGCCCTGCTGGGGCTGATGTTCTACGGCGTGTTCGCACCCTACAACCTGATCGGGCGTCTTGTCAGGCGCGACCCGCTGAACCGGCGCAAGCCGCCCCGCGACAGCTACTGGGTTGCGCGCAAGCAGACGCGGCAGACGAAAGAACAGTTCGAGCGCACGTTTTAGCCGCGCCGGGGTCGAGATCAAAATCTATATGGGCAAAATGCGTCTGGCCGGGGAAATCTGGCTGTTTCTTTCGCAGAACAAAAAGCTGTGGCTGCTGCCGATTATCGTCGTGCTGCTGCTGCTCGGCATCCTCCTCATCTTCGCGCAATCTTCCGCGCTCGCGCCGTTCATCTACACGCTGTTCTAGAGCAATTTATGTACGACGTGACCGAGCGACCTTCCTGCCGGGAGCGTGGGCGCGCGCGCCCGCCAAGCGTGCTGAAGCACGCTCAAAGGGTTCAGCTAGATTCAAGCTTGCGCTTTAGCGCATCGTTTGTTCGCGCTGACGCGCTCAAGGCGGGCGGGACGCCCGCGCTCCCGGCAGTAGGTTGGGTGGTGAACCCGACCGCGAGCCATTCTATTTCCGCTTCTGCGCACGCAGCGGGATCGTCAACTCGCGGTGCGCGTACTCGCCCGCCGTGCCCGTGAAGCTGACCGCGAGTTGCGCGTCGCCCGCGCCCGCCTGCTGTACTCGCACGCCCTCCGCTTCGCCCAGACGTTTCCATGTCCGCACGCCGAGCGTGTAGGTGCGGCCCGCCAGACCTTCGAGCGAGAGATGCAGCGCGTCCCTCTCGGCGCGGGCGCGCAGCAGGCGCAGACCCACGTTGGTCGCGCCCGCGAGCAACGGCTGCGGCGCGACGTAAACGTCCGTCCCTTCGTCGTAACGGATGGTCAGGTCAGCGCCGTCCGCCTCGACGTTGGTTCTGGCTTCGACGAGCGCCGTGTCGGCCGCGTGCCCCGCCGCCCCGTAGTTCAACAGCGTACTGGAGCGCACGCGCCCGCCCTCGCTCCCGCGCCATTGCGCGTCGAGCGGCAAAGGCAGCGTGACGATAAACTGCCGCACGGTCGCAGCCGGGGACGCAGGTTGTGCGTGGGGCTGCGGGCGCGGGCGCAGCGTTACGCGCGTGTAGCCGCGCCCGCGCGTGAGCCGCAGATCGTAGGCGCGACCGTCGGCGGCCGACGCTAGGTTGCTTATCTCCACTTCGTTCCAGTTCGCCGGCAGTTGCGGCGTGAAGCGCAGGACGCGCCCGCCGTCCTGCCACGCGAGGCCGAGCAGGCCGCGCAAAGTGGGCGTGATGACCATAGCCTCCGACCAGACCTGGTGGTGCGACGAGCGGCCGAAGGGCGCGTTGAAGTCGCCAGAGAGCAGTTCCGTGACGTAGCCCTGATCGTTCTGGTAGGTGAGCAGGGCATTCGCCATCAACGCCTGGAAGCCGATGTGCGGGCGGCCGTAGTTGTACGCGGCGAGGCTCGCCCAGCCGGTAAAGAGCGGCCAGACCGAGCCGTAGTGGTAAGAGAGCGGATCGTAGAGGCGACTCTGGCGCGAGATAATGCGCGCGCCCCAGTCGGTCGCAAGCTGCGCGCCGCCGAGGTGGTCAAGCTCGCTTTGCGCGCGCTCGTCCGGCATCGTCCTGAACCAGAGCGGGACGGCGGGCAGGACGGTGTCTTCGTCGTAGAGGCGCGCGCCTTTCAGTTCGTTCATGCGCGCCTGCCTGCGCTCGCGGTTCGGGCCTGGATCGGCCTTCGGTTCTTCCGTCGCTGGCAGCTTCGTGGCGAACGCGTAGAAGCCGCGCGCCGGCAGCCAGTAGGTCTGCTCCATCGCTTTCGCCGTCCGCTCGGCGGTCGCGCGTGCGCGCGTTGCGAGTGCGCCGTCGCCCATCGCGTCGGCCAACTCGGCCAGGTCGCGCGCGGCGGCGATCCAGAGACCCTGCATGTAAATCTCTTCGTGGGGCGGATAGAGCGCGCCGCCTTCGACCCAGCCGTGCCCGAACTTGGTGTTCTCGACCAGACCGTTCGCGTCCGTGTCGGTCGCCGCGGTGAAGCCGTAGGCTTTGACGATTGACTCCCAACTGCGTTTCAGAAACTCGCGGTCGCCGGTGGCGCGGAAATAGTCGGCGTGCGCGATGACGTAGAGTGGCGTGGCGTCGGCGCTCGCCCAGGGGTATTCGTAGTCTGTGAACCAGGGGATGAGCGCGGCGGACTGCGAAATCTCGTGCGGGATTTTGCCGTCGGCGCGCTGGAATTTTTTGAGGAAGTCGAGCGCGGTGCGCGTCGTCTGAAAGTCGCCCACGGAGTTGAGCGCGAAGCTTGTCCAGAGCGCGTCGCGGCCGAAGAACCAGGCGAAACCGGGGCGCTCCGACTCGCCCGATGTGCGATAGCCGGCGACGAGGCCCGTGCCGAGCGCCGGGTTCGTCACCACGCCTTTGTCCACGCCGACCTTCGCCCACGCGAACGCCTCGTCGAGCCGCGCGTCCGGCGTCCTGATGGCGAGCGTCGCGGCTTGCAGGCGCTCGTAGTGCGCGACCGTCTGCTCGTAGAGCGCGGGGATCGTGCGGAGCAGCCGCTCGTAGGTCGCCTTCGCCTTGTCGCGCCCCTCGCTGCCGCCCGCGATGACGATGGGGATGAACTGCGTGCGCAGAGATTCGGGACTCGTCTCGATCACGAAGCGCGCGGGCACGGCGCGCGGCTCTTCCTGATACGGCATGACGGAGATGTCGCGCGCGGCGGGCGAGCCGACGACACCGACGAAGCGTTTCGTCTCCTCCGTGATGAAATAGACGTGCGCATCCTCGTCCCAACTGAGGTTGCCGGTCATCAGCCCGGCGGGCCAGGACAGGCGCAGGCGCGGGCGGAAGGAGGCGGTGATTGTCATCGGCAGCACGCTCTCAACGTCGAGCAGCATGACGAGGCCCGGCTCGTCCACCGGCGCGAAGACGGTCTGGCGGACGGTGAAGGCGGCGTGCGAGTAGGTGAACGTGGTGGCTTCGGGGCGCGTCGTGATGCGTGTGAGCGTGTCCGCGCCAGCGATGTCGAGCGGGTAGCCGGCCATGCGAAACGACAACTCGAAGCTGTCGAGCAGCTTCATCGGATAGACCCACGCTTCTAGCCCACGGTGCTCGTAGCCGAAGGCGGCCGCGCGCCGCCCCGTCACGTCGTAGAACGCGCCCGCGCGCGCCGCGCGTTCCAGTTCCAGCCCGCTCTTGCGCAGCGCAAACTTCGGCACGCCGGGCGCAGGCGTCTGCGCCTGCGCGGGGCCGAGCGCGCAGGCGACGAGCCACAGGCAGCAGGCCGCGCGCAGCATCAGTTGTGCGGACAATCGGGTCTCCCCTGCCGTCGGACGATCTCGTGGAGCGTGCGCCTGTTTGTAATCCCGCGCCGCGCCGCGCGTCAAATATCTATTTTAGGCTTGCGCTCGCCGCGCCAACTTAATAAACTCTGTAACGGCGACGCGGACGTGCCGCCGCCCGTGGCCGCTCTCTCCTGTTCGTGCGACTCTCCTGACCGAAAGGTTACAACTTAAGACATGATGAAGATCGAGACCGTGGAGTCTCTGCCTGCGCTCGGGCCGGTGGACGTGGAAACCGCACGCGAGTTGACGCGGCTCAAAAGCGGGTTCGTCAACACGCTCGTCCACGACATACGCCTGCCGCTCGCCAGCATCCTCGCGCTGCTCGAACTGTTCGACAGCAAGCTCGCCGCGCGCGAGCCGTTCGACGTGGAAGACCGCGAGTTGCTGCTCTCGGCCGTCGGGCAGGGCGCGCGCCTGCGCCGGCTGGTGGACGACCTGCTCGAAGTCACGCAGCAGCAGGAGCGTCCGCTCGCCTTAGAGCCGCAGCCGGCGGACACGCACGCGCTGCTCGCGGAGTTGGTCGCGTCCGTGCGCGGCGAGGCGGCGCTGCGCGGCGTGGAGACCAGATTGCGGGTGCACGCGGGCACGCCCGCGCTCGAAGTGGACGCGCGGCAGGTGCGCCGCGCGCTGGCCAACATGCTCGCGTGCGCGCTCGGCGCGACCGCCGACGGCGGCACAGTCAGCATCGAGGCACAGGGCATCACCGGCACGCGCAAGGGCGACGAGGGGCGCGGCTTCGTCATCATCAACTTCACCGACACGTCTGACGGCATCCCCGCTGAAGAACTGCCGTTCGTCTTCGACACCTTCTGGCAGCCCTCCGACGGGCGGCGGCACGCGGGCGGCTGTGGCGTCCGGCTCGCGCTCGCCAAACGGATCGCCGCCGGGCACGGCGGCAACGTCGCCGTGCGCAGCCAGCGCGGCGTCGGCGCGACCTACTCGATCCTGCTGCCCGCCCACGCCGAACACACCGCGGCGAAGGGTGACGCGCCGTGCGTCCTCATCGTCGAGGACACGCCCGACCTACGCGTGCTGCTCGGCAAGCTGGTCGAGCGCATGGGCTACGAGACGCTGACGGCGGACAGCGCGGCGGAGGCGCTGGCGCTCTTGGAAGGCGGCACGCGCGTCGCGCTGCTCCTGACCGACTGGGCAATGCCCGCCGTCAGCGGCGGCGAACTGATCGCCACGCTCCGCCGCGACCCGCGCTGGCGCGACCTGCCCACTATCGTTCTCACAGGCCACGACGAGGTCGCCGACGAAGCACAGACCGCTGGCTGCGACCGCTTCCTCGTCAAGCCCATCCTGCGCGACGAGTTGCAAGAAGCGATCTCCGAATTGCTGGCCGAGAAGGAACGGCAAGCATAGCCCCAGTTCAACCTGAGCACGGGGCGCAACCAGCCGCCGGAGGCGGCGACAGAATGTAGCCCACGGCCGACGCCGTAGGATCAAGTCGGATAAAAAGGCGCGAAGCCCCTGAAAGGGGCGAAAGAAACGCGAGTTGAATTCTTTCGCCCCTGTCAGGGGCTTAATGAATTTTTGTTGCCCGTTTCCCACGGCCCAGCGCCCTGGGCTACATTCTGCCGCCCGCTGGCGCGGGCCGGGCGACTGTTGGCTGTCGGCCTGCTTCTACTTGATCGTTCTGTCCCTAAATGCCGAGCACGTTGACCAACTCCTGCACCGACGCGGCGCTCTTCTGCAAAGCGATGCGCTCTTCGGCTGTCAGGTTGATCTCGATGATCTGTTCCAGCCCGCGCGCGCCGAGCTTGCAGGGCACGCCGACGTAGAGACCGTTGACGCCGTACTCGCCTTCGAGGTACGCGGCGCACGGCAGAATCTTCTTCTTGTCCTTCAGGATCGCCTCCGCCATCTCGACCGCGGCGGCCGACGGCGCGTAGTAGGCCGAGCCTGACTTGAGCAGCCCCACGATCTCCGCGCCGCCGTTCGCCGTGCGCTTCACAATCGCGTCGAGTTGATCTTTGGGCAGCAGTTCCGTCACGGGAATGCCGGCGCACGTCGAGTAGCGCGGCAGCGGCACCATCGTGTCGCCGTGCCCGCCCAGGACGAACGCGGTCACGTTCTCGACCGACACGTCCAGCGCCTCCGCCAAGAAGCAGCGCATGCGCGCCGAATCCAACACGCCCGCCATGCCGATGACGCGGTGCTTGGGGAAGCCGGAGCGACGGTATGCCACCTGCGCCATCGCGTCGAGCGGATTCGAGACGATGATCAGGATCGCGTCGGGCGACGTGCGGACGATCTCGTCCACCACGTTCGAGACGATGCCGGCGTTCGTCTTCAGCAGGTCGTCGCGGCTCATGCCGGGCTTGCGCGCGAGGCCCGCGGTGATGATCACGATGTCGGAGTCTTTCGTCTGCGCGTAGTCGTTCGTTGCGCCGACCATCCGCGCGTCGAAGCCCTCAATCGGCGCGGCCTGCGCCAGGTCAAGCGCCTTCCCCTGCGGCACGCCCTCGATCACGTCCACGAGCACCACGTCGCCGAGTTCCTTGCTCGCCAGCCAGTGCGCGGCGGTCGCGCCGACGTTGCCCGCGCCCACCACCGTGATCTTGTTTCGCTTCCCCATCTTCTTTATCCTTTCAACGCAAAACGGTTTTTATTGCACACTGAGCCAAACCTCGCGGGCGCACTCGGCGGCAGTCTTTCGTCCGCACTCTTGCGCTCGATTGTTTGTGACTTGGAAGAGCGCGAGTGTACGGTGCGCTCGCGGCGGGTGTCAAGGAAGACGAACGGCGGGTAGTGATGCAGTTTAGCTTGAGTGAATAGCACAGTAGGTACACCACAGAGGCACAGAGGGCACGGAGGGGGCACAGAGGATCGAAGACACTCAAGCCTCCGTGCCATCTCTGTGCTCTCTGTGCCTCTGTGGTGAACTACCGCTTCACCCTTACTCAAGCCCAAAGTGAACCACTACCGAACGGCGGCGCGGGCGTTACGGCGCATGAGCTTACGCGACATCTGGCGGCGGTGGCTGGCGGCACGGTCTGAGACGACAGGTGCGCCCGACGCCGCGCGTGTCGTCGTTGATGACGAAGATGAAGCTGTCGATCCCTACAACCCTTTTCCCGAACCCGTCCGCCTGGAGATCACGGACGTGTTCGATCTGCACACGCTCGCGCCGCGCGATGTGGGGCGCGCGGTCGAAGAGTACCTGCGCGAGGCGCACCGGCTCGGCTTCCGCAGCGTGCGGCTGATTCACGGCAAGGGGCGCGGCGTACAGCGTGCCACCGTCCGTGCCATCCTCGCGCGCACGCCGTTCGTCGCCGGCTGGACGGACGCGCCGCCCGCTGCCGGCGGTCTCGGCGCGACCGTCGCACATTTCACACGGGAAGACAGGGAGTAAGCAACGGCCGTTGCTTGCCTATACGAAACGGGCCTGACGGAATTAGCCACACAGGCGAGAAGGGCACGAAGAGATAACCGTCTTCTTCGTGCCCTTCTCGCCTGTGTGGCTTTAGCTACGTGCGTGTCGCGCGGCCGACGACTTATTCATTGCAGACTTAGGAGCACCAGAATCTCGCCCGTGCCGGCCGCGAGCGGTTCTAACGCTTTGCCGATGATCGTGCCGGGGCGATGGATCAAAGTGCCGGCTATTCTGATGGGTTGCGACCTCATCGCCACCCCCGGCTTGTCCCCGGTCACGAGCAGGTCGCCGACTCTGATGGGGCGGTGGGTGGCGTCCACCCTGACCTTGACCCTGCCGGTCGTCGCCACCAGCACCTTATCCGCCCCGCCTTCGCCGAGGCTCAGACCGGGCCGGGCCGAGACGACGCCCGCGACGCGCGTGTCGTAAGCCCGCGCCGACGCGGCGACGGCGTTCGCCAGCTTCACGTCCAGGCTGACGACCGTGCCCGCCGCCAACCGCCCCCGTGCCGGCACCCACTCGGCCACGTCCTGGTATTTCGCCGCGATGTTGCCGGACACCTGCACGTCGCCCGCCACGTCCAGCCGCACCTGCGGGCTGACGGTGCCGATGCCGACGTTGCCGTTGGTCGCCAGGAACAACTGCCCGTTGTTCGTCACGTTGTCGGAGAGGAAGCCGGCCGCCAGCATGAACGGGCGCACCACGCCGCTGCCGCTCCGGCCCGTCCCCAGCACGAAATCAGTCCCGCGCGCGCGCATGCTGGCGAACTCGTAGTTGGTCGAGTCGGCCAAAAAGTCCGTCCCGAAGATGGAGAACTGCGCGCGGTTGTTCGCTACGCCCGTGCCCTTCGGAATCACCGCGAACGACATGTTGGCATTCGGCCCTGTCACCGGGTAGAACTGGAACTGGGCGAAGTTGGGGACATTGCTCGCGTTAAGTATTAACGGGTTGACGCCTGTACCGGCCGCCGCCGGGCGCACCTCGACGCCCAGCCCGCTCTCGCCCAGGAGCGAGTCGCTGAGCGTGCCGCTGCCGCCCGTCTCCGCCCACTTCGCCAGCCGCCCCGCCGTGCCCGTGCCCGCCGCCAGCGGCACGATGTCGCCGGACGCATCTTTGCGCCCGCTCAGACCGGAGGTCTGCACCGTCCCGTCGGGGAAGGCGACGCCCTTGGCCGCGCGCAGGAAGCCGGAGGCGCTGATGTCGCCCACCACGTCGAGGCGCGCCTGCGGCGCGGACGTGCCCAGGCCAAGATTGCCCTCCGGGGTGAGCCGCATCAGTTCCCTGTCCTTCCCGCCGAAGAAGTCGCCCAGCCGAAACGTCAGCCCGCCGCGCGTCGAGATCAGTTGCCCATCCTTGCTGTTATGCGCGAGCAGGGCGGCGGCCGTGCCCGCGCCCTCCTTCACGGTCGTCAGCATCTTCTCCGGCTCGCCCTCGTGCAACTGCAAGGAAGCTTGTCCGCCCTGCACCTGTACCGTGCCCTGCCGGACGCTTAAGCGGCCGGTCAAATCCCTGAGCGTGACGACGCACAGGTAAGCGCCGTCGGCGAGCGGCTGCCCCTGTCTGTCCTGCACCGCCCAGTCGCGCACCGTGCCCGGCTGAAACCCGGAGTTGTAGAGAGAGTCGCCGCCCGGACTGAACACCTCAAGGCGCATTTGTCCGAGCGCGTCAAAGGCGACAAAGCGCACGCCCTTGTCGGACAACGAGACCGTGACGGTCGGCTCAGGCGGCGCAGGCGCACGTTTGCTGGCCGGCGCTTCCTGTGCACAGATGACTGCGGGCATCGGCCACAATAGTAGGCCCAGCATGATGGTTCTCAGCGTGGTCATAATTCTCTCCTTACTTCTGTCTGACGGCCCGCATTCGTGGGGCAGCTATTTGCCTTAACCCTGAGGGCAACGGCGCGCCTAATGTGCGCTCTTACCGTCAACCAGCGATGGTGCGAATGCGCTGGCGCAACTCTTCGATGTGAATCCGCTTGACGACCACGCCAGCGCCGAGCGACGGATCGGTGTACTGCGCTGGCGGATAGCCGAGCGTGGTGGCGGCCTCCTCCAGATACGTGCGTAGCTCCACGACGTGTGCTGCTTTAATCGGCGTGCTGAAAGGTACGAGCGCCGGGTCAGTCCATTGGGCCGGTGCTAGCCCGGCCACCGCCCGCAGCGCGTCCACCGCCTGTCTGAGTTCCGCGAGGTGCTGCGCCTTGACGGTGGTTGCGCCCGCCGTCAGCGTGTCGTCGGTGAACGTGGCCGGCAGGTAGGCGAAGGCGTTCGGCTTCGCGTATGTGCCGCCCGACGCGGGCGTCAACTCGATCTGGACTGCCCCGACCGCGTGCGCGGGCGTGGTCACGGTGATCTCACTCGCGCCGTTGCTATACGCCCAGGTCGCGGCCACGCCGCCCACCGTCACGCTGGACAATCCGGCGAACGCGCCCGTGAGTTTCACTTGTTGTCCGCCCGTCGTGCGCCCCGCTGCCGGGAGCACGCCGTCTATCCGCAAGGCGGAGGAAGTAATCTGAATGATCTTGGCGACGGAAGGCACGCCGTTGCCGTTCAGAATAAACAGCATGTAATGGCCGGGCGGACACAGGTTGGGGTCGGCCGGGGCGGTGACGTTTAGGCCGTTGGCGGTCGGGGAAAAGCCCAGGCGGTTGATCCGCTGGTTCTGGTTGAAGGCGTGCGTCACGGAGGCCAGGCGAATCCAGTTCACGCTCGTGATGCCGGCTGCGTCGGGCGTCTGCACGGAGAAAGTCTGGCCGTAAGTGACCACCGTCGGCGCGCTCGTGACGGACGGACGCGCCCCTTTGAACAGGTAAGGCGGTGAATATATCTCCGCGTTATTCTGTGCCCCGGCCGCCGAATCGGGATGCCCGCCGCCGGCCACGAGCACCCGGCCGTCCGGCAGCAGCAGCGCGTTTGAATGATAACCGCGATAGCGCGCCTCGGCCGCGAGCGGCGTCCACGTCTCCGTGTCTGGATTCCACAACTCGGCGTAGAACACAGCGCCGCTTGAGTCGTCGAAGCCGACCGCGCTGCTGCCACCCGTCACCAGCACCTTGCCGTCGGGCAGGAGCGTGGTGTTGAGGTGTCGCCGCCCGACGGACATCGGTGCGACGACGCGCCAGGCTGGAGTCGTGGCGTTCAGGTCTATCACCTCGGCCGTCGCGCTAGGCAGGATGGGCGGCGGCACGCTGGGGCTGCAATCGTCGCGCGGGTTGCCGCCGACGATCAGCGCCTTCCCGTCGTTATACAGCACGGACGAGCCGTAATCCCGGTAGCACAGGCTGCTGTTCGCCACGTCCGTCCACGCGCCCGTGCCCGTCGTGTCGAGATAGCGCGCGGTCTTTTGCGGCCCGGCGACGAAGACCTTGCCGTTTGGGGCGAGGTACATGAACGGGTAATAATCCGCCCAGGCCGGGTACGGCCCCAGCAGGGCGCTGGTCAGATTGCGCCACGTGCCGCTGGCGACCTGCCAGACCTGGGGCAGCGGGTTGATGTCGGCGTAGCCGAGCCGCGTGCCCGCCACGACCAGCACGTCGCCGTTGGCCAGGGTCGTGTTGGTGGGATACCAGCGCCCGGCGTTCATGTTCGGCAGCGCCGTCCACGAATTGGCGAACGGGTCGTAGACGCCCGCCTTCACCGCGCCCACCTGATCCGCAATGTGCCCACCCGCGACCAGCAAGCGCCCGTCGGCGAGGAATGAGTGCCCGCTACAGAATATGTCCCAGTCGGGCAGCGCCGGGAGCGTCGTGAACACGGCCGGGTTGGCCGGGTCCCACAGGCGGGGCGTGCCGTCCCACATGGGGCTGACGCTGTCGTTATGCCGATCCCAGAACATCACCTTGCCGGTCGGGAGCAGGTGCATGTGGATGGGCACTGTCGGCCACGTCATGACGCCACTCCACTGCCCGGCCTTCTGCGGATCGTCGTCGTCCACGATGGTGACTGTCGCCGTCGCCGGGCTGCCGAGCGTGGCCCCGCCGGTCGGAGCATTCAACGACACCTGAAACGTCTCGTCATTTTCCACCGCGCCGTCATTGAGAGTCTGCACGCGGATGGTCTTGACTGTTTCGCCGTCGGCGAACGAGAGCGTCGCGCCCGCCACGCCCGTATAGTCAGAGCCAGCGCTGGCCGAGCCGTTCGCGGTGGAATACGCGACGGTTATCGCGCCCGCGCTGCCGTTCGTGCGGTTCACGGTGAGCACGGCTGGCCCGCTCTCGCCGGTCGTGTATGAGCTTAGGCTGAAGGCCAGGACGCCCGGCGGCGGCGGGTCGCCGACCTGAATAGTGATCAGCTCGGCATCGCCGAGCGGGGTCGCGCCGGTTTGAGTGACGATGAATCCGATTAAAGAGTACGTGCCGGGCGTGGTGGGCTGCCAGTGAAATTGTCCGGTCGTGCTGTTAAAGGTGGCCCCGGCCGGCAGGTTCTGCGTGCTGAAGCTGACGGCGTCTGCCTCCGGGTCGGAGGCGGAGACGGTAAAGTCCAAGCTTTGGCCGGCGGCCACGGTCTTATTGCCGATAGGATTCAACACCGGGGCGCGATTTGAGGTCGAACCGGCGGCCTGCGTGGCCGTGAACACTTTAGCCCCGGCCTGGTTGTAGAGGTCGGCCACCCAGAGGAAATTCTGATAGTTATTTACGTCCGTCGTCCGCGCGTCCGTTATTCGGCCCGACGCATTGCTCCCGCCCTGGTTGTTAATAACGAAGGTCGCGCCGCACCACATCTGCGGCGTATTCGTACAGCCGCATAAGAAGTCGGCCGGCGGATCGGTCTCCAGGAGATGGACTTTGAGTGTGTAGGTTTCCGCGCCTAAGCCGTCGTACTGGATAACGACTAACGGGGAATAGTTAGCAAAAGTCGTATCCCTGGGTAAGACGGTAGGCACGCTAACAAAGCTGACAGACGCGGCCACTGCCGCTGACGCCCCGGCAGCGTGCTCTGTCCGCGAGGCTAACGCCGGTGACGCCGATGAGAGGGCTTCAAGCGATGGCCCTTTGGCCGCAGCTAGGGTCTCCGCGAGGGAGCCGCGTCGTGCCCGGCGGCCCGCCGGGCCATCGTTCGCGCCCGCCTGAGAGAGGCACAGAGCAGCTAGAAAAATAAGGGCGATAGTGCTGACGTTACGGTGAAGATTCATGACGCCACCCTGTCGAGGTGAAGGCTGAGAAGTGGCGAGGTCGCGCTGAGGCTACAGCAGATCAGGTGCTGCGGTCAATGGCCATATTCACCCGACCCATAAATGCTTATTGTCTCCGCCCGATCAGCGCAATCGCCTGCGCCACTACGTTCCGCGTGGCGGCCAGCGCGTGCTCGGCGTCGGCGCGTGCGCTGTTCGTTTTGTGCATCACGAGCGCGACGCGCAGGTCGCCGCCCGCCGCGGCGAGTGCGGACTGTGCGTGCGCTTCGTCGAGACCGGTCTCGGCGCGCAGGATGCGGAGCGAGCGCGCCTTCAGTTTCTCGTTGCGCGGCAGCAGGTTCGTCATGCGGTTGCCGGTGACGTAGCCGAGCCGGATCATCGTCGCGGTCGAGAGCATGTTGAGCACCAGCTTCTGCGCTGTGCCCGCCTTCAGCCGCGTCGAGCCGGCGATGACTTCCGGGCCGACGACCGGCACGATGGCGACTTCGACCGCGCGCGTAATCGGCGACGCAGGCACGCACGTGACGCAGGCCGTGAATGCGCCGAGCGCGCGCGCGTGCCTGACCGCGCCGACGGTGTAAGGCGTGCGCCCCGACGCCGCGATGCCGACGACTGCATCACGCGCCGCCACGCCGCGCGCGACCAGATCGCGCGCGCCCGCCTCGGCGTCGTCTTCCGACGCTTCGGTCGCGCGGTACAGCGCCTCGTAGCCGCCCGCGATGATCCCCTGCACCAGTTCCGGCGCGACCCCGAACGTCGGTGGGCACTCCGCCGCGTCCAACACGCCCAGCCGCCCCGACGTGCCCGTGCCTACATAGAACAGACGCCCGCCGCCGCCGAGCCGCGCGACGATGCCGTCCACCGCGCGCGCCACGTCAGGCAACACACGCTCGACCGCCCCGGCGACGCGCGCGTCCTCCGCGTTCATCAGCCGCACGATGCCTTCCGCCGACAGCCGCGCGATCTCCGCCGTGCGTGGGTTCTCCTGCTCCGTGATCGGAAGCTGATCTTTGTCCTCAGTCGCCATTGAAAGGTCTAAAGTCCAAAGTCCAAAGTCCAAAGCCCAAAGTCCAACGTCAGGTAGCACGGACATTAGACTTTGGACTTTGGACTTTGAACTGATCACCCCGCGAGCGCGAGGCGTTCGAGGTGTGCGCGGGCCATGTGCGTGGCGGCGATGGCGGGCGCGAGTTGCGGCGGCGCGAGGTAGGCTTGCGCGGCGACGCCGTTGATGACCTGGCGCAAGGGGGCGAGGATCAGTTCGCCCGCTTTGAAGACGCCGCCGACGTAGGCGACCTGGAAACGCTCGCGCTGCATCTGCAAGCGCCGGATGACGGCGACGGCCGCCTTGCCCAGTTCACGCCCCGCGTCCGTGATGATGGCGCGCGCCACCTCGTCGCGCTCCTCCGCCGCCTCGACGACGTGCCGGCCGAAGCCGGCGATGTGCTCATTCGTCATGCTCGGCGCGTAGATGACCATCGAGAGATCGTCCGGCGACGCGGCGTTGAAATAAGCGCAGGCCCGTTCGCTCAGAGACGTGGCCGGGCCGCGCCCGTCCGCCGCCTGCGCCACCGACTGCAACGCGCGCCGCGCCAGCCACGCGCCGCCGCCCTCGTCGCCCGCCAAAGGCCCCCAGCCGCCCGCGCACGTGCGCTTGCCCCGCGCGCTCCGCCCGCAGCAGATCGAACCCGTGCCCGCGATCAGGACGAGGCCGGGTGCGCCGTTCGTCGCGCCGTAGAGCGCGATCTCGGCGTCCGTCACGACTTCGATTGAGCGTATGCCGAGGCCCAGGAGCGTCTCGCGCATGCGCTCGCGTAGGTCGGCGCGGCGCACGCCCGCCAGGCCCACTTCGGCCGCGCCGATGTCCGCGCGCCTGACGTGCGCCGCGTCGCACGCGCTGTCCGTCGCGTCGCGCACGGCCGCGGCCGCGTTGTTGACGCCCACGCGCAACGGGTTCGACGGCCCGGCGTAACCTTCGCCCAGCACGCGCCCGTGCTCGTCGGCGACGACCGCGTGCGTCTTCGTGCCCCCGCCGTCCACGCCGAGCACGTACTCCGGCGCGCGCACCTTGGGCGGAAGCTTGACGGCTGCGGCTTTGGGCTTCATAAAAATTCAAGTCCGGAGTCCGGAGTCTGAAAGCAGTCGGTTTCCGACTCCGGACTCCGGACTTTAAAATTCGCGGTTGCGATTTTACGCACGCCCTGACGTATAATTGAAACTAAAAGATTTTATCCGTTCGATAATCACGTCTGATACCGGAGTCCGAGGATGGAGATACGGCAACTGCGCGCGCTCCAAGCCATCGCCGAGACGCACACGTTCACCGCCGCCGCCGAGCGCGTCCACGTCACGCAGGCCGCGATCAGCATGCAGATACGCCAACTCGAACAGGAGGTGGGTGCGCCGCTGTTTGTGCGCACGCCGCGCCGCTGCGTGCTGACGCACGCGGGCGAAATCCTGCTCGAACGGGCGCTGCGCATCCTGCGCGAGCACGACGCCGCGCTCGAAGAGATGGCGGAACTGTCGGGCGCGACGCGCGGGCGGCTGCGGCTGGGGAGCGCGTCCGCCATGTTCAGCAGCGACCCGCTCCCGCAGTTGCTCAAGGAACTGCGCAAGCGGCATCCGCACGCCGAGGTGTCGGTCGTTTCGGGGACGAGCGAGGCGTTGGTTAGACAGATTCTCGCGGGCGAGCTAGACCTTGCGTTCGTCTCGCTGCCCGTCGAGGCGCGCGGCATCCAGACCGAGCCGCTGTTGGCGGACGAGTTGATCGCCATCGCGCACCCGAAACACGCGCTCGCCGCGCAGCGCGTGATCAGCGCGTTCGCGTTGGCGGGCGAGCCGCTGATCCTGGGCGAGCGCGGCGGCAACACGCGCCGGCTGATTGACGAGTTCTTCGCGGAGGCGGGCTTGCACCCGAAGGTGAGCATGGAGTTGAGCCGGCTCGCCTCGATCAAGCGCATGGTGGAGGCGGGCTTGGGCGTGGGGATCGTGCCGGTGCAGTCCGCTTTGGCCGAGGTGAATGCGGGGCGGCTCGTGCGCTGGTGGATCGAGGGCGCGCGGATCAACTCCGAGATGGGGCTGGCGCGTCTGCGCGGCGGCTACCACTCGCCGCTGCTACAGACCTTCGTCCAACTCTGCCACGAACACTTCAAGGCGCGGGCGCTGGGACTGGACAAGCTCAAACAACCTGCGCCGCGCAAAGCGCCGAAGGCGGCGGGCAAGCAGAAAGGACGCAGACGATGACTGAGCGTTGTGCACATTTCGCGCAGATGCGCCCGGTGACGCCGTCGGCTGACGGCTGCGAGGACTGTCTGAAGACAGGCGACACTTGGGTGCATCTGCGTCTGTGCCGGACGTGCGGGCACGTCGGCTGCTGCGACAGCTCGCCGAACAAGCACGCCACCAAACATTTCGACGCGAGCGGGCATCCGCTCATCCAGTCGTTCGAGCCGGACGAGGAGTGGGGCTGGTGCTACGTCGACGAGATGTTTTTCGACACGCTCGAATGAGTTAAAATCCCGGCCGCAACCGATACAGCAAAGACGACCAGCGGCCGCCTCGCACGCCGCCCGCAACAGGAGGTAGACATGCGCCCACGTCCCGTCAGTTTCGGCAAACTTCTCTTCGCGCTCGCGGTCAGCGCGAGCCTGTGGCCTGCGCCCACGCCGCCGGTCGCGGCAGACACGTTCCGCCCCGTCGTGCGCGGGCGGCGCGGCGTGGTGGCGGGCGGGCAGCCGCTGTCTGTGGCGGCGGGTCTGCGTATCTTACAGCGCGGCGGCAACGCCGTGGACGCGGGCGTGGCGACCGTCCTCGCCGCCTCGGTCATAGAGTTTTCGCACTTCTCGTTCGGCGGCGAAGTGCCGATCCTCGTCAAGCTGAAGGCGCAGCCGGTCGCCGTCATCGAAGGCATGGGGCAAGCGCCGCAGAAGGCGACGCGCGAGTTCTTCGTGCGCCACGCGGCGGAGACGAAGCAGGCGGACGCCGGCACAGCGCCCGACAACGCGCGCGCACAGGGCGGCGGTCAGGCGAACGCGCCCACGATGGCCGGCGCGGGCGCGGGCGCAATTCCCTCGACGGGGCCGCTGGCCGCGACCGTGCCCGCCGTGCTCGACGCCTGTGTGACGGCGCTCGACCGCTTCGGCACGATGTCGCTCGCGGAGGTGATGCAGCCCGCGATTGAGTTGGCGGACGGTTTCCCCGTTGACGAGTTGCGCGTCGAGTACATCAAGACGCGCGCGCCCGTCTTCTCGCAGTGGGCGGACGCGCGCCGCGTCTTCCTGCCCGGCGGGCGCGTGCCCCAGGTTGGCGACATCTTCGTGCAGGCCGATCTGGCGCGGACGCTGCGCGCCATCGTCGGCGCAGAGCAGGCGGCGCGGCGGCGCGGCCGGCACGCAGCGCTGCTGGCGGCGCGCGACCTCTTCTACCGGGGCGCGCTCGCGCGGCGCATCGGCGACTACATGCAGATGCACGGCGGGCTGCTCGCGGCCGAAGACATGGCGCGCTTCCACGCGCGTGTGGGCGAGCCGGCCGTCGGCCACTATCGCGGTTATGAAATCTACAAGCCGGGCTTCTGGACGCAGGGGCCGGCGTTTGTTGAGACGCTCAACCTGCTCGAAGGCTACGACCTGAAGCGCATGGGGCACAACTCGGCGGACTACGTGCACACGGTCGTTGAGTCGCTGAAGCTCGCGTTCGCGGATCGTGATCGCTTCTACGGCGACCCGAACTTCGTGCGCGTCCCCGCGCGCGAGTTGCTGTCGAAGGACTACGCCGCCATGCGCCGCGCGCTCATCAAAGAGCAGCGCGCCTCCGTCACGCAGCAGCCGGGCGACCCCGTCAACATGAAGCCGCTGCTCGCGGGCGTGGGGCTGACCGGCGAACGCACTTCGCGCGTGTCGGAGAACGAGCGCGCCAACGACACGACGTGCGTGAACGTGATTGACAAGGACGGCAACATGTTCAGCGCGACGCCGAGCGGCGCGTGGCTGCCGGCGGTCGTGGCGGGCGACACGGGCGTGCTGATGGGGCAGCGTTTGCAGTCGGCGCTCACCGATCCCGCAAGCCCGAACGTGGTCGCGCCGGGCAAGCGCCCGCGCATCACGCTCTCGCCGACGCTGGTGCTGAAGGACGGTGCGCCGTTTATGATCCTCTCCACGCCGGGCGGCGACAACCAGGATCAGGCGCTCGTGCAGGTCTTCCTGAACATCGTCGAGTTCGGCATGAACCCGCAGGAGGCGGTCGAAGCGCCGCGCTTTGACACGCTCCACCTCGTCAGCTCGTTCGACGATCATAGCTTCGTGCCCGGCTCACTCAACATCGAGTCGCGCTTCGCGGACGACGTGATAAAACAACTGAAAGAGCGCGGACACAAGCTCAAAGTCCAATCCGCCTGGGGCACGCTCTCCTCGCCGACCGTCATCATGTACAACCCGCAGACCGGCGTCGCCTCGGCCGGCGCAGACCCGCGCCGCGGCCGTTACGCCGTCGCGTGGTGAATGAGGCGGTGACGGGTGACGAGTGACGAGTTAAGACCTTTCTTACTCGTCACTCGTCACTCGTCACTCGTCACTGCCTTTTTCGTGTGATTTCGTGGTTACTGTTTTGCGCGCCGCCTAGCGCCAGCGCACGAGGTAATCACGCAGCGTCAGGTACATCTCGTCAAACGACTCGGCGCAGAAGAGCACTGGCTGGTACTTGGTCGGATCGAAATCGAGCCGCGAGGCTGCGTCCGGATCGAGCGGGCGCAGTTCCGCGTCGTGCATCGCCGCAAGTTCGCCGGCCGAGGAGAGCAGCCCCGTGCCGTATGCCTTCAGCCCGCCCGCCTCGCGCAGCACGCCGAACTCGACGGTGAACCAGTAGAGCCGCGCCAGCCGCTCGAAGCCGGCGGTCGTTCTCGTCCGCCGGACGGCCTCGCCGACCAGCCGGTTGAGTTCCGCCATGCGCTCGCTGGCCAGCAAGACCGCGTGCCCGATCAGTTCGTGCACCACGTCCGGCTCAGGCGTGTAGTGCGGCGTCGAGTGGTGGCGGATGTACTGCGCGCAGAGGAAGACGCCGCCCGCCAGCGACTCCAGGAAGACGCGCGGCTCGACCAGCCCCGCCACCGGCTCAAGCCGGAAGCCGCTGATCGCCTGGACGCGCGCGCTCACCTCGCGCATCTGCGGGATGCGCTCGCGCGGCAGATCGAGCCGGCGCACGCAGGCCAGATATTCGGCGCAGGCGTGCGCGCGGTGTGCCGGCGCGAGCGCGGACATGATGTCGCGCCAGAGTCGGTGCTCCGCCACAGTGTAGGGCGCGTCGGGCACGGGCGTGCCGGGTTGATATGCGAGCGCGATGTGCGCGATCTCGTTGCGGCGTGCGCGGTACGCCTCGTCGCGGAAGCCTGGGTGATCGGGATCGAGTTGGACGATCTGCTGTCGCGCGCCGGGCGCGGTCACGGCCTCGTCGAAAGGCAGCGCCGGCATGTGTACCTTGTTTATTGACTCGCTCTGCGTTTGCGCCGTCATGGTGTTAATTCTCCGTTCCGAATTTGCCGACAAAAAAAGGTCGCCGTTCTCCCGCGTGGGAAGAACGGCGACCGTTGGTTGAATCTGTCTTAGTCCGTGCTTTAAGTCGTCGCACGCCGACAGCCTACCGCCCGTCCGCCATCCCACGCGGGGCGCGAACCGTAGTAGTAATAGCGATAGCTGTTCACGTTTGCGATCATCAGCACGAGCGCGCCGCACCTGCGGCGGCGACGATGCTTCACCTTAAAATCTCGCCCGCCGGTCTGTCAAGCGCACGGCGGCGCAAGTCCACTAACCTTCCGTGTAGCGCCGCATCAACTCGGCCCAGCGCCCCTGCGCTTTGAGGATCAGCTCGCAGACTTCGCGCACCGCGCCGAAGCCGCCGGGCAGGCGCGTGACGTAGTGCGCGGCGGCGCGCGTCTCGGGCGTAGCGTCGGCGACGGCGACGGCGAGCACGGCGCGGCGCATGAGCGGGATGTCGGTCACGTCGTCGCCGACGAACGCCACCTCCTCGTCCGCGACGCCGGCCGCGGCGATGACTTCCGCGAACTCGACGATCTTGTTATGCGTGCCCTGCCGCACGTGCGCGATGCCCAGGTCGCGCGCGCGCCGCTCGACCGCACGCGAAGTGCGCCCGGAGATGATGCCGGATTGCAGCCCGGCGCGGTGGAGCAGGACGAGGCCGTGTCCGTCGCGCGTGTGGAAACTCTTCTGCTCGTCGCCGTCCGCCTCAAGCGTGATGCGCCCGTCCGTCAGCACGCCGTCGCAGTCCAGCAACAGCAGCTTCACCCGCGCCGCTCGCCGTTCGACTTCAGTCAGGTTCTCCATAGCATGAAGGCAGTGACGAGTGACGAGTGACAAGTGACGAGCAAAACAAAGTCTTTATCTTGTCACTTGTCACTCGTCACTCGTCACTGCCTTTAACGCTCCTCGAAGATCGGAATTTCCGCGAGGCGCAACTGCCCGCCCGCGCGGGTGAGGATGAAGAGGGCCGTGATCGTCTTCTCGCGCCCTTCGGATTTGGCGGTGATGGTCACGTCGGCCGCCAGGCGGTCGCCGCCGAGCGGTTCGGTGTGCAGCACGCGCGACTGCCACTGTTCGGGTTGCAGGATGATGAAGCCCTTGGTGAAGTTGATCAGTTCGCCGGGCACGACCAGCGGGTCGAGGTCAGCTTTGCGCCCGCCACGGATCGCGGTGTCGAGTTGAGTGAAGAACTGCTTGAGGGCCTCTTCCACCGCGGGCGCGGACTCCGCCTTGAGCCGAGCGGTGCGCGCGGCGAGCGTGGGCGCGTAGCCGCCCTCGGCACGCACGGCCTCGTCGTAACGCCGGACGGCTTCGGCCGTCTGCCCCTTGCGCTGCGCGATCTCGCCGAGACCGTATGCGCCCCACGCGAGCGTCGCGGGGAGCGGCAGATTGTCGTCGAGCGCGGCGCGGAACTCGCGCTCGGCGTCGGCGAGTTTGTTCTGTTCGAGGAGCGCGCGGGCGAGCAGGACGCGCGCCTCCTGCATGAGCGGCGCGGTTTGCAGCATCGTGCGCGCGCCCGCTTCGGCCCGCGCGTAGTCGCCTGCGCCAAAGGAGCGCGTCGCCTCGGCGAGTGCGTCGTCGAGGGCGGGCGCGCGCGGCGCGATGTCGTTGGCGTAGTCAATCTGCGGGTAGAGCTTGTCGGGGTCGATCTCCGCGCGCACGAGCTTCGCGGTCGTTTTGAAATGCGCGTCGGCGAAGTCCTGCGCGGGGATCGTGACCTCGGTTGTTATGGCCTGGCCCGCGTCGGTCGTGGCCGCGACCGTGACGGTCACGGCTTGCGCGCCCGTGTTGCGCAGCGCCGAGACCCACTCCGCGCCGCGCTGCTGCGGCAGACCGATGAGCAGGTCAAGCTCGGTCGGCTGATCGAGTTGCGCGTCGAGGACGGTCTTCAGCGACTCGCCGCCCGAAGAGTTGAGCGCCGCGCGCAAGGCCGCGAGTGTGAACTCGCCGGCCTGCGCCTGCGCGCGCAGCAGGCGCAGGAAAGCTTCGCGGCCGAGGGCGCGCTCGGCGAGCCGCCAGACCATCGCGCCCTTGTCGGCGACGGAGGTGAAGTAGGTCGGGTCGAGCGGCGTCGTCTGCGCGAGCGGCGCGTCGCGCCGGACGATGGCCGAGTAGGCGATACGTTCGCGCAGGCGCTCGGCCTCGGCGGCGTCGCGCCCAAACTGCCGTTCGAGAAAGAGCGTCGCCAGGTAGCGCACCAGCCCTTCGCGCACGACGCCGGAGCCTTCGCCGCGCACGGGCGTCGCGCCGCCGAGCCAGAGGCGCGCGACCGCCTCGGCGATGGCGAGTGCGCTGGACGCGTCAACCTTTGTGCGGCTGAAGGCGGCGGCGTCGAGCAAGACCGTGCCACCCATGTCGAAGCCCGCGCCGCGCCGCACGGCGACGAGGCGGACGGGCGCGTCGGGCGCGGGGCCGAGCAAGGTAGTGTAGAACGTGCGCGCGGCCGCGGCGATGGTGATCAGGGCTTCTGCCTGGCGGCGCTCGTTGGCGTTGCCACCGGCGAACGTGTACGCGCTCACATTGCGCGCGTCGCCCGCGCCTTCGACCGTCTCCCACTTGCCGGTCAGGAAGAAGGGCTGCGCGTTGAGTTTCTGCTCGAAGGTCGCGCCGCTCGCCTGCCCCGTCGAGACGACTGTCGCGCCGCCCGGCGCGTTGACGGTCAAATGCACGGGCGCGTAGTCCGCGCCGCGCACGGCGTAGGGCGTGTTGGGCGCGGGATACCAGAACGAGAGCGGGAGGAACTGCGCGCCTTCGGGCGAGATGGCAACGAGACCCGTGTTCTGCCCCGCGAGCGGCAGGCTGTATTCAATCGTCGCGGTCACGGTCGAGTTCGGCGGGAAGCCTGTGGGCAGGTTGATCGTTGCCGTCTGCGTCTTCGTGCGCGAGTCCTCGCGCTTGGTGAAGGTCGCGGCGGCGTCGCCGACGGCGATCGACTTGATCTCGGCGGCCGGGTTGAGCCGCACGGTGAACGTGCGCCCCGTGCCGTTGCCGACGTTGCGGGCGGTGAGCGTCGCGCGGGCCGTCAGCGTGCGCTCGGTCGCGTTGGCGGCCGGGAGCGTCGCCGTGATGTCGAAGCGCGTGACCTGCCAGGCGACGACGCCCTCGGTCTGCGCGCGCGCGTTGCCGAGCAGGAGAAGAAAAAGGAGCAGGGTGTGTATGCGAAGGTGTCTCATTGCTTGAGTATGATGATTACGTTCCGGCTGGAGATTTAACCGCAAAGGACGCGGAGAGGGCCGCGGAGGAACGCGAAGAAGACTCTGCGGCCTTCGCGGCCTGCCTCCGTGTCCTTTGCGGTTAAATCTCTTCCCCGACTAAATGACTTCACGGTTTAACGAGCGCGTCGCGCCGGACGAGTGCGTGTACGTCGCGCAGCATGTGCAGGAGCGGTTCGAGCCGCGCGAGCGGCAGCGCGTTCGGGCCGTCGGAGAGCGCCCGCGCCGGGTCGTCGTGGACTTCCATGAAGACGGCGTCCACGCCGCAGGCCACACCGGCGCGCGCGAGCGGTTCGATGTACTCTGGCTGCCCGCCCGTTGCATGACCGAGACCGCCCGGCACTTGCAGGCTGTGCGTCACGTCGAACACGACCGGCGCGCCGAAACTACGCATGACGGGAAACGAGCGCATGTCCACCACCAGATTGTTGTAGCCGAACGACGCGCCGCGCTCCGTGAGCAACAGTTTCTCGCAGCCGGCGGCGCGCGCCTTGTTGACGATGTTGCGCGCGTCCTGGGGCGCGAGGAATTGTCCCTTCTTGACGTTGACCGCGCGCCCTGTCCGCGCCGCCGCCTCGATCAGATCGGTCTGCCGGCACAGGAAGGCGGGAATCTGCAACGCGTCAACGACCTCGGCGGCCGGCTCGACCTGCGCCACGTCGTGCACGTCGGTCAGGACGGGCACGCCCACCTCCTCTTTGATGTGGCGCAGCACGGCCAACCCTTGCGCCATCCCCAGCCCACGAAAGCTCTGGTGCGACGAGCGGTTGGCCTTGTCGTAAGAAGCCTTGAAGACGTAATCGAGGCCGGCGGCGCGCGCGCGCCGGCTGCACTCGCGCGCCATCATCAGGGCGTGTTCGGGCGACTCGATCACGCACGGGCCGGCGATGATCGTCAAACGGCCGTCGCCGAACGTCGCGTCGCCGACGCGGAACGGTTGCACGGGAGTTGTGTCATTCATCGTCATCGCACACTCGCGGTCTCAGCCAGATGCGGCGCAGACTCTCGCGCTGCGCGCCGGATGTAACCACGAAATCACACGAACAGACACGAAATATGTTGGCCCGTTTTAGTGTTGTTTCGTGTGATTTCGTGGTTACTGCTTTGTCGCTTATCAAGCAAGCGCCGGAATTTAGAAGGGGTTCTTCAAAATCTTCTTCACCTTCTTCACGGCCCTGCCGAAGAGTGATTCCTTCTTCGGCTGTGCGCGGCGCGCCGGCTTCTTGTCAGGCTTCTTGCTGCCCTTCGCCTCTTCGGGCGTCGGCGCAGGCGTCGGCTCTGGCGTCGGGGTCGGCTGCGGCGTGGGCTGCGTCTCGCCGCCCGCGACCTGCATGCTGGCCGGCTCGCTCGTTGGCTCGGGCCGCATGTAGGCCGCGACGCCGACGAGCAGCATGAGCAGGACGAACGCGCCCGCCAGCGCGAGCGGTGTCACGCGGCGTATCTGGTGGCGCTCCTGCCGCCGCTTGATGTAGATGCGCAGGCGCGTGAACGGGCGCGCAGGCCGCAAGCCGTCGCCGTCGGTCTGCGCGGGCGCGACCGCTGCGGTCGTTCTGGACGCGCGCGCCGAGGTGTCAGCGAGCACCGTCGTCTCGCGCGGGTACGCGGCGGCGGCGGCGCGGCTCGCGCGCATGCGTTCGATGTCGAGCACGAGGCGGCCCGAAGGCGTCTCCGTGCCGGCCTCGCGCAGCAGGTCGGCGTTCGGCGCGCTGACCTCGCCGGAGTGTTCGAGACCGAGCCGCTGCGCCGTCGCGTACAACTCGCGGCGGAACTCGCTCGCGTTCGCCGGGCGCTCCGCCGGGTTTTTCGCCAGCGCGCGCAAGACCACATCTTCGAGCGCCGCCGGTATGGCCGCGCGCAACTCGCGCGGGCGCGGCGGCTGCCGCGACGAGTGCTGCACGGCGATGGCGAGCGGCGACGTGCCCGTAAACGGCGTCGCGCCGGTCAGCAGTTCGTAGAGGATGATGCCGAGGCTATAGACATCGGCGGCGGGCGTCAGGTGCGCGCCGTCGCACTGTTCGGGCGACATGTAACGCGGCGTCCCGATCATCACGCCGGTCTGCGTCAGCGCGTGCGTCTCGTTCTCTTCGACCGCGTCGGCGGCCAGCTTGGCGATGCCGAAGTCGAGCACCTTGACGACGGGCGGCGAGTTGCGCCGCTGCACGACGTAGATGTTGCCCGGCTTGAGATCGCGGTGGATGATCCCGGCCTCGTGCGCCGCCCCGACCGCCGCCGAGATTTGCAACATCAAGGAGACGGCGCGCGCCATGTCGAGCGGCGCTTCAAGCGCGAGCACTTCGCGCAAAGAACGCCCTTCGAGCAGCTCCATCACGATGTAGACCAGCCCGTCCGCGGTCTGGCCGAAGTCCGTGACGGCGGCGACGTTCTGGTGTTGCAGCCGGCCGGCGGCGCGCGCCTCGCGCCGGAAGCGCGCCTGCGCCGCCTCGTCCTCCACGAAGCGCTGGTTGAGCACCTTCACCGCGACGGGCCGGTCAATCAGCAGGTGCGTCGCGCGATAGACCGTGCCCATCCCGCCCTCGCCCAGCCGCTCGTCCAGGCGATATTTGTCGTCGAGCACGCGCCCCACGAGCGGGTCGGTAGGGATGTAGGCGGCGATGGTGGCGTCGGCCTGCAACGGCGTCCCGTCCGCCGTGCAATGCCTGACCTCCGCCGCGTAACGCCGGCCGCATGTGGGGCACTGAAGCATAGAAAAGCAGTGACGAGTGACGAGTGACGAGTGACAAGTTTTACTTGTCCTCGCTCGTCACTCGTCACTTGTCACTCGTCACTGTCTTTATTCTCCCGCCTTGCGTGGAAAATGTACAGCGAGGCGTCGGGGCGGAAGTCGGCCCGGTTGATGGTGTAGAAGACTATTTCAGGGAACTCTTCATAAGGCGCGCGTTTGAGGAATTTCATGCCCAGCTTTTCCATCACGCGCCACGAGCCGACGTTCTCCGGCAGCGCGATGGCGGTGATGGTGTCGAAGCCGAGTTCCTCGAAGCCGTGCCGGACGGCGGCCCGCGCGGCCTCGGTTGTGAATCCCCTGCCCCAGTGTTCGCGCGCCACGGCGTAGCCGAGATCGACGTGCGTAGGCTTCTCTTGCATGCCGCACCAGCCGAGGAACTCGCCCGTCTCCTTGTCGTCAACGGCCCAACGGTCGTAGCCGCGCTCGCGCCAGCGCGCGATGGCGGCGTGTAAGTCCTGCTCGACCTGCTCTGGCGGCGAGGGCGTGATCGTGAGATAGCGCGCGAACACCGGGTCGCCGCGCATGCGGATCAACGCGGGCAGGTCGTCCAACGTGAATGGGCGCAGGCGCAGGCGCGCGGTTTCGATTTCAGGCCAACCGTCGCTCATTTAAATTGAGGAATCAGATTAAGAATGACTGAAGTGCGTGCTATCGTGCGCCGGGCACTTGCGTCTTCGCCACCTTGAGCAGCAGCCGTAGAGCCTCGTTTACCGCCTGCGCGTTGGGGAAAGCCGCCGCCACGTCCGGCTCAAGCAGCACCAGGTTAGTCCCCTCGCGATATCGCTCCACATATTTGCCGCGCACTCTACCCTGTAACCGCGAGAGGTCATATTCAGGGCGCATCTCATCTTCCTGTTCAGGTTCAGTTTGCTTCATATGATTTTCTTTCTCTGCGCGTCGGCTCGCGCGCGCTGATGATGCGGACGACAGCACTGTCGTCCGTGTGCGCCACAATTAACATTCTACCTTGTTCTGATGTGCCGATGATAAGGAAACGCTGCTCCGCGGCAGAATGGTCTGGATCATCGAACGTATCAGACAGCGGGTCGCCAAACACGGTTGCGGCTTCTGCGAACGAGACGCCATGCTTTGCGAGATTACGCGCGGACTTGTCTTCGTCCCACTCGAAGCGCATAGCTTTCTCGGCTCTTAATCGTCGCCCGCGACGCCGACGCGCTCGGCGTGCGGCTTCTCCGCCGCCAGCGGCTCGGCGGGCACGTTCTCGTCGCGCATGCGGTGCGTGTAGGCGGCGCGGACGAAGGAAGTAAAGAGCGGCTGGGCGGCGAGCGGCTTTGACTTGTATTCGGGGTGGAACTGGCAGCCGAGAAACCACGGGTGCGCGGCGCGCGGTAACTCGATCATCTCGACGAAGCGGCCGTCGGGCGACTCGCCGCTGATACGCAGGCCGGCGCGCTCCAAGGTCGCGCGGAACTCCGGGTTGAACTCGTAGCGGTGGCGGTGGCGCTCGCTGATCTCGGCCGCGCCGCTGTAGACCTCGCGCGCGAGGCTGCCCGGCGCGAGCTTGCACGGCCACGCGCCCAGGCGCATCGTGCCGCCCATCTCTTCGACGCCGACCAGATCGCGCAGCTTGAAGATGACCGGGTAGGGCGTGTCCGCGTCGAACTCGGTCGAGTCGGCGTTCGAGAGGCCGCAGACCGAGCGGGCGTACTCGATGGTCGCGGTCTGCATGCCGAGGCAGATGCCGAAGTAGGGCGTCCGCGAGCGGCGCGCGTAATTGATGGCGCGGATCATGCCGCTGATGCCGCGCTTGCCGAAGCCGCCGGGCACGAGGATCGCATCGAAGTCGCGCAGCCGCGCCTCGTAGTCGTCATCCATCAACTCTTCCGACTCGACCCAGCGCACGTTCACCCGCAGGTTGTTCGCCACGCCGCCGTGCGTCAGCGCCTCGCGCAGAGATTTATACGAATCTTCCAACTCGACGTACTTGCCGACGATGCCGATGGTCACTTCGCCGAGCGCCGGCTCACGAATCGTGGCGACCAACTCGCGCCAGCGCGCGAGGTCTGCGTGCGGCGCGCGCTCTTGCAGGCCCAGGGATTCGACGATCAGATCGTCCAGGCCCTGCTCGTGGAACGCGAGCGGGACTTCGTAGATCGTGTCCACGTCCTGCGCGGTGACGACGGCGCGCTCGGTGACGTTGCAGAAGAGCGCGATCTTGGAGCGCAGGTCGCGCGACAGCGGGCGGTCGGAGCGGCACAACAGTATGTCCGCCGTGATGCCGATCTCGCGCAGCTCGCGAACGGAATGCTGCGTCGGCTTCGTCTTCAGTTCGCCCGCCGCGGCGATGTACGGCACGAGCGTCAGATGGATGAAGACCGCGCCGTGCCTGCCCTCCTCGTTCCCCATCTGGCGGATCGCTTCGAGGAACGGCAGAGATTCGATGTCGCCGACCGTGCCGCCGATCTCGACGATGACGATGTCCGGGTTGTCCTTGTCTGCGACGGCGCGCACGGCCTTCTTGATCTCGTCGGTGATGTGCGGGATGACCTGAATGGTCTTGCCAAGGTAGTCGCCGCGTCGCTCCTTCTCGATGACCGAAAGATAAATGCGCCCGGTCGTCCAGTTATTCGCCTGCGACAGCCGCGCGTTGGTGAAGCGTTCGTAGTGGCCGAGGTCTAGGTCGGTCTCCGCGCCGTCGTCCGTGACGAACACTTCGCCGTGCTGGAAGGGCGACATCGTGCCGGGATCGACGTTGATGTACGGGTCGAGTTTCATCAGCGTGACCGTCAAGCCCCGCGCCTCCAGCAGCGCGCCGATGGACGACGACGCCAGCCCCTTGCCCAGACTCGACACCACCCCGCCCGTCACGAAAATATATTTAGGCATCACGCTCCTCCGCCAGGATCATTGTTTACGGAAAAATTTTAACCACGAAATCACACGAAAGACACGAAGCGGGCCAGACTCAGGGTTGCCCTTGCTTCGTGCTGTTTCGTATGAGTTCGTGGTTCATATTTATCCCCGCTCAACACGCACCCAAGAATTTCAAAGCTCCGTCGGCGAACCCGGCTCCGTTTTAGTCTCGTCCGGCCGAGCCGCATTCGCTTCCGCATCGTCCGGCTCGTCGCCCTCGCCGGGAATCCTCTTCTTGTTGTAGTAGCCGTGCCGCAAATCCTGCTGCACCGCGACTGCCTCCGCCGCCTTCGGCTGCATGAGTTGTTGCAGCGCAAACACGGCGGCCTGCGAGCGTTGCCCTTCGCGCACGCGCTTCTCAAACTCTTCCTCGCTGATCCGCTTCGGCGGCGTGCCCAACTTCGCCGACGCGATGACGACGCCGACGACGAGCAGCAACAGGAATGCGAGTCCGATCCAGTCGCTCATAATTCAGGTCTAAAGTCTAAAGTCCAACGCCTAAAGTCCAACGTCTGAGTCCGTGTTTGCTATGCCGCCGACGTTGGACTTTGGACTTTGGACTTTGGACTCTCTTCGATTATCGCGCGCACGCGCTCTAAATCCGCGGGTGTATCCACGCCGATTGAGGGTTCGTCCACTTCGACGACGCGCACGCGCGCGCCGCGTTCGAGGATGCGCAGTTGTTCCAGCGCCTCCGTGCGTTCGAGCGCGGACGCGGGCCACTGCGCGTACTGCAACAGAAACTCGCGGCGATAAACGTACAGCCCCGTATGCTTGCGAAAGACCGTGAGCAGTGCCGGCTCGACTTCGAGCGCCGCCGCGAGCGAACCATACGCCCTCGCCGCCTCGCGCGGGTACGGCACGGGCGAGCGCGAGAAATAGAGCGCATAACCGCGCTCGTCCACGACGACTTTAACCACGTCGGGGCTGAGCACGTCCTCGATTGTCTCAATCGGCTCGCACGTCGTCGCGACCGCCGCGGCCGCGTCCGCGAGCAGCGCCTCGACAGCGCGCTCAATTGTGCGCGGCGCGATGAGCGGCTCGTCGCCCTGCACGTTCACGATCACGTCCGCGCCGTCGAGCGTCGCCGCCACTTCGGCCAGCCGGTCGCTGCCGCTCGCGTGGTCTGCGCGCGTCATGACGGCCTCGAAGCCGGCGGCGCTGACGGCCTCCGCGATGCGCGCATCGTCGGTCGCCACAATCGCGCGCGCGACCGGCGCGGCGGCAAGCGCCCGCTCGCACACGCACACGATCATCGGTCGCCCGCCGATCTCAAGCAAGGCCTTGCCGGGGAGACGTGTCGAGTTGAAGCGTGCGGGGATGACGGCGATGACGGTCTGTGCTGGCTGTGGCGAGTCCGTGCAGTTCACGGGCCTGCACGATACATGGCGGCGGGTGAGAGTGTCAATGAAAAGCAGAAGCCTGTCTGCTTATTTTGTTTTCATGGTGAAAATGTGCGTCTTTGAGATAGAATGCTGCCGCTCCGAGACGGGAATATACGTCTCCGCGACGGGAAATAGCTCGCCAAGAGCCAACTTCCCTCTTTTGGATAGTCTTTCCCTCTCGGAGACCCGTTTTTTCACGCCCAGACTCATTTACGGGTTTGCCAAGCAGCCGTCAGTACCGTCTGTAGTCGCGGACAGGTCTCACACAACCAGCCGCACTCTAACACAGGTAGTATTACCCCTGATTTGCTATGAGCTACCAGATCGGCGACACAATAGGGAAGTACACGGTCTGTGGTGAGTTAGGCCATGGCCAGTTTGGTACGGTCTATCTGGTCGAGTGGCAAGGCTCAAAGGGTAAGCGGCAAGGCGCACTCAAAATCCTCACGCAGAACCCTTCGATGCGGGACATACTCGAAGAAGTCTCGACGTGGGCGCGTGTCAGCCATCACCGCAACATATTGACCTTCATCGGCGCTACCGAACACAACAAACAAATTCTGCTCATCAGCGAATGTGCCACCGGCGGCAGTCTGGCGGATTGGATCAGCGCGCACGCCGGCCAACAAGCAACCATCGCACACGCTGTCCGGCTGCTGCTTGAGGTGCTGCTCGGTCTGGCGCACCTACACGACAATGGCATCGTCCACCGCGACATCAAGCCCGCCAACATCCTCCTCCAAAACGACACACCCCTCCTCGCCGATTTCGGCCTCGCGCGCGGCTTGGACCTAGCCCAGAGCAGCATCCTTGGCGGCACGCTCATCTATATGTCGCCGGAGTTAATCAACGTCTATTTCAGTCGCGCTATGGGCACACAGGCTGCCTACGAGCGCACAGAAGCCGACGATCTCTGGGCTGCGGCCGTCACCTTCTATCAAATGCTCGCCGGCTATTATCCGTTCAAGGCGCTTAACGACATCATCGTCGCCTGCCCCGCCCCGTTGCCCGCAAGCGTCCCCCCTGAACTGCACGACTTCATGGCCAGAGCTTTGCAGAAAGACCCCGCGCACCGTTTTCCCACCGCCCGAAAGATGCACGCCGTTTTAGAGCAAGCTTTGGCCGATTTCCAACAACGCGTAGAACGGGAAACCATCGAAGAACAAATCCGGCAAGAACAAGAGAGCCTGCGTCGGGAAGCGGAGCAAGCGCAGCTACGTCAACAGGCCGAACAGCAAAGACGCGCGGAAGAACTTAGAAAACAAAGAGAAGTCGAAGAAGCCCGCCGTTTACAAGAGATTAAAGCAAAGGAAACAGCGGAACAATTAGCAAGACTTCAATTAGAATTAGCACAGGCACAGCGGAAAAGAAGCACAAGAAGGAGATTAACATGGGTCGGCGTTGGCGCGGTTGCAGTTTTAGCAATTCTTGGGATTATTGGCCGGGTGCTACCGTCATTTAAGAATCCACCAAACGCCACTAAGAATCCGCCAAATGCTACTAAGAATCCACCAGACGCTGCAAGTTATCTCACCCGTGGAAGTGAGTGCAGTGAAAAGAAAGATTATGACTGTGCCGTTGAAAGTTTCACTCAAGCCATTACGTTGAATCCGCAAGATGGTATGGCCTATTTATATCGTGGCCGCGCATACAGAAATAAGGCCAACTATGATCAAGCCATCACCGACTTCAACAAGTCCATCGCGTTGAATCCACAACTGGCCGACGCCTACAACAATCGCGGTCTCGCTTATAGCGACCAAGGCAATCGCGACCAAGCCATCAACGATTTCAACAAGGCCATTGAGTTGAATCCGCAATTGGCTGACGCCTATTACAATCGTGGGTGTATTTACAATAATAAGGGCAAGTATGACCAAGCCATCAATGACTTCAGCAAGGTCATTGAGTTGAATCCGCAGTATGCTGATGCCTACTACAAACGCGGTCTTGCTTATCACTACAAACACAACTATAACCAAGCTATCAAGGATTATAATAAAGCGGTTGAGCTGAATCCGCAGGACGCCCAAGTCTACAACAATCGCGGACTTGTTTACTCCAGCAAAGGCAACTACGATCAAGCCGTTAAAGATTGCAGCAAAGCGATTGAGTTGAATCCGCAGGATGCCAATGCTTACTACAATCGCGGAAATGCTTACTACAGTAAAGGCAACTATGATCAAGCCATCAAGGATTACAACAAGGCCATTGCGTTGAATCCTCAATATGCCGCGGCCTACAACAATCGCGGACTTGCCTATTCCAGCAAAAGCAACTACGACCAAGCCATCAGCGACTTCAATAAGGCTATTGGGTTGAATCGGCAGGACGCCGAGGCTTACTACAATCGTGGAATTGCTTACTACAGCAAAGGCAACTACGATCAAGCCGTTAAAGATTACAACAAAGCGATTGAGTTGAATCCGCAGGATGCCAATGCTTACTACAATCGCGGCTTAGCCTACGGAGGACTTGGGGACCAGGCGAAGGCCCAAGCTGACCGGCAGAAGTATGAAGAGTTATCTAAGCAGAAATAGTTATCTGATTCAGTCTTAGGGAATAGGTTATTACGGGCTTGACGTTTGACACTGCAAAGCCCGCCCGACTACCATTCGCGATGTAATAGTAAGCATTTCACAGTCCACGCTTCGCCCCGATCTGTGCAGGTTTTCTGCGAGACGTTCATGCCGCTCGGCGTCACGGAAAGCATCCTTGAGTTGGTTGGCCGCACGCCCTTGCTGCACCTCGCGCGCTTCGCTCGGCCGCCGCTCGCGGACATCTACGCCAAGCTCGAATACATGAATCCCGGCGGGTCTGTGAAAGACCGCGCCGCGCTCGGCATGATCCTCGACGCCGAACGCCGCGGCGTGCTCAAACCCGGCGCGACCATCATCGAACCGACCGCCGGCAACACGGGCATTGGCCTCGCCCTGATCGGCGTCGCGCGCGGCTATCGTGTTATCCTGTGCGTGCCCGAAGGCTACTCCGGCGAGAAGATGAAGCTGATGGAGGCGCTCGGCGGCGAAATCCGCTACGTGCCGAAGGAGGCGGGCATGGAGGGCGCGCTCGCGCTCGCGCAGGAGTTGGCGGCGCAACTCGGCAACAGTTTCGTGCCGCAGCAGTTCGCCAACCCCGCGAACCCTTCGTTTCACGAGGAGACGACCGCGCGCGAGATCATCGCGCAGATGGACGGGCGCATTGACGCCGTCGTCGTCGGCGCGGGCACTGCGGGGACGTTCACGGGCGTGGCGCGCGCCGTCAAGCAGGTGAACCCGCGGGCGCTCTGCGTGCTGGTCGAGCCGCAGGGGTCGATCTTCGGCGGCGGCCCGCCCGGCGATTTCAAGGTCGAAGGTATTGGGCAGTGGCAGTTTGTCCCGCCCAACTTCGACCGCGAGTTGGCCGACGAGATCATGACCGTCTGCGACAACGAAGCCTTCGCCGCCGTGCGTCAGTTAGCCGCCAGCGAGGGCGTGCTCTGCGGCGGCTCGTCGGGCACGGCCGCGGCCGGCGCGCGCCGCATCGCCGAACGTCTCGGCCCCGGCCGCCGCGTCGTCACCATCTTCCCCGACGGCGCGGAGCGGTATTTGAGTCAGGGAATCTTTGACTAAAGTAGGCAGTAGGCGGTAGGCAGTAGGCAGTCATTACAGACCTGCCGCTAACTGCCTACTGGCTACTGCCTACCGCCTACTAATTTTTATGGGCTTCTCAACCACAGCAATCCACGCCGGCAACGAGCCGGACGCGACGACGGGCGCGGTCTCCGTGCCGATCTACCAGACTTCGACCTACGCGCAGGAGGCGTTCGGCAAGCCGACGGGCGGCTACGAGTACGCGCGCACGCAGAACCCGACGCGGGCGGCCGTCGAGCGCAACGTCGCCGCGCTCGAAGGCGCGCGCTACGGCTTCGCGTTCGCGTCGGGGATGGCGGCGATTGACGCGACGATGCGGCTGGTGAAGGCAGGCGATCACGTCATTGTCTCTGACAACACCTATGGCGGCACGTACCGCCTGTTCTCGCGCATCCTGGCGAACTATGGTATCGAGTTCTCGTTCGTGGACACGTCGGACGCGGCGAACGTCGAGGCGGCGCTCAAAGAGAACACGCGCATGGTCTACGTCGAGACGCCGACGAACCCCGTCATGATGGTGACGGACTTGCAGGCGGTCGCCGACATCGCGCACAAGCACGGCGCGCGCGTCGTCTGCGACAACACCTTCCTGTCGCCTTACCTGCAACGCCCTTTGGAGTTCGGCGTGGACATCGTGCTCCACTCGACGACGAAGTATCTGAACGGGCACTCGGACGGCGTCGGCGGCATCGTCGTCCTGAACAACGAGCAGGACGCCGAGTGGCTGAAGTTCGTGCAGAACAGCGTCGGCTCGATCCTCGCGCCGTTCGACTCGTGGCTCGTCCTGCGCGGGACGAAGACTTTGGCGCTCAGGATGGAGCAGCACGACAAGTCGGGCCGCGCCGTCGCCGCCTTTCTGGAAGAGCACCCGAAGGTGCTGAAGCTCTACTACCCTGGGTCGCTGTCGCACAAGCAGCACGAGTTGGCCAAGCGCCAGCAGCGCGGCTTCGGCGGCATGATCTCGTTCGACGTAGGCTCGTTGGAGAACGCGCGGAAGGTGCTTGAAGGCGTGCGCGTGCTGACGCTCGCCGAAAGCCTGGGCGCGGTCGAGTCGCTGATCTCGCACCCGGCGACGATGACGCACGCTTCGGTCGCGCCGGAGACGCGCAACCGGCTCGGCATCACCGACGGACTCGTGCGCATCTCCGTCGGGCTGGAAGACACCGAGGACATCATCGCCGATCTCGACCAGGCGCTGGAAAAGCTTTAGTGAGTGACAAGTGACGAGTGACAAGTTAGAATGCTCGTCCTTGCTCGTTCGACGCTCGTCACTTGTCACTCGTCACTGTTTTATGAAGATCGAGCTGTACGCACAGACCGACGTAGGCCGCATACGCCAGGGCAACGAGGACAACTTCCTCGTGCTCGACCTGGCCACGTCCCGCAGTTGGACTGGCTCGGAGGCCGGCGCGGAGCCGCCCGCCCCCTTGCGCGAGTTCGAGTTGAACAAGCCGGGCGCGGTCATGGTCGTCTCTGACGGCATGGGCGGGGCGCTCGCGGGCGACGTGGCGAGCCGGATGGCGGTCGAGACCGTGCGCGAGATGCTGATCGGCGGCGACGAGGAGACCGGCCAGGGCGGCGGCGGTGGCGGGCCGACGGACGACGTGCCCCTGGTCGAATGCCTGCGCAACGCGGCCGGCTACGCGAACTACGCCATCCACCGCAAGAGCCTCGAAGACCCGCGTTGCAGCGGCATGGGCGCGACGCTGACCGCGACCGCCGTCACCGACGGCGCGCTCGACTTTGTGCAGGTCGGCGACAGCCGCGCCTACGTCATCCGCGACGGCGAGATACGGCTCGCGACCAAGGATCAGTCGCTCGTGCAACAACTCGTGGACGTGGGGCAGATCAGCGAAGAGGACGCCGAGACGCACATGTTCCGCAACGTCATCCTCCAGGCGCTCGGCGCGCAGAGCGAACTCGCGCCCGTCATGTCGCGCGTGCCCCTGCGGCGCGGCGACCTCGTGCTGCTCTGTAGCGACGGCCTCTCCGGCAAGCTGCGCGCCGAGGAGATACGCGACATCGTCGCCGCGCGCAAAGACGATCTGACCGCCGCCTGCGACGAACTGGTGGCCGAAGCCAACCGGCGCGGCGGCGAAGACAACATCACCGTCGTCATCGCCCGCTTCACCGGCGACGACCTGCCCGCCCCCGACAACTCCGACATCGCCATCGAACACCCCTACGGCGAACGCCACCTCCACGGCAACGAAGACGACACCACGCCGACACCGTAAGGGATGAGGGTGGAGGGATGAGGGATGAAGAGGATCGCTCAGCTTGAGCGGTGCTTATTCATCCCTCATCCCTCCGCCCTCATCCCTTAATTAATAGTCCACTCGCCACCCCGGTCTCATACGCATACCAGAGGCCGAAGCAGATGCTGAGCGCGCCCGCGGCGGTTTGCAGCAGCGTGTGGAAGCGGTCGAGTTTGCGCGCGGTGAGAACGAAGGGGAGGCTGACGAGACCGGACATCAGCAGCATGCCCGCGATTGAGCCGACGCCGAAGACGAGCAGGTAGAGTATGCCGACGAGCGGCGAGGCGATCTGCGTGAGCACGAGGAGCGTCAGCGCGGCCGAGCCGGCGAGGCCGTGCATCGCGCCAACCAGGAGCGGCTTGATGCCGACGCGCCGGACGGCGTGCGAGTGCGCGAGCGCCGCGCCTTCGTGCGCGGTCTCCTCGTCGTGGAAGTGCAGGTGCGCGTGCGTGAAGCCGTCGTGCCGGTGCTTGTGCAGATGCACCGCGCCGCGCCCGCGCAGGGCGCGCACGAACGCGAGCACGCCGAGCGTGATGATCATCAGCGCGACGCAGAACTCCAGCCACTCGCCGACGCCCGCCGGAATAGTCACGCGCATGACCAGCACGACGAGCCCGACGATGACGAGCGAAGCGGTGTGCCCCGCCCCCCACAGCGCGCCGACGAGCGCCGCCCGCCACAGCTTCCCGTGCGCGCTGACGATGGTCGTCACCGCCACGACGTGATCCACCTCGGTCGCGTGCTTCAGCCCGAAGACGAGACCAATGGTCAAGGCAGTAAACGCGCTCGCGGTGGCCAGGTTCGGCGTGTCGGTCGCAAACAGCGCCTTGGCACGCGCGAACAGTGCCGCGACGCCGTAGCCTGCCTGCCCCGCCGCCTCGAAGCAGATGATCAGCCCCGCGCACGTAATGACGAACGCGCTCACGACCGGCAGCACGCGCACGAGCGCGCCCGCCGACTGCATGGGCCGCTCCACCCAGCGCCGCGCGTAGACGAACAGTAGCCCGATGCCGGTCAGCACGCCCGCCAGCCCGAAGCTGAACGCGACGACGAGCAGCAGCCCGTAGCCGACACGGTGGAGCGAGATGGCGGACAGCAGTACGACCAGCGCCGAAGGGCACGGCAGCAGGCCGCCGGAGATGCCGAGCGCCAGCAAGCTGCGCCAAGTGACCGGCCCGCCGTCCGCGCCCGGCGGCGCGTGCGTGTGCGTGCGCCCGCCGTGCGAGTGCGTGAACGGGGACGCACCCGCGCCTTCGTGCTCGTGCTCCGCCTGGCCGTGATCATGGTCGTGGTCGTGCGGGGCGAGGCCGAGCGCCGCGCCGAGCCGGCGCGCGAACAGGCTCAGCCCGATGATGACGACGATTGCGCCGGAGATGAAACTCAGGATCGGATAGAGCCGGTCGGGCACGACGTACTGCGCCGCGAACAGCGTGACGAGGCCGAGCGCGAAGACGCCGGCCGTGTGCGTGATGGTCACGGTCAGGCCGAGGAAGACGGCGTGCTTCGCCGTACCGCGCGAGCCGACCAAGTAGGCGGCGACGACCGTTTTGCCGTGACCCGGCGACATCGCGTGGAAGCCGCCGAGCACGGCCGCGAACAGCAGACCGAGCAGCGCGACGCCGACCGTCAATTCCTTCACGGCGATCAACTCCGCCAGCCGGTCGCGCGCGGGTGGCTCGATCTTGCGCCCGTCGCGCGCCAGGAGCGGACGCGCGCCCGCGGGCGGTGCGGCGTCTGTGAACGAGAGATCGGCCGTGCGTTCGTTGAGCGGCGCGGTCAGGTTGTCGTTCGGATAGGCGCGCAACTCGTTGCTCAGCCCCGTGCCGAACGCCGTGCTGTCGAAGACGTGTATGCCCGCCGCGGGCGCGACGACGATTTCGTGCCAGCCGACGCGCGCCTGATGATTCGCGTCCGCGAAATGCACGCGGCGCGCGCCTGCCGTGGCCGCGGGCAGCGCACCTTCGTAGTCGCATTCGATGCGGAGCGTGGGCAAATTGGCCGCGCCCGGCGGGAGGCTGATGTTGCGCGCAGCGAGCGTGAGCGGCACGCGCGCGCCGTCAACCGTGAGCGTCAGCCCGGTCAGATACGCGCGCGCCGCGCGCTCGGCGTAGGCGTCGAGTTCCGCCTGCGTGGTCTTGCCGTCGCCGTCCGCGTCCAGATAGAGCGACTCCTGGAACGTCGGTATCTCCGCCATGTCCACGACGTAGTGGACGCCTATGCGCGCGGCTTCCACGTCGAGGCGCGCGAAATGGTTGACGGTGAAGTTGCCGAGCGGGTGCGCGGTCGTCGGCGCGGACGCGATGACGAAGAGGGCGAGCAGGCACAGCGCGGAGACTGTGCGGCGCGGGGTTTTGCGTTGGGGGATGTTCATATCGCCTCAGCCGCGAGAGCTTACTGCGGCCAGCGCCTGCTGTGCAAACCTGGCTTGCAGCGGATCAAACTGCGGGTTGAGCGCGAGCGCGCGCTTGAGGTAGTCGGTCGCGCCCGCGTTGTCGCCCGCGGCGCGCGCGATGAGACCGGCGTGGTAGAGCAGCCGCGCGTCGCGTGTGCCGAGCCGCAAAGCCTCTTTGATCGCCGCCTGCGCTTCGGCCAGTTTCCCCGCCTTGAGCGCGGCCCAGGCGACCGCGTCCGCGCCGTAGATGTCGCGCCGCGCCTCGTACTCGCGCGCCGCGAGCGTGTACGCCTCCGTCGGCTTCATGTCGTGGTCGGCGTAGAAGAGCGCGAGTTGGCGGTTGTAGAGTTGACCGTTGAGCGCGCTGAGGCGCGCAATCTGCTCGACGAGCGTGTACTGCGCCTGCGCCTCGCGCTCGCGCCCCGCCAGCTTATAGAGGTCGCCGAGCGTGGCGACGAACGCCGGATCGGGCAGGCGCTTCGTCACCTGTTCGTACTGCGCGATTGCGCCCGCGAGATCGCTCTGTGCGGCGCGCGCGCGGCCCAATCCGGCGACGGCGCGGTAGTAGTCGGGGAAGGTCGTGAGCGCGTCGCGGTACTGCCTCTCCGCCTCCGCGTAGTCGCCCTGCGCGAAGGCCACTTCGCCTAGTTGCCAGCGACACCAAGCGACCGTCTCGCGATCCGGCGGGACGGGTTCGAGCGCGAGCGTGAGCGCGATCTGGTAGTGCGTGCGCGCCTCGTCCGCCTGCCCGCGCAGTTGCGCAAGGCGCGCGCGCCGCAGGTTCGCGCTCAGACTCTTCGCGCCGTTCAACTGTTCGAGCTGCGCGAACGCGGCCTGCGCCTGGTCGTAGTCGCCGAGTTCCAGCAGCGCATCGCCGAGCAGTTCGTATGAGCTGCCCTTGCGCGGCTCAAGTGTGGTCAACTGTCGGGCGTGATCGCGGGCGGCGGCGAAGTCGTGCGCGGTGAACTCGGCGCGCGCGAGGGCGGCGAGACCGCCGGGGTTCTGCCCGGCGGGGATGGCCTTGAGCGAGGCGTCGGCCGCGCGCCGCGCCAACTCAAGGTACTGCACGTCGCCCGTCTCGCGCTGGCGTTGCAGGTAGTAGCCGCAGAGCTTGTTGTAGGCGATGAAGTCGAGCGGGTCTTGGCGGACGCGCTCTTCGAGGAAGCGGATCGTGCCGGCGGTCAACTCTTCGTCGGAAGGCAGCGGCGCGGCGGGCGCGGGGGCGGGGGCGGCCGTCGTCGTCGCCGGGCGTGCCCAGTAGCCGCCGCATGCCTGCGTGATACAGACCGCGCACGCGAGCAGGAGCGAGCCGAACAGTTTGCGCGAGGCCGGTTGCATGTCGTCGTTTGCTGCCTAGAAGTTTCGTCAGTCGGGCGTAAGACTTGCGCGACGGCGGAGGGCGATGCTAGTGCCCGCGCGTAATTTTTGTCAATCAGGCATGCCTTGCCGCCGGGGCTTATTGATGCGCAGGCAAACAGACAGAAACCACGAAACCACACGCAGCAACACGAACTAAAGACCACGAACTTCGTGTCCTTTTCTTCGTGTTGCTGCGTGTGGTTTCGTGGTTATCGCCTTGTCTGTCGAGCAGGCATAGACCCTTGAGCTTGCTCCCGCGCGCCGTGCCCGAATCCGTTTGTCCGGCCGCGCCCGTACAATAGCTGTTGACAAAACCGCCGACTTGGATAAGATTGCGCCTGCTCAAAGCACACGCACAACAGTTCTTTCATGAAGCGAACCGAGGGCCACGGCACTTACGTCCGTCGCGTCCGCTTCGCAACCGTCGCACGGCGGGTCACTTCCCCGCTCAATCGCGCATACCAGCACGCCTTGTCGGCCCCTCTGCGCGGGCCGCGCCGGCGCAGCTAACGTTTGGCACGCAGCCCTGATTTAAGGAGAAAATTTATGACCCGCTCACGCACCCGCGTGGCCGCCCTTGCGGCACTCGCGCTAACGATTGCGTTAACGGCATTCCTGACCCCGGCCCCGCCGCTCAACGCGGCCGACCACGGCGACGCGCCGTACAACAGCTCCGATCAGGGCGTTGATGGGGCCGACTGCTATGCCTTCCTCGACCCGAACGACAACAGCCGGGTGATTCTCGCCCTCACGTCGCGCGGCTTCATCGCGCCGGGCGAGAACAACAACTTCGGGCAGTTCGATCCGGCCGTACGCTACCGCTTCGAGATCGAGACGACCGGCGACCCGCGCCCCGACCGTTTCATCAACATCACCTTCTCGCGCCGCACGGGCGCGGCCACCCCGCAGACGGCGACCGTCGAGTTGATGGACGGGCAGACGTTTACCGCGCCGACGACGCCGCCCTCGGTCTGCGTCGAAGGCACGGCCAACTGCCCGCCCGCGCCGACCATCACAGACTTCACGCCGACCGGCTCCGCAGCGGCCGTCCGCTTCTACGCCGGCATGCGCGACGACACTTTTAACTTCGACATCCCGGCCTTCTCCGCCGCATCGGCCGCCTACCGCGCCTGCGTCGCGGCGGCGAACCCCGCGCCCACCCCGACGGGCGATCCGAACCAGCCCGATCCGGCCTGCGCCAACGCGGCGGTCGCCAACTTCTCGCGCGGGCGCGACTCGTTCGCCGGCTACAACGTCATGAACATCGCCATCTCGCTCCCGAAGGCGCTGTTCGGCACGCCCGCGAATAACACCATCGGCGTCAACGGCGTCTTGCAGCGCCGCAGCCCGCAACTCTTCATCGCCTCGCCCGATCAGGTCGCGCCCGGTCGCAACTACCCGGCGGTCGGCTTCGGGCGCTGGGTCACGCTCGACCGCAACGGCAACCCGGCCGTGAACGCCGTGCTCATCCCGTTCGCTCGCAAGGACGAGTTCAACCAGGCCACGACCACGGACGACGCCAACCTGCGCTTCGCGGGCGACATTATCGCGTCGCTGCGCGCGCTCGGCACAAAGGGCACGGCGACCGACCCGACGACGCCGCTCGGCGTGCTCGCCAGCGTCGCCGTCCTGAACGGCGACCAGCTACGCCTGAACCTGAACACGCCGAACACGAGTCTCGGCTCGGGCGAGACGCTCGCCACGCCGAACTACGCCGGCTACCCGAACGGCCGCCGCCCGCACGACGACGTGGTGGACGTGCTGTTCTTCTTCATCTTCAACCGCACGGCCGTCACCGACAACGCCAACGTTGACGAGGTCGCGCCGAACAACTCGTTCCCGTACTTCCCGCGGCCGCATCAGCCGCGCCCGAACAGCGCGGGGGCCGAGGATCAGACGCGCAACTAGCCGGGTCTCTCGCCGAGACCCCGTGCGACTGCGACACCAGAGAAGGAGCGCAAGCCATGAGACAGACGACAAGACGCACCAGGTACTTAGTCGGGCTGATGCTGGCGCTGGCGGTGTTCGCGGGCGGGCTAGTGCCGCCCGGCCGATCACAACAGAGGGCGAAGGCGGCGCACAGCGCCGCGCCGCGCCCGCCAGCCGAGCTAAGCTCAAGCAAGTCTAACCGGGTCGGACAGACCCCGGCGGCCGTGGAGCAAGGCCCGCCCGAGGGCGACGACTCGCACCTCCGCACGCTGCCACCCAACCCGCCCGGCAAGATCGCCTTCGCCAGCGACCGCGCCGGCAACTTCGACATCTACGTGATGAACCCGGACGGCAGCGGCCTCGTCCAGTTGACCAACGACCCGGCCGAGGACACGCACCCGACCTGGTCGCCCGACGGCACGAAGATCGCTTTCGTCAGCAACCGCGACGGCAACAAGGAAATCTACTCCGTCAACGCCAACGGCGGCGGGCTGACGCGCCTGACCAACAACCCGGCCGAAGACTTCGCGCCCTCCTGGTCGCCTTCGGTCGCCAACCCGCGCATCGCCTTCGTCAGCCACCGCGACGGCAACGACGAAATCTACCTGATGAGTTCGGACGGCACGAACCAGTTCAACCTGACGCAGCACCCCGGCGACGACGACGATCCGGTCTGGGCCCCGTCGGGCACGCAGATCGCGTGGGCCACGAACCGCGACGGCGACAAGTTCGAGATTTATCGCGTCAACGCGGACGGCACAAACTTCGTGCGCTTGACCAACAACTCCTTCAACGACGTGGCCCCGGCGTGGCCGCCCGGCCGCATCACCTTCCAGTCGGATCGCGACGGCAACGACGAGATTTATCAAATCAACATTGACGGCACGAACGCCATCCGCGTCACCAACAACGCGGCCTTCGACCTCGACCCGGCGCGCTCCTCCGACGGCGCGCGCGTCGTCTTCGTCAGCAACCGCGATGCGGCCGACAACCTTGAGCTTTACGCGGCCAACGCCGACGGCAGCAACGTCGTGCGCCTGACCAACAACCCGGCGAGCGACATAGACCCGGCCATCCAGCCGTTCCCGTCGGCCGCCACCATCGGCAGCGTCCAACTGAGCGCCAGCACCTACAGCGTCAACGAGGGCCAGCGCACGCTCGACATCACCGTGACGCGCACGGGCGGTTCGGGTGCGGCCTCCGTGGACGTGACCACCATCAACGGCACGGCCTCGGATCGCACCGACTACACGCCCATCACGCGCACGCTCCACTTCGGCGCGGGCGAGACGAGCAAGACGGTGCGGCTCTCCGTCATAGACGACCTGCGTGTCGAGGGCGACGAGACGCTGACCGTTTCGCTCGGCGGCGCGGTCAACACCACCATCGGCACGCCTTCGTCGGCGGTCGTCACCATCGTTGACAACGACAGTTCGATCTCGGCCGCCGGGGCTACGCTCTTCGGCGTCACCGCCGCCGGCAACCTCGTGCGCTTCAGCAGCGCCACGCCGGGCACGATTGACGCCTCGGTCGCCATCACCGGATTGCAGTCCGGCGAGACGATCCTGGGTCTCGACGCGCGCCCCGCCACGCGCCAACTTTACGCGCTCGGCAGCACGGGCCGCCTCTACGTCATCAACCCGGTGACGGGCGCGGCGCGGCTGGTCTCGACGGTGACGGGCGCGACGCTCACCGGCACGTCGTTCGGCGTTGACTTCAACCCCGTGCCCGACCGTCTGCGCGTCGTCTCCGACGCCGATCAGAACCTGCGGCTCAACGTGGACACGGGCGCGGCGACGGTGGACACGGCGCTCGCCTACGCGACTGGCGACCCGGCCGCGGGGCAGAACCCGAACGTCGTCGGCGTCGCCTACACCAACAACTTCGCCGGGACGACGACGACCACGCTCTACGGGATCGACTCCAACCGCGACACGCTCGTGCGGCAGGGGTCGGTTGACGGCACGCCCGTCTCGCCCAACTCCGGCCAACTCTTTACGGTCGGCGCGCTCGGCGTGGACACGTCGGACGTGGTCGGCTTCGACATCGTCAACCCCGGCGGCGCAGGCTTAGCGGTGTTGACGGTCGGCGGCGTGTCGCAGCTTTACACGATCAACCTGGCGACCGGCGCGGCCACGCTCGTGGGCAACGTCGGCGGCGGCTCGCAGGTGCGCGCGCTGACGGCGGCCAACCCGCCCGCCAACCCGATTGACGACACGCCGTTCTTCGTCCGCCAGCAGTACCTCGACTTCCTTGGGCGCGAGCCGGACGCCGCGGGCTTCAACGCCTACGTCACCCTGCTCGACAACTGCCCCGACCGCATTAACACGCCGGGCTGCGACCGGGTGACGGTCTCGGCGGCGTTTGTCGGCTCGCCGGAGTTCCAGCAGCGGGGCGCGTTCATCGTGCGCTCCTACATCGCGGCCTTCGGCCGGCTGCCGACCTTCCGCGAGTTCATCCGCGATCTCTCGACCATCGGCGGCACGACCGCCCAGGAGGCGCTCGACAACCGCGCCCGCTACCCGGACGACTTCATCCAGCGGCCGGACTTCGGCGCGATCTACGATGCGCTGTCGAACGGGGCTTACGTGGATCGGCTGATCGCGAACACGGGCGTCACGCTCCCGAACCGCAACCAGCTTGTCGCTGACCTGGACGCGGGCGTGAAGACGCGGGCGCAGGTCTTCCGCGAGATCGTGGAGAGCGCGCAGTTCGTCAACGCGTCGTTCAACCGCGTGATCGTGCTGATGCAGTACTTCGGATATCTGCGGCGCGATCCGGAAGCGGCGGGCTTCAACGCCTATCTGAACTTCCTGAACAACAACCCGAACGACTTCCGCTCGCTCGTGCGCGGCTTCGTTGACTCCATCGAGTACCGCAGCCGCTTCGGCCCGCCCTAAACAGTCGGGCTAACCACTAAACCGCGCGGGGCACGCGAGAATCAATCTCGCGTGCCCCGCGCCTTTAAGTCAGTCCCGCCTGCCGCAAGCGGCGGGGGAGGAAGGGATGAGGGATGAGGGATGAATAGAAAATGTTCTTATTCAACCCTCATCCTTCAACCCTCATCCCTTGTCGTGCCCTCCGGCAACTCCTGGCCACGCCAGTCGGGCACGGCGGGGACGCGCCGGACGTAGAGCGACGCGCCGCGCATGCTCTCGACGACGACGCGGTCGCCCGCCTCCAACTCCGCCTCGCCCTCCGCCGGGTACGCCGTCCAGACCGAGCCGTAAACCTTGACCGCGCCTTCGCGCAGCGCCCCCCGGCTCGACGTGACGACCGTGCCTACCTTGCCGGGCAGCGCCTCCATGCCCGTCTTCAGCCCGCCTTCGAGTTCCTTGCGCACAAAGTATTTCGTGAAGATGGTGCGCGAGGCGACGGTGAGCGCCATCGAGACGACGAAGAAGACGAGGAACTGGAACGGGTAGCCGAAGCCCGCGATGCTCGCCAGCGCCGCCGCCAGCGCGCCGACGCCGAACCACAGCAGCACGAAGCCGGGCGTGAAGATTTCCGCCACCATCAGGATGACGCCGAGCACGACCCACACGACCCAGATGTATTCCTCGATCATCTCCGCTCTCCGCGCTCGCGCGGGACGCGCTCCAATAGCTCCGTCGTCTGCTCCGCCACGCTGAGTGGCGGCGCGAACTGCGTCGCTTCGCCCACCCCGAGCGCGCGTCCGCCCACCTGCCCCGCGAGCGCCCCGCGCCCACTCGCCTGCTCGGCCTCGCGCCCGCGCTTCAGCCGGTTGCGCAGCTCCAGATTGAACTTGAAGCTGATCGCCTGGTGCACGGCGATGACGAGCGAGGTGATCAACATCACCACCTGCCAGGGCGTGTTGGGGCGCAGGCTCAACATGATTGCGAGGAATGCGCCGAGCGCCAGCAGCGTGTCTATCACGTTGAAGACGAGCACGGCGCGCATCTTCTGTTCGGGCGAGCGCGCGCTGTGCGGGATGCGGCGGCCGTGGCGCACGACCGCGCTCGGGTCGATGAGCCACGTGCCGCAACGCGTGCAGTATGCTGCGGGCTTCTGGCTGTCGGCTCCGCAGTGCGGGCAGAACATCTCGGCACGCCTCCCCAGCGTCAGCCCTGGAACAGGTTCTTCACGACGAACCAGACGTTGGCGGGGCGCTCCGCCAGCCGCCGCATGAAGTAGGGATACCACGTCTTGCCGTAGGGCACGTAGACGCGCATTCGGTAGCCGTCGCGCGCCAGTTGCACCTGCAAGTCGCGGCGCACGCCGTAGAGCATCTGGAACTCAAAGGCCGATTGCGGGATGCCCTCGCGCTGGGCAAACTGAATGGTCGCGTCGATCATCTTCGGGTCGTGCGTGGCGATGCCGTGGTACGTGCCGCTGGCGAGCAACACGCGCATCAGCCGCACGTAGTTCGCGTCCGTGTCCGCCTTGTCGGGGAACGCCACTTCGGGCGGCTCGTTGTACGCGCCCTTGCACAGGCGTATGCGCGCCGGGATTTTGAGCAAGTCCTGCACATCTCGCTCCGTGCGCCGCAGGTACGCCTGCACGACGATGCCGACCGTGTTCAGATCGAACTCGGCGCGCAGCCGGCGGAAGATGTCGAAGGTCACCTGCGTCACGTCCGAGCCTTCCATGTCCACGCGCACGAAGTTGCCGCGCCGCGCCGCCTCTTCGACCACGGCGCGCGCGTTCCGGTAGGCCAGCTCCGGGTCTATGTCGAGACCGAACTGCGTCAGCTTGATCGAGACGTTCGACTTGATGCCCGTCTCGTCAATGCGCGCGAGCACACGCCGGTACTCGCGCACCTCGCCCTCGGTCGCGGCCACGTCCTTCACGCCCTCGTTCAGGTGATCGAACGAGGCGGTCGCGCCCGTCGCGTTGATCTCGCGGATGGCGGCGACCGCCTCCTCGATGTTCTCGCCCGCGACGAAGCGTGTCGTCAGCCGCTTGAACGGGCGGAAGCGCGTGGCGAAATCCTTCAGCCCCTCCTGCCGCGCCAGGAATAAGAGTGTGCTTCTGGCAACCATTAGTGTTAGTGACGAGTGGCAAGTGACGAGTGACGAGCGGGGGCAAGATTCCTGATCTTGTCACTCGTCACTTGTCACTCGTCACTACTTTCTCCTATGCTTTGCGGCGCGTGCTTCGCCGTGCTCGTTCGTGCATCCTCGTGAACAGCTTGACCGCAGGTCAGCCGGTAAAGGACTCAGAGCTAGTTGCGCTGGAAGCTGCTACTCCCCGCCTCGCTCGCCGCCGCTCTGCTAGGCGCGTGCGTTAGCTATGGTCTCGGCTACGCGCTATATCATTTCCGCCGCCCGTACCCGTCCGCGCTCACGCTCCTGACGCTCGCGGAACTCATCTACCTGGTGCTGAGCGTCAGCGCCAGCGTCTTTGTTTACCGACACACAGCCCGCAGGCGCAAGCTGCAAGCCCTGATAACTTTGCTACTGAGCCTGCTGCTGGCGCACGCGCTCATACGCCTGGCCGCGCTGCTCTTTCCCATTCGTTAAAAGTCAGGACTGAGCGGGCTGCGCCAAGCGTTGCAACCCGATCTGCTCCTGCACGGGCCGGAGCGCGTCAATGACGAAGCGGATGTGCTCGTCGAGGCCCACGCCCAACTCTTCCACGCCCTGATATATGTCGTCGCGGTTTACGGTGCGCGCGAACGCCTTGTCCTTCAGCTTCTTCTTGACCGACGAAACCTCCATGTCGTCCAGACTCTTCGACGGCCGGACGAGCGCGCAGGCGACGAGGAAGCCACACAACTCGTCGGTCGCAAACAGAGCGCGCGCCATCGGCGTGTCGCGGGGAACATTCGTGTAGGTCGCGTGCCCCATGATGGCGCGGATCATGTGCTCCGGATAGCCGCGCCCGCACATGATCGTCGCGCCCTTGTACGGGTGCTCCTCGGCGGTCGGGAACATCTCGTAGTCGAAGTCGTGCAGCATGCCCGTGATGCCCCACTCGTCCACGTCCGCGCCGTCGCCGCCGTAGCGCGCGGCCATGGCGCGCATCGCCGTCTCGACCGCGAGCGCGTGCTTGCGCAGGCTCTCGCCCTTCGTGTACTCGCACAACAACTCCCACGCCTCCGCGCGTGTGGGCATGGCTCTTCACCTCGCGCACCTGTCGAATTGTCTTCGGCCGCCGGGTGCACAGTTTCGCACGTCTGCCCGCCCGCTTTCAACATGCGCCGCCTGCCCGCCTGCTTGCCGCGCCTTCTGACCTTCTCTTACAATAACGCACGTCAAGCTCGCACGTAGTTTAACTGCCGATGAAATCCCTTTTGCTCGTCACGCTGATAGCCTACGCGGTCGCGGCGATCCACGCGCTGCTGGCGTTCATCAACAAGCGCCGCTCCGCCGAGCGCACGGCGCTCTGGTCGGTCGGCGCGGGCTTCGCGCTGCACACGGCCGCGCTCGCGCTCGACTGGGTGCAGGATGGGCACTACCCGCTCTTCGGGCTGCGCGAGACCTTCTCGTTCCTCGCGTGGACGATGGTGATCGCCTACGGGCTGGCGCTCTACCGCTACCGCGCCCGCGCGCTCGGCGCGCTGACGCTGCCCATCGTTACGCTGCTCGTGCTCGTCGCCACGCTCGTGCGCCCGAATGGCGGCGCGGATGCACGCTCCGTCACGGCGGGCGCGGCCGGCTGGCTCTTCCCCGTGCACACGACGCTGCTGGTCTGCGCCTACGCGGCCTTCTTCGTCGTCTTCGCCGCGAGCGTGATGTACCTGTGGCAGGAGCGCGAGCTAAAACTAAAAACTTTCAGCGCCTTCTTCCACCGCCTGCCGTCGCTCTCGACTGTGGACGACATCGGCGCGACGGCGGCGGGCGTCGGCTTCACGCTGCTGTCGCTCGGCATCCTGACCGGCATCGTCTGGTCATCGGCGCGTTCGGGACGCATGTGGCACAACGACCCCAAAGAGGTCTTCGCCCTGCTCACGTGGGTGCTTTACCTGACGATGATTCACTACCGCGCGCAGTGGCGCGGGCGCAAAGCCGCCTGGATCGGCGTCGCCGGCTTCGCCCTCGTCGTCTTCACCTTTCTGGGCACGCGCTGGCTCGGCGGGTATCACGTATTCGGATGAGCTATTAGCGATTAGCTGTTAGCTTTTAGCTTTATGCTTTTAGCTAACAGCTAACAGCTAACAGCTAACAGCTTCTTCATGTCCATCGTCCTCGTAGGTCTGAATCATAAGTCCGCGCCCGTGGAGGTGCGCGAGCGTTTGGCGTTTTCGGACGACGCGTGCACCGAATCTTTGCGCGCGCTGGTGGACGGCGAGATCATTCAGGAGGGCTTGATCGTTTCGACCTGCAACCGTGTCGAGGTGCTGGCGGCGACGGGCAAGGCGGACGGCGCGGCCGGTGCGACGCGCATCAGCAACTTCCTGAGCGCGGCGCGCAACGTGCCGCAGGACTTCTTCTACGATCACCTTTACACGCACACCGAAGACGAAGCCGTGCGCCACGTCTTCCGCGTCGCCTCGTCGCTCGACTCGATGGTGGTGGGCGAGCCGCAGGTCTTGGGCCAAGTGCGCCACTCCTACTCGCTCGCCGTCAACGCGGGCACGGCCGGCAAGATCATCCACCGGCTGATGCACCACACGCTGCACGTCGCCAAGCGTGTCCGCACGGAGACCGGCATCGCCGACTCGGCCGTCTCGATCAGCTACACGGCGGTCGAGTTGGGGCGCAAAATCTTCGGTACGCTCGAAGGCGCGACCGTGCTGCTCGTCGGCGCGGGCGAGATGGCGGAGCTGGCCGCGCAGCACCTCGCAGCGGCCGGCGCGAAGACGATTCTCGTCGCCAACCGCACGCACGAGGCCGGCGTTCTGCTCGCCGAGAAGATCGGTGGGCGCGCGGTCGAGTTCGCAGACCTGCAACAGCACCTTGCCGCGGCCGACATCGTCATCTGCTCGACCGGCGCGAGCGAGTACATCATCACGCCGCCGATGGCGCGCACCGCGCTCGAAGCCCGGCGCAACCGGCAGGCGTTCTACATAGATATCAGCGTGCCGCGCAACGTCGACCCACGGGTCGGCGAGATCGGCAACCTGTTCGTCTTCGACGTGGACGACCTCGAAGCCGTCATCGCCTCGAACATACGCGAGCGCGAGCGCGAGGCCGAGCGCGCCGAGTTGATCGTCGAGTCCGAGGTGATGCAGTTCCAGCAGGCCCTGCGCGCGCTGGACATCGGGCCGACCGTGGGCGCGCTCCGCCAGAAATTGCAGGACATCGCCCGCGCCGAGTACCAGCGCCAGCGCCCGAAGCTCGGCGCGCTCACGCCCGAACAGGAGCGCGCCGTCGAGGCGCTGCTCATGTCCGCCGTCAACAAGATCGCCCACCCCGTCATCAGCCGCATCCGCCGCTCGCACGAGACCGGCGGCGAAGAGAACGTGCAGGCGTGGCGCGAAATTTTCGAGTTGGAAGAAGAGAAGGAAGCCATCGGCGATTAGCTGTTAGCTCTTTGCCGTTAGCTTTTTGTCTTAAGCTAACGGCTAAGAGCTAACAGCTAACAGCTTTTTTATGCAGCAGCAATTCATCATCGGCTCGCGCGGCTCGAAGCTGGCGCTGTGGCAGGCGGAGTGGGTGCAGGCGCGGCTGCGCGAGTTGCGCCCGGACGCAGACGTGCGCATCGAGATCATCAAGACTTCGGGCGACGTGCGCCTCGACGTGCCGCTCGCCGTCATCGGCGGCAAGGGCGTCTTCACCAAAGAACTCGAAGAGGCGCTCCTCGCCGAGCGCATAGACATCGCCGTCCACTCGCTGAAGGACTTGCCGACCGTCCTGCCGGAAGGTCTCGCCATCACTGCCATCACCGAGCGCGAAGACCCGCGCGACGCGCTGGTGCTGCGCGCCGACGCGCAGGACAAGAACGCGACCCTGCATAGTCTGCCGGCGCGCGCGGTCGTCGGCACGTCGAGCCTGCGGCGACAGGCGCAACTAAAACACCTGCGCCCCGACGTTGAGATCAGAGACCTGCGCGGCAACGTGGACACGCGCCTGCGCAAGCTCGACGAGGGGCAGTACGACGCGGTCATCCTCGCCTCGGCGGGCTTGCGCCGGCTCGGCTTCGCCGCGCGTATCAGCGCGTGCGTGCCAACCGACGTGATGCTCCCCGCCGTCGGCCAGGGCGCGCTCGGCATCGAGACGCGCGCCGCCGACGCCGAGACTAATGAGGTCATCCGGCGGCTCAATCATCTGCCGACGCGCGCCGCCTGCGAGGCCGAGCGCGCCCTGCTTCGCGCCCTCGGCGGCGGCTGCCAAGTGCCCATCGCCGCGCACGCCAACGTCGCCGACGGGCGCTTACAGATCGCCGGTCTCGTCGCCGGCCTCGACGGCGCGGAACTGATCCGCGACACGCTCGAAGACGACGCCGAGCACGCGACGCGCGCGGGCGAGGCGCTGGCCACGCGCCTGCGCGCACAGGGCGCGGATCGCCTGCTGGTCGGGTTGGTGAGCTGAAGTTATAAGGTCGTGCGTGTGGAATCCGCCGCGTTAGCGGCGCGGTGACTTTAGCCCGGCGTTTCAACGCCGGGTTTGTAATGCCGACACAAGTGGCGTCGCGTCAGCGACGTTTGCAGGGCGATGCCAGATTCACCCGTCGCTGACGCGACGCGCTGTCTTCATCGCTTCTTCTCCCGGCGTTGAAACGCCGGGCTAAAATCAATTGCCGCTCCGCGGCAAATTTCAATGTCCGCTGATCCCGCTAAGATTGATAAGCCGCTCGCCGGGCGCACGGTCGTCATCACGCGCGCGCTGGCGCAGGCGGCGGAGTTCGCCGCGCTGCTCGCAGGCTACGGGGCGCGCGTCGTCGCCTGCCCGACGATTGAGATCGTCGAGCCGGAGACTTACGCGCCGCTCGATCAGGCGATTGAGAATCTGTACGGCTACGACTGGCTCATCTTCACGAGCGCGAACGGCGTGGACTACTTCCTGCGCCGACTCGCCGTGCTGGGGCGCGACCTGGGCGAGTTGGACGACCTGCGCGTCTGCGCCATCGGCACGGCGACGGCCGAGCGACTGCACGAAGCGCACGTCCACGTCGATCTCGTGCCCGAACAGTTCAAGGCCGAGGGCGTGTTCGCGGCGCTCGCCGACTACCTCGGCGGGCGCGCACAACTCGACCGGCTGAACGTCCTGATCCCGCGCGCCGCCGTGGCGCGCGACTTCCTGCCCGTTGCGCTCGCCGACGCGGGCGCGCGTGTAGACACCGTCGCCGCCTACCGCACCGTCACGCCGCAGAAGACCGACCGCGCGAAGGTCGAGGCGCTCATCGTCGGCGGCGCGGTTGACTGCGTCACCTTCACCAGTTCTTCGACCGTCGCTAACTTCGCGCGGCTCTTCGACGCCAACGATCTGCGCGCGCTGCTAGCCGGCATACGCGTCGCCTGCATCGGCGACGTGACCGCGCAGACGGCCGCCGAGTACGGACTCAAGACCGACATCCAGCCCGCGGAGTTCACCGTCCCGGCCCTCGCGCGCGCCATCGCGGACTATTTCGCCGGGTGCTAAACTGCCTGCCATGTCAGACGGTCGCATACTCGTGGTGGACGACGACCCGTTGCTGCTCGACACGCTGCGCGAGATTCTGCGCGCGGGCGGCTACGAGGCGTTGGCCGAGCGCGACAGCCTGAGCGCGCTGACGCGCCTCGCCGAGTACCGCCCCGACGTGGTTATCACGGACGTGAAGATGCCTGGTCTCGACGGCTTCGCGCTGCTGCGCGAGGTGCGCGAGCGGCAGCCCGCCGTGCCGGTGATCCTGCTGACCGGCGAGGGTTCGGCCGAGATGGCCCTGCGCGCCGTGCGCGAGGAGGGCGCGTACCACTTCTTCGAGAAGCCGGTGGACAACGACCGGCTGCTGGAGATGGTCGGGCGCGCGCTCGCCTACGGCGCGGAGAAGCGCGAGCGCGAGCGGCTGCGCGCGGAGTTGCGCGAGCGCGGCACGTTCCGGCAGTTGATCGGCAATTCCGAGCCGATGCGCCGCGTCTACCAGTTGATCGAACAGGTCGCGCCCTCGTCCGCCTCCGTCCTCATCACGGGCGAGTCGGGCACGGGCAAGGAACTCGTCGCGCGCACGATCCACGAACTCAGCCCGCGCCGCGCGCACGAGTTCGTGGCGATCAACTGCTCGGCGATCCCTGAGACGCTGATGGAGTCGGAGTTGTTCGGGCACGAGCGTGGCGCGTTCACGGGCGCGGCGATGCGGCGGCCGGGCTGTTTCGAGCAGGCGAACGGCGGCACGCTCCTCCTGGACGAGATCGCAGAGATGCCGGCGCTCTTGCAGGCGAAGCTGTTGCGCGTGCTGGAAGAGCGCACGGTGCGGCGCTTGGGCGGCGCGCAGGAGATTCCGATTGACGTGCGCGTGCTGGCCGCCACGAACCGCGAGCCGCACGACGCGGTGCGCACCGGCGTCCTGCGCGAAGACCTGCTCTACCGCCTCAACGTCATCTCGATTGAGTTGCCGCCCTTGCGCCTGCGCAAAGACGATCTGCCGCTCCTCGCGCAGCACCTCATCACGCAACTGGCCGAGCGGCACGAGCGCCCGGCGCGCTACCTCAGCCCGGCCGCGCTCGACGTGTTGAAGTCGCACCACTGGCCCGGCAACGTGCGCGAGTTGCGGAACGTCATCGAGCGCGCCGTCATCATCTGTTCGGGCGACACCATCGAGCGCCACCACATCGCGCCCTACCCGCTCGACCAGCGCGCCCGCGCCCGCAGCGAGGATACGATCACGCTGCCCGTCGGCACGCCCATCTTCGAGGTCGAGCGGCAGATGATCATGCGCACGCTGCAAAAGACCGACAACAACAAGACGCGCGCCGCCGAGCTACTTCAGATCAGCCTCAAGACCCTGCACAACAAGCTGCGCCTCTACCGCGAGCAGGGCGCGCGCGACGAAAAAGGCGGGGCGCAACGCGTCGCCCCGCCCGCACACGATACGGACGAATCTTGACGGCGATCCGGCCGCGCTTCCCCACTACTCCTTCTCTTGCGCGACCGCGCCGCCCGTGCGCGTGTCCAACTGCTTGAGCAACTCGCGCACGGCGGCGTCTAGCTGCGCGTCGTGCCCCGTCAGCGTCTCGCCAATCGGGCGCACGACTTCCAGATCGACGGGGCGCGGGTGGCGCTCCATGACCGTGCCGTCGTTGGCGGTGATCTTCATGCGCGGCAGGCGGAAGACCGTGCCGTCTATGAGCGCCTGATTCCAAGTGTAGATGATCCAGCCAGCGGTCGGCTCGCCCACGACCTTGCCGAGCCGCAACGTGCGGTAGCCTTCCGCGAAGTCTTCGGCGTCGGAGAGCGAGTGCTGGTTGGTGACGAGGATGGTCGGGCGTTCGAGCGAGCGCTGGCCCAGGACGGTGCGCGCGGGCGCTGCGCCGTAGCCGCGCGGCGTCATCGTCAGGTAGCCGCGCCGCGCCAGCACGTCAATCGCGTAGACGTTGACGAAGCCGCCGTTGTTGTTGCGCACGTCGATCACGACGCCGTCGCGCGTGCTGTTCTCCGCATCGAGATCGACGTAGAGTTGCGCGAGCGACGCCGCGCCCATGTCGAACATGTGGACGTAGCCGAGGCGGCCGTTACTGACGCGCGCGACGTAGGCGCGGTTCTGCTCGACCCACTGCCGGTAGAGCAGGCCCTTCTCGGTCGCCGCATTCACGGGCCGCACGGCCGGCTCACGTTTGTCCGCGCCGTCGGCGGACGAGGCGACCGTTAACTGCACACGCCGGCCCGTCTTGTAGCTGAGCAGTTCGTCAAGGTTCGTGTGCGCGTCAACCGTGCGGCCGTCAACGGCGAGCAGGTAGTCGCCTACACGCACGTTGCCCGCGAGCGCGGCGGGGCTGAGCGGGATGACTTCGGTGACGCGCAAGCGGCCCGTCGTCTCGTACTCGTGCCGGTCGAAGCGCAAGCCCAGACGGCCCGTGCTCGGCTGGTTCGCGCCGGGCGGCGCGCTCGCGCCTAGGTGCGAGGCGTTCAACTCGCCAACCATCAGTTGTAGCAGCCGTCGCACCTCGTCCGGCGTGCGCGCGCCCGCGACGCGCGCCTCGTAGTCGGCGCGCAGCGCCATCCAGTCCGCGCCGTGATAGTTCGGGTCGTAGAAGTTGTCGCGCATGTACGTCCACGCCTGGCGAAAGACCTCCATCTTCTCGCGCCCGAAGTCAACGTCCATCTCCGCCGTGACGGCGAGCGGGCGCGCGCGTCCCTCAAGGTTAACGACGTTGACGCGGCCGTTTTCCAGATAGAAGACCTCCTTGTTGTCCGGCGTGAACTGCGCCCACGACTTCCCGCCCGCCGTCGCCGTCAACTGCTTCGCCACCGCCGGCTCGCGCGAAAGCTCGTCGAGCGAGTAGAGATAAAGGTTCTCCTGATTCTCCGAGGCGGCGATCATTAAGACCCACTTGCCGTCGGGGCTGATCACCTGGTAGTTCACGTCCACGCCGACGGGCAGCAGGCTCAGGCGGCGGCGTATCTCGTCAAACACGATCTGGACGGGCTTCGCGCCCGATTTCTTCTCTTCGGGACTCGCGCCGGGCGAGGGCGAAGGCGACGGCGGCGCCGATGGCGCGGGCGACGGCACGGCGTTGGGCGCGTCGCGCGTCGGCTCAGGACTCGTCGGGCGGTTCTCCTGCCGCGTCGCGGGCGTGACGGTCTTCGGCGTCTCCTCTTTGAAGAGGTCGCGGAACTGGTCTTCGCGGAAGCGGGGCGTGCGTGGGACGAGATCGACGCGCGCTAGTTGATTGCTCTCCGTGCGCTGTCCCGTGTCGAACAGCAGGTACGTGCCGTCGGGACTCCACGAGACCGTGTTGCTGAAGACGTTGGCGATGAAGCTGACGGGGCGGCCCATTGCGCCGCCGTCCGCGGGCGCGACGAAGACGTTCTTGAACTGCCGCTCGCCGACCGGCACGTAAGCTATCCAGCGGCTGTCCGGCGACCACACGAATGGGCGATCAGAGATGATCGGCGGGCGTTCGAGCGCGGCCGTCGCCACCACGCGCTCCTGCTTCGTGTTCACGTCGAGCACGCGCAACTCTTTCGCGCCGCGCTGGAAGGCGAGGAGTTTCCCGTCGGGCGAGAAGCGCGGCGTCGAATCGTCGGCCGCGTCGCGCGTCAACTGCGTCTCGGTGTTCGTGGCGAAGTCGTAGGCGAACAGGTGCGGCGTGCCGTCGCGGTCGGAGACGTAGGCGAGGCGGCGGCTGTCGGGCGACCAGGTGATCTGGTACTCGTCCGCCGGGCTGTTCGAGACGCGCGCTGCGTCGCCGCCGTCTGCGGCGGAGGCGGCGAAGACCTCGCCGCGCACGACGAACGCGACCTTCTTGCCGTCGGGCGAGAGCGCCAGCTCCTGTATCTGGCTGTTCATCGTCACGTGCTCGACGGCCGGCCCTGCCGGTGCGCCGCGCCGCGTGATCGGCACTTCCGCCGCCCGGCCCGTCTCCGTGTCGAGTTTCCAGATGCGGAAGTTGTGCTCGAAGACGATCTCGCGCCCATCGTAAGAGATGTTGGGCCAGAGCACGCGCCCTTCCGTGAAGTTGGTGATACGGCGGTAGCCGGGTTGGCTGAGCGTGGTCGTCCAGATGTTCTGCGCGCCGCTCGCATTGCGCCCGTCGGTGCGATCCGAAATGTAGAAGAGTCTGCGCCCGTCCGCGCCCCACATCGGCCACATCTCCTTCGCGCCGCCGCCCTGCGTCACGCGCTCGTAAGTGCCCGCACCAGCGTCCGCGCCGCGCAGCAGCCAGACTTCGGCCTCGTCTATGTGGCTGTGCCCCTTGCGCCACCACTGCGCGGCGGCGATGCCGCGCGCCGTGAACGCGAGCGTCTGGCCGTCGGGTGCGGGCGCGGCGAAGTATTCGTTCACGTAGCGGTCGGCGCTGACCTGCATCGGCGTGCCGCCCGTGGCGGCGACGCGGAAGAGATCGTTCATGCTTGCGATGTCGCGGCTCGACGAAGAGAAGTAGAGCCAGCGGCCGTCGCGCGCCCAGGCGTCGAGTTGATCGTAGGCGTCGTCGAAGGTGACGCGGCGCAGTTCGCCCGTGTCGAGCGTCAGGACGTAGATGTCGCCGTTGCCGGTGCGCGTGGAGACGAAGGCGAGTTGCCGGCCGTCGGGCGAGTAGAGCGGGCGCGACTCGGTCGCCGGGTGCGAGACGAGCAGGCTGGCCGCGCCGCCCGCCGCCGGCACAGTCCAGATGTCGCCACCGGAGACGAAGGCGATCTCCGAGCGATCAGGCGCAAGCGCCGGCTCGGTGAAATACGGCACGGCGGCGGGCGCGGCGGGCGGCTGCTCTTGCGCGCGGGCCGCGGGTTGTTTGCCGCCCAGCGCGGCGAGCAGCACGAACGCGAGCAGGCAGGCGCAGGACTTTCTGAAACGAGACATGTTCTCCTCCTAATGGGCGGCGTTTACTACGGCATGTTGTGTGCGCGGCAATATAACAGACTGTGCGCGCCGCCCCGAACAAATTTTGCGGCCATTAGCAGCCGACGTGATCGAGCGAGCTTCCTGCCGGGAGCGCGGGCGCGCGCGCCCGCCAAGCGTGCGCCAGCACGCTCAAAGGATTTGCTTAGATTCAAGCTGGGTTGCAGCGTGGCAGTTTGTTCGCGCTGGCGCGCTCAAGGCGGGCGCGCGCGCCCGCGCTCCCAGCAAAGAGGGCGGTGGTGTTATGCCGCGCGTGTTATTGCCTTGCCTCCAACATACATTGAATGTTACTTATCCCCGCGCATGTCTGTCCTGCTCATCTTCGTTGACGGTCTCGGCATCGGCACGCGCGGCGCGCACAACCCGCTCGACCGGCTCGGCGCGGACGCAGCGCCGCTCGCCGTCTTCGCCGACGAAGCGCCGGAGTTGCCGCAGGGCGGCGTACTCGCGCGCACGGACGCGCGGCTCGGCGTGGAGGGCCGCCCGCAGAGCGCGTCGGGGCAGACGACGATCCTGACGGGCGTGAACGCGCCGGCCGCGCTCGGCTATCACAAGCAGGGCTTCCCGAACGAAGAGATGCGCGCGATCATCCGCGCGCACTCGATCTTCTTGCAGTTGCAGCGCGCAGGGATTGGCCCGAACACCTTCGCCAACGCCTACACGCCGCGTTTCTTTAACGCGCGCCCGCGCTGGGTCTCCGCCACGACCGTCGCGGTCGAAGCCGCCGGTCTAAGTTTCCGTCAGCTCGACGATCTGAACGCGGGCCGCGCCGTCTATCAGGACTTCACCAACGGACTGCTGCTCGGCGCGGGCTTCGACGTTCAGCCGCGCACGCCGGAAGAGGCGGCGGCCGTGCTCACGGACATCGCGCACAAGCACCGCTTTACGCTCTACGAATACTTCATCACCGACCGCGTCGGGCACGCGCAGGATATGCCGGCGGCGCTCGCGGTGCTCGCCGGACTCGCGCGCTTCGTCCGCGCCGTGCTCGCGCGCATCAGTCTCGCGCGCACGACCGTCATCCTGACGAGCGATCACGGCAACGTCGAAGACCTGAGCGTGCGCAACCACACGCTCAACGAAGTGCCCACGCTCGCGTGGGGCGCTGATGCCGCCAGCGTCGCCGCGCGCGTGCGCGACCTCGCGGACATCACGCCCACGATCATCGAACTGCTCGCGAAAGAGAGCTGACAAGAAGACTATGGCCAAAGCCGCCGCCCCCGCCGCGCCGAGCGCAGCGCCGCCCGCACTCGCCGCCATCCCGCGCTATTCGCACTACGCGCTGGTCATGCTCACGCTCGTCAATCTGCTCAACTACATAGACCGGCAGGTGCTGCCCTCGGTCGCCTCCTACATGATCAAGGATGCGCGCCTGCAACTGACCGACGCCGAGATCGGCTACATGGAGTCCACGCTCCTGCTCTCGTTCACCGTCTTCGCGCCCATCTTCGGCCGGCTCGGCGACCGCTACCCGCGCGCGAAGATCATGGCGACGGCCGCCGTCATCTGGAGCTTCGCCACCGCCCTGACCGGCTTCGCCGACCACTTCGCCTTCCTGCCGCCCGTGAGCTTCCACGTGCCGCTGGTCGGCTGGAGCGTTGCGCTCTCCGGCGTCGCGCTCACGCTCTGCCTGGTGCGCGCGTGCGTCGGCATCGGCGAGTCGGCCTACTCGACCATCACGCCGAGCCTCATCGTTGACTACTACCCGCGCCGCCGCCGCGCCACTGCGCTCGGCATCTTTCAGGCGGCCATCCCATTGGGCTTCTCGCTCGGCTTCGTCATCGGCGGCGTGCTCGCGCACTTCTACGGCTGGCGCATCGCCTTCACGGTCGTCTCCGTGCCGGGCCTCATCACGGCCTTCTTCGTCTGGCGTCTGCGCGAGCCGAAGCGCGGCGCGACCGACGAGCCTGAGCCGACGACGGAACTGGACGAGGCGGGCGGGAGTTCCGTCGCGCTGACGGCGGCCGAAGAGTCTGGCTTGCGCGAGGTCTGGCTCATCTTCCGCAACCACGACTGGCTGCTCTCGACCGCCGGCTACACGGCGCTGACCTTCGTGCTCGGCGCGTTTGCCACATGGGTCGCGCTTTTCCTGATCCGCGACAAGGGGATGCCGGAATCCTCCGCGCCCGTGACGCTCGGCATCATCACGCTCTGCGCGGGCGCGCTCGGCACGTTCGGCGGCGGCTGGCTCGCCGACCGCATCGCCAAAGGGCGCAGCAGCGCCTACTTCTACCTCTGCGCCGCGAGCACCCTCTTGAGCGCAGGGCCGATGATGGTCACGCTCGTCGCGCACAGCAAGTGGGTCTATCTGCCGGCCATCTTCCTCGCGGTCACGCTCATCTTCGTCAACAACGCACCCTTCCACGCGCTCCTGCTTCAGAGCGTACCCACGCACGTGCGCGCCATGGCCGTCGCGCTCAACATCGTCGTCATACACACCTTCGGCGACGCCATCTCGCGCACGGCCGTCGGCGTCGCCTCCGACGCGCTGAAGGCGGGACAGCTCGCGCCGCTCGCCGCGCTCGCGCGCCTGATCGGCATAAACCCCGTCGAGCAGCACCTCACGACCGCGCTGCTCATCGCGCCCACCGCCATGCTCGTCTCCACCCTGCTCTTCCTGTGGGGCGCGCGGACGACGAGGCACGACGCGGTGGTGCGCGGACACTGAATGTTGACCATTACCTTGAGTTACAGTGCAGGCCGGTTTTAACACAGAGGGCACAGAGGCACGGAGGACACAGAGAAGAGATCAAGTCTCCGTGTCCTCCGTGCCTCTGTGCCCTCTGTGTTGAACTACTCTCTCCCCTAATCCGCCGACTCGGACGCTTAACCGTTCCCGCTCGCACGCTTCTGATTCACGCCCGCGGCGGCGCGCTCGATGCAGTCGGGCGAGCAGTAAACGGCTTTCGTCGCGCGGAAGACGAGCGCGCGTGAGGTCGGCAGCCACGTGCCGCAGGCGGCGCAGCGCACGAGCGGTTCGTTCGTCTGCGCGGGCGCGCGGGGCGCGGCAGCAGACGGGTCGTTGACGTGCAAGCGGCGCGCGGTGCGGACGACGCCGAAGACGCGGCGCGCGACGGCGAGGTAGGGGCGCAGGCGCAGGTAGATGAGCGTGCCAACGACGGCGAGGAGGAAGGCGACGAGCAGGAATCTCACTTCGCACCTCCGACGGCGTTGCGGCGCTGCGCGAGTTGCGCGCGCAGGTCGGAGAGCGCGGGGTTCTGGGCGTTGACGCTCTGTAACTGATCAAGCCTCTGCTCGGCCTCCGCCAACTCGCCGGTCGAGATGAGCGCGGCGGCCAGGTTTTGCAGCGTCATCTCGTGGCGCGGGTCTTGGGCGAGCGAGCGGCGGTATTCCTGTATGGCGCGCTTCGGATCGGAGGGCGTGTCGAAGTAGTAGGTCAGCCCCATGTCCGTGCGCACGTTGATGTCGGCGGGCTTCTGCGCAAGCGCCCTGGCGTAGTAGGCGCGCGCGTCCTTTAAGTGCGCGGGGTCAGCGGCGCGCGCGAAGTCGAACTCGGCGTTGCCGAGCATGACGAGCGTGTCGTAGTCCTGCGGCGCGGCCGCCTCGGCGCGCTTCAAGACGCGGATCGCTTCGGGCAGCAGGTCGGGCTTGTTGAACTGCGCGGCGTAGAGGTAGAGACCCTGGCCGACCTTGCGTTGCAGGTCAATGTTGGCGGGGCTGGCGTCCGCCTTGGCGACGACCTTGCGCAGTTCTTCGTCCGTCAGCGAGGTCTTCTCGCCGGTCGCGGGCGCGTTGTTGCCGGCGGTCTTTGTGCTTGCGGTCGAGGCCGTGCCGCCGGTCTGCGCCGCGGCGGCGCGCAGCCGGTCAAGCTCCTTGCGGTTCGCCTGGTTGGCGAAGAAGAAGCCGGCGGCAAAGCCGAGCACAAGCCCCGCGACGGCGTAGAGCAGCTTACTCGTAATCACGGCGGGTGGAGGGCGGCATACGTTTATTCGCCTTCGCCGTTGTGGCCGGTCGGGACGATGGGCAGGTCGTCGCGGCGGCGGCGTTCGGGCGGATCGCTCGTGCGGCGGCGCGGCGGCGAAGTGTTGGTGCGCCGATCAATCGCGCCGGGCGGGAGCGTCTTCCCGTGTACGGCTTCGGTCAGGATGCGCGTGATCTCTTGCGAGAGCGTGCGGTGCTGCAAGGCGGCGTTGCGGCGCAACGTCTCCTTGAGATCGTTGGGCACGTAGGCCCCGATAAAAACTCCCTTGCGGTTGGCCATCCCCGTTCTGTCTCCGTTGCGAAATGGATTCCGGCGCGGCCCAATAAAGCTTTGATCGAGCGAAGCGCGTGACGGCCGTCCGGGGCGAGCAGGTCTGTAAGCCGAATTCTGTACTCCACCGGAGTGGAGCGGCGATCATTCATCTAGCCCGCCTGTCGCCAGACGGATCGAGCGACCTACCCGGAGATGGTAGCGCACCCCTCGCGGGGCGCGACTTCGGGCGGGCAGCCCTTGATGACCTCTCCCTATTTGGTCTTGCACTGCGAGGAGTTTGCCTGGCCGCGCGTGTTACCACGCGCGCCGGTGCGCTCTTACATTAAGCCCCGCAAGGGGGCCGCACCGTTTCACCCATCACCCGCCGGCCGCAACTCGCGTCGCGGCCCCGCTGGCTGGTCTGTTCTCTGTTGCACTTGTCGTCAACGGGCGGACAAGTCCGGCGGGTAAACCCGCCCGTCTGTTCGCGCCCGCTGCCCAGCCGTTAGCTGGCTCGCTGCCCTGTAGTGTTCGGACTTTCCTCCCCTCCCGCCGACGGCGGAAGCGGCGACCGCCCGACCTGCTCTCCCAAACGGCACGCGCATTATAGCAAAGCATTGTTGAACAGGTCTAACCGCCCGGCAGGGCAAAGACGCTAGCCGGCGGCGTCAACCATTTCTTCGTGTAGCTTCGTGTGCTTTCGTGGTTACTGCCCGTTTGTCGCGCATGGATTGAGCTTCGCTGCGGCTCACCGTCGTTGACGTAGTCGTAGCCCGCGAGTATATTTCCCTTTCTTTGGCCGCCGGAGCATTAGCTCCCCAACTGCTTCTGACCGGCAGCCCTAACCAGGAGGTTCCCCGCATGCCCTTGTTATCCAGCACCAACGTCGCCACCCGCAACCACACGCCAGTCACTTAGCGGGTGCGCCGCCTCGTTTAACCACATAACACCGCATTAACCAGCAATCCTATTCGCCTTCAAGGCCGTAAATGGAGAGTCAGATGACCGTCCCGTTCCCTCAGCACGTCGCCCGTGCCCTGTGCCGCGCCGCACAACTGGCGGCCGCTATCATAATCATCTTCTGCGCGTCCCACGCCGTCCAGGCGCAGACCGTGACGAACACGAACGACAGCGGCGCGGGCAGTCTGCGGCAGGCGATCATAGACGCAAACAATACTGCCGGCACGCAGACTATCAGTTTCAACATCCCCGGCGCGGGCGTGCAGACGATCAAGCCGCTCACCCCGCTGCCGAACATCACCGACCCCGTCATCATAGACGGCTACACGCAGCCCGGCGCAAGCGCCAACACGCTCGCCACAGGCGACAACGCCGTACTCCTGATCGAGCTTGACGGCAGCCTCATCGTCGGCGGCTCGACGGGGCTGCGCATCACGAACGGCGGCTCGACCGTGCGCGGTCTCGTCGTCAACCTCTTCAACGGCACAGGCATCTCGCTCCTCAACGTCGGCGGGAACACTATCGAGGGCTGCTTCATCGGCCCCGACGCCGACGGCTTGACCTTCCTCGCCAGCAGCAACGGCACGGGGATAGACATCAGCAACAGCCCGAACAACACCATCGGCGGCACTAGCCCTGCGGCGCGCAACCTGATCTCCGGCAACAGGCTCGGCGGCATCAGCATCGTCGAAGGCAGCGGCTCGTTCAGCGCGGACAACTGCGTCGTGCAGGGCAACTACATCGGCACTGACCGCAACGGCACGACGGCGCTCGGCAACGGCGCGACCGGCGTGAGCGTGACCGGCGGCGCGGTTAACACGCGCATCGGCGGCACGACCGTCGCGGCGCGCAACCTCATCTCCGGCAACGTCAACGACGGCGTGCGCCTCTTCAGCAGCGGCAACTTCGTCCAGGGCAACTTCATCGGCACGAACGCGACGGGCACGGCGGCGGTCGGCAACCGCGGCTTCGGCGTCTTCATGCAGAGCACGACAAACAACCTCGTCGGCGGCGACGCTTCGGGGCCGGGGCAGCCGCCCGGCAACGTCATCTCCGGCAACAACGGCGCGGGCATCTCCTTGAACGGCAGCAGCGCGCCCGGCAACGTCTTCGCCGGCAACCTGATCGGCACGAACGCCGCGGGCACGGCCGCGCTCGGCAACGGCGGCGTCGGCATCAGCCTCTTGGGCGACGCCAACACGGTCGGCGGCACGACCGCCGCCGCGCGCAACGTCATCTCCGCCAACGGCGACGACGCCATCGCCCTCAACGGCAACGCCAACGTCATCCGCGGCAACTTCATCGGCACGGACATTCTCGGCACGGCCAACCTCGGCAACAACGGCGAGGGCGTCTTCATCAACTCGAAGAACGACAACGTCGTGGGCGGCGCGGGCGCGGGCGACGGCAACGTCATCGCCTTCAACAACGGCAACGGCGTGCGCGTCAACTTCTTCAGCACGGGCACGGGCAACCTCGTCCGCGGCAACTCCATCTTCGCCAACGCCAGGCTGGGCATCAATCTCATCAGCAGTTCGGGCGAGTTGCCGAGCGGCGTCTCACCCAACGACGCGGGCGACGCCGACACCGGCGCGAACAACCTGCAAAACTTCCCCGTCCTCACGTCGGCGGCGAGCTTCAACGGCAGCACGAACGTGCAGGGCACGCTCAACTCGGCGGCGGGCGCGACGTTCACCGTCGAGTTCTTCTCGAACACAACATGCGACGCCTCCGGCAATGGCGAGGGGCAGACCTTCCTCGGCTCGACGCAGGTGACGACGGACGCCTCCGGCAACGCCGTCGTCAACGCGACGCTGGCGAGCACGACCACAATCGGGCAGGTCGTCACCGCGACGGCGACCGACGCGGCCGGCAACACGTCTGAGTTCTCCGCCTGCACGACGGTCACGGCCCCGGCGCAGAGCTTCGCCATCAGCGGGCGCGTCGTTGACGCCCTGCCGGCGGGCATCCCCGGCGCGGTCGTGACCCTGAGCGGCTCAGCCTCCGCGACCACGACCACCGACAGCACCGGCAGCTACTCGTTCACGAACCTCGCGCCCGGCGGCAACTACACCGTCACGGCTGCAAACGCCAACTACTCCTTCAGCCCCGCGAGCCAGACGTTCAACAACCTGACGACCAACCGCACCGCCAACTTCATCGGCACGCAGACAATCGTCAGCATCGGCGGGCGCGTCACGGACACGCTCGGCAACGCCGTCGCCAACGTGACCGTCTCGCTCGGCGGCTCGCAGACGGGTACGACGACGACCGACGCCGCCGGCAACTACTCGTTCGGCGGTCTCGCCGCGGGCGGTAACTACACCGTCACGCCTTCGGGCGGCGCGTACAGCCCGGCTGGTCAGCAGTTCAACAACCTGCGTGCGAACGCTGCCGCCGACTTCACGCTCATATCTGCCCTCGCCTGCACACCTCCGCCCACTGGTATGGTCGCTTGGTATCCGGGCGACGGCAGTGCGAATGACATCCTGGGCGGCAATAACGGCACCTTGCAGAACGGGGCAGCCTTCGCGCCGGGCAAGGTCGGGCAGGCGTTTAGCTTTGACGGTGTGGATGACCGCGTTCAGGTGCCGACTAGCCCACGCCTGGATATTACGGGCAATCAACTTACGATTGATGCCTGGGTCAGGCCTTCCGGCGGAGGGCAGCGACAAGTGGTTTCAAAAGCGGCCGGCGAACCCTCATTCCAACGGAAATATGGTATGTACGTCAGCCTCAACAACAGCCTGGGATTTGAGTTGCGCACCACCGCCGGCACTATTGATTTGGAAGGTGGTACTGTGCCGAACGATGTCTTCACGCACATCGCTGTGACCTACGACGGCAGTTTCATGAATTGGTATGTCAACGGCCAACCCGTTCGCACCCAGGCCCAGACGGGGAACATCGTACCCACTTCTACTGACCTCATCGTTGGCCAGTTCGCCACCGACGGGCTATCAACCTTCAACGGCTTACTTGATGAGGTAGAAATCTTCGACCGTGCCCTCTCGCAGACAGAGATTCAAGCGATCTTCGACGCGGGCAGCGCGGGCAAGTGCAAGCTGTCCACGCCGTCCGCTGCGGTCTCCGGTCGGGTGACGAACGGGCTGGCGGGGCTTGCCGGCTTCACCGTCACGCTCTCCGGCGCGGTCAGCGGCACTGTGCAGACCGACGCGGGTGGTAATTATGCCTTCACCAATCTGACCGCGGGCGGCAACTACACCGTCACGGCGCAAAGCCCCGCCTTCACCTTCGCCCCGTCGCGCGCCGACTTCGCCGCCTTGAGCGGCAGCGTCGTAGCCAACTTCAGCGCCGTGCCCGTCGCCGCGCCGACGCCGCCTTTGACTGACAACTTCGACAGCAACCAGCGCGACGCGCAGAAGTGGAGCATCGGCACTTTGACGCAGCCCGTCGGGGCGTTCGACCCGCAGGTGACTGTCGTGCAGCAGAACGGGCGACTCGTTATCACGCCGCGCGCGGGCCTGGCCGGCCGCCATTACAACGGCTACGTGTCGGTCAACTCCTTCGACTTTACGAACGCGCGCGCCGTCGTCGAAGTGCCGCAGGTGGCGACGGGCGGCGCGGAGACCATCTTCGGCATCGGCAGCGACAACCAGAACTATTTCCGCTTCGTGGCGGGGCCGAGCAACAGTCCGGGCCTCGCCAAGTTCGCGCCCGAAGCCCTGGAGCAGATCGGCGTCCTCGACGTGGCGCAGGTGCTTGTCTTCCAGGTGCGTGTCGCGGGCACAGTCTCGCAGGAGGTCATCCCCTACGACCCGGTCGCGCACCGCTTCTGGCGCTTCCGCCACGACGCACCCGCGAACGCCATCGTCTTCGAGACCAGCCCGGACAACAGCGCCTTCACCGAACGCTACCGAAAGACGCTGGAGAAGAGTGTGTCGGCGCTCGCGGTGGAGTTGACCGCCGGCACGGCCGCGCCCGCGAGCGGCGGCGGCCCGGCCGTCTTCGACAACCTCTCGCTCGTGGCCAGCACGGCGCAGTTCGCCGCCGCTAACTTCACCGTCGCCGAGGACGGCGTGCGCGCGACCATCACCGTCACGCGCTCCGGCAGCGTCAGCGCCAGCCCGGCGACGCTCACTTACGCGACCGTGGACAACCCGGCGGCCGTGCGCTGCGACAACACGACCACGCTGCCCGGCGTCGCCTTCGCCCGCTGCGACTACGCGACCACGATTGACACGCTCACCTTCGCCGCGGGCGAGACGCAGAAGACTTTCAGCGTGCCCATCATTGACGACGCGCAGGTCGAAGGCGACGAGACCTTCGCGCTCGTCCTGCGCGACGCGACGGGCGCGAGTCTGGGTGCGCCCGCGCGGATCACTGTGACGATCACGGACAACGACCAGCCGGGCCAGGCGAACCCCGTCTTCTCGTCGCCCTTCTTCATCCGCCAGCAGTATTTGGATTTCCTCTCGCGCGAGCCGGACGCGCCGGGCTTCAACGCCTATCTGAATCTGTTGAACAACTGCCCCGACGTGAACAACCTCGACCCGAACGCGCCCTCCGCCGCGTGCGACCGCATTACGGTCAGTGCCGCCTTCTTCGGCTCGCCGGAGTTCCGCTTGAAAGGCTTCTACGTTTTCACCTTCTACCAGGTGGCGTTCAACGGGCGGCTGCCCGTTTACGCAGACATCGTGTCAGACATGCGCGCCGTGACGGGGCGGACGAGCGCCGAGACGTTCCAGAAGCGGGCGGCGTTCGCCACCAACTTCACGCAGCGCGCGGACTTCAAGGCGGCTTTCGACGCCAAGACAGACGCCGAGTACGTGGCGGCGCTCCTGGCGCGCTACAACCTGACGCAGATCACGACGCCCGATCCGGCGAACCCTGAAGGCACGCAGACGGTCACACTCTCGGCGGCGCAGCTAACAAGCCAGTTGACGGCCGGTACGTTGACGCGCGCACAAGTCCTGCGCGCCATCGTGCAGAGCAACGAAGTCTCGAACGCCGAGTTCAACCGCGCCTTCGTCGGCATGCAGTATTACGGCTATCTCAGACGGACGCCCGACACGCCGGGCTATAACGCGTGGCTCAACTACCTGACCGCCCATCCGGATGACTTCCGCACGATGGTCAACGGGTTTATGAATTCGCAGGAGTACCGGCTCAGGTTCGGCGCTAATCAGTAGCAGACCGTCGGGCTGATGCGGAGATGGCGGTCACAGACGCCGGACGGCAAGGCAAAGTGCGGAGGCGGCGCGGGAAGAAAGCAGTAACCACGAAACCACACGAATTAACACGAAGCAGAACACGCTAGCTTTCGTGTCCCTCGTTTCGTGTCTTTTCGTGTGATTTCGTGGTTATGCCCTTTCTTGTCTTTCAGGCGGGAGCAGGAATTCCAGCGCCTTGCGTTTCAGTTTGATCTCGATCTCGGCGGGGGCGGACAGCGCTTTTTTCTTTTTGCCTTTCTTCCGCGCCGCGGGCCAGAGTTTGTCGTCGAGGCGGAATTGAAAGCCGGGCCAGACGAGTTTGAGGCTGCGGCCTCTGCGGACAGGCAGGAACGGCGCGTCCTGTTTCCCTTCGAGGCGGTACGCCAGGTAGTCGGCGAACTCGCGCCGCTTGTCTTCGGTGAAGAGGACGAAGTCCAGGTAGCCATCGCTCGCGTCGGCGTCGGGCGCGAGGTAGAGGTTCGGGCCGACGTGGCGTATGTTGAGGGCTTCGAGCATGAGGTAGCGCCCCGACACGTCTTCGCCGTCGAGCGTCACGCTGAGGTCGAGCGCGCGGTATTCGGCAAGCGCGTCGTGCAGCGCGCGCAGGGCCACGGCCAACGGGTTGTCGGTGCGCGCGAAGAGGCCGGGGTCTTCCGCCTCGCGCGCGTCGAGCGCCGCCATCACGTCCGTGAACAGCCCGCAGCCCATCCCTTCGACGAAGCGCCGCTTGCCCCACGGCGCGCGCACCACGCCCACGTCCAGCTTGCGCCGCCGCGCCGCCGCCCAGCCCGCGATCAACTCTTCCGGCGTGCCCGCGACGCCGAGCGATTTCGAGATGTTGTTGGCCGTGCCGAGCGGGATGACGGCGAGGGGCACGCCGCGCCCGACGAGCCGCAAAGCGATCTTACGGATCGCCCCGTCGCCGCCCGCCACGACGACCAGATCGGCCGGCTCGCGCAGAGCTTGCGCGTAGTCCGTCTCCTTCGTTGATTGATAACGAACTTTGTGGCCGGCGGCGCGCACGAGCGCGCGCAACTCGTCGCCGGTCGGGCGGCCCTTGCCCGCCGCCGGATTGTGCATCAGGGTTACGCGCATGTTCACTGCTTGAAGAGACTGATCGGTCGCGTCCGCCTCAGCCGAAATATTTGTAGCCGACGCGCAGACCCGCGAGCGCGGCGGACGGTATGGTGGAGATAAGCACCCACGTCATCAAGGCGTGCGAGAGCGCGAGCGCCCAGATGTTTGGCGCGCGCTGATAGACCCAAGCCCACATCAGCCCGCCGCAGAAGGTCGCGGCGGTCAGCACGGGGTTCGGCAGGTGCAGCAGCGCGAAGAGCGCGGCGACGGCGAGGGTCGTGCGCCAGCCCGCGCCCCACAGCAGTTGCAAGCGCCGGTTGATGAAGGCTTGCAGCGCGTACTGCTGCACGAAGCCCCAGACGAAGCCCCAGACAGAGAAACCCAGCACCGCCCAGCCCGCACGCTCCCGCCCCCAACTCGGCCGCGCGCCGAACCACAGCCAGCCCACGAGCGCCAGGAGCAGCGCGCCGCCCGCCATCAAAGGCAACAGCAGGCCGAGCGCCCGCCGGAAGTGCGCGCCCGTCAGACCGAGGTCGCGCGCCGTCTCGCGGCGTGCGCGGTGCGACGCGAGCATCAGCGCGAACGCCAGCCCGATGGGCACGACGAGCGCGAGCTTGTGCCAAGCGTCCAGCGCCAGCACCGCCCACTCCGCGATGAGCGCCGACGAGACGACCGAGACGATCTCCCAGCCGACGAGCGCGCGCTCCTCCGCCGTGAACGGAGCAACGGCAAGACCGCCCGCGGGCGGCGCACTCTCGGTCGCGTGCAGGCTCAACGCTGTCCCACCGCCTTCCACCAATCTTCCGCCAAGGCCGCGCCGCCCGCCGCGACGTTGAAGCGCAGCGGCTTGTCCACCTGTTGCAGCGTGTAGAGCCAGCCACCGAAGGCCGCGTGCGCCGCGTAGACGCGCGCCTCGTGCTCGCCCGGCGGCAACGCGGGCGGGCGCAAGGTGAAACCGTGCCACTCGTCCGCCGCGCGTCCGGCCGCCAACACGTCCGGGCGCGACTCGTCGGCCCAGCCGCGCGCCGCGTAGTGGCCGTCTATGTAGAGTTGCACCTCGACGCGCTCGGCGGGCGCGGCGGCGTCCACCGCCCAGCCGGACACGCCGCCCGCGCCGGCCGCATCAACCGACCCGCGGAAGGACGGGCGTATTACCTGATGTATGAAGACGACCGCGAGCGCGCCGACGAACAGCGCCTCGATGAGCGACTTGCCGACGAGCAGGTGCGTCAAGCGCAGCCGCGCGCGCGCGCTCAGAGGCGCGGGCAGGTTAAAGGTCGCCGCGCCCGCGCGTGCGTCTTTGGCCGCCGAGACGCCGAGACGCGGCGGGCCTTCGTCGAGGCCCGCCGCGTCCGTCGTCCCTTGCGTCTTCGCGTCAGGCGCTAACGCGCCCGCGCGGCGGCGCGTCTCGCTCATTGATCCTGCGTGTAGTTGTTGCCGTTCGTGTCCTGATAGGTGAGCGTGTGCGTGGTGCGCACGTCGGCGTCGGCCGGCAGGTTCGCGCCCAGGCGCACGGTGATGCGCAAGACGGCCGTGTCGCCCGGCGCGAGTTCGACCACGTGCCACGTGATGCGGCGCGTGTTGCCCGCCGCGTCGTGCGTGTCGAGGCTGGGTTCGCTGCCGACGAACTGCAAGGCTTCGGGCAGCAGTTCCGTCACCACCAGGTTCTTCGCCAGCCCGCCGCCGTCGTTGACGAGCACGAGCCGGTAGAAGAGCACGTCGCCGGGGTTCGCCGCGTCCGTCACCTTCTCCGTGCGCACGTGGACGCGCGGCGTGGCGATGGTTAGCACGGTGTTCGCCTCGCTCGCCACGCGCTGCGTCGAGAGCGAGCGCGAGACGATGTTGTAGGCGAACTGCATCCGATCCGGCGTCGAGCGCGGGATGTCTACGCGCAGCAAGAGCGGGAACTGCCCCGTGCGCGCTTCGAGCGGCGTGGTCTGCACGACGGCCGGCTCGTTCTCCTGGTGCTGCCCGTCGCCGTTCGTGTCGGCGTAGAGCGTCCCTTGCGGTGCGCCGGGCGCGGCCACCCGCAGTTCATAACTCTCGGCGTAGTTGCCGGGATTGCGCGCGACGAACGGGATGAAGATCGTGTCGCCCGGCGTCGCCGTCAAGCCAGTCGAGACCGCCTCAATGCGCGCCTTTGGCACGCGCCCGACTTCGATGGACGGGCCGTCGAAGTTCGAGGCCGTCGGCAAGCTTGATGTGCGCATCGTGCCGCGCCCGATGGGGTGGTTCGCCGCCAGCGCGTCTGGCACGGCCCTGAGCGTCACGGAGATGTCGCGCCCCTCGCGCTCGCCCACATCGCCGAGACTCCACACCGCAGTGCGCGAGTCGCGGTCATAGACGAGCGGCGCGGGGTTCGCCGAGACCAACTCGAAGTCGGGGTTGAAGACGAAGTCGGCGCGCGCAGTCCGCGCGGGCGCGCTGCCCTGATTCCTGACCGTGATGGTCTGCGTGAAGGTCTCGCCCGGCTGCACGCTGTCGCGCGAGATTGAGCTTGAGCCGGCCAGCGCCGCCGCCACGATGGTCAGGCCGCCGTTGGCGACCTTGTAGACTTGATAGTCGGACTTCGACGCCGCGCGCACGATGAACGGGCGCTGCTGCGCATCCGAAGCGGTTTCGGGCACGCGCAGGTTCATGAACACGTCGAGCGTCTGCCCGCGCGCGAGTTGCGGCGTGATCAGGATCGGCAGCCCGGTGTCCTGCCCGCCCTGCGCTAAGCTAAAGGTTGGTTGGAACTCGGCCGGGAGGTCTGTCTCCAGGCGGAACTGATCCTCCTTGTTGCCCATGTTCGTCACGCTGACGGGCAACTGCACGCTCTGACCGGGCGAGGCGGCGACCGTCACACGCCTGAGCGCCAGCGCCAGGTTTGGCACTTGCTTGACCGTCAACACAATGCCCGTCTCGCCGCTGCCGCTCGTGGCCGGCGGCGCGGTCGTGACGGTGGACTCACGCGGCTCGACGGGGCGCGGCGTCGGCACGGGCGCGGGCGTCGGGCGCACGACCGCGGCCTGCGTCGGCGCGGGCGTAGGCTGACGGCGCGGCGTCGGCAGCGGCGTCGCTACGGGTCTGGGCGTCGGGCGCACGACGGGCGCAGTGTTGGCGTTGCCGGTCGCAATTTCCGCCGGGGTGGTGCGCGGGTTGGTGGCGGCGCGGCGGCCCTGGCGACGACCGCCGCGGATGTTGGCGTTATCACGCGCCGCCGTGGTGTTGGTGGCCGGCGGGTTGTTGATCGTCAAAGTCGGCGTCGGGCGCGTCTCGCCCGGAGTGTTGCGCGCGACGGTCGGCGTCGGGCTGGGGCGCACGGCCGGCGTCATGGCGGGGCGCGGGGTCGGCTGTGTGCGGGCCGGCGTGCGCACGGGCGCGGGCGTCGGCGTCGGCGTCGCTATGGGTGTGTTCCGTGCGACCGAGACCGGCGTCGGGCTGGGGCGCACGGCGGCCGGCGTCGGCGTGACGACGGGGCCGCGCGCGGCAATCTCTTTACGCGCCGCCGTCAACTCGTCGTCGTAGATGTCTATGAAGGGCGTGTCGCGGATGCCGCGCAACCGCTCGCCCACCTGCTCGGCGTCCTTGATGCGCCCCAGCGCGATGTAGGAGCGCCCCAGCCAGAGCAGCGTCAGGTCGGTGATGATGCTGTTCGGGTAGGTCTTCAGGAAGTCGTTGAGCAGGTTCGCGGCTTGCTCGTAGCGCCCGTCGTTGTAGAGCTTCTGCCCGCGGTTGAACATCGCCTGCTCCACGTCGGGCGGCGTATCCTGACTCTGCGTGGCGGCGCGCGCGTTGGGGGCCGAGGCTGCGGCGCAGACGGGCACAAAAGGCGCACAGAGCAGCGCCGCCGCCAGCGCCACCGCACCAATCTTATATGGCTTCATCGAACGAGACTCCTCCGACAGACGGACTGCACAAGGTTACCGAGCTTGGGTGAATTACGTGCTTGAGAGCGTTTCGCGGCCGGCCCGCGGGGCCGGCGATTAGCAGGAACGCGCCGGATGATACATCCTCAGCCGACAATGGACAAGACTCGCGGGCGGCGGCGCGGGGCGCTAACGCTTGGCGCGCGCGACCTCGATGCGGTCGCCCGGCTGCAAGCGCGGGTCGGGCACTTGCCCGCCTTCGATTTCGCGCAGCATGAAGTCGGTCGCGATCAGGCGGCCGTCCGCGCCCTGGCGCGAGATGGTGACGCGCACCTTAGCGCCCGCGTCGCGCGTGACGCCGCCGGAGGCGAGGATGGCCTGCGTGAGCGTGATGCCGGCGTGAAAATCTTTCTGCCCCGGCGCGCCGACCAGGCCGCCGATGTAGAAGAACTCCGGCGGGCGCGTCTGTACGTTGATCACGTCGCCCGCGGAGATGAGTTCGTTGAGGGCCGCGGGGTCGGCGAGATCGACCGTCTTGCTCTGGCCCGTGGCGCGCGAGATGATGACGGCGCGGCCGGCGTCGGCGCGCGGCAGCGCGTCGGCGAGCACGACGTAGAGCGGCACGGACTCGCGGCGCAGCACCTTGTGCCCCGGCTGATCCACCAAGCCGCTGACCATCACCGTGTGGCTCACGAAGTCGCGCACGCTGACCTTGAACTGTGCGCGGTCGAAGATGCCGCGCCGCTTCAACTCGGCCGAGAGGCGCGCGCCGATCTCTTCGGGCGTCAGCCCGGCGACGTTGACGGGATCGCCCGCGAGCGGGTAGTCGAGCAGCCCGCCGGTCAGGACGGTGAAGAGCGTCGAGTCGCGCGCCGTGCTGTTGACCAGCCGTATGTCGAGCATGTCGCCCACGCCGACGCGGTAGATGGCGGTCGGCGACACCGCGGCGGGCGCGGACTCAGCAGGCTTGCTCGCTGTCGCGTTCTCGGTCGCGGCGAGCGGGGCGGGCGTTTCGTATTTTGGCGGCGGCGGGATGAGACCGACGGGCGGCGACTCGCGCACGGGCGCGGTGCTCGTGCTCGCTTTGGGCGGCGCGTCAGTCGTCGTGTTCGCTTCGGATTTTTCCGTGGCCGTGTTCGCGGCGGTGTTCACAGGCGAGGGCGCGGGCGTGGGCGCGGGTGTCGGCGCAGGCTCGCCGCGCTTTTCGTCGGCCTTCGGCTCAGTCTTCTTGGCCTCTTCCTTTTTCGGCTCGGCGGCGGCGGGCTTCTTAGCCTCGGACTCCTTCTTCGGCGCGGGTTTCTCCGCCTTCCTGGTCTCGCCGCCTGAAGCGTTCGCGGCGACGGGCAGGTCGTCCGCCGGCCCCATCCGGCCCGCAGGCGACTGCGCGCGCGCCGCCGCCACAGACAGGCAGCATGCGCACGCGACCGCGATTAAAAGCTTACTGAACATGCACTCGACTTCCTTACCCTGTGATCAGCGCGGCACGGGCAAAACCGGGCAAAGGCTGCGCCTTAACGCGCTCTATCCGCCGGACGAGATAAGCAGCGGGACAGGTCGCTCAGGCTTCATAATATCACCGCTTCTGCGCGTACAGCGCCGGGGCACGCCCTGTCACCGATCCAATTAAACGACGAAACCGACCGTTTTCGCAAAGACTTGTGCGCCAAATCTCTCCGGGTCGAAGCTCCTTCGGCGAGCGCATCGTTGCTGGTGGACGAGGCGGGCGGCTGCTACCTTTGGTCGCACCGCAAGAGTTACCGCCGCCGGGGTCGGGAGGTTTGGCGAAAGAGCGATGGGCACGGCAACCTGCGCGGGTGATTTTACGCCCCGCGTTTCGGCGCTGGCAAGCTGGCCGGCGGGAACAGTTGCGGCCACTCCGCGCCGAGCCGCACGCGCACAACCTCCTCCGCCGCGTCCGCCGTCTCGCACGCCACGCATTCGTCCGCGATCTCGCGCGCCCGCGCCGCGCTCACGCCCGCGAGCGCCCGCCGCACGCGCGGGATGGACGAAGTGGTCATGCTCAGATCGCGCGCGCCGAGGCCGACGAGCACGACCGCGTAGGCCGGCGTCGCCGCCATCTCGCCGCAGACGTTCGCCGGGATGCCGGCGGCGTCGGCAGCTTCGAGCGCGCGCCTGATGCTCTGAAGCACGGCCGGGTGGAGCGTGCGAAACCAGTCGGCGACGGAGTCGTTCCCGCGATCAACGGCGAGCAGGTACTGGACGAGATCGTTCGTGCCGAGGCTGAAGAAGTCAACGGCGCGCGCCAGCCGGTCGGCGGTCAGGACGGCCGCGGGCACTTCGATCATCGCGCCGATCTTCACCTCGCCGCACTCGCGCCCCTCGCTGCGCAGCCGCGCCAACTCGGTCTCGATGATGCGGCGCGTGCGGCGCACCTCCGCCACATCCGAGACCATCGGCAGGACGAGTTCAAGCCGCCCGCGCGCCGCTGCGCGCAGGACGGCGCGCGCCTGTGTGCGCAGCACGTCCTCGCGTTGCAGGAAGAAGCGGATCGCGCGCAGACCCAAGGCGGGGTTGCGCTCCGCGTCCTCCGCGCCGATTTTCTCGCCGCCGAGATCGAACAGGCGCACCTTCGCGCCGTCCGCACCGGCCAGCGCGGCGACCTCCACGTAAGCCTCGAACTGCTCATCCTCCGTCGGCATGCGCCCACGCTGCGACAGCAGAAACTCCGTGCGATATAAACCGATGCCCTGCGCGCCGAAGCGGCGCACGCCCTCGTACTCGGCCGGCAACTCGACGTTTGCGCGCAGAGCGATCTCCACGCCGTCCTGCGTCCGCAGCGGCTCGTGCGTCTGTGCGAGTTCCAGGGGCCCGCGCCGCGCGGGTCTGAGCGACGCCATCTCCTCGCGGCAGCGCGCGACGGTGCGTGCCGCCGGGTGCAGGATCACTTCGCCGCGCAACGCATCAACGATGATCTCGTCGCCCGTGCGCGCGTGACGGTAGAGTTCGCGCAAGCCCACGACGGCGGGTAGCGCCAGCCCGCGCGCGATGATCGCCGTGTGCGAAGTCCAGCCGCCGCCGTCGGTCGCCACGGCGCGCACGTGCGCGAAGTCCAACTCGGCCGCCGCCGATGGCAGCAACTCTTCCGCGACGACGACGGCGTCCGTCATCAGCTTGCGCTCGCTGTGCGCGCCGCCGCCCAGGGCGACGAGCAGGCGGCGCGTCACGTCTTCGATGTCGGAGCTGCGCTCGCGCAGGTAGTCGTCCTTGATCTCTTCGTAGACGGCGAGCAGGCGGTCGGCGGCGACGCGCACGGCCCACTCGGCGTTGGCGCGCTCGCGCCGAATGTAAGCCTCCACCTCGTCGAGCAGCTTGCGGTCTTCGAGCATCAGCAGGTGCGCGTCGAAGATGTAGGCGTGCTCCGCGCCGAGCGCCCGTTCGGCCCGCTCCTTGATGCCGAGCAGTTGTTGGCGCGACAGCTCGACCGCCGCGTGGAAGCGCGCCACCTCGCGCGCCACGTCCTTGCGGTCGAGTGTGGCGCGGTAGATGCTCTGCGGTGCGCCGTCGCGCAGGCGCAGCACGCGCCCGACCGCCAGCCCTTCGGAGACGGCCACGCCGCGCCAGAACCGCTCGGCGCGGTTGTCGTTATCTTTGACTCGCCTGCTCAACCCTGTTCTTCCCCGAACTTGTGCTCGAACAACTCGCACACGGCCGTGAGCGCCGCCTGCTCGTCCCGCCCCTCGACCGTCAACAACAACTCCGTGCCGCGCGCCGCCGCCAGCAGCAGCACGTTCAGGATCGACTTCGCGTCGGCGGTCGCGCTCCCGTCCGTGCGCGCGAGCCGGATGCTGCTCTTGAACGCCGACGCGGTGCGCACCAGTCGGGCGGCTGCGCGCGCGTGCAGGCCCAGGCGGTTCGTCACCAACACGCGGCGCTCCAACACCTCAGCCCTTCCTCGGCGGCGCGAGCAGTTCGCCCGCCAGGTAGATGGCCTCGCGCCCCTGCTCGCGCACGCGCCGCGCTACTTCCGCCAGCGACTCCGCGCCCGTTTCGCTCGCCAGCTTGACGATCATCGGCAGGTTCACGCCCGTCACGACTTCGACCTCGTCCTCCTTCAGAAACATGGCGGCGATGTTGGTCGGCGTGCCGCCGAACATGTCGGTCATGATCAGCACGCCGCGCCCGGCGGAGACGCGCGTGATGGCGCGCTCGATCTCGTCGCGCGCCGCGTCCACGTCGTCGTGCCAGCCGATGGAGACGGCCGCGATGTGCGATACAGGTCCGACGATCATCTCGGCCGCCGCCAGCAACTCGGTCGCCAGCACGCCGTGCGTCACGATCACGCCCGCCACGCGCGCCGCCGCCCCGCCCTTTTCAGCCTCGCTGCCCATTTACCTGCTCGTTGCACTCTTCAACGCCAGCGCCTGTGGGTCGCCGAAGGGGCAGTAACCACGAAAGCACACGAAACGACACGAAACACGGGCGCGGCGCTTCCGCATTGTCCCTTCGTGTTGTTTCGTGTGCTTTCGTGGTTCATGTCTTCTTACCGTTGAGTTGATGCAACGTCACCCCGTCTCCTGCCTCACTCGACCACGCGGCCGAGCATGAAGCCGCCGAGCGCCGCGTTGGTCGAGACCACTTTCTCAATGACGCGCAGCTCGTTGTTGTCGAGCCAGACGCCGCCGCAATGGTAGCACTTATCAATCAGCACGACATCGTAGATGACCAGCTTGCGCATCGGCTCGCCGTCCACGGGGCAGTAGCGCGTCGCCTCGCCCTGCGGGTTGAGCCGCGCCGTGCAGTCGGGGCAGACGCTGAACTCGTGGTCGCTCGTCGTCAACTCTTCGACCGTCAACGACGCGAAACTGAAATCGTTGTCACAACGAATGCAATCACCGTGCTCGCTCATGTAGTTTCCTCACCGGGATCGTATTGAACTCCGCTTACTGTAATTTCAAGCCTGCGCCGCGCGCCGCGCCGGGCGCTGCGGTTTCGCCTTGCGCACGTCGCGGTGCACGGCCAGGGCGTCGAAGCCGTCGCGCCGCAGCCGCCGCGCGAGCGCATTAGCCACCATCACGGAGCGATGCCGCCCGCCCGTGCAGCCGACGCCCACGGTCACGTAAGACTTGCCCTCGCGCTGGTAGAGCGGCAGCAGGTAGTCGAGCAGTTCGCCGAAGCGGCGCAGCGTCTCGGCCGTTTCGGCGCTCGACTTGATGTAGGCGACGGCGCGGCGGTCGTGCCCCGACAGGTGGCGCAACTCCGGCACGAAGTGCGGGTTTGGCAAGTGGCGCACGTCGAACAACAGATCAAGCTCGCGCGGCGCACCGTACTTGTGCCCGAAGCTGACGACCTGGACGCGCATCGGCGTCCCGCGCGTGTCGGGGCTGAACCGCTCGACCAGGTAGCGGCGCAAAGAATGGACGGTGTGGTCGGACGTGTCAATGATGAGGTCGGCCGCCGTGCGAATCTTCTTCATCGCGACGCGCTCGGCGCTGATCGAGGCGGCGAGGCCGTCGCCCGTGTCGAACGGGTGCGGGCGGCGCGTCTCGCTGAAGCGGCGTTGCAGGGCTTCGTCCGACGCCTCGAAGAAGAGGACGAAGACGTTGAGCGCGCTGTCGCGGCGCAGGCGGCTGACCTGCCCCTCGAACTCGCTGAGGAAGTGGCCTTCGCGGATGTTGATGACGAGCGCGGCGCGGCGGATGTAAGGGGCGTCGCCGTCCTCCTCTTCGGGGCGCACGAGGCGCGCGAAGGTGGGCAAGAGCGTCAGCGGCAGGTTGTCCACGCAGAAGTAGCCGAGGTCTTCAAAGGCGTTGGTCGCCGCCGACATGCCCGACCCGCTCAGCCCCGTGATGACCACGATGTCGGGCACTGACGCGGCTTGCGCCTCAGTCTTCTTTCGTCGCCTGCTCATCAAACGTCTCGCGGCCCATCGTCTCCGTCGTCGGCAACCCGGCGGTCTGACCCGCGCGCTCCGCTTCTTGCAACAACTCCGTGTGGCGCGTGACCAGACGCTCCGCCGCATTGTACCCGCGCACGCGCAAGAGATGCACGCGCAAGGCCGTCTCGACCAGCGTCGCCAGGTTGCGCCCAGGGCTGACGGGCAACAGCACATGCGGCACGCGCACGCCGAGTATTTCGCTGGTGCGCTCGTCAACGCCGAGCCGGTCAACTTCGCGCGCCTGCTGCCAACGTTCCAAACGAATCGTCAGCCCGATCTGTTTCGGCCCCGACAGCGCCGCGACGCCGAACAGGTCGCGGATGTTGATGATCCCCAGGCCCCTGATCTCCATGTGCTCGCGCAGCAACTCCGGCGCGGCCCCGATCAAATGTTCCGGCCCGACGCGGCGGACTTCCACCGTGTCGTCCGCGATCAACCTGTGCCCCCGCAGGATCAGATCAAGCGCGCACTCAGACTTCCCGATCCCAGACTCGCCTTCCAGCAACACGCCCACGCCGTAAGCGTCCAGCAGCACACCGTGCCGCAACTCGCGCGGCGCGAGCATCTCTTCAAGATATTCCGTGACGAGGTTGATGGCGATTGAGCTGACGAGCGGCGTCTGTAGGAGCGGCAGTCCCGCCCGCTCAGCCGCGGCGAGGAACTCCGGCGGCGGCAGCAAATCCTTCGTCACCAGCACGCAACTGATCTGTTCCAGCGCCAGCAACTCGATGGCCGACGCGCGCCGCTCCGGCGAAAGCTGGCCCAGATACCAAATCTCGCTCTGCCCCACGATCTGCACGCGACCGGGATGGATGTAGTGCGTAAACCCCGCGAGCGCGAGACCGAGTTTTTGAATCCGGGCAAGCGTGATCCGCCGCTCGTCCACACCGGCTGCGCCAGCCAGCACGCGCAGCGCGAGTTGCGCCGGCGCGTGCTCGACGAACTCGCGCACGGTAATGGTCGGCTGCTCATTCGCGTTATTCATCGCACCTCTGACACGGCCGACAGCCTGGCGCAACAGTAACGCCGGCGCACAGGCACGTGGCAACGGCGGGAAGACTTAACCACGAAAGCACACGAAACGACACGAATAAAGTCCGAAGCGTGCACGCAGTTTCTTCGTGCCATTTCGTGTGATTTCGTGGTTCATTCTCCGCCCGCACTCCAATGCAGCTCGGTCTTGTTTGCCGCTTTACGACTCGTACTTGAGCAGCGAGCGCACGTCGTAGCCGGCGAGCTTTGCGCGGCCCGGCAGGAAGCTGAGTTCGATGACGAAGACGAGGCCGGCGACCTGGCCGCCCAGGGATTCGACGAGATCGACGACGGCGCGGGCCGTGCCGCCAGTGGCTAGGAGGTCGTCGGCGATGATGACGCGATGGCCGGGGCTGACGGCGTCGCGGTGGATTTCGAGCGTGTCCTGCCCGTATTCGAGGTCGTAGGAGATGCGCGCCGTCTCGGCGGGCAGCTTGCGCGGCTTGCGCACGGGCACGAAGCCCGCGCCGAGGTGGTAGGCGAGCGCGGGCGCGAAGATGAAGCCGCGCGCCTCGACGCCGATCACGGCGTCAACCTTCTCGCCCTCGAACGTCTGCGCGAGCGCGTCCACGGTCAGGCGCAAGCCTTCCGGGTGCTTCAGGAGCGTCGTGATGTCGTAAAAGTTGATGCCCGGCTGCGGGAAGTCCGGCACTTCGCGGATGAATTGTTTGAGTTGATCCATGATTAGCTTTTAGCTGTTAGCCGTTAGCTATTAGCTGTTACATGCTGCCCTAGCTTGTAACGGCTAGAGCTTGGGCCGTTCGTTACGAGGCAAAAGCTAACAGCTAATAGCTAACGGCTAACAGCTTATCTCTCTATCAAGAACGCCTTGTACGCGCCGGTCGGGTCGAGGCTGAGTTCTTCGACGTGCTCGACCGTAGCGTAGCCGGGGCCGGCGGCGAGGTCGTGTTTGAAGCCCTCGACGCTCTCCTGCGTGCCTTCGGCGACGGCCTCGACGCGCCCGTCGGCGAGGTTGCGGACGTAGCCGACGACCTGATGCCGCGCCGCCACGCGCTGCGCGAAGAAGCGGTAGCCGACGCCCTGCACTTCGCCGCTGATGATGAACTTGCGCGCGACCTTCATACTCGGTTAGCTGTCCGCCGGTGACGACTGACCTGCGAGGCGGGACGCGCTATCGTAAAAGAAGCGGGAACAAAATTGCAATCAATCTTACCTGCGAGCGGTGGGTCAGTTAAGCTTGAGTGAGTATCAGAGGGGCGGTTAACCACAGAGGCACGGAGCACACGGAGGGGGCACGGAGGCTTGAATATCCCTCCGGCTTCTGTGCCATCTCTGTGCCCTCTGTGCCTAGTAGGTTGACATGAGACCATAGAGAGCGCGCTCTATGGTCTTATGGGAGCGACAGACTGATCGTGCCTTAGTTCGCGGAGACCTGCAGGAATTCCGCTGAAACTGTCACAGAGTATAGTCCCGCTCCCGGACGGGGGCGGAACCCCGAACAGTCACTGAGGCCATCGAGCCTGTCTTGGCTAGGCTGGGAATGCCCCCGTCACACTTGACAATCAACACAGTCACTCTGTGGTGAATCGCCCTCCCCACACAAACAAGCTCAAATTGAGCCACTACCTACCTGCGCGGCAAAAGCTCTACGACGCGCAGGCCGCCGGGCGGGATGAGCAGGCGGACGCTGTCGCCGCCCGCGCCCGGCACGACGCTCAGCGCCTCTTCTTCCGTCCACTCGCTCGCGCGCTCAATGCCCTTGCCGCGCAGATCGAGGCGCACTTCGACGGCCTCCTGGCGGTTGACCTGCGCCAGCCCCTGCTGCGGTTTATAGACGCCGCGGTTGTTGATGAGCGTGACCGCCCAGCCGCGCGTCGTGCGGTTCAAGAGGTACTGCACGTCGCCGGTCACGCGCACGGGCGACGCGTCGGCGGCGAGGTGTATGAGCAGGTGCGCGGCCGCGGGCGTCAGGCGTTCGTCGAGACCGAGCAGATCGGGGACAGCGCAGAAGACGACGCGACCCTTTCCTAAGCGGTTGACGGTCACGAGCGGTTCGCCGGTCTGTGTTTGCATCAACACCTCCGCGCCACGCGGTTCGACGCGTGCGAAGCGGAACGTCTGGCCTGACAGGTCGGCGGCAGGTTCGTTTGGCGACAGACAGCGCGCGTCGTCGGCTTCCGCCGTCGTGCCCGTCAGGTGGACGCCGAGCAAGTCCTCCGGTAGACCCTGCGCCTGCGCCGCGTTCAGGACGAGCGTGCCGCCTTGCTGCACGTAAACTTTAAGCCGCTCGGCCCAGCCGGGCTGCCATTCGACGCGCCCGCCGACGATGAGCGCACGGTAGGCGTCAATCGCTTCGCGGTGCGTGTCGGAGGCGACGAGCACGTCGAAGATGTCGCCGAAGAGGCCGTTGACGAAAGCCTGCCGGTCGGCCGTGGCCGGCTCGCCCTCGGTGACGGGCGCGGGGTAGTAGGCCGCGCCAAACAGTTCGCGCAGGGCGCGGTCGGCGCGCGTGACGGGCGCGACGCCGAAGGGGAGTTGCGGGTAGTCGGTCTGATCCCAGCCGTGCGCGGGGTCGAGCAGAAAGGCGATGGGCGTGTAGGGCGTGCCGCGCTCCGGGTGCTGTTCGGCGAAGCGGACGAACTCGGCGGTAATGCGACCGAGCGGGTTCAGTTGAAAGGGGTGTTCGCCGGGGCCGGGCTTGAAGAACTGATCGCCGCCCTGTTCAAGGTAGATGGCGGACGCGCCCGCCATGTAGTAGAGGTAATAACTTTTGCGATACCAGGCGAGCGACGGCCCCATCGTCGGGCCGTAGCGCGTGTGGAAGAAGTAGTCCGGCCCGGCAAAGCTCTGCTGCCGTGTGAAGGTCGTCGCGGTGTCGCCGAAGTTGGGCGCGTGGTAGTAGAGGAACGCGCCGCCGAACTGCCGCGCCGCGCCGCGCGTGAAGGCGATGCGCATGGCCCAGTTCGGCTGCACGGCGGCCGTCTCCATGCCGAGCACGCGTGCGCCCCAACGCGCGAGCGTGTGCGCGTAAGCAGTGCTCGAAGTTGACTGCGCGGCGATCAGCTTGGCCCACATGGGGCCGGTCTGCGTGTGAAACGTGTTGCCCCACTTCTTTGTGAGCGCGGCGGTGTAGGCGGCGCGATAGGTTTCGAGCATGTCGCGGCGCGGCGCGTCGGGCGCGAGTTTGACTGAGGCCGCCACGTCCGCCCAGACGTGGCCGATACTCTCGCCGGAAATCCAGCCGATGAACTGTTCGCGCAGTTCGCCCGTCAGCAGCTTCCACGCCGCCTGCGCGTCTGCCTCCGGCATGTCCGCCGCGCCGTAGTTGATCAGGACGGCGAAGGGCGCGTGCGTCTCGCGCAGGTAGCGCAGGAACGGGTTGCCTTCCTTCAGGTGCGCCGGCAGGTTGTTGAGGTAGATGACCGGCACGACGAGCGGCGACGAGAAGATCGGCACGTCGCGCGCGCCCTTGTACTGCGCCACGAAGGCGTCCACCGCCTCGTCGTTGAACGGGTAGAGCGGGCGCTCGGCCGGGGGCGTCTTGTCGTAAAGCTCCCAGAACTTCTCGGCGATGTTCCAGGGCATCAGGAAATCGCGCCCCGCCACCGGCGGTCGCCGCCACAACGCGGGTACGGCCGCTTCGTCCGCCGTTTCCGCGTTGACGAGCGGCGCGAGCGGCGTGCGCTTTTCATTCCACTCGCGCAGCACGCGCAATGCGGCGAAGGGCGGCTTCTCGCGCCCCGCCGGCACGTAGGCCAGATCGTTTGTGACGAGCACGCAGTCAACGTGCCGGCGCGCTTCCGCCGCGCGCTCGATGTTGACGGAGATGCGCGCCGCGCCCTTCTTGAGCGCGACGGCGGGCGTAGCGTCCCACACGAACGCCCACTGCCAGTACATGCTCACCTCGTCGTGCGGGTCGAGGCGGGCGCGCGCGCCAAACTCGTGCCGCAAGACTTCGCGCCCGTCTTGCAGCACGCGCACGGTGAAGAATTCCGTGCGCCGCGCCCAGTCGGCGTAGCGCACACAGACCTTGTACTGCCCCGCGCGCGGTATCTCCACGTCCTGCCAGAGCGCGGCGCTCGTCTCGTCGGCGCTCGCCGCCACAGAGTTCCACTCGCTCTCGCCGCCCTGCGCCCACTCGGCGGAGACGCCAGGGCCGTTGATCCCCCAGCCCGGCGCGTCCTTCGCCCGGCTGTCCAGCCACGAAGGGTTCAGCCGCGGCTCGTTGCGCGCGTCGCGCGCGACGCCCTGCATGTTCTCGGTCTCGTACCAGAGATATTCAAAGCGCGGCGGCGCGGACGCGTTTTGCGGGCAGACGGGGACACAGAGCAGACTGAAGGCAAGGAGGAGCGGCGGGATGCGGTTTAAAAGCAGTGACGAGTGACAAGTGACGAGTGACGAGCAAGAAGAAGCTTTTATCTTGTCACTCGTCACTTGTCACTCGTCACTGCTTTTATCAGTCTTAGCCGAGCGCGTCGAGGCATTCGGCGAGCGTGCGCTGGCGGCAGGTGTACATCGGCGTGTCGCGCAGCGTGTAGCTCGAAGCCTTCGTCTCGCGCAGGTGCTGGACGAGGTCGAGGAAGTCGGCCGGCTCGTCCGTCTCGAAGGCGACGACGAACTCCTGATCGTCGAGGCCGAACGAGTAGGTCGTGTGCAGCTTGACCGAGCGGTACTGCGAGCCGATGCGGATGTGGTCGTCCATCATCTCCTGCCGCTGCTCGACCGGCAGCCCATACCACTCGCGCGTCTTCACGAACGGGTAGACGAACAGGTACTTCGCCTGACCGGGCACAATGTGCAGGCGATCCTCGACGTGCTCCGGGTTGTCCTTGTCTATGTACATCGAGCGCTTGGTCATCGAGAGGAACGACTGCGTCACTTCGAGGTAGCGGCCGAGGCCGGTGCGGTTTAGCTGCGCCGTCATCTGCTGCATCGGGTCGAGCGAGTAGCCGATGCGCCAGATCATCATGTCGGCGTTCGCGCGCAGGCCCGTGATCGAGTAGGTCGGCATCAGCAACTCGCGCCGGTAGGACTCGACCACCTCGGCGAACTCGCGCCTGCCCGCCTCGCGCGCCGCGTCGTCGAGGAAGCGCCATTCGGGGCGCACGCGGTAGAAGGTGAAGTTGACGAACTGGCGCGGCAAGGCCGGGCGCGGCTGCTCCGCCTCGCCCGCGCGGTCGGCCAGACGCAACGAGCCGCGGTTGAGGTTATTGGCTTTCTCAGTACTCATGGCGAGTCATCCTTACAGCTTCAGAAAATTCTGGTTCACGATTTGAGTCGCCCACGCGCGAGCAAGATGGGCTACAATGCGCGCGGCCAAGCGCCGCTTATTGTGCGGCGAAGCGCGGCAGATTGCAAACGCCCAAAGCGGGCGAGTAGCCGGGCGGTGTGAGATTTTAACCGCGAAGGACGTAGAGAGGGCCGCAGTGGTCGCAGAGTATCTTTGCGCTCTTCGCGGCCTGCCTGCGCGCCCTTTGCGGTTAAATACTGCTGCCGGACAAACATCAACCGCGACGGAATCTGAAACCACACGTGATGAGAGACGACAACGAGTCGAAGTCCGCCGACGCGCAGGCGGCGCGCGCCGTGACTGACGGCGGGCGGCGCAGGTTTCTGCTGCTCGTGCCGGTCGGCGTGGGCCTGGGGATACTGACCACGCTCGCCAGCGCCGCCGCTCGCTTCCTGCGCCCGCAGGCGACGGGCGCAGCCGCGGGCGGGCAGTGGCTGACGGTCGCGCCGGTCGCGGAGCTAACGGGCGCGCAGCCCATCGCGCGCACCGTGCGCGTCGAGCAAGAGGTCGGCTGGTCGCAGGTCGTCGCAGAACATCCTGTGCTGGTGCTGCCGCAGGAGCGGCGCGTGCTGTCGGCCGTCTGCCCGCACGAAGGCTGCACGGTCGTCTGGCGCGCGGAGGAGCGCGGCTTCCTGTGCCCGTGTCACGACAGCCGCTTCGACGCGGCGGGCACGCCCACTTCGGGGCCGGCCGCGCGCCCCTTAGATCAACTGCCGACGCAGATCGAAAACGGCGTGCTCAAGATTCGCTGGCAGGCTGAGCCGACCGCGCCGGCCCCCTTGGTGCGCGGATGAAGGGGACTGAACAGACGCCTCAGCCTGCGAGCGCGCGCCGCCGACGCGCACGGCGGACGACGCTCGGCGAAGTCGTGCGCGCCATCGCGGACGTGCCCGAAGACGGCTGGCGCGCGTGGCTGCGCACGACCGCTGGCTTGGTCGCGCTGCTCGTCGCGCTGCAACTCTTCACGGGGCTGCTGCTCGCCTGCTACTACGTGCCCGCGAGCGACAGCGCGCACACCACCGTCGCCTTCATCGAGAAGGCGGTGAGCGGCGGCTCTTGGCTGCGCGCGCTGCACGTGTACGGCTCGGTGCTCGTGCCTTGCGCGCTCGTGCTGCACCTGCTGCAACAACTCTGGCGTGGCAGCCAACGGCGCAGACCCGTCGCCTGGCTCGCGAGCGTCGCGCTGCTCGCGCTCGCATTCGCGGCCGGCGGCACGGGCTACACGCTCGCCTGGGACGCGCGCGCCTTCTACAGCACGCGCGTCGCCGAAGGACTCGTGCGTGGGCTGCCCGTCGTCGGCTCGACCGCGCGCCCCTGGCTGCTCGGCGGCCCCGTCATCTCGACGCTCACCGTCTCGCGCCTCTTCGCCCTGCACGCGCTCCTGTTGCCCTTTTTGATCTTGCTCACGATAGTCGCACGCCTCCTCATCTTCCGCGAACGCGACGCGGAAGACAGCGCGCTAACTCAAGAGACAACGGACACACGTTCTCTCGCCGCCGACGAGCACGCCACGCGCTTCAGCCAATGGCTGCGGGCGCAACTCGCGCGCAACGCGGTGGTCGCCGGATTAGCGTTCGCGGCGCTGGCGCTCTACGCGGCGAATTATCCCGCGCCGTTCGGGCCGCGCGCGGACGCCGTGCCGGCCGAATACCTGCCCCGCCCCGGCGCGCAGTTCCTTTGGCTGTTCGAGTTGCTGAAGCACACGTCCGGCGCGTCCGCGGCCTTCGTCGGCCTCATCCTGCCCGGCCTCCTGTTCGCGCTCCTTGCGCTCGTGCCGCGTCTTAGCACGCCGACGCAAGCGCCGTCTTCGCTCCGCCGCTACACGGGCGCTTTGATTCTCGGCGCGACCTGCGTGCTCGTACTCGGACTGACCGCGCTCGCGCTCGTCGCCGACACCCGCAACCAGAGCGTGCGCGAACAACTCGCTCGGCAGGCCGCGGCCGAAGAGGCCTTCCGCCGCGCCCCCTTCCGTCCCCAACGCCCGCGCACGGCAGACACGAACGCCGCCGACGCAAACGCCCAGACCGCCCAGGCGAACACACAAGCCGCGCCGCCGCCCGCCGCCTACACGCCGAACTGCGCGAAGTGTCACGGCGCGCACGGCGAGGGCGTGCGCCCGAACCCGAAACTCGTCGGCGTCGCCGACCAGCCACACCGCACGGTCGCAGACCTCATCGCCATCCTCAACGACCCGTCCGCCTACGGGCTGGAAAAGCCGATGACCTCCTTCGCCAACAAGCTCACCGAGGACGAGAAGCGACAGATCGCCGAATGGATCGCCGGGCTGAAATAACTCACCGATCATTTTCGCCCGCCCATACGTCTAAGCTATACTGCGGCTGCTTTTCTCCCGCAAAAATTTGCACGCGCATCTTAGGAGACTTGCTCAGGATGAAACTGTTTAAGCTCGCAATCGTCGTCTGCGCCGCGGCACTCGTCGGTGTCGCCTGCGCCAGCGCGCCCAGCACAAATCAGCCCGCGCCCGGCAAAGCGCCGGCCGCCGCCAACGCGAACGCCAGCGCGCCCGCCGCCACGCCCGATCAACTGGCCGACACGCGCAAGCTGTTCGGTCAGGTCTGCGCGCGCTGCCACGGCGACACCGGCGAGGGCGGCGAGTTCGACGTTGACGGCAAGAAAGTGAAAGCGCCGACCCTCCGCGCCGGCCACGCCGTCAAGCACACGGACGCGGAACTCGTCAAGACCATCACCAGCGGCGACGACGGCATGCCCGCCTTCGGCAAGCGACTCTCGCAGGAGCAGATCGGCAATCTCGTCCGCTTCATCCGCCAAGACCTGCAAGCCGGCGCGAGCGCGGGCGGCGCGGGCAACGACAATCACAACGCGAACGGCGCGCACTAGCGTCTACTTGCATGGGCCGTTAGCTCAGTTTGGATAGAGCACTGGTCTTCGGAACCAGGTGTCGGGGGTTCGAGTCCCTCACGGCCCGTCAAAAATCATTCAACCTATTGCCGGGAGCGCGGGCGCGCGCGCCCGCCTTGAGCGCGAAAGCGCGAATAAGAGGATGCGCTAAAGCCCAAGCTTGAAAGATAACGAAGCCTGTGAGCGTGCTGGCAGCACGCTTGGCGGGCGCGCGCCCGCGCTCCCGGCAGCAGGCGCGCTCGTTACGTCGTCCGCCAATTGCCTTAGGCAGTTAAACGTAAGCGCGGGCAGCACCCGCCTGCGCTTTCTGTTCGAACACGTCGGTTTCGTTATTGCCCAGAGTCTAGCTCGATCAACAGCGGGAAGTGGTCAGACGCCTTCGCCGCCGTTGTGTCGTTGATGACCTGGCAGGACTTCAGCCGGCCGGCGAAGGACGTAGGCAGGAAGACGTAGTCGAGGCGCAGGTGCGGGTCCCAGACGGGGAAGGTGTAGCCCTTGTCGTGCGGGTAGAGGTGGCGGTAGCCGTCAACGTACTGCGCGTCGAGCATGGCTTGAATAGTCTCGCGCTGGATGTCGCGCCCGCTCAGCCAGACGAGCGCGCGTATCCAGCGCGGCATGCGGCGCACGTCGAGCAGTTCGCCGGGCGCGAGCGTGTTGAAGTCGCCGACGAGGACGTGAAAGCCGGACTGATGTTGCTTGATCCCCGCGAGCAGCGCGCGTATCTCGCGCCCGCGCCGCCGCTCGCTCCACTTCGAGAACTGTGCGCTCAGGTGCAGCCCGAAGACGCGCGCCCCGTTGCCGGCCAAAACTAGCTCAAGGAATGAATGCTTTGCGCCCGCCGGTCTGTGCCATTCGTGGTGCGCGACCTCCGTGCGGCTGATGTAGCCGATGGAGAAATAACGGCGCGCGGCCCAGAAAGGCATCTCGGTCGCCTCAGCCAGCCCCGCGATGACGCGCGGCTCAATCGCTTCCTGAAAGACGACGAGGTCGGGCGTGACCGCCTTGATCACTTCCGCCAGCCGAGCTTCGCGCCCACGCCCGCCAAAGCGAATGTTGTAGCTCAGGAGCTTCACTGTGTGGCGTCTTCGTCGGCCGGAATGAGTGTGAAGTAAGGCTGATCGAACAGCACGTCGCGGGCGAACAGGATCATGTTGGAGGTGGCTTGGAAGTGGACGGGGCGGCCCGCCAGCCGTTGCAGCGCGACGCGCAGATCGTTTAAGGCGGGCGCGATGTCGGGGCACTCGTCGCCCAGTGGCTTCGTGTGCAGCCCAGGGATGTAGAACTCGTCTTCGCGCCAGCACTCCATGACGGCCGGGCCGATGAGCGTCACGTCCAGATCGCTCGTGCCCTTGCCGTCGGCGTCGAAGGGGCGGCCGTCCTCCCAGCGCTCGTTGGTGAGTGCGCTGCCGCGCAGCGCGACGCCCGTGCCCTTGGGCAGTTCCGCGCGCAGCCTGGCGCAGAACTCGTCAAAGCGTCGCCGGTCGCCGTCGAAGCCGAGCCGGATGATACGCTCGCGTATCTCCTCGTCGGTCATCTCTTTCAGGTCGTCAGGCATGTTCGCGTTTTAACTGTCCGGACTGGCGGCCGAATTAAACCACGAAACCACACGAAACGACACACAGCAAGCAGCACGAACTTTCGTGATAGTCGTTTCGTGTTGCTTCGTGTGGTTTCGTGGTTACTGCTTTTCTCCGGCGCGACAGCGCACACCTCGACTCACGCAGAAGTTTTGCGCCCGCGCCTCTTTGATTCTTTCTTCGCCGCGCCAACCACGTCGGCCGTGTGCCCGGCGACCGCGTGCTGGTCGGCCACTTTCTGCAAGAGCCACTGCGCGCGCCCGCGCTGCTCGCGCCCCTTCATCTTGAAGAGTCGCCACGCACCTCGGAGGCGGCGGCCGTGCAGTTGAAACCGGAGCGCGCCCGCACGCCAGGCGACGAGCGCGTCCGGCTCGTCCGCCGTGTACGTGCCGATGTCCCAGCGATAGACGTGCCCCGCGCCGTAAGTACCTTCGGGCAGCTCGCCTTCGTATGTCAAATACGAGACGGCGTGATCGGGCACTTCCACTGCTAGCCGCTTCACGGCCGGATCGAGCGAAGGCCCCTTCGGCACGGCCCAACTCTTCAACACGCCGCCCATCTCCAGACGGAAATCCCAGTGCAGGCGACTCGCGTGGTGCTCCTGCACAACGAATCTCGCTTTGCTATGAGCTACGCGCGGCATCCTTCAAATTCTGATTAACAAGTGGGGCGGGCTATGAAGATTCACCACAGAGGCACAGAGAGCACAGAGGTAGCACGGAGGCTTGCGTGCTATGCGCTCCTCCGTGCCTCTGTGGCGAATCACCTACGTCATACATTCGGCTCGACAGTCAGCTACGACTTGCGCTTCTGATCGCCGCGGTCGCCCTGCCCCGACTTCACCGTCGTCTTGGCGTGCTTCTTCACGTCCTGCGCCAGCGAGCGGCCCACGTCGTCTGACTCCTCGAAGCGCCCCTTCTCGTCGCGGCGCACGTAACGCTTGTCCGTCCCCGTGTCGATCAACTCACGGTCACTCGAACCTTTTTTCCCAGCCATCGCTCAAACCCTCCTCTTGTTCGTAAAAGTTTTACCTCAAACCCCTTACGCGGCCCGCGCCCCCGCGCCGTCGGCGACGAGCCGCGCCACCTCTTTCGTCGCGCGCTCAAGCTTCTGCCCGCGCGTGAGCACAGGCTTGAACAGTTCGCCCTGTGCGCGGACGCGCCGCAGCATGTTCTTGATGGTGAAATCCTGCGGCGTGATACGCCCGCGCTCGACCTCACGCCAGGTGAGCGGCGCGGAGACGCACGCGCCAGCGCGCGGGCGTACAGAGTATGGCGCGACCACCGACTTGCCCCGCGCGTTCTGCATGTGATCGACGTAAATCTGCCCGCGCTTGCGCTGCTTGAGCGCCCGCTCGACGGTCGCAATCCGCGGGTGCGCCCGCGCCACCAGCGTCGCCACCTGCTCGGCGAACTCCGCGATCCGCTCGTAATCATAGACCGGCTTGACCGGCACATAGACGTGGATGCCGCGCGAGCCGGAAGTCTTCGGGTAAGCGTCGAGGCCGACGCCCGCGAGCAGATCGCGCACGTGGATCGCCAGTTCGCAGATCGTGGTGAACTCGACGCCCTTGCCCGGATCAAGATCGAAGACGAACCAGTCGGGGTGCTCAAGGTTGCGCACGCGCGAGTGCCACGGGTGGCGCTCAATCGCGCCGAGGTTGGCCATGTAGAGCAGCGTCGCCAGATCGTCGCCGACGATGTAGTCAACCGTGTGCCCCTCTTCCACGTCGAGCGTCGCCGTGCGCACGTAGGCGGGCGCTTCGTTCACGTCGTGCTGGTGGAAGAAAGGCCCCTTGATCCCGTTCGGGTAGCGCTTCATGATGAGCGGGCGGTCTTTCAGGTACGGCAGAATGTAGGGCGCGATTTCGTAGTAGTACCTGATCAGATCGCCCTTGGTGTAGCCGTCGTCGGGCCAGTAAACCTTGTCGAGGTTGGTGAGCGCGACGACGTTGCGGCCGACCTTCACGCTTAGATCGCCGCTCAACTCCTTCGCCTTGAACGCGCTCGCGGCCGAGACGGCTTTCGCGCCGTCGCCCCGCGTGCCGATCCGTCTGACGCCGCGCTTGCGCGCGGCCCTCGCCTCCGGCGTGCGCGCCGCCGCCTGCCGGTTGCGCCCTCGCTCGACGCCGCTTCGCCACTCGCGCGCCTTCTCGTCCGTGTCCATGCGCAACTGTAAACGCCAGCCCGGCTCAGCGTACTCGTCGGGCTTCTTGATCAGCAGCCACTGCCCTTCGCGCCCGCTCATGCGCACGAGGTTGAACGCGCCGCGCAGCTTCTTCCCCTTCAGCCGGAACGCGAGCTTGCCCGCTTCGAGTTGCGCCAGCGCGTCCCGGCCGTCGAGCAGCTCATACGTGCCCGCGTCCCAGATCATGTGCTCGCCCGCGCCGTAGTTGCCGGTGGGGATGTGCCCTTCAAACTTCAGGTACTCGACCGGGTGGTCTTCGGTCGGCGCGGCGAAGCGTTTGTCCGCCGGGTCGAGCGACGGCCCCTTCGGCACAGACCACGACTTCAGCACGCCGCCCATCTCCAGACGGAAATCGAAATGCAGCTTCGAGGCGTGGTGCTCCTGCACGACGAAGCGACGGCGGTTGGCCTTCGACAGCTTGCCCTTCGGCTCAGGCGTGCGCGCGAAGTCGCGCTTCTTGTGGTAGGTCTCAAGCCCCATGGGATTGTAATTTAAACGTACAACCGCGTTCGACAACTGTTCAGTGCGGCGGCGTACAGATAACGGCTGGCTGTGCCCTCGCTCGCCACGCTCATAGCTTCTTCGCCTCGCGCTTGAGCAGCGCGAAATCCTCTTTCACCTTCGCGCCCAGGTCTTCGCGGTAGAACCTGACCGCCGGGTGATAGCCGACCAGAAACTTACGCCCCTCGTGCACGATGACGCGCCCGCGCGCCTCGTTGATGCTCTTGACGCCGAGCAGCTTCTTCGCCGCCACGCCGCCGAGCAGCATGACGAGCTTCGGGTTGATCAGAGCGATCTGCTCGAACAGGTAGTTCGACGTGCAGGTCTCGACCTCCAAACTCTTCGGCGTGCGGTTCTTCGGCGGGCGACACTTGACCGTGTTCGTGATGAAAAAGTCTTTGCGCTCAAGTCCCGTCCCCGCAAGCACCTTGTCGAGGTAGCGCCCGGCCGCGCCGACGAACGGGTGGCCCGACTCGTCCTCCTCCTTGCCCGGCGCTTCGCCTATGATCATCACCTTCGCCGTGTACTTGCCGTCGCCCGGCACGGCCAGCGTCCGCGACGCGTGCAGCGGGCAGCGCGTGCAGACGCGTATCTGCGCCGCAAGCTCGTCGAGCCGTTTTGCCTTTCTCGTCTGCGCCATCCGTGTTTGGTTAGGCTTGCAAGTTGCGTTCTCAACGTTAATGTCGGCAGGAATTATTTAACCGCACAGGACGCGAAGCAAGGCCGCGAAGGACGCGAAGCAAACCCTTTGCGCCCTTCGCGGCCCTCTTAGCGCCCTTTGCGGTTAAACTGTCGCCGCAACGCAGTCCAACTCCGACGGAACAGAGGCGCTGTCCTGATGAAACTCTCCGCACTCGCCAAGACCTACGACCGCGTGGCCGCCGCCCCGCGCGAGCCTGAGCGCACGCGGCTGCTCGCGCAGATGTTCCAGCGCGCCGACAGCCCGACGCTCTACGTCGCCGCGCACTTCACGCTCGGCGAGTTGGTCGCGCCGCAGTTCTCCGACCAACTCGGCATCGGCCCCGGCACGCTCCGCGCCGCGCTCGCCGCCGCCTCGGGGCGCACGCCCGAAGAGATAGACGATGAAGTTAAGGGCACAGGCGACATGAGCGCCGTCGTCGCCCGTTACGCGCGCGGGCGCGACACGCTGACCGTCGCCGACCTGTGGCAGCGCATCGAGCGCATGATCAAGCGCAACGAGGATCGCCTGCAACTCGTCGCGCACGTCTTCACGCACACGACGGCGAACGGCGCAAAGTATTTCACGCGCATGGCGCTGAACCAGATGCGCATCGGCGCTGGCCTCGGCACGCTCAGCCGCGCCATCGCGCAGGCGTTCGACGTGGACGCGGGCGCGGTCGAGCACGCCTACGCGATGACGAACGACATCGGCTTGACGGCCCAACGCGCGCGCCAGGGCGCGAGACAACTCGCGCGCACGGGTCTCGCCGTCTTCCGCCCCTACCAGTTTATGAACGCGCACAAGGTTGACGATCCCGGCGCGATCCTGGCGGAGTTCGCGGGCAAGCGCGTCATCTACGAGATCAAGTACGACGGCGCGCGCTTGCAGATTCACCTGAAGGCGAGCCGCCCCGCCGAGATCAAGTTTTACTCGCGCCGGCTGAACGAGGACACGCGCGCGCTGCCCGATCTGGTCGCCGCCCTGCGCGCGGCGTGGCGCGGCGGCGACGCGATCTGCGAGGGCGAGGCGGTCGCCTTCGATCCGAAGCTACGGAAGAAGCAGCCGTTCCAGGCCGTCCTGATGCGCCTGGGGCGCGTCCACGAGATCGAGGCGAAGGCGCGCGAGATTCCGCTCAAGCTCTACCTGTTCGATCTGGTCTACATGGACGGCGCGGACTTGATGCAGCGCCCGCAGCGCGAACGGCGCGAGCTGCTGCGCACACTCTTCCGCCCGACCGAGCGCGTGCAGATGACCGAGGCGATTGAGTCAGACCAGCGCGCCGCGCAGGACAGGTTCTTCCGGCGCGCGATCAAGGCCGGGCACGAGGGCGTCATGGCGAAAGACCCGGACGCGCCCTACACGCCGGGGCAGCGCACGGAGCACTGGTTGAAGCTCAAGCCCGCGTTCGAGACGCTGGACGTGGTGGTGACGGGCGGCATCTGGGGTTCGGGCCGGCGGCGCGGCTTGCTGTCGAGTCTTGTCGTCTCGATCCGCGACCGTGACGGTTTCAAGACCATCGGCAAAGTCGGCACGGGCTTTTCGGAAGAGACCCTGCGCGCGCTGACCGCGAAGCTTGAGCCGCAGATCATCACGACGCGCGGGCACAACGTCGAGCTTGAGCCGGCGATGGTCATCGAGGTTGATTTTCAGGACATCCAAAAGACCAACCGCTACGCCGCCGGCTACGTCCTGCGCATCCCGCGCTTCAAGCGCGAGCGCACCGACAAAAGCATCCGCGAGGCAGACACGCTCGAACGGTTGAAGCGACTTTATCAGCAGACGCATTGAGGGCGGGAAAGGATTAACCACAAAGACACCAAGACACAAAAGGTAAGCGCGGACTACGTTGAAGCAGTTCCACGTCGCCGCATTCTGCCTTTCTTTGTGCCTTCGTGTCTTTGTGGTTAAACTTCCTCTCGCCGACCTTGAACATTCCGGCGAACTGCATGGACGCGCACAGGCTCTCACTCGAACAGTTACTAGGCGAACCCGTCGCGAAGCTGCGACAACGATTCCTCGACGAGTGCGTGCCGCTGCCGCGCGGGCTGCTCGAAGCGTTGGCGCGCGACCCGCGGCGCGGCGCACAGGCGCTCGCGCGCAGCTTGCGCACACGCCAGCGCAAGAACCGCGCCGAGGGGCAGCGGCTGCGCCGGCTCTTGCAACACGAGCAGGAGTTGTGGGCGCAGGGGTTTCAACTCATCGCGGGCGTGGACGAGGCGGGCATGGCCCCGCTCGCCGGCCCCGTCGTCGCGGCGGCCGTCATTCTGCCGCCGCGCTACAAGCTGCGGGGCTTGAACGACTCGAAGAAGATTCTCGACGGCGCGCGGCGCGCGGCGTTGGCCGAGCAGATCAAGCGCGACGCACATGCCTGGGCGGTCGGCTTCGCGGAGGTCGCAGAGATCGACCAGTTGAACATCTACCACGCGGGGCTGCTGGCGATGCGGCGCGCGGTCGAGGGGCTGTCGGTCAACCCGGACTTCGTGCTCGTTGATGCGCGCAAGATTCCCGGCTGCCCCGCCCCGCAGCGCGGCATCGTCCACGGCGACATGCTCTCCGCCTCAATCGCCGCCGCCTCCGTCCTCGCCAAGACGACGCGCGACGCGCACATGTGCGAGCTTGATCGACAGTACCCCGGCTACGGTCTCGCCGCGCACAAAGGCTACCCGACGCCCGCGCACTACCGCGCCCTCCGCGAACTCGGCGCGTCGCCCATCCACCGCCGCAGCTTCGCCCCCGTCAGACAGGCGCTCGGTCTCGACCCAGTGCAGTCTGAGTTGTTCGCTCCAACGGACGGCAGCCTGAGAGGGGAGACAATGTTCAATGATAATGAACCGGGGCGACCAACACCCACAGAAGATGCACCGGCCATTGTGCTTGATGTGCCACCTTTTCATTCAGAGGATGAAAAGGCATAATCCTAGCTTCCCAGGCAGCATTAGGGGGCGGGCCTACTCACCGATGTTCTCGTGCCATTCCAGTTTCAATTCCAGGCCGAAATGGGCGCGGAGTTTGTCTGCCAATTCCTCATAGAGCCTTCGAACATCGGCTTCATCCAATTTTAATTCTTTTGCGGAGTGTTGGACCTGCGTGTAGCCGATCGGTACTTGCGGATCTACGCCTAGCTGCCACCAGTTAAGCTGCTTAAAGAGATGTTTCGCTTCCTGCTTGACGAAGAGATGGTTAATGATTGCGATGAATGCAGTCATTCTAACGTAGGGGGTAACATCTTTCACGGCGGCGTCGCGCATGAGTTGCCACATCTGTGGATCATCCTTTTGCCCCTTGGCCAGCAACTCCAGCGCGTGCCTGCGGACACTGTCGTCCTTGTCCTTAGTCGCGGCGTCCCGAATGAGTTGCCACGTCTGTGGATCATCCTTTTGCCCCTTGGCCAGCAACTCCAGCGCGCCACTGCGGACCCTGTCGTCCTTGTCCTTAGTCGCGGCGTCGCGCATGAGTTGCCACGTCTGTGGATCATCCTTTTGTCGCGCCACGATTTCATTGAGTGCCCTTTTCCGGACACCACTCTCGCGGTCATTTACTGCCGAAGTTCTGAGCAGAACTTCATCCTTAAGATATACAAGCAGTTCGGCTCGTGATGCCCAAGAGGATGTCGATACGTAGCTAATACCCTTATTAAAAATAGCGCGAACGGTCTGACTCAACTGGCTTGCGGGCAACTTCTGCGCAAATTCGCCACGGATTTCATTAAAACCATCGGTTGCCTTACCAGCAAGTTTCTCTTGCTGACTCAACCAATGCGCCGTCCGTTGCGGGTCGCGACCGAGTAGGCAGCGTAGATAGGTCTTGATTGGCACTTTGCTGCGGTCATCCAACAGGTGGCCCATGCTGAACAGTTCATCATCCGAAAGGTGCGGCAGGAGCATTTCGATGGCGCGTGCGCGAACCGGAAACAATCCTGACTTGGTAGCGTCAATCAGGTATGACTTCACCGCAGCGCCAAGCTGTCCGAGGGCTTCGAGGATTTCAAGTTGGGTGACGACAGAGATGCCCGATGCCGGCCTGAACGCATCCAGGGTATCTTTAATCGCATTTTGAAATCTCTTCCGCGTCTCGGGCGTCAGTTCGGCCACGCCGCTCGTGTCTTTGACGATATTGGCGCATAGTGCCACCACAGGTGCACGCTCGACGATGGAATTGCCTTGCCGGTCGAGCAGCCATTGCAGGTAGCGATCAAGTTTTTCGTCGGACTGTTTAGCCCATTCACCGCCGAGCAGTTGCAGAGGCTCAAACCAACGCTGTTGCCGCAGGCGCGGCTCAATCATCGGCGGGACTTGGTCAAACTCCTGGTTGGAGAGATGCCATGCAGCCAGATATTCCTGAAACGTGAGGTGGACAAAACGATAGCTGTGTTCCCGCCGGCTCACCAACAATCCGCTACGTACTTCCTGTTTTTCGAGAAAGCGCGCCGCTTGTATCTCGGCCTCTTCCTGCGTTTTTGCGCCCCGATCAAGGAAGCGGGGCGCGAGCAGTTTGACCACGTCAGCTTTAGAAGCCTCCTCGCGGTCGCCCTCGCCTTCCAGGATGCGCAGGGCGATTTCGGCGAAGCGCTTGCGCAGCCAGGGGCGCTCCTCCTCCTGTTGCCGCTCTACCTGCTCGTCAAACGCGTCCGCCTTCCGGCGCGACTGGACGTGTTCCGCCTCCTTCCGCTGACCCAACAGGACATCCACGCACTCATCGTACAATTCGACCCGCTGTTCCGGGAGCCGTTTTCGGTTCCAATGCACAATCGCGATTACGGTGAGCAGAAGCGGGTTGACGGCGAGTGGGCGGATGCGGTCGTTGCCCTCAATCCCTTTGGTCAGACTTTGAAACTCGCGGTTGGCGTCTGTACCTTCGGCCAACACGCGCTCAGGCGAAGTCTTGAAGAGCAGCGCCACCCAGTTTTTCAAGAACTGTGCTCGGTCACTAGTGTCAAAGGGCTGAATGTCGCAGCGTGCGAACTCACCTTTCAGGATTGTATCTCCCGTGTACGCCCGCACACGAGAAGTAACCACATAGCGATTCTTAGGAAACTGCTTGACACAATCTTCAAGCAAGCGGCTCACTATCGCGCGGCCCGCATCAGTCGGGACTTCGTCTAGACCGTCGAATAACAGACAGCAACTCCCCGCATCGAGCAGTGATTCTAATTCCTGGAGGGGGATCCGAAAGCCCTGTTTGATCATTCTCTCCACTAGAAAATCCACCAGCACGGTCAACTGAACTTCACCGCGTTCCCTTAAGAAGTCGGACAGATCCCAACATGAAATGAAGATTGGCAGCGGCAGCGGCTCCTGAATGCAGAGCTTCTCCAGCGCGATAGCCGGGTTATTTTGCAGCACCGAGCGCGTCAGCATAAGCGCCACATATTTGAGGAAAGTGGACTTCCCGCTGCCGGGGTCGCCGACGATTACGAGTTTATGATAGCGCAGCAACGCTGTCTATATATCAATCGCTTCGGCATCCGTCACTTGGTTGGGATCGTTCTGCAACTCCTCGTCAAACATCACCCTGAGCCGAACGTAAATCTCACTGAGCGGGATTTCAAATGCTCGGTCGTTGTCAATCCCGGCGATGTCGAGCCTATGGAAGTCACGTTCAAGCGTTTCGTAATAGCCTTCCGGGATCGCGCCGAGTGCGGGCTGAGTCTCACGATGCGGCGCACTGGCAACCCAAGGCCGCGCGCGATCCGCGAGCCAGCGATTCAAGTCATTCTCGAAGCTCTCTCTGAAGCTGGCCGTATCCGGATACTCCGCAAAATACATTGGCAGCGCCTTGAGTTCCTCGCGAAAGGCGCGCACTTTCTGCCACTGAGCTGCCGCCTCGGCGATAGCATCAGGATCGGGCGGGGCGACAAATCGCTCGATCCGCTTGAAGAACCACTTAATCTCCGGGAAGCCATGCTGCCGGTGTTGCGCCAGCGCCCAGCGAAACTCCTCCTCCGTCCCTGATTCCGCTTCCCCGGTCGGCGAACCGAACCGTTGTGCCATGAGGCCTACGACCAAAGCGAGCGACTCTTTGAAGCGCTCAAGCGTTTGTTGCGTAATCAGTTCTTGCGGGCGGCCCACGCCGATAGTGGCGTAATTCTCCCAATCCACCACCTCAAAGCGCACGCCCCAAAGCTGTGCGGTCTGCCGGTTGTATCGCTCGAAAAACTGGCGGTGACGAGTTGTCTTTCCTCGTTTACGTCCCCGGGCGAGGCCAGGAAAACATGATATTGCTTAATGGTAGGTGGAATGGGAATCATATGCGGCTTGTATCATACCCAGAGTACCTTTACTAGCGCGTTTGACTCTGACCCGACCGCCTCGCATGATGGAGTTCAGACGTTATACCAATAGTTTAAGCGGGCGGTGGCCATGATACCGCCGCCCGCCCGTGCGTTGCCGTTGGTAGCGTAAGTTTTGGTTGAGCTATCCCGCTGTCGTCTCGCCGCCGAGTAACGTGAGCACTTCGCCGGTGACGTAGCTGGAATCCACGTCGGAGGCGAAATAGACGAAGGCGGGGGCGATCTCTTCGGGCTGGGCGGGGCGCTTCATCGGCGTGTCCGCGCCGAACTCGGCGACCTGCTGCGGCTCTTTGTCCGACGGGTTCAGGGGCGTCCAGACGGGCCCCGGCGCGACGCAATTGACGCGGATGCCCTGCTCGACGAGGTTCTGCGCGAGCGACTTGGTGAAGGCGTGAATCGCGCCTTTCGTCGCCGAGTAGTCAAGCAGCTCCTTGCTGCCTTCGAGGCCGGTGATCGAGCCGGTGTTGACGATGGCGCTGCCTTTTTTCAGGTGCGGCAGTGCGGCCTTCGTCATGTAGAAGTAGCCATAGATGTTCGTCTTGAAGGTGCGGTCGAACTGCTCGTCGCTCACGTCCGCGAGCGTCTGCTGGTGCTGCTGGAACGCGGCGTTGTTCACCAGTATGTCGAGCCGCCCGAACTCCGCGACCGTCTGCCTGACCGCCTTGCGGCAGAACTTCGGGTCGCGCACGTCGCCCGCGATGAGCAGGCAGGCGTGCCCCTCCGTCTCGACCGCGCGGCGCGTCTCCTCGGCGTCGCGCTGCTCTTCGGGCAGATAGATGATGCCGATGTCCGCGCCCTCGCGCGCGTAGAGCACGGCGACCGCGCGCCCGATGCCGGAGTCGCCGCCCGTGATCAGCGCGACCTTGTCTTGCAGCTTGCTCGCGCCCTTGTAGCGCGGCGCTTGATACTGCGGGCGCGGCGTGATCTCCGCTTCTATGCCCGGCTTCGCCTGATGCTGCGCCGGCATCGGCGACTTCGGCTCCCGCCGCTGTCCCGCCGCCGCTGCGCCGCCCTTCTTCGCCGCACCCCGTTTGCCGCCCTTGCCTGTTTTCTTCGCTGCCTTCTTCGACTTCCTGCCCGCAGTTGCCATCACATACTTCCCCCTGTTCGTGCTGTTGTGTCAGTCGCCGCACCGCGCTGGCAATTGACTATCTGTGTTTGGACTAACGCCGACATTCTTCCACCCGCGCGACGACCGGCGCAAGCTGTCGGGGCGCGCAGGCTGCCCGCGCTCCCGACGTTCGGCTATAATCGCCCGCGCTCGTGCTCATTCCGCCGCAGCGACCCGCAAATTTTCGATGCACATCTCCATCCCCACGCCCCGCGACTTCAACTTCAAACGCACAGTCCTCAGTCACGGCTGGTACGACCTGCCGCCCTTCGCGCTCGACCGCGCGACGTGGACGCTGACGCGCGTACTCGACATTGGCGGCCGGCCCGTCACCGCCAGCATCACCGCCGCGCCGCGCGCGCTGAGCGTTCACGTCGCGCGCAGGCTCGCACCGCGCGCCGCCGCCCGCGTCGTCCGCGACGTGCGCCACGTGCTGCGCCTCGACGACGACATGCGGACGTTCTACGGCGCGATCAAGCACGACCCCGACTTCGCGTGGATCGTGCGCCAAGGCGCGGGCCGCCTCCTGCGCTCGCCCACCGTCTTCGAGGATTTGGTCAAGACGATCTGCACGACGAACTGCTCGTGGGCCTTGACCGACAAGATGGTACGCGAGTTGGTGGGCAACTTGGGCCGGCCGGCGCGTGACGGCCGACGCGCCTTCCCCACGCCCGCCGCGATGGCCGCCGCGCCCGTCTCCTTCTACCGCGACGTGATGCGCGCCGGCTACCGCGCGCCCTACTTCAAAGAACTGGCCGAGCGCGTCGTCGCGGGCGAACCTGATCCCGAAAGCTGGCTCACGAGCGACCTGCCGACGGCCGAACTCAAGCGTGCGATAAAGCAAGTCAAAGGCGTCGGCGACTACGCGGCGGAGAATCTGTTGAAGCTCGTCGGCCGCTACGACGTGCTCGCCCTCGACTCGTGGGTGCGCGGCAAGTTTGCCCGTCTCCACAACCGCGGCCGCGCCGCCGCCGATCAGAAGATCGCGCGCCACTACGCCCGCTTCCAGACCTGGCGCGGACTCGCCCTCTGGTGCGACATGACGAAAGACTGGCTGGAAGAATAATGATGAGTGCGGAATGATGAATGATGAATGAGCAGCAAAGTCTCTCATTCATCATTCATCATTCCGCACTCATCATTTCCCTCGTTTGCCGCTTCAACTTCAACAATCCGGTTGCATTTGAGCCGCCGCCAGATATAATCCGCACGCCGCGCGCGTTCGCCCGATTCTTCCTGCGCCTCATAAATGGAGGAGCGTCATGTCTCTCGTCGCCCGCTACGTGTTCAGCATCTTCATAATCGTCTGCCTGACCATCGTCCTCTTCGGCTGGCAGATCATCAGGCTCATCAGAGCGGCCCCGGAAGGCAAGCAACGTAACCGCCGGATCGCCGCCGCCGTCCTGCCTCTGCTCGTCCTGCTCCTGCTCTGGACGGATCAGGTCTTCGCCTGGTTCAACGCCAACGTCCCCTGGAAGTCGCTCGCGTTCCGTTTCATCGCCGGGCTGACGACCGGCGCGGTTATCGTGTGGCTGGGCGGAAAGATGCGGAAGCCCTCCGACCAGGCGTGGGACAGGGGCTACGTGTTGCTCCTGGCGTCGGTCATCGCCTTCCTGTTATGCACGATCATACGCGGCACGACGGAGCACCTGCACCTCTTCCTCTTCACGATGGGCCTGGTCGTGAGCCTCACCTTGATTTTTGAACGCCCTTAAAGATCGCGCCGCCGACAAACAAATTCACACCGTTGCCGACGGGCAGAGCGGCGCGAGCACGCACTCGGCGCACAGCGGCTTGCGTGCCTTGCAGACCTGCCGGCCGTGGGCGATGAGCAGGTGCGGGAAGACGATCCAGTCGGACTGCGGGACAAGCTCCGTTAGGTCTCGTTCGATCTTGTCGGGCTGCTGGTGCGTGGTGAGGCGCAGCCGCTGGCTGACGCGCGCGACGTGCGTGTCCACGACGACGCCCGCGGCGACGCCGTAAGCGTTGCCGAGTACGACGTTCGCCGTCTTGCGCGCGACGCCGGGCAGCTCAAGCAGTTCGTCCATCGTCCGCGGCACGCGCCCGCCGTAACGCTCGCAGATCATCCGGCACGCGCCCTGAATCGCCTTCGCCTTGTTGCGGAAGAAGCCGGTCGGGCGTATGTCCTGCTCAAGCTCGGCGGTGGGCGCGTTAACGAAGTCTTCGCACCGGCGGTACTTGCGGAAGAGATCGGCCGTCACCAGGTTGACTCGCTCGTCCGTGCACTGCGCCGACAGGATGGTGGCGACGAGCAGCTCCAGCGGGTTCGCGTGGTTCAGCGAGCAACGCGCGTCCGGGTAAGTGCGCTTGAGCAGCGTGATGATCCGGCGTGTCCGATTCTTCTCGTCCATAGAAAAACGTCCGTTGTCCGTTGTCCGTTCTGACTACGAACAACGGACAGCTTTTGCGATCTGCGCGGCGACGCGCGCGTTCTGTTCGAGCAGCGCGAGGTTGGCGCGGAGCGTCGCGCCGCCGCTCTGCTCGCCCATGCGCCGCAGCAGGAAGGGCGTCAGGTCGCGCCCGCCGACGCCGGCCTGCGCCGCCTCGGTCAACGCCTGTTCGAGTACGGGCCCGATCACTTCGGCCGGCACTTCGCTCTCGGCCGGCACGGGCACGGCGACGACGAGCGCGCCCCTGAGTTGTAGCCTGCGCCGCGCGCTGACGAGCGCGGCGACCTCGGCGGGCGAGTCCACGCGCACGTCAACCGGCAGCCCCGAACGGCGCGTGTAGAAGGCGGGCAACTCGTCGCAGCCGTAGCCGGCGACGGCGACGGCGTGCGTCTCAAGCCACTCGCGCGTCGCGGGCAGATCGAGCACGCTCTTTGCGCCCGCGCAGACGACGACGAGCTTCGTGCGCGCAAGCTCCGGCAGGTCAGCCGACACGTCCGGCAGCGCGCCGCGGTGCACGCCGCCGATGCCGCCCGTCGCAAAGATTTCGACGCCGGCCCGCTCGGCGATCCAGCAGGTCGCCGCCACGGTGGTCGCGCCGTCCCAGCCGCGCGCGACCGCGACGGCTAGATCGCGCGTGCTGATCTTGTGCACGTCCTGGGCGTTGGCTATGTGTTCGAGTTGTGCCGCGTCCAGCCCGACGCAGATTTGACCTTTGACGAGCGCGACGGTGGCGGGCGTCGCGCCGTGTTCGCGGACGATCTGTTCGAGCCGCTCGGCGGTCGCAAGGTTCTGCGGGCGCGGCAGCCCGTGGGCGATGACGGTTGATTCGAGTGCGACGACGGGGCGACGGGCCGCGAGCGCGTCCGCCACCTCTTTATGGACGTGCCAGAGATTTTCCTGCATTGCTTACTGTTGCACCACCGAACAAAACATAACCACGAAAGCACACGAAACGACACGAAACACGGGCGCATGGTAGCACGACCGTGCTTCGTGTTGTTTCGTGTGCTTTCGTGGCTAGTACCTTCTCTTCTTCTCCCTTCAAGGCTGCGGCGGGGCTTCGCCCGGCGGCGGCGGCGGCTTGACGATCACGGCCGGTATCTCCTGCTCGCGCACGAGCCGGTTGAAGGCGGGCAGATCGGTCTTGATGATCTGTTGCAGCCGCGCAAGCTGCGCGTCGATCTGCCCGACGAGATCGTTATAGATCTCGTAGGACTGCGCGGTGGGCGCGGCGTCGGCGCTCGTGACGACGCCGCCGAGCGCCGCCAGTTTGTTGTTCAGCCGGATCGGATAGTTGAGCGGGTCCTGGCTCGACTGGTTCTTCGTCTGGTAGAGCGTCTCCTCTATGTCGGTCAGGCTCTTAGTCAACCGCGTGGCCGCGTCGTTGATCGGCTTGAAGTTCGGCTGATCCTTGACGCGCTTCAGGAGATCGTCCACCTGCCGCTTCACGTCGCGAATCTGTAGGATCGCGTTGCTCGTCTCCGAGAACTTGTCGCGAATCTTCAGGGAGAGATCAAGTTGCTTGTTGAAGTCCTCCGCCGTCGTCTGGGTGCGCGGGTCGCGTCTGACCTCGAAGGTCTGCGTCATGGTCTGCCCGTCGGCGGTGAGCTTGACGGTGTACGTGCCTGGCACGACCGCCGGGCCGCGCGTGTTGCCGGCCCACAGGATCATGCCGGGGAAGCGCACGGCGTCCGGGTAGTGCATGTCCCAGACGAAGCGGTTGAGACCGGGGTTGGTGGTGACGCGCGGCCCGCCGCCCCCGCCGCCGCCCGCGAAGAACTCCGCCTCTTCGCCCGACGGCGCTTGCGGCTGTTCGGGCGGCGTCTGGACGGGCGCGCTCCCCGGCGCAGGCGTCGGCTGCGGCTTCGGCGCGCGGGCCGTGTACTTCTGGATTGACTTGCCGCCCGCGTCCGTGAACTCAAGCACGACATCCGTCGTGGGCCGCGCCTTGAGCGAGTAGTAGACCACGACGCCGCTCGGCGGGTTGCGCCCGATGGTCGCGGTCGCCGGCAGCGGGAAGCCGCCGCCGCCGTCCATGCGGTAAGTGTCTTCGGGTTTGTAGAGCCGCGTCTCGTTCACGCCGCCTGTGCCGCCCGCGTCCATCAACTGGTAGAGCAGCGGCAGGTCGTCGAGGACGTAGAACGCGCGCCCCTGCGTGGCGGCGATCAAATCCCGCTCGCGCTTGTGAATCGTCAGATCGGTGACGGGCACGACCGGCAGGTTGAGTTGGAGCGACTGCCAGTGCGCGCCGTCGTCGAAGGAGACGTAGAGGCCGGTTTCCGTGCCGGCGTAGAGCAAACCCTTCTTGTTCGGGTCTTCGCGGATGACACGCGTGAACGCGCCGTCGGGGATGCCCGTCGTGATCTTCGTCCACGTCTTGCCGTAGTCGCTCGTCTTGTAGAGGTAGGGCTTGTAGTCGTCCCACTTGTACATCGTCGCGGCGACGTAGGCCGTCGCCGCGTCGTGCGCCGAGGCGTCGAGCGAGTTGATCTGAATCCACTCCGGCATCATGGACTTCGGCGGCGTCACGTTCGCCCACGTCTTGCCGCCGTCGCGCGTGACGTGGACGAGTCCGTCGTCCGACCCCGCCCAGATCGTGCCCGCCTGCACGGGCGATTCCATGACGGTGAAGATCGTGTCGTAGTACTCGATGCTCGTGTTGTCCTTCGTGATCGGCCCGCCCGACGAAATCTGCTTCGTCGGATCGTTGCGCGTCAGGTCTGGGCTGATGACCTGCCAGCTCTGCCCCTCGTCGGTTGACTTGAACATGACGTTCGCCGCCGCGTAGAGCGTGCCCGACGGCGACTTGTCGTGCGGCGAGAACAGAATCGGGAAGTTCCACTGGAAGCGGTACTTCAGATCGGACGGCGCGTGCCCCATCGGGTTGTTCGGGAATGGCGACACGTCGCGCAGTTGGCCCGTGTGGTGATCGTAGCGCGTGATCAGCCCGCCGTAAGAGCCGGCGAAGACGATCTCACTGTCGCGCGGGAGCGGCGCGATCCAGCCGGACTCGCCGCCGCCCACGTCGTACCAGTCGCGCTCGGAGATGCCGAAGTCGGTCGTGCGGCTGCTGATGCGCACGGTCGAGTTGTCCTGCTGCGCGCCGTAGATGTGATAGGGGAAGTCGTCGTCCGTCGCCACGCGGTAGAACTGCGCCGTCGCCTGATCCTGATCCGTCCAAGTGCGTCCGCCGTTCACGGAGACGTTCGCGCCGCCATCGTTCGACTCGATCATGCGGTTGGCGTCGTTCGGCGCAAGCCACAGGTCGTGGTTGTCGCCGTGCGGCACGGAGATGGACGAGAACGTGCGCCCGCCGTCGTTCGACTTGTAGAAGCCTGTGTTGAGGACATAGACGGTGTCCGCGTTCTGCGGGTCGGCGTAGATGCGCGTGTAGTACCAGGCGCGCTGGCGGAGGTTGCGCTGCTCGTTCGTCTTCGTCCACGTGCGCCCGCCGTTGTCGGAGCGGAACACGCCGCCGTCCTCCGCTTCGATGATCGCCCACAGCCGGTCGGGGTTGACCGGCGAGACCGTGATGCCGACGATGCCGATTGTGCCGCGCGGCAGGCCCGGCGCGCGCGTCATCTCCTGCCACGTGTCGCCGCCGTCCGTGGACTTGAAGATGCCGCTGCCGGGGCCGCCGCTCTCCAGCGTCCACGGCTTGCGATAGACCTCCCAGAAACCGGCGTAGATGACATTCGGGTTCGTCGGATCGAGGACGAGATCGCACGCGCCCGCCTTGTCGCTGCGGTAGAGCACACGCTCCCACGTCTTCCCGCCATCCTTCGAGCGGAAGACGCCGCGCTGCTCGTTCGGGGCCCAGACGTGCCCCTGCGCCGCAACGTACACGATGTCCGGGTTGCGCGGGTGGACGCGGACGCGCGCGATCTGGCGCGTATCTTCCAGCCCGACGCGCTTCCACGTCTTCCCCGCGTCCATGGACTTGTACACGCCGTCGCCGTGCGACACGTTGCCGCGGATCGGCGACTCGCCCATGCCGACGTAGACGACGTTCGGATCGGACTGCGCCACCTCAATCGCGCCGACCGACCCCGTGCCGAAGACCGAATTGTCCGAGACCGGCTCCCAGTTCACGCCGCCATCGGTCGTCTTCCACACGCCGCCGCCCGTCCCGCCGAAGTAATAGACCTGCGGCTGGCTGGGGACGCCCGTGACGGCCGTCGAGCGCCCACCGCGGAACGGCCCGATCAGCCGCCATTGCAACAGGCGCAGCGGATTGTTGTTGCCGGCGGCGGTCGCCTCCTGCGTCGCGCTCGCGCCGCGCCGCTGCGCGTACACGCCGACCGAGACGGCACAGAACAAGAGCGCGACCGCGACCGGCGCGGCGCGGCGCACGTGATTGAGCTTCGACATGAAAGGACTCCTTGAGAGATTCGATAAAGAGATTCGACAGTACGCCGCCGTAGCGGCGTATGAGTTTAGCCCGGCGTTTCAACGCCGGGGACGAGCGGCGACATTAAAGCCGGCGTCGCGTCAGCGACGGTTGAATGCCGCCGCGTTATTCAGGCGTCGCTGACGCGACGCGGCGGCCCGGCGGCAAATGACTCCCGGCGTTGAAACGCCGGGCTAAACTCACCTGCCGCTCCGCGGCATACTTACGCTTGCCCTCTCGCCCGCGGGCTTCAGGTGCTTGTCGAGCCAGTCCAACTGCCGGTGCGCCAGATCAATCTGGTGGTTCGGCTCACCGATGCTGTGCGGCTCGCGCGGGTAGCGGACGAAGACGACTTCGACGCCGCGCCGCCGGAGTGCGCGGTAGTACAACTCGCCCTGCTGGATCGGCACGCGCCTGTCCTGCTCGCCGTGCGTGATCATGATCGGCGTCTTGACGCGATCCACGTAGGTCATCGGCGACCAACGGGCGTAAGCTTCGCGCGCCGTCCAGGGCAGACCGCCGAGGCCATAGGTCATCAGGTCGGGCACGTCGGTCTGGCCGAAGAAGCCGTACCAGTCGCTGATGCCGGCGTGGCCGATGGCGCACTTGAAGCGGTCGGTCTGCGTGATCGTCCAGAAGGTCATGAAGCCGCCGTATGAGCCGCCCATGACCGCGAGGCGATCCGGGTCGGCCACGCCGCGTTTGATCACCTCGTCCACGCCCGCCATCAGGTCTTGATAGTCCTTGCCGCCCCAGTCGCGCAGGTTCGCCGTCTCGAACTTGTGCCCGTAGCCGGTCGAGCCGCGCGGGTTCGGCATCAGCACCGCGTAGCCGTGCGCGGCGTAGAGTTGCGCGTTGCGGTTGTAGCCGTAGGAGAACTGCCCGTAAGGCCCGCCGTGGATCAACAGGATCGTCGGGTAGCGGCGGCCCGCGACGTAGCCGACGGGCTTGACCAGCAGACCCTCGATCTCAAGCCCGTCCGGCGCGCGCCACTTGAGCACTTCCGTGTCGGCAAGGGCGAACTCTTTCGCCCGCGCGTTGAAGAAGGTCAACTGCCGGGCGTTGCGCCCCGCGGCGTCCGCGACCCACAGGTTGTTCGGCGCTTTCGCGTCGTTGAAGGCGAAGACGAGCGACTGCCCGTCGCGCGACAAGTCCACGTAGTTGTACGCGCCGCGACTCTCGAACACGGGCTGCGGTTCGCCGCCCGCGACCGCGACGCGCAGCAGTTGCCCGTAGACGCCGTTCATGCCCGGCGCGTAGAGCGTGCGCCCGTCGGGCGACCAGCGGGGCGGGCCGCCAACCGCGTCGTTGTAGCCGCCCGTCAGGTTGCGCGGCTTGGCGGCGGGCGCGTCCACGTCGAACAGCATCAGGTCGGTCTTCTCGGCCCAGGACATCGGATCGTCGCTGGCGAGGTAGGCGAGTTGGCGGCCGTCGCGCGACCAGCGCGGCGATTCGTCGGGGCCGAGGTTCGTGGTCAACTGCCGCGGCTGCCCGCCCGTTGCCGGCACGAGGAAGATGTCCGTGTTGCGATCCTCGGCGATGTCCGTGAAGCTCGACTCCTGTGCGCCCTGCTTGCCCGCGACGAAGGCGAGCCAACGGCCGTCGGGCGACCACTGCGGGTCGGAGGCGGTGAACGTGCCCTCGGTCGCGCGCCGCTTCTTCTTATCATCAAGGCCAATCGCCCAGACGTGCGAATAGATGAAGTCTGAGTCAACGACGATGGCGTCGAACTTGTCGCGCCTGCGCTTGTCGCGCTCTGCCTTGTCCTTCGGCGTGTCGCGGACGACGTAGGCGATCTGCCGGCCGTCCGGCGACCAGCGGAACTGCGTGACGCCCGCCTCCTCGTCCGTCAGCTTCTCCGCCTCGCCGCCGTGCGCCGAGATGATCCAGATTTGATTACGCCCGCCCGCGGGCGCAGGAGGCGTCGCGCCCGCCGCCGGCACGTCGCGGTTGGCGAGGAAGGCCAGCGCCGAGCCGTCGGGCGACCAGGCGGGCTGCGACTCGCCGCGCTCGCCGTTCGTCAGCTTGAACGGGTGTCCGCCGTCGGCCGCCACCAGATAGATGTGGCTGTCGCGCCTGTCCTCTTTGCGATTCCACTCCGTGACGGTAAACGCGATCCACTTGCCGTCGGGCGACCACTGCGGCGTGCCCACGTCCACGAACGCCAGCGCGTCCTCTACCGTCAGCCGCTTCCCTTCCCCCGCCAGCGCCAGCGCGCAGGCAACGACACACAACGCGACGGCGAGCGCCGCTCGTTTCCACATGGTAGGCTCCTGAGTTAGTGAATCGTGAATCGTAAATCGTGAATAGAAAAAAGCCTTTTTATCTATTCACGATTTACGATTCACGATTCACGGCTGTTCATTTCAGCTTCCGATCAAAGAAGTCCGCGGCGGCGTGGTAGGCGCGCAGCCAGTCCTGATGCCGAAGGAAGTCGTGTATCTCGTCGGGGAAAATTAGCTGCTCGAACTCGACGCCCTGCTCGCGCAGGCGGCGGACGAGCAGGACGGTCTGGCTGAAGGCGACGTTGCGGTCGTCGTCGCCGTGGATGAGCAGCACGGGCGACTTCCACTTGTTGACGGAAGAGATGGGCGACGACTCGCGCGCGAGCCGGGCGCGGTCGGCCGAGTCGAGCGGCACGCGCAGGCCAGCGACCGTCTGACTCCAGTCGTGGACGCCGTGCAGGTCAACGCCCGCCGCGAACAGTTCGGAGTCGCGCGCCAGCCCCATCGCCGTCAGGTAGCCGCCGTAAGAGCCGCCCCACAGCCCGATGCGCTTGCCGTCAACGTCGTCGCGGGCGCGCAGGAATTTGCCGGCCGCGACAATGTCCTGATACTCGCTCGCGCCGCGCGCGCCGCGGTGTTGCGCCTCGCGGAACGCGCGCCCGTAGCCGATGCCGCTGCGGTAGTTGACCGAGAGCACTTCGTAGCCGCGGCTGGCGAGGTACTGATTGAAGGCGTAGCTGTTGTGATAGTAGTAGAGGTAGTGCCAGCCGAGGAGCATCTGCCGGACGGGGCCGCCGTGCATGAAGACTACGGCCGGCAGCTTTCCGCCCGCGTTCTTCGGCTTGAACAACTGCCCGTGAATCTCCACGCCGTCGGCCGCCTTGAAGATGACCTGTTCGGGCACGACGAGTTGCGCCGCAGGGAAATCGGCGGGCAGCGCCTGCGGCGCGAGCGGGCGCATCGCTGTGCCGTCGAGGTTGGCGACGTAAGGCAGGAAGGGATCGTGCGCCGTCGAGTGGAAGAAGACGAGTTGCTTGCCACCCGCGACGACGCGCGGCTCCATCTCGATCCCTTCGCCCGCCGTCAACGCCTGCACCGCGCCGCCGTCAACCGCGACGCGCCAGAGGTGGCGGCGATCTATGTCGTCCTTGTTCGCCGCGAAGATGATCGTCTGGCTGTCGGGCGTGTAGGTGATGTTCTCGACTTCGTAGCTGCCGGGCGTGAGCAGGACGGCGTCGCCGCCGCGCGCGGGGAGCGAATAGACGTGCGACCAGCCGTCGCGCTCGGAGCGAAACACCAGCCGGTCGCCCGCGACCCAGCGGAAGAACTCGTCGTCGCCGAAGTTGGAGAACGAATCCATCTCGGTCAGGCCAGACTGCCAGACCTGTTTGCCGTCGCCCGTCTGCGCGTCCACGACCCAGATGCCCCAGGGCGTGACGCGCTCGCGGTCGGCCGAGTAGGTATCGGCGACATTGTAGAGGCGGATGAAGGCGAGCCGCTTTGAGTCGGGCGACCAGCGCGGCGCAACGTCGCGGTCTATGCTCGGCTGCAAGACGCGCAGACGATTGGCGCGCGGTTCGTAGATCGAGATGAAGCTGTGATCACCGCGCGCGGAGACGAAGGCGAGCATCGTCCCATCTGGCGACCAGACGGGCGCGCCGACCCCGCCGCGCATCTCGAACAATTTCTTCTCTTTCCCGCCCGCGACCGGCACGACCCACAGGTGATCTTCGCGGCTGAACAGCACCGTGTCGCCCGCGGGCGAGAACATCGGCTCTGAGCCTTCGCCGATTCGGGTCGTCGCGCCCGTGCGCGCGTCCGCGAGCCAGACTTCTTGCTTTGCGCCGGCCGGATCGCTCGTCGGGTTCGGCACTTCGCCCGCCTGATTCTTGTCGCCGCCGCGCACGTAGGCGATCTGGTTGCCGTTCGGCGAGAACTTGAGCGCCGTGATCTCCTGCCCGTCGTCTTCGGTGTAGCGCGTCAGTTGGCGCGCGCGGAAGGCGGGCGCTTCGGCCAGCCAGATGTTGCGACGGCCTTGCGCGTCGAAGACCCAGGCGTACTTGTCGCCCTGGCGCGAGACAGTCGGCTCGGACGGGAACGGCGCGCTCATCACCTGTTCGAGCGTGAAATTCTGCGCGTGCGCGCGCGTCGTGACGCAGACGAGGGCGGCGAGCAGACACAGGCTGAGGCGAAGACTCCGCGGGTGCAGCATAAGACCTCCGACGACGTGTTGAATTAGGGCGAGCGGGGAAACGACCAAGGGGACTGCGGCCCGCACACGGGCCGCAAAGTTCTTCGTCCTTCTGCTATAAACTTAAAACGCAAACACAGGAGTTGATGCCGGAATCTTATACGCCCTCCGGCGCAGTCTTTCAACCCCGAAGTTCAGGCGGTCGGTCAGCGCAGGCCGCTCGGAGAACGTGATGACCAGAGTCCTTTACCGCCCGGCGGGCGAGGCAGACCTGCCCGCTGCCATCGAGTTGTTCTTCAGCGCCGTCGCGGACATGTTCGCCCGGCACAACATCAGCAAGCCGCTCGCGCCGCGCGCCGCGCTTGAGACGACGTGGCTGCACATACTCAAGACCGGCATCTTCCACGTCGCCGAAGAGGACGGCCGCCTCGTCGCCATCTGTCACGCCGTCGTGCGCGACCGCCTGTGGTTTCTCTCCGGCTTCTGGACGCGCCCCGAACTCGTGAGCAAGGGCACGGGCGGGCCGCTCCTGCGCCGCGTCATGGCGGCGGGCGAGCGCGCGGGCGCGGACACGTTCTTCGTCTGGTCGTCGCCCGACGTGACCGCGATGGCCAGCTATCTCAAAGTGGGGATGCTGCCCGGCTATCAACTGTTCACGTTCGCGGGGAAGGCCGACGCGCTACCCGACGCGCCCGCCGGCTACGAGGTCGCGCCGCTCACGCTCGTCGTCGCCTGCGACCTGGACGCAGAGGTGCGCGGGACGCGGCGCGAAGTGGATCACCGCTTCTGGCTCGCGCAGCCGCACACGTCCGCGCGGCAGGTTATACGGGCGGGCCGCCCCGCCGGTTATTTCTACGCGCAGGGCGAGGCGGTCGCGCCCGCCTGCTGGGCCGCGCCGGAACACGCGCGGGCACTCCTCACACTCGCGTGTCACGAGGCGGCGCGCGCGACCGGCACGATCAACATGCGCGTGCCCGGCATCAACCACGACGCGCTCCGCTTTGCGTTCGCACACGACCTGCGGCTGACCGCCGGCTCCTCGCACCTGCTCACCAGCGCGCCCTTCGGCCGGCCGGCGCAGTACATCCCTTCCGGCCCATCGCTCTACTGAAGCGCCCCCGCGCGGACGAGTCGCACGCCCCGCGGCCGGCTCTGGCCTGGCGTCGCAGCCGCCGACAGATTTCGTCCTCGCCCAGGCGCAAAAATTTATCGGGCAAGACGCGCCCGATTATTTGACAAGTCCAGGCGGTTGCGTTAATTTTCCCGCGCTCGTCCTGTGTTAGTCGGGTATGGCCTGCTGAAGACGCAACGCCCCGCCCTTTCCATCCGCCAAAATCCGAATCTTTCGGCACACCGCCCAAGGGTGTCCTGTTCGTAAGCCCCTCGCTTGAAGCGATGAAAGGATCCTAACAATGCGCAACCCCCTGAGATGGACTCTGCTGACCGTCTTGTTCGTAGCAGTGTGCGCCGTGGCCCTGGACTTCAGTCCGATTGCGTCCAGCCAAGGCCCGCGCAAGGGCGTGACGCCCAAGGGTAAAACCCCCGTCGTCACCCGCCAGCCCGCACTCGAAAATTTCGACATCCGGATGCAGTCGCCCGACGGCAAGGGCGACGGCAAAGGCTCGCCCAAGCAGACCGGCGAGGCCGACACGGGTCTCGTCCTGGAGCAGCCGAAGCCGCGCCTGGCGACCCAGAGCCAGCGCGAGGCGGCCGTCGCCATCGAGCAGGCGATGAACGCCGCGCAGGCCGGCCTCGCCGCGCGCGTGCCGGGGCTGAAGGTTGACTACAACGAGACGCTGCACGTGCCCGAAATCGTCGGCATAGACGGCGGCGGCACGCTCGGCACGGCCGGCCCCGTACCCGCGGCCGTCAACGACGCGAAGGAGGTGTTGCTCCGCAACTTCGTGACGGAGAACGCCGCCCTCTACGGTCTGACGCAGACGCAAGCCGAGCGGCTCACGACGGTCGCCGACTACACCAACCCGGCGGGCAACCTCTCGTTTGTCGAGTTGCAGCAGGAGCTAAACGGCATCCCCGTCTTCCAGGGGTTCATCCGCGGCACGCTCAACCGCGACGGACAACTCGTGCGCACGAACAGCCTGCTCGCCGCGGGCCTGCGCGCGTCGTCCTTGCGCACCAGTCCGCAACTGAGCGCCACGCAGGCCGTCGCCCTGGCCGCCGCCAAGATCAACGTCGCCGTGGACGCCGACAGCCTGTCGGTCGTGGAGCGCGACGACAGCGAGCACGTGCAGGTCGTCTCGGCCGGCCCGCTCTCGCACAACACGAAGACCGAGCTGGTCTATTTCCCGCTCACGCCCGGCCACGCCGTGCTCGCCTACTCGATGGTTCTGTGGCAGCCCGACTACGGCTACTACGTGGTCGTTGACGCGGAGACCGGCGCGCTCCTGTGGCGCAAGAACCTCACGCAGGATCAGACGCAGACGGTCACTTACAACATCTACAACGACGACAGCCCGACGCCGCTCTCGCCGACCACCTTCACCGCGCCGACCACCACCCAGCCGCCCGGCATCACGCGCACGGACGTGACGCTCATCAGCGAGAACGCCGCCGACAGCCTCGGCTGGATCGGCAACACCGCGCCGGGCTTCAACGCGACCACGACCGGCAACAACGTGGACGCCGGGCTGGACATCTTCTCGCCCGATGGCATAGACAGCCCGAGCGACGCGACGCCCCACCCGGACGGCCACGCCGTCGCCGCGGGGCGCGTCTTCAGCTTCCCCTACAAGCCCGACGGCTCGACCGACCCGACCGGCTCGAACGATCCGACGGACACGAACTACCGGATGGGCGTCGTCACCAACCTCTTCTTCTGGACGAACCGCTATCACGACCGCCTCTACGACCTCGGCTTCACCGAGGCGGCCCGCAACTTCCAGGAGGACAACTTCGGGCGCGGCGGCAACGGCAACGATCCCATCAGCGCGCAGGCGCAGGACTTCTCCGGCACGAACAACGCCAACTTCTTAACGCCGCCCGACGGCACGCCGGGTCGCATGCAGATGTACATCTTCACGACCACGCCGCGCCGCGACGGCGACATAGATCAGGAAGTCAGCGTCCACGAGATGACGCACGGCACGTCGAACCGCCTGCACGCCAACGCCAGCGGTCTCTTCTCCGCGCAGGCGGCCGGCATGGGCGAGGGCTGGTCGGACTTCTACGCCCTGTCGCTCCTGTCCACCAACCCGCCCGCCGACACGAACGGCAACGGCATCTACGCCTTCGGCGCTTACGTCACGAAGAACTACTACTACGGCATCCGCCGCTTCCCCTACGCCGTCAAATCGAACGTCGGCGCGAACGGCAAGCCGCACAACCCGGAGACCTTCGCCGACATAGACCCCGCGCAGATCAACCTGAGCGACGGCGCGAACCCGCCGGCCTTCACCGGCTCGGCCAACGAAGTCCACAACGCTGGCGAAATCTGGTGCACGATGCTGATGGAAGTTCGGGCGAAGCTGATCGCGCAATACGGCTTCGCAACGGGCAACCAGCGCGCCTTGCAGGTCGTCACCGACGGCATGAAGCTCGATCCCGTCAACCCGACGTTTGTGCAGGCGCGCGACGCGATCCTCGCCGCCGACTGCGCCAGCTTCGGCGGCGCGGACGAGTTGAACATCTGGGACGGCTTCCGCATCCGCGGCGCGGGCTTCCGCGCCAGCACTGACGGCCTCAACGTCGTCGAAAACTTCGAGGGGCCGAACCTGCGGCTCAACTCCGTCACCGCGGCCGAAGCGAGCGGCAGCAACGGCAACGGCGTGTTCGATCCGGGCGAGACCGTGACGCTCACGCTCCCGCTCACCAACATCCTGTGCGCCACCCCCGCGACCGGCACGACCGCCACGCTCTCGCCGAGCGGCAACAGCGCCAACTACGGGACAATCGCGCCCGGCGGCAGCGACTCGCGCACCATTGATTTCACCATCCCGACCAACACCGCGTGCGGCAGCGCCATCGCGTTCACCATCACCGTCAACAGCAGCCTCGGCCCCATCAACTACACCTACAACCTGCCCGTCGGGCAGGCCGGGCCGCTCTCCTCGTTCGAGAACTTTGACGGCGTGACCGCGCCGAACCTGCCCAACGGCTGGACGACGACCCACAGCGGCGCGGGCCTCGGCTGGGTGACTTCGACCACCAACCCCGACACCGCGCCGAACGACGCCTTCACGGGCGACCAGCCCAACACCGGCACGAACTCGCTCATCTCGCCGGCCTTCCCGGTCAACACGGCGCTCGCCCAGGTGAGCTTCCGGAACTTGTACAACCTGGAGGATGGGTTCGACGCCGAGACGATGGAGATCAAGATCGACAACGGCGCGTTCCAGGACATCATCAAGGCGGGCGGCAGCTTCGTCTCCGGTGGCTACAACAGCCCCATCGGCTGGTCTGGCCTCTCCGGCGGTACGACCGCCAGCCCGACCTACATCACGTCGGTCGTCAACCTGCCGCCGGCCGCCAGCGGGCATAACGTCCGGCTGCGGTGGACGGTCAGAAGCGATCCGAACACCATCGCGCCCGGTCAGGCCGGCGCGCGGATCGACACGATCCAGCTTTCCACGAGCGCCGCGCCGTGCTCGCCCGTCGGCGTCTCGACCGTCTCGCTAAGCGGGCAGGTGACGGACGGCGTCAACGGCGTCAACGGCATCCAGATCACGCTCTCCGGCACGACCACGGCGACCACGACGACGAGCGGCAACGGCAACTACTCGTTCCCGAACATCGTGTCGGGCGGCAACTACACGGTCACGCCGACTACGCCCGGCTTCGAGTACACGCCGCCGAGCCGCACCTACAACAACCTGACGACCAACGTCACGGACGCGAACTTCACGGCCGTGCCCGCGCCCGGCATCAGCGGGCGCGTGACCACGCAGAATGGCGCGCAGGGCATAGACGGCATCACCATGACGCTCTCCGGCACGCAGTCGGCGACGACGACCACCGCGGGCGGCGGCTTCTACTCGTTCAGCCCGCTAACTCGTGGTGGCAACTACACCGTCACGCCGTCGGGCGGCAACAACAACACGTTCTCGCCCGCGAGCCGCACCTACAACAACCTTCAGGGGCCCGTCACCGACGCGAACTTCGTCGCCATCGAGAACCTGAACTGCCCGACGGCCATGTCGCCCGTCAGCGGCAGCATCGCCAGCACCGACCCGACCCAGACCAACCGCATCACGCGCAACGGCGTGCCCAGCGATTGCAACGGCAAGGCGTTTCCCGGCAAGCAGGATGCCGTGGGCAGCGAACTGCCGCGCCACTACGACCAGTACACGTTCACCAACACGTCGGGCGCGCCGCAGTGCGTGCAGGTGACGCTCAACGCCAACAACGCGGGCGTCCACAGCGTCGCCTACCTCGGCAGCTTCAACCCCGCCGACATCTCGCAGAATTACATCGGCGATCTCGGCATCACCTACACGGCCAACACGAACGCCTCGTACTCGTTCAACGTGCCCGCGGGCGCGACCTACGTCGTCGTCGTTCACGAGACGACCTCGAACGGCCCCGCGTTCAACTACACGTTGGGCTTCGGGTGCGGTGCGCCCGCCGGGCAGCCGGCCGCGCCGCTCGCCCAGCCCGGTCAGGTGCTCATCACCGAGTTCCGCCTGTCGGGGCCGGGCACTTCGGGGACGGGCAACACCAGCGACGAGTTCGTCGAGTTGTACAACAACACGGACGCGCCCATCAGCGTGAGCGGCTACGGCATCGCGCTCTTCAACGCCTCCTTCGGCGGTGACGTAGTCCTCGGCTTCCCCGCGGGCATCGTCATCCCGCGACGCGGACACCTCCTGGTGGTCAACACGGTCGGCTACAGCCTGGGCGGGTACGCGGGGGCCGACCTGTCCCACAGCAACACCAACCTGATGGCCGACAACCAGGGCTTCGGGCTGATCGACAACACGAGGTCAGTCCTCATAGACTCGGTCGGCTTCGTCGGCAACGGCGGGAACCTGCCCTACATCGAGGGCACGGGTTTGCGCCCGACCACGTCGCGCCCGGCGGTGCAGTACGCCTACGTGCGCCGCACGTCCACCGCCAACAGCTTCCCCATCGACACGGACAACAACGCGAACGACTTCGTGCTCGTGTCGGTGACGGCGGCGGCGTTCCCCGCCAGCCCGACGCCGGTGCAGTCTGTGCTCGGTGCGCCAGGGCCGGAGAACCGCACCAGCCCGGTCGAGCGCAGCGTCTTCAACACGCCAGGGCTGGTTGATCCGACGGCGTCGCCGACCGGCGGCGAGAACCGCAAGCGCATCCTCTGCGGCGACCCCGGCGCGCCGGCCTGCGACCCAAGCACGTCGCAGTTCGGCTTCCTGAGTCTGCGCCGCAAGGTCACGAACGTGTCCGGCACGAACGTGACACGGCTGCGCTTCCGCATCATTGACGTGACCACGCTCGGCAGTCCGGGCGCGGGCGCTGGCCAAGCAGACCTGCGCGCGCTCACGTCGAGCGCGATCACGGTCACGATCAACGGCACGCCGACGACCATCCAGGGCACGACGGTCGAGACGCCGCCCACGCAGGCGCTCGGCGGCGGCCTCAACACGAGCATGAGCGTGAACACCATCACGCTCGGCACGCCGTTGCCGCCGAACCAGAGCGTCAACGTGCAGTTCCTGCTCGGCGTACAGCAGAGCGGCAGCTTCCGCTTCTTCGTCACCGTCGAGGCGCTGCCGTAAACCGGGCGAGTCATCGTCCATAAACCAAAGGGCGCGGCGGATCGGACTTGAAGCCCGATCCGCCGCGCCCTTTAGAGTGGCTTTCAGTTAGTTTTACCTTACAGCGCGCTGCTGGGAGCGCGGGCGCGCGCGCCCGCCAAGCGTGCTGCCAGCACGCTCACAGGCTTCGCTCTCTTTCAATCTAGAACTTCAGCGTGGCCGTTTATTCGCGCTGGCGCGCTCAAGGCGGGCGGGACGCCCGCGCTCCCAGCATAAGGCTCGCTCGGTCACGTCATTCGCCAATCGCCCTGATAACGTCACTTCACCGCACGCGGCGGCCGTGTTAGCCTGGCCGCACGGACTGCCCGGCAGTCGCGTCCAACGATGCACGGTCACAAGCCACGCCACTACCTGCAAGCCGGCGGTCTCCTGCTCTGCCTCTTTGCGCTGCTCTGCGGGCAGGCGCAGCCGCCGCAGGAGACCGGCCCGTTTCACCCGCCGGAGTTGGTCGAACTGCGCAAGCTCGATAAGACCATCCGGCTCGACATACGCTACGCGACCGCCAACAACTTTCTCGGCCGCGCGGTCTACGTGAAGGCGCGCGCCTACCTGCAACGCCCGGCCGCGGAGGCGCTCGTGCGCGCGAGCGGGCGCGTGCGTGCGCAAGGGTACGGGCTGGTCGTCTTCGACGGCTACCGCCCGTGGTCGGTCACGAAGATTTTCTGGGACGCGACGCCGGCCGACAAGAAAGAGTTCGTCGCCGACCCCGCCAAAGGCTCGCGCCACAACCGCGGCTGCGCCGTCGATCTCTCGCTCTACGACCTGAAGACCGGGCGCGAGGTCGAGATGCCGTCCGGCTACGACGAGATGACCGAGCGCGCACACAGCGATTACCAGGGCGGCACGGCCGAGGCGCGCGCCCGCCGCGACCTGCTGCGCGCCGCGATGGAGGCCGAAGGCTTCGCCGTCTACGCGCCCGAATGGTGGCACTACGACTACAAGGGCTGGCGCGAATACGCCATCAGTGACCACTGCGAACTGTTCGGCGGCTGCCGCCTGCGGTAAAACAGGAACCACGAAACCACACGAAATAACACGAAGAAGGATCACGAAATTAGTGGTCTTCGTTCGTGTTATTTCGTGTTAGTTCGTGGTTCCTGCCTTTCTTGTTGGGCATGAACGCCCCCGCAGTCGGGCAAGATAGTGATTGCTTAAAGTGAATGTGATCAGTTAAGCTGGATTTCGCGGGTTTAGCGCCCGCCGTCTTGCCTGCCTGCCGCCGCGCAGCCCTCTCTCACTCACCACATCTCGCCCGAAGGAGTCTTACCCAACAATATGATCGAACCCGGCGCACTGCTGCAAAACCGCTACCGCGTGCTCCGCCAGGTCGGCCAGGGCGGCATGGGCGCGGTTTACGTCGCCACGGACGAACGCTTCCACAGCACGGTCGCCGTCAAGCAGACCTTCTTCGACGACCCGCAACTGCGCCGGGCCTTCGAGCGCGAGGCGCAACTCCTCAACCACCTGCGCCACGCCGCGCTGCCCAAAGTCAGCGACCACTTCATCGAGGGGGACGGGCAGTTCCTCGTCATGGAGTTCATCGAGGGCGACGATCTCTCCGATCTGTTGGAGCGGCACGGCGGCGCGTTCCCCGTCGCCCAGGTGTTGCAGTGGGCGGACGAACTGCTCGACGCACTCGACTACCTGCACACACAGCAGCAGCCGATCATCCACCGCGACATCAAGCCGCAGAACCTCAAGCTGACCGCGCGCGGCCAGATCGTGCTGCTCGACTTCGGGCTGGCCAAGGGCACGACGACGCAGACGCACGCGAGCGTCACCGCCAGCGTCTTCGGCTACTCGCGCAACTACGCCCCGCTCGAACAGATTCAGGGCACGGGCACGAACGCGCGCAGCGACCTCTACAGCCTGGGCGCGACGCTCTATCACCTGCTCACCGGCGAAGCCCCCGTTGACGCGCTGACCCGCGCCAGCGCCATCATCAACAACCAGCCCGACCCGCTCGTGCCCGCGCAACACGGGCACGCGCACGTGCCCGCGGCGGTGGGTGACGTGCTCCACCGCGCGATGGCGCAGAGCGCCGCCGGCCGCCCGCAGTCGGCCGCAGAGATGCGCGCTGCCCTGCGGCAGGCCGCGAGCACCAGCGCGGACACCGCCCGCCAAGCGCCCACGATGGTTGTCGGCGGCGAAGGTCAGACGGCCCGCGACGAGGCCACGCTCGTGGAAGCGAACGCGGCCGCCGCGACCACCCCGCCCAAGTCCATCCTCGCCACGCGCCCGGCCGCGCCCGCTAATGCACAACCGCAGAGGGTCGCGCCGCCGCAAAGCGAAGTGACCGTCACGCTCGACGCCGCCGCGCGCGCGCCCCGTCGTCCGACGCGGACTTACGTCCCGCAGCCCGCGCCCGTGCCGACGCCCGCACGCCGCTCGCCCAAGCTGTTCGTGGCGGCGGCCGTTCTTCTCCTCGTCGCCTGCGCGGCCATCCCCTTCGTGCTCAACCGGAGTGCCGCCACGCCGGTCGTCATTGACGCAGGCTCGCAGACCGGAATGCCGGCCCAACTGCCCACAGACGCGACAGCCGCCCCGTCCGCCGCCACGCAGCCGCAATCCCCCAACGCGACCACGAACGCGTCTCTCAATCCTGAGCCGACATACGCACAGCCCAACACCCCGGCGGCGCGCTCCGCCGCGCCCGCCAACGCCGCCCAGTCCGCGCCCGACGACGCGCGCGCGACAGGCAGCGCCGACGCGGGCGACGGCAGAAGCGGCGCGGCAGCTAACGACTCAAGCCCCGCGGCCGGCGTCAACAGTTCGGGGCGCGGCACGCTTGAGATACACAACCCCGTCCCCAGCCCGACGCCCTTTGACGAGCGTGCCGAGCGTGAGCGCATCGAGCGCGCCGAGCGCGCCCGCGCCGAAGAAGAGGCACGCCGCGCCGAAGACTTACGCAGAAGACAGATGGGCCCGCCGCCGCCCCCCGACGGCAGATTCCCGCCCCCGCAGGAAGACGGCTTCCGCCCGCCCCCGCGTCGCCCGCCGCCGGGAAGTTAAAGCAGTCCGGGTGAATGTGTTGTTATGCCCGTAGGCTCGAAAGACAGGTTTTAACCTGGTGGTGGTAGTGCGCCTTGAACACCGATGTAGTAATTGAATTTTGACGGCGCGGCGGCGCTCAAGTTTGGTAAGGCGAAGTTCTGCTTTCCATCCCCGCCGAATCTGTTCCCAAGCAAGCTGAAGAGTGCTCTGTTCTGACCTATCGGCAATAGCTCGCCATTGCAAGGCCGCAGGCTCTGAGAAAACTGTACTTCATAAGGCAGGAGCAGAAGCTCGCCGACGAATACGTCCTCCATTCTAGAGCCGGGGTCGAGGCCCTGCACCGCCATGATGTAGCTGCAACCAGCAGGGGCTTTACTTCGCAGGTCAGGCAGGTTGAAATTGTTCTTGCCGTCTCCGCCGAAGCGTGTGCCCATGTGCGCTTCGAGAACTCTGTATTGGGCTATTGCGAGCGACTGCTCTGCGCATGCGAGAATACCGCGCGCGTTCACAGAAAATGCGGAGATCATGGTCTGGCCTACAATCAACTCAGTGACATCAGGCTCGTAAGAGCCGAACAGTGAGATGCAGTATTGACAATTCTGCGGGGCTATCGCCCGCAGGTCTGGCACTCCGAAGGTTGACACGCCGTCGCCGCCAAAAGTGTTCTGCAAGCGAGAAAAGAGCACATCGAATTCGGCAATGGGGAGCACTTGCCCGTCACAAAAAATCCATCCTTGCGGTTGGAAAGTAAATGGGAAGAGCGAAATCTGACCTACAAATCGGGGCATAACTTATCCTCCTACTATGCGCCCTCAATGATGGATGAGGGGATTGAAAGATTAGGCGGCCGGGCACCGCGCCCGAATTGAACGGACTGAAAAGAACTGTAGAGCAGTCTTTTATCGCCATTCGTAGTAAAACTCAATAGAAAAGAGGCTCAAGAGCGAACAGGTGACGAGTAAGAAAAGTTCTTAACTCGTCACTCGTCACTTGTCACTCGTCACTGCCTTTAGGGTAGGTCTGCGAGCCGCCAGAGGCCGAGGTGTTTGTCGGCGAGGGCGGTGCCGCCTTCGGTGCAGCCTTCGTTGATGAGCTTAAGCGGGGGCGGCAGATCGAAGGGCGGCAGTTGCAGGTTGATGGGCCGCCATTGGCCGGTCTCGCAGTCGTAATTCTCTTGGCGCTCCGTGTAGGTCGTGGTCAGCAGGTACTCTGCGCCGCTGCGGCGCACGTTGGCGAGCACTGTGAGCGCGTCGGCGAAGGAGAGATGCGTCAGGCAGTCGCGGCAGAGGATCAGGTCGGCGGCGGGCAGTTCGTCGCGCGTCAGATCGAGCGTGACGAAGCGGCGGCGCGCGTCGCCGTACAACTCCTGGTTGCGCGCGACGAGTTCGGGCACTACGTCGCCGCCGACGTAGTGCGTGCCGTTGAGTTCGACGTGGCGCATCCAGTTGAAGTCGCCGCAGGGCGCGTCGAGCAGGCGCGCGGCGCGCAGTTCCGCGAGGAGCGCGGGCAGTGCGCGCCGCAGGTTGGCCGTCTGCGACAGGCGCGAGCCGGGGCCGGAGCGCGACTCCGCGTCGAGCCACAGGTTGCGCCGGTAGATGTCGGCGAAGCGCACTTCGAGGCGCGAGACGGCGCGCAGGCCCGCCGGGTCTGTGCGCGACAGGAGGAACGCGCCGTGGTCGCGCCCCGCCCGCTCGTTATAGACGGCGTGCCGGACGGGCGCGTGCGCGAGCATCTCGTCTAACTGCCACGCAGGGTGCGGCCGGACGTTAGCGTCGGCGTGGACACTGTCGTGCGCGCCGTCCGCGGCGAGCGGAATGCACACCAGCACGTAGTCCGCGAGATCGAGCGCGCGTGCGAGCACACGCGTCGCCGTCTCTTTGGGCCAGTCTTGCAGCACGTCGCCGCAGATGATCAAGTCCCAGCGTTCGTCCGTCTGTTGTAACAGCCTGCTCGCGTCGCCGACGTGCACCCAGTTGTAGAAGAAGTGGTGATACTCTTCGACGTGTTCGGGCCGTGCCTCGACGCCTTCGAGGTGTACGCGCCAGTTCTCGCGGTGGCCGCGCCCCTGCCACTCGTCGCAGAACTCGCGCACGAGCATGCCCCAGCGGCCGAAGCCAATTCCTAAATCAAGCACACGCCGCGGCGCGATTGCGAGCAGCGTCTCCACGCAGAAGGGGAGGTGCTGCCAGTTGCTCTTGCCCAGCGAACTACTGCGGGTCAGGCGACGCGCGCCCGCGTCGTCGTTCGCGTCCGCGCGCCGCAGCAGGTAGCGGAAGAACGTGCCATCGGCGAGCAGGTCTGCGCCGTCGTGCTCGCCCGCGTAGCCGCGCACCATGTTGGCCGAGAGCATGTAGCAATAGGCGCGCGCATTGAAGTTGCGCGCGTGCTCGGCGTCGGCGGCGGTGTGGAAGAAGGCGGCCGGCTGACTCCAACAGACGGGCTGCACCAACTCGACGTTCAGCCGGTGGACGCGCGCACGCGTCTCCCTGATCGTTGCGGTCAGGGCGTGCGCGCCAAGCGTCAACCATTCGAGTGGCTCGCCCGCGCGCAGGATGGCGCAGACGCGCCGGTAGTAGTCGGCGGCGACGCGGCTGCCCGGCCGCGCCGCCATGAAGTTGTTGGCGACGTGCCCCTGCCGCTCCTGGTAGCCGACGAAATCGTGCTGCGCCAGCAACTCCAGGACGGGTTCGAGGCGGCGCAGCACGACGCAGTCGGAGTCCACCCAGAGACCGCCATAGCGCGCGAGCAGAAAGGCGCGGATGAAGTCGGCGCGGTGCGCGACGTAGAGCGCGTCGAGCGGGATGTCGCGGTCAACGTCGCGCAGGCGGTCGAACTCGGCGGGCGTGACGAGGCGCACGTCCGTAGCGTGCGCGCGGACGGTCTGCCGGCACGCCGCGATCCAGTCGGGGCACTCGCCCTCCCAGTAGAGCCAGACCGGCAGCGTCATGGCGCGGCTGTCTCCTCCGTCGCGCCCGCGCCGCCTGCCGCCTTTTGCAGCAGGATCATGCTGCCCGCCTGTTGCACCTTGCGGTAGTGGCCGGCGGCGAGCAGTTCGTTGACGAAGGCGAGCACGCCTGGATAGTAGGACGCGTAGTCGTGGAAGGCGACGAAGCCGCCCGCCACGAGCCACTCGTCGAAGCGGAAGAAGTCGCGCGCGACGTTCGCGTAGTCGTGCAGCCCGTCAACGAGCAGCAGCGCGACCGGCTGCGCCCAGGTGATCTCGGCCGTCGTGTGCTGCAACACCTTGACCGTCGCGTCGAGGTCGGCCAGGGCGATGTTGCGTTGGAAGCGTTCGAGCGTGGGCGCGCGCTGTTGGAGACCAACGTCGAGCGCGCCCACGCGCCCGTCGTGCGGATCGACGGCGTAGATTTGTGCGGCCGGGGCGACTTGCTGCGCCACGCGCCCCATGACGACGGTTGCGCGCCCACAGTAGCTGCCGACTTCCACGATGTTGTGCGGCGCAGGCAAAGACGTGAGCGCACGAGCCGTCGCGGCGATCAGCAGATCGGCCTCCTCATCTTCGAGCCAGCCTTCGATCTGGCGCATCTGCCGGATGATGGGCCACGTCAGCAGTAGCCGGTCGTCTGTCTGCGCCACGGCGGCGGCGGGTGGCGGCAGCGCGCCGGGGCTGGCGGGGCGCTCGTAGTGGTTGCAGCGCGCGCGTATGTGTTTGCGTAGCGGGTCGTCGTAGCGGCGCGGGACGGGATGCACCCAGAACACGTCCGTGCGCGCGAGCGCCACGTCGAGTTGCGGGACGCTGTAGGGCTGGCGGTATTTTACGTAGTCGTAGCTGCAAGGGCTGGCCGCCACCTCGTAGCCGAGCAGCGCCGTGATGGTCGGCAGGATAATCTCTTCGGTCGCCCAGATGCGGCTGCGTGCGAGCAGGTCTTGCAGTTGCCCGTCCGTGGCGAAGAACCGGACGAGGTCGCGCGCGGCGTCGTGCGTGAAGACGGTCGAGGGCCAGAAAGTCCAGTGGACGAACTTCTCTTCCCCGTGCGCGAAGCGGCGCAGGAACGGCCGCCACAACTCGACCTCGCGCCACGCCTGCACGGCCGGCGGCACGCGTGTCGCGGCCGTCTGCACGCCCGGCGAGTTGCCGAGCAGGCCCGTGTTCGCCGCGAGCGACGCGCCCAACATTTGCGCGTAGCCGGCGCGCAGGCACACCTGATCCGAGTCAACGATGGTGAGCGTGTCGAACGTGAAGTGTTCGAGCGCGTGGCGCATGCAGTCGAGGGCGAAGCCGTGCAGCCAGCCCCAGCGCATCGGGCGCGGCGCGGGGTGCACGTCCGCGCCGTAGCGCGCGAACGGGAAGCCGTGATTGAGCAGCGCCTGGTTCTGCCCGCCGTTGTAGAGCAGGATGGCGGAGTCCGGATCGTGATAGCGCAGGTTGCGGACGAGATCGACCACGCACTCCTCGCTCTCGTGGACGAGACACGCGAAGACGTTGCGCACGGGCCGTAATGGCGCGACCGTCTGCTCGGCGTGGGCGTGCACGGTGGCCGCCGCCTCATTCACCTCTACGTCCGCCGAGCGCAGCGCCGCGTGCCCGTCGCCGCCGCCAGCCGCGCTCACCTTGCGCTCATGCTCCGGCGCGTAGCGCGGCCAGTCCTGCCCGAACAGCTCGCGCAGTTCTTCGACCGGGTGCGGCGACCAGTAAGCGTTGCCGGTTTGCTTCGGGCTAACGTTGTGCGCGTGGATGATGCCGACGTGGAAGCTCGCATCCGTTAGCACGTGCATCTGTTCGGGCCGGCCCGCCCAGACGAAGCGCGCGTCCTCGCCCACGTTCACGCCCGCGAAACGGTTCGCCGCCCAGAACTCGCGCCGGTAACAGAGCGTGCTGCCCGACAGCCAGAGGCGCTGGCTCGCCGGGTAGACGTACTGCCACGCGCGCCCGTCGCGCACGTCGTAGAACAGCAGCCGGTTGATGCCGCACACCTGCGCGCCGGAGCGCACGAGCGCCGCGACCTGATAACTCAGGCGGTGCGGCGCGTGCCAGTCGTCGTCGTCCCAGTGCGCGATGATCTCGCCGCGCGCCTGCTCGCACGCCAGATTCCGCTTCGCCCCCACCGTCAGCCGCTCGTGCAGCCGCACGTAGCGCACGCGCTCGTCCTGCGGCAGCAGATCGCCGATTGCGTCCGCGCCGTCGTCAACGACGATCAACTCCCGCGGCTCGTAGTCCTGTCGCAGGAAATACTCGACCGCCTGCCCGACGAACGCGCGGCGGTCGGCGGTCGGCATGATGCAGGAGGTGAGCGGAGGCGTCGAGTCCATGCGCGTAAACCCTTAAGTATTATTGACCGGCGGGAACGACCGGGCCGCGCCGGCCGGCGGCGGGTAAACCTTCGTGATGGTGACAACTATCTGGTGCGGCGGCTGCACGCCAGCGGGCAGCGGCTCGACTTCGATTTTATAGATGTCGCCCGTCTTGCGGATCAGTGTCGCTATGGCGTTATCAATCGTCGGCATGCCGCTCTGGTTGGCGGACGTGGTCATCGCCACTATGTTGCGGGGATCGTTGTTCGGCCCCCAGAAGCGATTCGCGATCAGGTGGCCGCGATAGACGTAAGTCGTCCCCATGCCAGTCCAGCCCGGCGGGTTAACACTCGGGTTGGTCCTGGCGCGATTAAACGGCAGCCCGACGGCGGACATCACGCGGCGATTGCCGGCCACGGTGAACGGCACATGAGGGGCAATGGGCGGGACGCCGGGCGAGATGACCCAACTCTTGCCGTAGTCCTTGTACAGCCTCGGCACTGCGCTGGTCGAGCCGGCCTTCTCCACCATGATGCCGAAGTCATAATCCTGGCCTGTCTTGACCACGACGCCCACCTGGGTCACGACCGCCGCCTGGTCAGGCCCCGAACCGAACTTCAGCAGGATCGGATCGTGCACCTTCACATTCTGCCCGCCGCCGAAGGCGAAGTGCCGGCCCAGCGCCGCCAGCTTCTGTTCCAGCGAGTTTAGCCCATTCCGGCAGGCCTCGGTATAGGCTTGTTTCAACTGCGCCTGGTTCGGCGGGGTCGCCTGGCCGTAGCCGGGCGGCCGGAGGGCCTCCGCCTGCCCTCTCAGTTGATCCGACTCCTTTATCAACTTGCCTATCTCTGTGTGGAGTTGCGCGCCCAGGTGGGAGGACGCCGGGCTGGCGGAGAAGATGGCGGCGTACTGCGTCTCCAGCCGTTGCAGGCGGCCATTGAAATCATCGAACCCGTTGCTGGCCATCAGGACGTGCGCGTGCGGCGGCGCGATGTGGACGCGCAGCGTGTGGTGCTCTGGGCCGATATCAACGCCGCGATCAACATCAATGTCGCTCCCGACCGGCTCGCCCGCCTTCTTCGTCTCCTTAGCCTTCTCCTTGTCCTTGCCCGTCAGCTTGCCCCACGCCGCCTTGCCCCACGCGATGATCTTGGCGAGGGCGGCGTCAATCGCCTTGTCAACGAAGTCCCGTATGCCCTTGACGGCGCGGGTGGCGCGCTCCGGCAGGTCGCCGAGGCGGAGCAGGCGCGCGAGGAAGGCGATGACGATGGGGATGGCCTGGCCGAGCGCCTGCTCGATCTTGTTCGCCGCCGCCCCAATCGCGCCCGCTGCGATTTCCGCCACGGAATTCAGCACCGAGTTGATAAACTCGATGATGCGGCTCGCCTCCTCGATGATGAACATCACCGTGTCGTAGATCGCCAGGAGCGCCGCCACGAACGCGCCCACCGGGTTGAACATCATCAGGATTTTCTTGATCGCCGCCGTGACCACCGCCTTGATGATCATGTCGCGCAGGGCGTTGAGCATCATGTCCTTCAGGCCCGCGAGGTCTGCCTGTATCTTGTCCCAGAGCGCCGCCGGGTTCTGCATGAGCAGGCGCACGTACTCGACCAGCTTCTCGACGACGGTGACGGCGGTCGGGCCCATGAGTTTGACGGCCTTGGCGCGTATGTGCTCGTAGGTGATGCCGACGATTTGCAGGATGAGCTTGAAGATCGAGGCCGGCGAGAAGTCGCTCGGCGGCGTGATGCCCTGCTCGGCAACTGAGCGGAACAGCCAGTCGAGCAGCCCCTTGACCAGGTAGTATTCGATCTTCGCCTTGAACTGGTCGAAGCCCTGCTTGAGCGCGTCGAGCAGGTTCGAGAGGAAGCCGATGGGGTCGGCGATGATCTGTTTGATGACGGCCCAGCCTTTGCGCAGCGCCGACATCAGCTTGTCCTTGAACTCAAGGATGATCTTGACGATCTCGACCAGCTTGTCAATGAACTTCTGGATCAGCCCCTTGTTCGCGTCCTGTATCTCCTTGAGCGCCTTGTCCGCCTTCGCGAACGCATCCTTGTACTTCTGCGCGAGCGACTGCGCCAGTTCGTTCTTCTTGTCGTCAATCGTCCGCGTCAGCTCCGTGAACTGATCGGCTACCCTCTTCTGCGCCTCTAGCCCGACGCCCTTCAGCTTCGGCTTGAGCGACCCTACGTAAGTTTTGATCTCGGCCTGCCCGGCCGCGACCAGCGCCTTCGCCTCGCGCAGTCGCAGCTCGACCAGGTTGGCGACGCGCACCACGACCTTGTCCATCAGGCCGGCGAACAACTCGCGCCCCTCTTCGTAGAAGACGTTGGCCTCCTTGGGCAGTCCCTTGAACTTGTCTCTAAGCCAGCGCGCCTTGCCCCTGAGGCCGGAATAGCGTTCGTCCTTGTAGTCGTCGATCCGCTGCTCGACGTAATCCTTCATCCGGGTGAGGGCGGCTTCCGTCCCCTGATCAAAGATCGTGTTGACCTCTTCATCCAGCGCGGCGAGCTTCTGCTCGACGTTCTGCTTCGTCCGGCTGTAGATCGCCTCGATGTGATCCGCGACCGCCTGCCGTTCCTGCTCGTCCTTCTTCTTCGCGTCCGCCTGCTTCGACGAGACGCCCGCGCGTGACTTCGCCTTCCCGTGCAGCATCCGCGTCGCGTTCACCTTGGCGGACGACGTGGCCTGCGCGACGGCGGTGGCGAGCACGCCCTTCTCGGCCGTGCGGAACTGCTTGGGCGCGGTGTCGGCCTGTTTGGCGACCTCGTCCTTCGCCGAGAGGACGGCGCTGAAGCGCGGGTCGTTCGCCTTCTGCAACTGCGGCTTCGTGACTTCGGCGTCCGCCATCGCCGCCTCGGTGTCGTCCTTCGAGTCCTGCAAAGACACGTCCGCGTCGGACTTCGGCTGCGGCATGCCGGGGCCGGCGTTGACGAGCGGCGAGGGCGGTGCGGGTTCGCCCGGAATCGGCGTGACGGGCTTAGCTTGGATGGTTGACTCGTCGGGCGTCTGCTTGGTCTTGGTAGCGGTATCGCCGGTCGCCGCCTGCTTCTGCTGCGCGACGTTGCCCTTGAGTGAGTTTTTGAGCGCGGGCGCGTCGTCGCCCTTCATGAAGTCCGATGTCTCGGCGAGCGTCTTGGGCATCGCCTTCTGAATCTCGGCGCGCAGCAGCGCCAGGAAGGTGTCCGCCTCGGGCTTCTTCGTCTTGGCGTCTTTGATCTTCTCGGTCTGCTTGTCCTTCGCGCCCGCGCGCTTCTCGTTCGCCGGCCCCTTCGCGGCGGCCTGCGCCTCGTCCGCCTTCTTCACGGGCGCGGGGTGCTGCCTGATGCGGCCCGCCTTCTGCCGCAGGTCGCCCATCACTTTCACGAAGCGCGGGTCGGCCGCCGGCGGCGTCGGAGGCTTTAGGCGGCGCGAGAGTGAGCGGAGTGCGATGGGCATCGTTCGACAAAAAGTGAGCAGTGAGCGGTGAGCGGTGAGCAGTAACAGCAGCCCTTGTGCTAACTGCTCACTGCTTACTGCTCACTGCTCACTTTCTTTCTTACCATCGGTTGCGGCTCGCCGTCGGTGCATGACCGGCGGGCAGCGGGCAGACCGCGCCCGCCTTGCGGTACTCGCGGCGCACGGCCGCTTCGAGGTGCGCGGACGTGACCGTGCCGCCGTCGGCCAGCGCGAGTGCGGTGGCGTGCAGGACGGCGTTGCGTATCTGCCCGCCCGCCAACTCGCAACGCTCGGCGACTTCGGCGAGCAGCGGGTCGGCTACCGCGTGGCGCGCGGGCAGGTGCGTGTGCCAGATGCGGCGGCGCTCGTCTGCCGCGGGCTGCGCGAAGTTGATGACCACGTCCATGCGGCGCTGGAACGCGGCGTCTATGCGGTCGCTCGCGTTGGTCGTGACGAGCAGGATGCCCTCGAAGTTTTCGAGGCGTTGCAAGAGGTAGTTGGTTTCGAGGTTCGCGTAGCGGTCGTTGGCGTTCGCCACGTCGGTGCGCTGCGTCAACAGCGCGTCGCCCTCGTCGAGCAGGAGCATCACGTCTAATTCTTCGGCCAGCGCGAAGACGCGGTTCAGACTCTTCTCCGTCTCGCCGATGTACTTGTTGACGACCGCCGAGAGATCGAGCCGGTAGAGATCGAGTTGCAGCGAGGCCGCGAGCAGGCGGGCGGCGAGCGTCTTGCCCGTGCCGCTCGCGCCGCTGAACAGCGCGCGCACGCCCCTGTTCAACTGCCCGCCCAACATGCGGCCGACCTGTCCGGGCAGGCGCTCGCGGTTGCGGCAACGGCTCTCCAGGTTGCGCAACTCACCGAGCGTCTCGGCGCAGACGGACAGGTGAGACCAATCCCCCGCGGCGCAGACACGCGCCGCCAAAGTGTCGAGCGCCTGCCGGTGCAGCGTGCCGCACGCCTGCCGCACGTCGGCGACGGTCAACTCCGCGCGCCCGGCGAGACCGGCATACGCGCGCGCCAGTTCCGCCGCGCGCCTGATGTTCCCCGCCGTCAGCCGAAAGCCGGCGCTGATCTCGTCGAGCACAGACGACGACTGTGCGGGCGGAGTTTGCGCACGCTCGCTTTCCTGCGCAAGCGAGCGTGCGCTTCCGTCATCGCCCGCCCCGACGGTTGCGCTCAAACTTCTCTCCCACAACGCGCGGCGCGCGGGCGGGTCGGGCAGGTCGAGCGTGAAGGTGAGGGCGCGCGTGAGCGGCTCACCGCAGATGCCGCCCTGTTTGCCGAGCACGACGGCGAGTGCCCCGTCGTAGCCCGCGAGCGGCGGCAACTCAAGCGACTCGCCCGGCGCAACGTCGAGCACGACGCACGGCAGCGCGCCGAGCGTGACGGCCAGCGCGCCCACCACGCGCCAGCGTTCGTCCTCCGGCGTGCAGAGGCCCGTCAACTCAAGCAGACCGAGGTCGAGCGCGCGCGCCACCGCGCCCGCGAGCGTGCGCCGGCCGTTTGCGCGCGGCCCGCGCACGATGAACGCCTGCGCCGCGCCCGTCCGCAACAGCGCCGGCAGTTGCGCAAGCTGCGCGCCGAGTTCCGCCGGCAAGACGAGCGCGTCGAGCGCCGACAATTCGGCCGGCGCACGATGCCGCGCCCACGAAGCAATCGCATCCTCTGCCTCGCCGCGCAGCACGTCCCACAATATCGGCGGCACTTCGAGCGCCCACTCGGCGCGCGGCCCCTCAGTGCCCAGGTAGCGCACGAGACCGAGCGCGTGCAGCCGGCGCAACTGCGCGCGCACTTCCGCATAGTCGGCGGGCGCGCGCCACCAGGCGCTCAGCAGCCCTACGGTCGGCCGCCGCTGCGCCGCGCCCTGCATCGCTTCAAACAGCAGCCCGAAACGCGCGTCCTCTTCGATCAGCCCGGCACACACGAGCAAGGTCAGCGCGTCGTGTTCAAGCTGGTAGGCCGTGCGCAGCGCGCGCAACGGCAGGTGCACGTTGTCCGCCGTCGCCTCCCAGGCGTTGATGGCTGCACGCCACCACTGTTGCGCCTCCGCGTCCGCCAAGTCATCCGGCGCAAACTCCGCCCACTCCTCTTCGTAACCGGCGAGGAACGGGAACTGTTCGAGCGCCGCCGCGCGCGCGCCGTAGGTCTCGGCGACCTGCGCGCAGACGTGCGCCGCCGCCGCTAGGCAATAGAGCTTGAAGTGCGCTGCGGGCGTGCGCGGCAGGTGCGCGAAGGGCACGGGCGGCATCTCTTTCACTCCCGTCATACCTAGCCTCAGTCGAAATGAAACGCGACGAAGCGGCCGGCCGCCGGTATCCAACCCGGATCGCGGTCGAGACCGGCCAGCCGCACCGCGACGGGCAGAGCGCGTAGCGACATGAACACGTCCACGTGCGTAGTCGTCACGGCGACGCGCGCGGGCAGCGCGCAAAGTTGTCGTCCGACACGGCGTGCGCTCGCTCGGCCGAGCGCGTAGCGCAGACGCGCGCACGCGTAAGCCGTCATACGCGCCAGCAAGCGCGCGCGCGGCGTGCGGCCGCGCGGTTGGCGCACACGCGCCACACGCACCAGCGCGCCTGCGTGTATGTCCGCGTAAGCCCGCAGCTCGGTTGCAAGCTGCTGCGGCGCGGGCTTGTGCTCATCACGCGGCAGGTCGAGCACGAGGAAGCCGGCCGGGTGCGCGACCTGCAAGCGTCCCCGCGCAGCCGTCCAACGCCACGCTTCTCCCTTTGGCATTCCTGCCAGCCACGCGGTCGGCACGCGCCATTCGTCCGGCGGCTCGAAGTCCGCGCCCGGCTCGTCTCCTGCTGTGCGCCCCGCGAGTTGCGCGAGCAGCGCCCAGACCGGATCGGCGCGCACCTCTGCGCCCAACATACGCTCGCCCAAGAGCGCGACGAAATCCCAGACGACGAGCGGCAGACACGGCGCGAGCGGCCGGCTGAAGTCGCCGTAGAGTTCGAGGAACAGCGCGAGGTTGAGCAGGAAGAAGACGCCGCCGCAGCCCGTCTCGATCTCTGCCTCAAGTGGGACGACGCTGGCCGATAGGTTTTCAAACGTTGTCGGCGTTTGGGTGATTTCTGCATCGCCCGCCATCGCGTCCGTGCCCAGCGTCGCCTCAACTGCCTGCTGCGTCGCTTCCGTCTGGTCTACTGCGCGCGTGGGCGACTCACGCTCGTCGCCCGCTCCGAGTCGCGGCGAGGGCACAGTCTCTTGATCATGCAGCGACGCGCGGGCATCGGTCGCCGTCGTGTCCGTCGCCGTCTCTATCCCGCCTGCGGCGCTTAAAGCGTCGTGCGGCGCGGCGTCCTCGCGTTCATGCCGGACGAGAGATTGGGTCGTGGGCGGATGCGATGTGGGCGCGGCTCGAAGACGTGCGTCGGCATCGGCGCGCTCGTTTTCTGACAGCGCGCGGCCGGCGGCCGGCGGCGTATCTGTTGGCGAAGGCGGCAGGCTCAACGCGCCGTGCGGCGCACGCGCGCCAGCGGACTCGCGCCAGGGCGCGGTCTGTTCATCAAGCCAGCGCAGCACGGCGCGGGCGAAAGCGGCCGAGCGCAGGACAGACGGCGCGCGTTGCAACATAAGACCGACGCCGAGCAGACATTCCTGCGGCGCAGTTAATTGCTCGCCGCGCAACTCCGGCACGAACGGTTGCCAGGGCGCAGGACGCGCGTGCGCCGTCGTCGCAGCATTGTCCGCTTCGTGCGCGGCGGGCGGGACTGACTGCGTCGTCGCCATCGTCGTCGTTACCGAACTGAGGTCGCCCAACGCGAAGTGGGTGATGAGACCGTCGAGCAGCGCGCGTGCTTCGTGTGCGTTCAGGCTGCGGGCGAAGCGCACGCCGTCGCCGCGTCGCGCCAGGTGCGCGAGCGCGCCGGGCACGTAGGCAAGCTCGCGCAGCCATAAGCCCACTTGCGCGCCGGTCAGATCGCGGCGCGGGAAGAGACCCTGCCACCACCAGCGCGTCTGCGCGCGCCCCGCGCACCAGTCCGCCGCGAGACAGGACAGCAACTCCGCACGGTCGGCGAAGACGACGCACTCGGCCGCGGCCGGCACGAACGCGCGCGCCGGCCGCGCCGCCTCTTTAATCATGCGCTGCAAGGCGTCCGCGGTCGCCGCTTCCCACTGGCGCAGGCGTGCCCCGTCGTGTGCGCCGCCGCGCAGGATGTCGGCCGGGAGCGGCGCGCGCAGGTGGCGCAGGCAGATGATCGCCTGCGCGGGTAGACCCGGCGGGTGCAGGTCGAGCGTGGCGAGCGCGGCGCGCAGGCGTGGCGCAAGCGTGTCCGCGTCGCGCGCCGTCGCGCGCAGGCGGCCGATGTAGGTCTTGTGCGGTTCGACGTTCATGCGCCTGCAAGCGTCGCGGGCGCGGCTTGCGCCTGCGCGACGGGCCAGAAGTTTGCGGCGGCGGTCGTGCCCGCCAGCAGCAGGCGCGCGACCGCCGCGCCGATGGGCAGACCCGTGTGCGCCTCGTAGTAGGTGAACGCGGGCGAGGGGTTGACCTCGAAGCAGTACCACTCGCCCGCGGGCGTTAGCCGCAGATCGATGCCGGCGAGCGGCAGCCTTAGGGCCGCGGCCAGGTCGCGGCAGCGGTCTTCGATCTCCACGGGCAGCCGGCACGCGCGCAGGCTCACGTCCGCGCCGTCCGGGTAGCGATAGTCGGTCGCATCTGAAAGCACCTCGCAGGCGTAAACCTCCGTGCCGACGACGTGCGCGCGGTGGTCGCGCCCGGCGACGAACTGCTGGAACTGCACGGGGCAGTGCGCGAGGCGCGCAAACTCCGCGCGCTGTGCGGGGCGCAGGCGCGCGACGATGCTGCGCGCGCCGCTGATTGACTTGTAGATGATCTCGCCGTGCCGCGCCCAGAACTCCTCGACCGCCGCCGCGTCGGTCGTCACGAGCGTGTCCGGCACGGCGAACCCGTGCCGGCGGATCAGCTCAAGCTGGTAAGGCTTCGAGTTGTTCGACGACATCGCGCTCAGCCGGTTGACGACGAGCGCAGGCGTCAACTCCGACCACGCCGAGATCGCTTCGCCGACGGCGATGGCGTGCCGCGCCGCGTCGCTCTCCGCCCCGGCGCGCTCGACCGCCGGCAGGCGGCACGCGTCGTAAGGGCGCAGGTAAGCGGCCGTCACGTCGCGCAGATCAAAGACGTGCGCGGGCGTGCGGACGTGGCCGCCGACTTCCGTCCCGCACGTCAGCCGCACCTCGGTGCGCAACACCTCGCGCTGATCTATGACGACCGGCGCGTGTCCCGTCGCGGCCAAAGCCTCGTACACGGCCTTGAGCAGTTGCTCGTTCCCTATGCCCCAGAGCACGATCAGCACGCGTCACCTCCGGCCAGTTGTGCGAGCACGGCCGCGGCGACCTCCGGCGCGGACACGTCCGGGCAGGTGTTGACGCCGAGGAACGCCGCGTCCGCGCCCGCGCCGTCGAAATAGACCGCGAGCAGCGCCACGTCCGCCGCGCGGGCCAGGGCACGTGCCTGCGTCTTTAGTTCCGCCGCGCCCGCGCCGAAGCATTGCTCGCCGACGACCGTCAACGTCGTCGTCGTGCCGCCGCGCGCCGCGCCGTCGCCTGCCGCGTCTTGCGCCGCCGGTTCGTCGCCGGGCGTGGGACAGTGCTGCGCGTAAGGGCGCACGTTGAGACCCGTGCGCGCGGCCAGTTGCAGCCATTGCGGCAAGCGCCAGCCCGGCCCTGTGAGCGACGCGGGCGCGGGCCGGTTCAGCACGGGGCAGCGCAGGGCGGTCAGCCACGCGAGCAGGAACGCCGACAACTCGCCCGCGACGTAAGCGCGCTCCGGCGCGGCGATGTGCGCCAACTCCGACTCCCAGACGTAAGGCAGCCGCGTCACGACGCCCTCGATCTCGCTGACCGGCACGCAGCGCCCGGCGACGACCGCCGTCCCCGCGTGCGCCGCGCCCAAGTTATGCCGCCAGCCAGCGCACGCGAGATCGAGGCTCGTCATGACGCCGAGCTCGTGCGCGCCGTCGTGCGCGGCGAACGCGCGCGCGATCTCGTCGTGCTGGCCGGCGATGACGACAAACATGCGCGCCCCTCCTACGCCTTGCTCTTCGTGCGGCGCGTGCGTCTCGGTTTGCGCGCGGCGCGCTCAGTGCGGCTGTCTTCGGGTTTGTCCGGCGGCTGCTCCGCGTTCTTGAGCGTGTGCTCCTCCACGTTCGGCCGCTCTTCGGGCTTGATGAATGGGTGCAGCGCGACGGGCTGCTCGTCCTGCGGTCGTATTGCCCCGCCGCCGATGCCGCCGATAGTGCCGCCGCCCTCAATGGCCTTCACGATGTGACCGCCGCCGCCGCCGCCCGTGTCCGTCGCCTTGACCTCTCTGGCGAAGTCCTTCGTCACCTCCGTCGTCTTAGCGTCCGCCGTCTTCGCCGTATCGGTGGTCTTCACCTCCGCGGCCTTAACCTCCTGGGCCTTAACCTCGGTGGCTTTAACCTCCGTGGTCTTGACTTCCGCCGTCTTGGTGGTGTCCGTCGCCTTGGCCTCTGCCGTCTTAACCTCGCGGGCGAAGTCTTTCGTTACCTCCCCCGTCTTGGCTTCCGTGGCCTTCACCTCACTGCTGAAGTCCTTCGTCACCTCCGCCGTCTTCACGTCGGGGACTTTGGTCTCTCTGGCGAAGTCCTTCGTGACTTCCCGCTCCTTCACCCCGTCGCCGACCTTGTTGTCCGGCACCTTGTCGCCCTCCTTAATTACCTCCTTCCCTATCTCCTTCCCCGCCTCTTTCAAGGTCTCCTTGCTCTTCGCGGGGGCGGGGACGAGCGTGTCCGTGCTGCCGCCGCCGAGCAGGAAGCGGCTGAGCGGCGTACTGTAGAGACCCCAGACGAAGGGCTGGGCCGCGAGGAGCGCGCTGGTACTGCCCTGATCGTCCGCGGGCAGCACCGAGACGAGATAGTTGAAGGCGACCTTGCTTCTGTTAGCCGGCGCGACGCCGATGAAGGCGGCGTTGTCGCGCGTGCGCGTCGCGTTGCCGAGGGCCGCCGCGCCGACCGCCGCCAGGGCCGCCTTCGCCGCCGCGCTCAACTGATCCTGGTAGGCGTCGTGCGTCACGCCGCAGACTACGTCATAGCGCGCCACCTGCGTTTGCAGATCGCTGACCAGCCGCGCCGACTCGGACGGGAGGATCAGCGTGTCGTAGCTGCTGCGGAACTTGACGTTCAGCGTCTGGTCGAGGATGACCAGGTTGATGCCGCGCGCGGGCGGCCCCGGCAGGAGCGAGACGCCGTCGAGGTAGATGCCGCCGCTCAGCTCGAAGCCCGTGCCGAGCGCGAGGAGCGTGTGCGTGTCGTCCGCCAGCGGCCCCAGCAGCAGGCGCGCGGACGTGGCGCTGCCCGCCAGCGCGTCGAGCCGGTCGAGAATCTGGTTGATGAGATCGGACGTGATCAGATCGCCCGGTGCGTAGCGTGTGGGCATGGACGTTCCTCCTTAGCTGGGCAGGGCCGGCTCGTAGGCGAAGTTGCCGAAGTTGTAGCGGTCTATGTCGAAGCGCGCGCCCGCCGCGTAAGGGACATGCGCGCTGGTAAACACGTAGTAGGGGCGAACGCTCGTCGCGCCGTCCACGACGCGGTAGAGCCAGACGACGTTGCGCTCGCGCAGGTTGATGGGCGCGTAAGCAAGCGCGGTGCGGACGAGCGGCTCGACCTGCGCGCCGTGGATGTAGGTGGCGCGGCGCGGCAGTTGGCCGGCGAAGAAGTTCTGCGGGTTGAAGCCGGGTGCGCCGCCCACGCCGGTCGCGGGCAGCAGGCCCACGGGCGGCAGGGACTCGAAGAACTGCGCGGCGCTCAGGGTTTCCAGGTTCTGCTCGCGCTCGCGCGTCTCGCGCAGTTGCTCGGCGAACTGGTAGAAGCTCGCTTCCGCCTCGCGCGCGCGCCGCGCGCCGCCAAAGACCGCCCAGCGCCCGCTCGCACCTGGCGCGACCGGGCCGCGCCGCACGGCCCACGCGTCAACGAAGCGCACGCCCGTGCCCGTCCAGTAGAGCAGCGCGAGCGGCACGTCGCACGCGGTCAAAGCGCCCTGTGCGCGCAAGGCGTCGAGCGCGCCGTACTGGGCGGCGGGGAGGTTTGTGAAGTCGGGGCGGAAGGGATCGCGCGTGAAATCGGCCGGGCGGTCGTCGCCGTAGCAGAGGTGCGCGAGCAGATTGCGCAGGCGCGACAGGCTCGCGGCGTCGTCCGCGCCTGTCAGCACGGCGAGGCGCGCGCGCGTCTCCGCCGTGATCCAGGCGTTCGTGTTGAGATCGAGTTTGACGAGGCGGAACTGCACACCCTCGACGGCGTAGCGGCTGCCGCAGCCGGGACTCGTCAAAGGGTTGCCGCCGAGACCGCTCGCGGGCGCGCGCTCCGCAAAGCCGGACGCGGGCGTGAGCGCGAGCACATAGACGCCGTCGCCCGCGACGAGCGTGGCGGTCGTCGCCTGCCGCTCGCAAGGCTTGAACAACTCTGCGGGGCCGCCCGCCGCCTGCGGCGCGCGCACGAGCGCCACCTGCATCGCACCCGGCAACTCAAGCGCCTGCCCCGCCTCGTTGACGGCCAGCCCGGCCGCGACGTTGACGGTCGCCGCCCCGCCGCCCGCGTCGCCGCGCGTGACTTCGAGACCCGCGACGACGCCCGCGCCCGCGGCGCGGCCGAGTTGCGCGCGCTGCCGCCGCGCCGCCGTTTGCTCGGTGCGCAGGTCTTCGGCCGAGAGCAGGCGGCCGTTGAAGAAATTCGTATTGCGGATGCCGCCCTGCAAGAGCGGTTCAAGCAGTTCAATGCGATCCATGCTGCGACACTCCTTCGGCACTAAGTCGCCGCTTATGCTCACTACACGAACACAGTCACGGTGCGCACGCCGTCGTACCCGATGAAGCGTATGTTGCGTTGGCGCGCCCAAGCTGCGAGCGTGATCGGCGGCTGATTCGGCTGATCCGCAAGGGTCACGAAAATCTGCTCAAGGTTGAAATCGAAGCGCAGATTGGACATGGCATCGGCCTGGGCGAGGGGCACGGCCATCACGAAGCTGTTGCGCCCGCCCTGCTCAAGCGTGATCGACGTGACCGCGAGTGGGACAAAGAAATCGGGCGCAAACGCCGACTCGGAATGAAAAGTGAGAGCCAGCGCCGGATCGATCTTCGGGATCGCGGCCCGATTGGTCGGTATGTCCAGATGAAACCAGAGGCGGAAGCGAGCTTGGTTGGGGATGTTGGGCAGACTTTGGATCGTGACCAGCGGCAGCACGCGCGGGCTGATCGTTTCCGGGGCCACATTCACCCACTGCGTGCCATTGAAGGCGAGCAGGTGGCCGTTCTGCGGCGCGTTCGCGTCCACGTCGCTCAGGTCGTTGAGCGCGAGCGCGTCAACGCCGAGGAACGCGAGGAGCGTGCTGCCGTCGCGGTCGAGCGTGAACGTGCCCGTGTGGTCGTTGAGCACGCTGAGCAGCGTGCGCCCGCCCGCCCCGCTCTCTTTAATCTTCGTGGCGTCGAAGCGCACGGTCACGCGACTCAAAGGCCCCAGCGGCCCCGTCAGTTGCATGTCGAAGACGTTGAGGTTGGCCGCGAGTTGCGTGACGGACGCGGGCTGCTGCGCGATTGGGTTCGGCGTCTCGGCCGCCTCGACGCGGACGGCCGCGCCGGTCACGGTGAGCGGCTTCGGGTGGTGCAGCCACGCGCGGATCACGGTCGGGCTTCTCAGGTAGAGCGTGGCGAACGTGTGCGCCGCCTCGGCCGCGGCGGGCGGGCTGAGCGGGCTGAGTGGGCTGAACACCGTCCCCGCGCCCGCCGCCTGATCGAAGCGCGCGCACAAGAGCCACTCTTGCAGCATGCGCAGGTGGAGCAGGTACGGTCTGCGCTCCTCGCGCTTGGTGACGCCGATGTCCTCGCGCAAGCGCCCCTCGGCGTTGAGCGGAATCTCAAGCTCGGCGAGCAGCACGGCGTCGTCCGTCGCGGGCGGCGTGGCCGGCGCTTCGGTGCAGGTAACGAACTGATCCAGGTTCGGCGCGCGCCAGCGCGTGCGCAGCTCGGTCGTCCACACACGGAAGGCCGCGCGCAGGTAGCTGCACGCGTCCGCGGCGGCGATGCGCACGTGGGCGGGCACGGGCGGCGACAGGTCGCGCATGAAGTCGGGCGGGCTGACGGGCGACGCGGGCTGCTCGGCCGAGCGGCGAAGCGTTTGCAGGAACTCGTCGAGCGTGGCGAAGGGGCCCGGCGCGTCCGCGATCTCGACGTGGTCGTTGAGCCACTTGATGAAGTCGCGCAGCGCGTCCTCTTCGGTCTGCTCCGGCGGCTCGAAGCGTAGCTCCAGCAGAAAGTCGTCCTGCACGCGCGAGGGCGCGGTCGCGTTCTCTTCTGTGCGGCAAGGCTCGCCGGGGATGGGCACAACGTCGGTCGGGCACTCGCGGTAGCAGAGCACGACGTAGAGCCGGAGCGGGACGACGGGCGGCACGCCGACGCGGTCGCGTATGCGCTGCACGTTGCGCTCGCTCGCCAGCCATTTGGTCAGGCTCGCGCACTGCGTCGGCGCGACGCGGATCAACTGCCCGCGCGGGCTGAGCGCCGCGCCCGGCGCGACGACCACCTCCGTCTCGCCCGTCGCGCTGTTCTTCTCGACGGAGACGGCGAGACCCGCGACCGTGCCGTAGCCGAGCACATCGCGCGCCAACCAGCGGTCGCGCCCCGAGAGGTAGGCGAACTCCTGCGTGAAGTCGTCCACGCCGAGCACCATGCCGAAGCTGTAGTTGACGTGCTTGGACGGATCGGCCGCGGCCGCGGCGGGCGTGGCGAGGCGCGCGTTGAAGCTGCTCATGATCGGGTCTCCTGACTTGCGGCTATCGCCGCCAACGTAATACTGCTTTACTCCTTACTGCCTCATCCCCTGCCCAACACCTGCCGGTCGCAAACGTCCTGCGGGTGGCCCGGCGCGAGGTAGCTCTCGGCGAGGTGTTCCTGGCCGAGCACCATCGGCGGCAAAAGGGCCGCCGAGCGGCTGCCGTGATCGAGCAGCGTGTCGTCGCCGAGGCGCACTTCGCCGACGCGGAACATGGCCCAGTAGAAGCGCACGTCGAAGACCGTGTGCGCCGGCTTCTCAAGCTCGATGATGCGCGTGGTCAACTCTTTCAAGCGGCGCTGCTCTGCCGAGTCGAAGGTCTCCGTGCGGCGGATCGGCAGCAGCACCGTGAACTGGTGCGCCGTGCGTCGCATCGCCAGCACGAGGCTTTCAAAGTGTGTCCAGTCCGCCAGCAGCGCGCTCGCCGCAGGGCTGACGGTTGGCAGCGGCGCGTCCGCGAACGACGCCAGCCGCGTCCCGCGCTCGGCGTTCAGCGCGCCGACGAAGCGGTAGCGCCGCGCGAGGAAGCCGCGCCACGCGTCGGTGCTCGCCGCGCTCGACGTGGTCGCCCCGTAGGTGTCAACGCCGTAGGTGCTGCGCGCGCGAAACTTTTCGACCAGGCGGAAGCTGTGCGGGTGCGCGCGGCGCGTGGCGGAGGCTTGGAGCGCCTCATCCGTGAAGGCCGCCTCGTCCACGCAGTCGTCGAGCGCGAGCCGCAAGGCCAACTCAAGCCCGTAGGTCGTGCCGCGATACTGGAAGAAGAAGGCGGCGTGCTTGATGAAGAGCCGCCGCTTCGCCTCGTCCCACGCCGGGTCGAGCGCGACGCCGAGCCACGTGGCGAGCCAGTCGAGCGCATCTGTCGGCGCGCTGCGCACGTCGAAGAGCATCTGCACGGCCGCGATCTTGTCTTCGAGCGTCGTGTAGAGACCTTCGACGTTGGCGAGGAAGCGGTCGAGGAAAGAGGCCGACTGCTCGTCCTCGCGGTAGACGGCCGGCAGGTAGCGCGCGAGATAAGAGAAGCGCGGGTAGTAGGCGCGCAGGGCGCGCAGGCGCGGCGTGCTGCGCCCGTTGCCGACGAGCCGCAGGCGCAGTTGCAGGTAGCGCCCGCGCGTGCGTTGGAACAGCAACTCCCAAGTGCCCGCGCCCTGCGCGCGCCCCTCCGTGCGCGCCGCGCGCGAACGCTTCTGCCCGCGCGCGAACGGCAACTCCGACCCGTCGCCGCGCAGGTACAAGGCCGGCTCTCTCAGCCAGCGCGCCGTCGTCAACTCGTTCAGATCGTTCGCCGCGCGACTCCACACCTCGACGCGCGTCTCCGGCGCGAGACACGCGTCGAGCATCAAGCGATGCCACACGCAGTCCGGCTCGCGCCCGTCGAAGACGTGCGGCGCGGCGGGCGGCGTCTCAATCGTCGCCTCGAAGGGGAAGCGCGGGCGGCGCTGCTCGACGAGCGGAATCCAGCGGTCGGCGAAATCGTAGTAAGCGTCCGTGCCGGCCGCGACCAATCCTTTGCCGCCGAACAGGCGCATCGGCAGGTAAGCGGGCACGGGGTCGAGCGTGAAGTTTTGCGCGCCCGTCGCGCCCGCGCGCGGCCACGCGACGTTGAAGGCGAACGACTGATTGCCCTCGGCGCTGACGACGTAGAGGCGATCAGGCACAGGCTCTTGGTTCGTCGCCGCGTGTGCCGCGACGAAGGTGATGTCGTGCCCGACGAGGCGGAAGCGCGCGCGCTCCTGCTGTTCGATGAGCGGCAGCATCGCGTCCGTCGAGACGGGCACGCCTAAGCGCGCGCCGCCGCGATAGCAGTGGAGTAGCGAGAAGTTCTGCCCGCGCAGGAAATCGAGGATCAAGACCGCGCCGTCCGGCAACGCTTCCAGGCTCACGGGGTCGCGCACGTCGAGCGGCGCGGCGAAACCGGCCGTGATTGCTTGCAGTGGTTCGCACGCGCGCGCTGCCCCTGTCGGCGACTCGCGCGGGTCGCGCGGGCGGAAGATTCCGTCGCGCGTCTGCGCGGGCGGCGGCGCGGACGGCGCGGAGATGTCCACGACGTTGAAGCGGCGGTCGAGCGCCCAGTAGCACCTGTTGACGCGGTCGAGGACAAGGACGCCGCCCCCAGGTCGCGCCGCCATGTCCCACGGCACGAACTCGACGCTGCGCGGCCACAACAACTGGCGCGGCTCGCCGCCCGCGTGCAGATCGAAGACGAGCAAGCCCCGCGGCTCAAGCGTGCCGACGACGAGGAAGTGGTCTTCCGTCACCGCCAGCCCGCTCAACGATTGCGGCACAGTCTGCGGCGCGGGGCGCGGCTGAAAAGAACCGGCCTCGTCTTCTTCAGCACAGGCCGCGTTCGCGTCGGGCCAGAAGATTGTCGTGTTGCCCGTGCCGACGGAGTTGACGCGTATGCGCTGGCGGTCGTCGTCTATCCAGTACCAGTTGCCGTAGCGGTCGCGCGCCGCGCCGCGCCGCTGCGCGAAGTCGGGCGCGGTGTCGCCGCTGCCCGCGACGAACTTGAAGACCTGCGCGCGCAGCGTCAACTCGTTACGCGCCGTCTGCCACATCACGTCCGCGTCCGTATCGTGCGGCGGCGACTGCGCCCACAGCGCGGCGAGCGTGCGCTGCCCGTCGGTGCAGTTGCCCCAGTCGTCCGCGCCGAGCAGCAGGTGATAGTGTGTGCCGTTCGCGTCCAAAGCCTTAACACTCCTCAGGGATGACGGGCACGGCGACGGTGCGCTTCCCTTGCCCGCCGGTCGGGTCGCCCGTCGTGGTCTGGCCGCGTAGCTCGTCCAAGTCCTGCGGGTCGCCCACGCTGACCGAGATGCCGGCGACGCGCGGCAACGCAAGCGCCGTCATCGGCACTTGCGCGACGGCTGCGCCCGTCCCTTCCGCCAGCTTCACGTCCTTGACGAGCAGCACGCCGGGCACGCGGCTCGCCACGGCGAGCAGTTCGCGGTCGGTCACAGCCTTGCGCAGCGGCCAGCCCTGCTGCATCGTCCCGTACTGCGGCGTCGAGACGAGCGCCGCCTGCGCGTCGAGTTGCGCCGCGGGGTTCGCGGGCAGCGGCGACAGGAACTGCAAGAGCGCCGCCTTGACCGCCTCGCGCACCTCCGCGGGCGAGACGCCCGCGACGACCGTGATGCCCGCGGCGATCCAGATTTCCTTGTAGTCGGGGCCGCGCAGATAGACTTCGGTTGTGATCAGGCGGCGCGGGTTGAGGTAGTTGCAGACTGTGTCGAGGAAGAGGCGGTCGGGCTGCGGCGCGTCGGGCTGTTTCGGGTCGTAGCGCGGGATGAGCATGAGCGTGACCGCGCCCGGCGCGTCGCCCGGCTCGTTGCGCGAGATGGCCGGGTTGAAGGCCGGCAGCACGTCCACGCGCCCCACCTCGACGCCCGGCGTGCGCAGAGTGATCGTGGCGAAGTCCTGCGCGCTCACCAGCCGGTCGCGGTGCTGCACGTAGCGCGCGATCTGCTTTTCGCCTTCCGTGACGGTCTCGCCCTCCGCGCCGCCCCAGGTGCGCACGGGGTTCGACACCTTGAGGCCCGCCGGGAGCGCCGGGCTGCTGTTGATCGAGCCTGCGCCGACGTTGCCGGCCGCGCCGACGCCGTAGTCGTAGTCGGCGCGCAGCGTCACGCCCGCGGGCGGGCGTTTGCCGTGCGTGCCGTCGCCGAAGCGTAGCTCGCCCGACGCCGCGTCGAGCGCAAAGACTTTGACGAGCGCGTTCGTCTTCGTCTGCCTACCGGGTGGCTGGCGCGCGTCGAGCGTGGGCACTTCGGGGCCGGCGGTTAATAGATCGTCAATCTCGCGCCACGCGCCCGTGGCGTCGTCGGGCGTCACGGTCAGGCGCACCGAGCCGGGGATGACCGGCGTGCGCGCGAGCCGCACGACCTGATCGGGCGCACCCGTGCCGGCGGGCAGCAACTCGTTTGAGACGCGCGCGCGCTGCGTGACGAAGACCGTGTTGATGCCGAGCCACATCAGGCGCGCGCGCACGGCCGAGTTGGCGCGCACGCGCACCCAGGTGATCAAACGGTCGGCGAGCTTCGTGTCTTCGAGCGCGGGCGGGAAGTCGGCCGCGCCGGCTTCGAGCGGGTCGAGGTTGCTCCACAGCTTCAACTCGTTTGCGGGCGGGAGCGTCAACTCGACGACGCCGGGCGTGGTCAGCACGTCGGCGAGCGGGTTCGCCGGGAGCGGCTTGTAGCGCGCCTCGCGCGGCTGGCCGTTTGTCGGGAGCAGACCGTCCGCCGGCACGTTGGGGATTTCGTATTGCAAGAGCGCCTCGCCCGCGGTCTGCGCCTGCCCGCCGGGCAGCAGTTGGCGCGTGGCGGCGTCGAGGATGGGCACGACGCCGAGGCTCAAGGTCTTGCCGCCGAGCGCGTCGCGCGCCGTCTGCATGTCCACCGCGGGGTTATCGCCGGAGCGGAGCAGGAGCGCGATCCAGAGCGAGCCGTCCACGGTCTCCTGCCGGATGGCGACGCCGTCTTGCAGGCGCGCGTCGAGCGCGACTGTCTCGTAGAGTTGAAACTCGGTCGCCTGCTGCCCCGTGTAGGAGGCGTAGAGCAGCTTGTAGTAGTCGGTCAACTCGCGCGCGGGGTTCTTCAACTCGCGCTTGAAATAGACGCGCGCCTCGACGGGCAGCACGTCTAAGCCCCGCTCGGTACGAAAAGGTACTTGGCCGGCGCGGACTTCGAGGCCGTCTGTGAGCGTGATCGTCTCCAGCGGCCCGCGCTCGTTGGTGAAGGCGACGAGGCCGCGCGCCGAAGAGGCGGCTTGCAAAGGCACGCCGAGGAGCGAGAGAAATTTGCGCCGGTTGCGTTCGGGAATCTGGTTGCAGCGGTAGAGCAGGTTCTCCGTCATGAAGGCGAACAACTCGACCAGCGTGACGCCGGGGTCGCTCTGGTTGAAGTTCGTCCACTCAGGATTGTGCACGGGGATGCGCGCCAGCGCCTCGTCGCGCAAGTCCTGGTAACGCCGGTCGTCCAGATTGGGCAGTGGCAATGGCATCTAACTTCTCCGGGCAAATCCGTTTGGTTGCGTCTCGCGTTGAATGTCGCGTGCAGGGTGGTTCAACACAGAGGCACGGAGGAGGCACAGAGGACACAGAGAAGACCTCTGTGCTCTCTGTGTGATCTCCGTGTCTCTGTGTTGATCTGCGCCTGCCATAAACTCAACTCCCGCCCGCACTCTCAACCTGTCAGCGACACGCTCAGGCTGACGCTCTCGCGCGCCCGCGTGGCGACGAGCCGGTAACTGATCGTGGCGACGGCCGCCTGCGGATCGCTCTCGTCCGCCTCGACCGTCACCGCCTCGACCGTGATGCGCGGCTCCCAGCGCGCTAGTTCTTTCGTGATACGGTCGCGGATCAGTTGCCTGGTCGTGACCGTGTTCGGCTCGAAGAGGAAGCGGCTGAGGCTGCCGCCGAACGCGGGCAGGCGCAGCCGCTCGCGCTGCTCTGTGAGCAGGATGACGCGGATCGCTTCGCGCACGTTCACCTCGCCCGCCGACCACGCGACGCGCCCGTCCGGCCCGACGCGCGGCGGGAAGCTGATGCCCTGCCCCAGGATGCGCCCCGCTGTGTCGCTCATGCTGGTTTCCTCTTACCCGCGCTGAAGCCCGGCAGCGGGAAGCAGATCAGGAAGTAAGGTATCCACTTGAAGATGAAGTCGAGCAGGCTGACGATGATCATCAACAGCAGCAGCGCGCAGATGGTGATGATCGGGATCGAGAGCGAACAGATCATGCCGACCTGTAGGTCGCCGCCCGGCTTCGTGCACGGCCCTTTGTCGGGCAAGTCCAAGTCCTTGTGCAGCGGCCACGGCAGCACCGTGCGGATCAGATCGCCGAGCGTGATGCCCTTCATTCGCTGCACCTGCCCGCACAGCATGTCGGACATCATGAAGGCCGCGTTCTTGTCGAACTTGCGCAGGCCGGCGGGCGAGATGTCCACGGGCAGCGCGATGCGCAGGGGCCGCGCGGGCGCGTCCGGGTCGAAGAAGCTGGCGAACTGGAACGGCACGGTCGGCACGCTCAGCAACGGCGGATCGAGCGGCCCGCATTCGGGGCGCACGTAGACGCAGCGCAGAGTGAACCAGCCCTCGCGCATGTCGAGCGGCTTCTGCGCCACGAGCGGAAGCGGCGCGGCCGTCGCGGCCGGCGGCGCTTTTATCGTCCGCAACGCCCGCGCGATCAGATCGGCCAGCGCGTCCACCTTCAGCCCGGCCGTCTCCACCGGCGTCCGGCCCACTCCCGGCGAGAGCGTGGGCAAAGGGTTCGCCGTCGGCGGCAGACTCGGATCGGCGAAGGGGAACAGGAACGGCGGCCACGCCGGATCGGGCTGCTCGCGGTTGTACGAGCCGGCGACATTTTCCAGCCGCGCCTCAACGTCGCCCGTCTTGATCGCGGCGAGGGCTTCGACGAGCGTCGTCTTAATCCGCCCGGCGTAAGGCGCGGGGCGCGCGGCCAGTTCGTTGATCAACGCGTCGTCCGCGAGCTTCACAGACTTCAGTGCGTCGAAGACGGCGCGCTGCTCCGGCTTGTCGCCGAGCGAGCTTGCGGCTTGCCGCCCCGCGACGACCGCCCAGACGGCCGGCAGGTTGTCTTGCAGGTAGTTGGCGAAGTCGAGCAGGACGTACCAGGAGCTAGTCTGAATCTGTTCGCGCGCGGCGCGCATCGAGGCGGGTAAAGCTTCGGGCGGGATCGGCTCGTCCTTCGAGTTGGGAGACTTCTGCGTCTGCTGCATCGCGCGCACCGCGTCCGCCCGCTCAAGCAGACGCTTCCAAGGCTCCGTCACCTGCAACCACAAAGGCATCATGCGCGGATCAACCGGCTGCTCCGCGTCGGCCTGCGCCGCGCCGCTGGTGCTCTGTGTTGCGCCGGTGCTCGCGGCGCTCATCTGCGGCGGCAACGCGGGCGCACCCATGTAGGCTTCGCGTTTGCCGACGGGGATGAGACCGGCGAGGATGCGTCGCCGGTGGCCGTCGTCCTGCCGGTAGTGGGCCGGAAAGAGCGGCAACAACTCTTCGCCCGCGTGCAGCGTGGCGGCGCTGCCGTTCGCGTCCTTTTCGACCTTGCGCCAGCCGTGTCCCTCGACCGTGGTCACGAGCGCGTGTTCACTCCACGTCTCGTCGGGCGGGGGCAGCGGCGCGGGCACGAAGGTGCTCGCGGCGGCGAGCGTCTGTTCGAGTTTCGGCGGCGGCATCAGGCGGCGCACGACGAAGCCGACGCGCTCCTCGCGCCCCGGATTGACGGCGCGATCCGGCAGCCCCGCACGCGCGCACACGAGACACGCGGCGACGAGGTAGAAACGCTGGTGCGCCGGCTGGTAGAGCTTGAGCTTCGGCGCGGGCGGGAGCGTTGTCGCGCCGGGTTGAGGTTGTAGCGGCGCAAGACCCTGCAAAGTGTCGCGCCCGGCCAAGCTCTGCGCGAGCGCATCTGTCGTCCTACTCAACGGTGCGCCGGCCGCGGGCGGGCGTTCGTCAAGCGCGCCGACCGCGCCGGTCAACGCGCTTGCGGCGAGTTGGGCGCGGGGCTGCTTCTGTCTGGCCGCGGCGAGGCGCAGGCGCGTGAGCGTTTGCAGGAATTTGGGCACGGACGCGGGCGGCGCGGCGGGCTGCGTGGGGCCGCGCCACGTCTCTGGACGCGCGACGAACTCGCCGAGCCGCGCCGGATCGGTCTGCAAGAGCGCGCGCAAGTCCTCCATGAAAGTGTCGGTGGCGAAGCGCAGCACGGCGGGGCGCAGAAGCGTGCTGCGCCGCGCAGCCGCGCCGGCCGCGTCGGCCGCCGTGCCCCACAAGGGCGCTGGCGCTGTCCATTGCAACTGTTCCCGCATCATTTGCACCCTACGGCTTCACCAGATGTTCCCCGCGCCGGGCGTGTAGGACGCGCTCACGACGGTGTTCGAGATGAGCGTGTCGCACTGCACGACGCCGCTGAACTTCGAGATGCCGGCGTCAACCGTGACCATGCTGGCCGCGACGGCGACCAGCGAGGCGTTGACCGTCACCTTCGCCGACGTGTTGACGGTGATGCCGGCCGCATCCAGCTTGATTGAGTTGCCGTTGCTGTCCTCGATCTCAACGCTCGCCGGGCCGTCCTTCAGCGTCAACTTCTGCCCGCCCGGCGTCTCCAGGAGCAACTGCTCGCGCCCATCCGTGTCGTCGAGCGTGACCTTCACGCCGTTGCGCGAGCGCAAGACCTTCTTGTAGTTGTTGCCCGCGCCGTCCATCGTTTCGGGCGGCGGGTCGCTGCCGTTCCATAGCCCGCCGATCACGTAAGGGCGGCGCGGGTCGCCCGCCTCGAATGTGACGAGCACTTCGTCGTTCACGTCGGGGATGAACCAACTGCCGCGGTTGCTGCCGCCCATCAGCGTCGCCACGCGCGCCCACGCCTCGTAGCGCGCGTCGCCCGTGTCGGGCGACCACGGCAGCGTCACCTTCACACGCCCCAGCCCCTCCGGGTCTTTTATGTCGGACACGAGCGCGGGAAAGACGCCGTACCAGCGCCCGCCCAGGCCGCGCGGCACGCGAACGTCGAGGATCATCTCGATGGGGTTTTCGTTGAACACGAACGTCACCTGTGCGCTTGCGGTCTAGCTGCTGACCAAGGCCGAAGCCTTGCGCGTGCCCACGTCGTTGGAGAGCGCCGTCCTGAGCGCGCTGCCCAGCTTTTGCAGCGTGCCGAACTCCGTCTCCGTAATCGCGCCCGCCCAGACCTCCGGCGGCGGCGCGAGCGGCGAGCTTAAAACGCGCACCTCCGGCGGACTGCCCGGCGGACTGGCCGGCAACTCTTCCACCAGCCCTTCCACCACCTTCAGGTCAAACTTCGCGTGCTGCTTAAACACGACCTTGATGCCCTTCTGAAGATCGAAATACCTGTCCCGGCTCTCGGTGGAGAGGAACAGCCCGCCGGTCTCGAAGTACCAGCGGCGCAGGTTGATCGACAGCATGACCAGCCGGGCCGGCGTCAGGCGGGCGGGCCGCGCATAACGCGCCAGCGGTTGCAGTTGCTTCCACAACTCGCGGTAAGCGTCGATCCGTTTGTTGCGCAAGTCCTTGTCGTACTCGACCACCAAGTCCTTCCGCCACTTGACGTAGGTCGCGACATACGTGCCGACGAAGGTCACGGCTGCCGCCACGAGGCCGGTGATCAGTTGAGTGTCTAACGCCATGTCGGTGATGCAACTTGCCGCCGCTCCCTCTCGCCCACGCAATTCCCTATTGCGCCCGGCCGATGCCGGGCCGTTCCGCCTTAAACTCCGTGCGCAGCCCCGTGCGGCGATCAAACAGGTGGCGGCTCTCGGTCACGTAGTAGCGGCCGCTAAAGAGCGGGCCGAGTTTTTGCAACTCGACGTAGCTGCCGGCGCGCAAGCCCGCCGTCGTCTCCGCGACGCCGCGCCCGGTGACGAAGCGGCGCGCGCTCAGCCGGAAGAAAGCTTCGGCCTCGGCCTGTGCCTCCTGGCTGTTGAGGGGGACGGTGTGCGCCAGCGCCTCCTTGCGCGCGCCGAGTTTCGCCTGAAGAATCTGGACGCCGCTCTCGTCGCCGTTCAACTCGCTGCTGATGGCATTGTCGGTCGCCTCGTAACGCAACGCCTGTTTGCTGCCCACGTCCCAGCCGTTGACTGCGACGCTGGTGCGCTGGTGCGCGAGGTCTGCGAGCACGGTGAACGAGCGCAGTTCCTTGCCGTGTTCGAGGCGGAGCGGGCTGCCGCCGCGTCGGCTGTGCGCCTGCACGTTCAAGGTGCTGCCCGCCATCCACAACTCTGCGTCTATGGCGCGGGCGCGCTCGCGCAGGAAGGCGAGGTCGCTCTGGTTGACCTGCGCGAGCACCTTGTAGCGGGGGCCGGACACGCCGACGCTCGGACTGAGGCCGTGGTCGCCCGCGATCTGGTTCATCACGTCGGCGTCGCTCACGTCGGCGAAGGTGCGCGTGCGGCGCGTCATGCGCAGGTCTTGGAAGCGATCTTCGGCGAGCACGGCGATGTGCGGCGGCCCGGCTTCGACGAAGTCCGCTTCCAGCCCCATGATGCGCCCGTCGAAGAGCACGTCGTCGCGCCGCTTGATCTGAAAGCTCTGGCCGAAGTCGAGCGTCCGGCGGTCGAAGTAGAGGAAGCCCTCGGCGTCGCCCTTGCCCCAGTTGCCGAACCTGGCCTCGCAGCGATACAGCCCCGTCGTCTGCTCGACGATGAGCAGGTCGAGCAGGCCCGCGCCGAGTTCGGCCTGCCGCTCGCCGCCGACGAAGATGTCGGGCGTCGCGGCCTGTATGCTTGGGGGTGCGCCTTGGGGCATCGCTTCCGTCAGTGCGCGCGCACGCGCTCGTAGCGTTCGATCTGTTGCGCGAGAGCACGCGCGACCTCTTCCGGCGCGGGCTGCTCCGGCTTCGCCTCTTCGGCCGCCGCGCCCGCGTTCCGCTCCCCGCGCGCGGGCGGCTGCTCGACCACTTCAAACTCGTTAACCACGACCGCCATCGTTCAACCCTCCACCTCTTAACTCACAACACGCTTAGCACTCAGAACAACGCCGACGCGTCCGCCTGCACGGACACGCCGGTCTGCACGAGGCCGCCGCCTGGCACGGCCGCGCCCGCCTGCCCGCCCGCGCCCGCGATGACGCCGCCCACGCTCGTGCCCCCGCCCGCGCTCGCGTTCAGATCGAGCAGTTGGCCCGGCTCAAGCAGGCGCGGGTTCTCGATGTTGTTGGCGGCGGCGATTGATTGCCAGTCTTGGCCCTTGCCCTGTTTGTCGGCCATGTCCTGCACGGTCTCGCCGGCCGCGGCGCGCGCGAGCGGGCGCGTGCCCGGCAGCGGCTGTCTGGCGGGGCCGGCCTTCTTATCCTTGTTGAAGTCGAAGGCGATCTTCTGCTGCGACATGTTGAGCGTCATGCTGGCGCGCAAGGGCCGCCCGTCGCTTGAGAAGAACTCCAGAGACTCTTCCAGCCCGTCCATCAGCCCGTCGAACTGGAACGAACCCCAGATGAAGCGCACAATCGGCGGCACGAACTTGTCGCCCTCCTTCTTGGGCGTGATGAAATAGACGACCTTCTCCGTCAGCTTGCGCACGTCCTTCTCCTGCTGCTGGCCGTCGGGCGGGGGTTGCGTCACGTCGAACCAGAGTTGCAAGGTCAGCTTGGTCGTGCCCTTGCCGACGAACTGGCGCGCGGGCGTGCCGCCCTGATCGCCCGCCCCCGACGGCGACTGAATCTGGTTGGCGTAAGAGACCTTCAAAGACTCCGGGTTGAACTGCACCTTGACGCTCTTCTCCGGGTTGACGGGATTCCCGTCCCCGTCCACCTGCCGCAGCTCGGCTTTATCCAGCTTGACCGACGTGGGCATAACTCCCCCTCTGCTTCACGCGCTCGGCGTCTTGTTCTGCCCCTTCAGCGTGAGCGATTCGTAAGCGAGTTGAAACTCTTCGACCGCGACCAGGCCGTCCTTGGCGTTTAAGGGCGGGGCTTTGAGCTTGACCGGCATGCAGCGCGAGAGCAGGAAGCGGGCGCGCTCGGTCTTGCCGTCCGTGGCGAAGACGATCACCTCGGCATCGGCGCGCGTCTCGGGCCGCGCCAGCATCAGGTCGAACCACTGCCACAGGTCGAAGGTCGCGGTCATGCCGCGCTTCAAAGTCAGTTGCCCGAAGTTGAGCGGCCCCGTCAGGCGTATCTGCCGGCCGTTGTTGCCGCCCTCGCGGATGGTCTTCACGTCCATCGTCATCTCCAGCCCGTCGCACTCGCTGAACGCCGCATCGCAAATCTGCTCGGCCACGCCTTCGACCCTGATCTCGACGGCGAAGTTGAAAGCGGTGAACGGGTAGACGACCCTCTCTCTGGCGGCTTTGCTGGTCATAAGTTTTCAGCGCACCTCCGTCACGACGCCGCGCTCGCCCGTCTGCTCAAGCCTGAGCGTCACGAAGGTGAGCGGCTCGGCGGGCGCGACGCGCAGCTCGACGATGAAGCGCCCCGCGTCCACACTCTGCGGCGTGTTGAGCGTCTCGGCCGTGTTGACTTGAAAAGAGGTCGCGGCGGTCGCGCCCGCGAACGCGCCGCGCGCAAACAGGCGTTCGAGCAGGCCCTCGAAGTCGCGCTGGACTGCGCGCCGCAGGGCGTCGCCGTTCGGCTCGAAGACGTAGGTCGCGCCGTGGCGCAGGGCCAGCCGGCGCAAAAGGATCAGGAGGCGGCGCACGTTGATCTGGCGCACGCTCTCGTCGGCGCTCAGCGTGTCGGCGTTTAAGGCGAGGAAGCCGCGCGGGTCTTGGCGGATCAGATTCAACTGCGCGTTCTGCAATTCGAGCCAGCGCTCGCGCTCGACGGGCGGCGTGAGGGCGACGACGCCGTGCAGCGTCTCGTTGGCGGGCGCGATCCACGCGCCGCGTGTGAGCGCGCGCGCGGCGAGCACGCCGCAGGCCGCGCCGTCGGGCGGCCTGCGCCGGAACGCGCCCGCCTCCTGCGCGTCGGCGGCGACGAGCCACGGGTGATAGAGCGCGCCGTAGCTGAGCGCGTGCGTCTCGGCGGCGCTGAACACGGGGACGTTATCGGATGCGTCCGCCTGTGCGGTCGCTGTGCCCGCGCGCCGGTCGCCTTTGAACTGCTTCAAGAGCGCGACGTGTTCAAGCGCCTTGTCGGCGCGGTAGTGTTCGGGGAGCGTCAGCACGGCGAGCAGATCGCCGCGCGCCGCTGTCATGCGCAGCAGCGCGCGCTGCACCGCGAGCAGCGTGCGCGCGTCGTAGTCCGCCACGTCGTTGAGCCGCCACGTGCCGGCGGCCGCGACGCGCACCGCCACGCCGTTCGACCAGTCGCTCTCGTTGCCGTCCCGCGCGACAGCGCGCACGCGGTAGTAATAAACACTGTCGCCGCGGCCGTAGAGCGTGAAGCGTTGCGCGGGGCCGCTATAGACGACGACCCCGCCGGTGATGCGCCGCTCGTCGTCGAGCGCGGTCGCCTCTTCGAGGATGAACTGCGCGTCGCGCTCGGCGGTCGTCCACGTGAGCGTGTACGTGCCGGTCTGCGTTAGCTCCGTGCTCACGCGCAGTTCCGGCGGCTGGACGACGCGCAAACCGCAATCGAGAAAATTTTCCGCAGGCGGCGCGGGCGTGGGCGGCGGCTGGCGGCGCTTCTCGCAGTCGAAGCGCCACCAGGCGGGGCGCGTGAGCGGCGCGGAGGCGGCGGGCGGCGGCGCTTTGTCCGCGTCCGCCTTCGTCCAGCCGCGCTGCACGGCGTCGGGCACGGCGATGAGCGTCACCTCTTCGATTTCGAGCGCGGCGTGGATGCCGGCCAGTCGCCGCGGTGTCGTGTTCAGGTAGCGCAGGAACTCTGCGCGCGCGGACAGGCTCTCGGTGGTCGCGTCGGCCAGATCAGGATCGAGGAAGAGCGCCGTGTCGAACTCGGCCAGGCCGTCGCGCTCCAACGTGCTCGCGGGCAGCCGCACGGCGCGCAAAAACTGTGTGGGCACGGCCGGCACGGCGAGCGGCAGGTAGAGCGCGGCGCGCTCTACGGGGCTGCCCGCTAGCGGAAAGCGCAGGTCGCCGGCCACGGGCCGCCACAGTTCGATGGTCGGCTCTTTGACCTGCCCCGTCTCGTCCTGTTCGTAGGCGGCGCGGTCGGTCGGCAGTTGCGCCCAGTAGCGCGGGTGCGCCGGGTGAAACGCGAGGTCGCTGATGCTGTGCGCGTACTCCTCCGCACGCCTGACCCACAACTCGAACGAGAGTCGTTCCGCGCCCCGGATCGTCTGCGGCAGGACGGCGGGCGCTTTGCCCGTCCACCACAGCCCCTGCCCGACGACGCGCACGCCCGTGCCCGCGGAGTTTGCGCCCCGGCTCGTGATGCTCGCCTGCTGCACCGTCACCCATAGCTGCGCGCCGCCCGCGAGATCGACGCCGACCAGCGAGCCGGGCGCAGGCGCATCCGGCGGCGGGATGTCCACGTCGAGCGTGACCGTCTGCCCCGCGAGCGCCGCGTCGTCGTTGACGACGGGCTGAAGGACGGCCTTGTTGTAGGTGATCAGGAAGCGATCTTCGACCGTCTGCTCCTCGTCGTAATTCGCCTTCACGAACGGCCTGACCAGCGGCTCGATGTTGAAGAGTCGCAGCCCAACCTCAGTGGGCTTGTCCGGCTGGCCGGCGGGCGCGCGCGTCCCCAGCCACACGCCCTGCGCGCCCGTGACGCGCACACGCCCGCGCGCGCCCGCCGTGCTCGCCGTCAGCACCGTGACCGCGCCGACGTAGAGCAGCAGCACGTGGCCTTCGGCGAACGTGAAGCGCAGCAACTCGCCCGGCGAGATGTCGTCGGGCGCGTCCACGGCGAGATCGACCGTGAGCTTGTCGAGCGCCGTGCCGACCACTTCGACCGAGCGGCTGATGAGCGCCGCGCCCGTTTCGAGCGCATCCGACCAACTGCCCTCGGAGCGCGCGCGGGCGAAGGCCGGGTTGAGCTTCGTCATGTCCCCGCGCGCGTCGGGCGTAAGCATGGCGAGACCGGGCAGCGGAAAGTAGTTGTAGCGGGCGCGGTTCTGCTTGTTCGTCTGCGAGAGTTTGCGCGCCACGCGCACGATCCAGCAGCGGCGGCCGCCGTTGGCGAAGAAGGCGCGCACCGTGGGCGCGAGATATGCCTGCGCCTCGTCGCCGCGCTCCGCGTCGCGCGCGAGCGGCGCGTCCGCGCCGAAGATCGCCGTGAAGTGCGCGCGCGATTCGACGGCGACGGGCGTGTTAATTGGCCCCGACGCCGCGAAGCCGACGAAGCAGCACACGTCCATCCGCGGCAGCCACTCGGCGAGCGGCGGCGAGAGGGTCTCGAAGCGGAAGCCGGGCAGCCTCCGCGCGGTGCGGCGCGCAAGCATTGGCGCTCTACTCCATCTCCAGCCGCTCGTAGGCGATGGTCAGTTCTTCCATCGCCACATCCGTGCCCTTCGCGTTCAAAGGGCCGCTGACGTGCTTGATGATGCGCGCGCGCAGGAGCTTCCACGTCTGCACGACCTGCGTGTGATCCTCGTTCTGCAACTGGATCGTGACCGTGCGCTCGGCGTTCTGGTTGCCGTTGCGGATGTCGTTGAGCCACTGGTAGAGGTTGAGCGAGCCGATGACGCCGCGCTTCATCGTCACGTCGGTCGCCTTGTTCAGCCCCGTGATCTTGCGCACGCTGTTCTCCTTCGAGTTGCCCGTGCGGTATTCGGAGACGGTCACCTCCATCCCGATGTTGCTCATCTCCTGGAAACCCGCCTCGGGCCCCTCGGTCGTGCCCGTGCCCAGATCGACCAGGAAGTTAAACTGCACGTAAGGGCGGTCGCGTAGAACGGCCATAGCTCCTCCTTAAAAGAAGTGACGAGTGACGAGTGACAAGTGACAAGCAAGGACAAGTCTTTAACTCGTCACTCGTCACTCGTCACTGTTGTTGTAGCTTGCGGCGCAGAGCGTTGAGCATCTTTCTCACCTCTGACATGAGCATGAACGCGTCGCGTGCCTCAGCCTTCGAGCAATAGCCCAACTCAATCGCGATGATTAGTTGGGTTCTTAATTCCGCGGTGGAACCCTCCGCGTGCGAGATGAATTGGACGAACTCATTCGTCGTGCGCCGAGCCTGCCCCTCGGCTATGTTCGACGGAATCGACCCGGCAGCGCGTCTCATCTGAGAGACCAGACGGAACTTCTCTTCAGCCGGGAATCGCCCTGTCAGTTCATAGATTCGCTTAACCAGCCGAATCGCCTTCTGCCAGACGATCAAGTCTTCATAGCTGCCGGTCTTTAACTCGTCACTCGTCACTTGTCACTCGTCACTGCTTTCGATCCGCCGTCCATTGGCCGATGCGGAAGATGACGAACTCGGCGGGGCGCAAGGGCGCGACGCCGATGAGGCAGACGAGCCGCCCGTTGTCGAGATCGTTCTGCGTCATGGTCGAGCGGTCGCAGCGGACGAAGTAAGCCTTTTCGGGCTTGTCGCCAAGGAGCGCGCCCATCATCCACTCGTTCAAGAGGAAGTCCTCGATGGTGCGGCGGACGTTGCCCCAGAGTTGCTCGCCGTTCGGCTCGAACACCGCCCACTGCGTGCCCTTGTCAATCGAGCGTTCGAGGTAGGCGAAGTAGCGGCGCAGGTTGACGTACTTCCATTCGGGGTCGGAACTGATCGTGCGCGCACCCCACAGGCGGTAGCCGCGCCCCTCGAAGAAGCGGAAGCAGTTGATCCCCTCCGGGTTTAAGACCTCCTGCTGCGCCTTGTTCAAAAGCTTCTCGAAGCCGATGGCGAGATTGACCACTTCGTTCGCGGGCGCTTTATAGACGGCGCGGTTCACGTCGTTGCGCGCGTAGATGCCGGAGACGAAGCCGGAGGGCGGCAGGTTGATCTCGGTGTTGGTGACGGGGTCGAGCACGCGCACCCACGGGTAGTAGAGCGCGGCATACTTCGAGTCGAGTTTGGCGCGCATGGCGCGCACCTCGGCGACCGCCTGGTTGTCGCCGCTGTCGAGCACGGCGATGCGGTAGCGCATCCGCTCGGCGTGCGCGATGAGCGCGTTAATCGTCGCGTTCGCCGCCGGCTGGTTGTTCGCGTAGTTGTAGGTCGCGCCCGGCGCGGCCACAATCGAGATGTCCTCCAAGTCCTCGAAGGCGGCGAGGCCGGACTTGTCGTTGGTCTTGTCGTCCACGACGCCTTCGTAGTCGGCGGCGCTCGGCGGCGCGCCGTCGTTGCCGCCGGCCAGTTGCAGTTCGACGGAGCGCGCGGTGTCGGTCGAGCGGGCGACGGTCTTCGCGTCGCGCGAGGCGAAGTCGCTGAGGCTCTGGCGCAGGCCCGTGTTGCCGGTGCGCGAGCCGTAGTCGAGCACGGCGTCGAGGATGTTGAGACCGGACTTCACGTTCGTGCCCGTGAGGATGACGATGGGCAGCGTGCGCGCCTGCGTCAGGCTGCTGGGGTTCTGTTTGAAGTACTCGGTGAGCGAGTCGGGCGCGCCGAAGGCGTTGCGGTGGCGCGGGTCGAGCGCCAGATTGCTCCAGACCTGCGAGTTGGTCGGGTCGGTCGCCGAGCGTACCGTGACCGTGAAGGTGACGAGCCGCAGTTCGTGCCCCTCGTTCGGGTCGAGCGCGGGGAGCGACGAGCCTTTGGGCACGTTCAGGCGCAGATCGTTGTTGGCGGGCGTGCCGCCGTCGGCGTTGAAGACGAAGGTCTGCTCGGCGCGGTTGAAGCGCGCCAGGTAGAGACCGCTCGCCGAGGGCGGGCTGCCGACGGGGCTGCCGAACGGCCCGCCGGAGAACGGGCTGGTCAGATCGCCGACCCACACGGCGTCCCAGTCGCGCAAAGCGCCCGCGCTGAGCGCGCCTCGCTCGCCCGCGAGCATGTTCTGGCCGAGCACGGCCGTGATGACGACGCGCAGATTGCCGTAAGCGCCGGGGAAGCGCGCGCGGACGAGGACGGAGTTGTCGCGCGCGCCCGCGCCCGGATCGGGCGTGAGCCAAGCGCGCCCGTGCCCGTCGGCGTTCAGCCCCTGGACTACGTCCGGCTTGTCGTCGGCGAGTTTGTCGCCCGGCCGCTTGTAGGGCTTCGGCTCTGCGCCGAGTTGGCGGAAGACGCGCGCGACGTAGAGCCGCTTGCCGCCCTCCTCGAAGAAGGCGCGCACGGCGTGCCAGAGGAAATTCGGCTGGCTCAGTTTGGGGCCGCCGTCTTTGGGCGTGAGCGAGAGCGCCTCGCGGTCGCCGTAGACGCGCTCATACTCGACGAGGCCGGTGATGATGTCGGCTTCCAGGTCGATGGGGCCGTAGCGGGCGGGGCCGACGAAGCCGGTGGTGGTCGTGCTCACGCCCTCGATGGACTTGGCGCGAAACGAGGTCTCCTCGACATAGACTCCCGGAGCAAGGTATTCAGGCATGACTCCTCCTTCACGGCTTCAGGCGGCCGGAGTGATAAACAGCGCGCGCGACGGCGGCGCTGGCGGTGAATTGTTGATTGAGTCCTCGGACTGCAAGACAAGCTCGCGCCCGTAACGCAGCGTGACCGCGAGCAGGCGCACGTGCTGCGTGAAGTTGAGCCACAGGTTCGCGGGCGGCTGGTTCAACTGCGCGAGCGTCGCGCGCAGATCGGGCAGCGCGCCGGCCGCCGCCGCATCGGTCGCGGGCGGCGGCGACGAAGCGGGCGCGTAGCCCGCGCTCAAGGTGACGCGCCACTCCTGTTCCAAAAGCGACGGCCCGCGCGGCGCGGGCGGCGAATCGGTGGACGGGCCCGTCGAGAATCTGAGCGGCGGCGGGTACGGGAAGATAAGCGCGAGCCGGCCGCGCTCGTCCGCGATGCCGCGCGCGAGCAGCCGGCCGTCGGCGCGCGCTTCGACGACGGCCCAAGCGGCGGGCGTCTGCGCCTGCGGGTCCCAAACTTCGGCGCGCATGACGGCCAGCCCGGCGGGCGTCGTGCGCGTCGGCGCGGAGTAGAGCGGCACGGGCGAGACGCGCGCGGGCGGCGAGAGCGGCGGGGATGACGGCAGCGGCGAGAGCCAGCGATAGATGCCTCGCTGCGGCAGATCGACCGAGAGCTTGAAGGGCAGAAAGCGCCGCTCCGTGTCTTCGACTTCGACGACGAACGGCCGGCCCGGCGGCGCGCTCAGCCAGAAAGCGTCGTCGCCCGCGCCGCGCTCGAAACTCCCAAGCCCCGGCGCGTGGTACAGCACATAGACGCCCGTGCGGTTCGGGAACGCGGGCGCGCGCCGCGCGGGACTCCCCTGCGGATAGACCGTCACGCTCAGACCGTCGTTCACGAACTCGTCCGACACGACATCGCGGAAGCGCAGACCCAGCGGCGCGACCAGCGTCACCAATTCCAGCCGGCGGAAAGGCTCGGCGCTCATCTCAGGTTCTGCCCCATGTCGAGCACGCGCGTCTGCACCGGCTCGTACTCGTGCAACTCCACGGTTGACTCGACCGCCACCATGCGGATCAGGTAGCCGACCGAGAGTTGCGGCGTGAACTTCGACGCCAACCACAGGTTGCTCATGTCGGTCAGCGTCAACTGATCGAACATCAACTCGACCGCCTCGTCCGGGCGGAAGACTTCGCCTTCCGGCGCGTAAGAGTTCAACAGGCTCGCGTGCAGCACGGGCACGTCTTCGAGCGTGCGCACGGCCCAGGCGAGCAGGCGCTGCTGCCGCGCGGCCGTCTTCGACCACGCGGTCAGGAGGTAATAAAGATCGAGCGGGAGCGGCGGGCGGAAGCGCCGCCCTGTCGCGTCCGTGCGCGGCGGCAACGACCGGCGCGAGCCGTTGACCGTGAGGCGGTAGAGGTAGAGCGACAGCCCTTCCTCCATCGGGTTGCCGAAATCCTTCGGCTGGTAGAGATCGAAGCGCGCGCCCGGAAAGTCAGCCTTCGGGCAGGCGTCGGCGAGCAAGCCCAGGAGCGTCTGTCCCGTCACGGCAATCGCCTGGTAGGTGGCCATTCTCTCTCGCGTGTCGGCCGGCCCGCGCGCGCTCAACGCCGCCGCAGCCAGCGCCTGAGCCGTCCGCGCGGGCTGGGCCGTGCGCCCGCGGCGCGCAGGTACGGCTCGATGAACGCGGCGATGTCGTCCAGCTCTTTTATGTAGCGGCGCTCGCCGCCGGGCACGTGCGTGATGTGCCCGTGCCAGGCCGCCCGCGCGGCCTCGTCGGCGCTCCGCTCGAACCACAGCTTGACGATGAACGAGTGCACGTCGGACTCTGGTAAGTCCATAGTCGCTCCACTCGGAGAGCCTGCATGTTGAGACTCAAGCTGCGGCGGCTCGGGCAAGCGCGCGCACCGTGCTCTCTAACTGCCGGATCAACCATCAACCCGGCGCGGAGGCTAACAGGCGCGCGTCCCGCCCGCGTCTCACCCGCGTCTGCGGGCGCGTCTGGCGTGAATTTTTTTTGTGGAGTACGACGGGAGGGGAATACGCCCCAGAGCAGTCTGCGAACGACGTAACCGAGCGGGCTTATGCTGGGAGCGCGGGCGTCCCGCCCGCCAAGCGTGCTGTAGCACGCTCAGAGGGTTCATAAAGATTCAAGCTTGAGTGAAAGCGCGTCTATTTGTTCGCGCTATGCGCTCAAGGCGGGCGGGACGCCCGCGCTCCCGGCAGGGCGTTGTGCGGTAAATCCAACTGCATGCCGCCGTAAGAGCCGAGCACGCGCTAAAAAGATCGGGGCAGAAACAGAGTCTCTGCCCCGACCGGCGTCCGCACCTGCGCTATGCGGTGAGGAGATTTCCGTCCCGGATCAATTCGGCGGTCTTTCGCTCTCACCTTCGCTGACCGGGTATTCTCTCTCTCTCAACTGGACGGGCTGATCGATAGCGACGCGTCTGGTCGCTTCGGGGTTGTGCATGAACGGGTAGGTGGCCTTGTAGCTCTTGAGCACGGGCACGAACGTGTCGAAGGGCACGTCGAGCCGCCTGACCTCCCCGACTATGCGCGAGTTCACGACCTTCACTTCGTAGTGTAGGTTCGCCACGACGTGGATGGCCGGCTCGATGACGCCGCCGCCGTGATCGTAGAGCACGAGGTCTGTGTTTTTGACCACGATGCGGGTCGCGCCGCGCCCTTCGGTCAACAGCCGCTCCCTGATGCCGCGCTCGATGGTGTCGTCCGGCAACAACTCGTCGGGCCGCACGCGCCGTCCTTCGACCGGAGTCCAGCGCCGGATGAGGCCCGTGAGGTTGCCGCCCTCGCCCAGACGCAGGACGAGGCGGGAGCGGCCGAGGACGGGCAGGCCCGCCAGTGTGCGGTCGTAGCGAACGACCACCAGTTTCCGGTACAGGTCTGTCGTCCCGTCCTCGCGGTGCACGCCGAGGTTGATGCCGCCGACGTGTGCGAGCACGAGTTCCTCGCGCGGCGGGAGCATTTCGAGTTTCTCAAGGTGCGCTGTCGCGGCGCGCGCGGCCTCTTCCGCGCCCGGTAGGTGCGCGGTCTCTTCCTCCCGCTTGTACGCGGCCAGCCCCCGGTTGAAGAGGATGTCGCGCGTCTGTAGGTTGATGTCAAAGGTCGCGGACGCATCCTTCGGGTCGTGAAACAGCAGGCGGCCCGTCGGCTTTTCGCCGAACGCGTCCTGCCTGACGAGCCGCGCCCTCGCCTCGGAGAACACGCGCTCGCCCAGCCGCCCCGCCTCTTCCTCCGACAGCGGCGCGGCCTGCTTCGCCACGAAAGTCTGAATGCGCTCGCGATCGAGGCGGACGGGTTTCGCGGACGGCAGGTAGTGGATCAGCGTGGTGGGCCTTTCGGGCGTCTGCGCGAAAGCGAGGAGGCAGAACATGCAGGACGCGGTCAGGACGACCACGACCCAGACGCGGCGTGAGATCATGTTGGCTATCATCTAAGCACCTCGTTTCTCGCGTCAGTGTTGATACCACACGCGTAGGTTCTGGTGGTTGTAGGGCGGGTCGGCGACGAAGTTGTAGTAGGTGTCGCCGTCGGCGGGCGGGTACATCACCGCCGAACCCATCTCGTCGCTCCGGCCCTCGTCGTTGATCGCGTCGAACCACGACTCCCACATGGCGTGGTTGTTGCGGACGCGCTCGCCGAAGTCGTCCGTGATGTCCTCGTCCGTGGACTGCCAGGAGAGCGTGCGGAAGCCGAGCGCCTGGTGCATGCCGTCGAAGGCCCCGCCCGGCTCGCGCACCCAGTTCGTCCACCAGTTGGACTCCTCGATGGGGCTGGGCACTACGTCGCACGACTCGAAGACAACGAACTCGGCGTTCACGTCGCCCCAGCCCCAGTTGAGGCTGCTGCCCACATTGGTCAGATCGACGCCGCCGTCCGTGGTCGAGATGAACCACTCGTTGCCGTGCCCCGCGAAGATCGCGATGTCCATGGCGTCCACGCGTTGATTGTTCGAGTCGCCGAACTGGAAGGTACGCGCGTAGTAATACTGATCGTAGGAGAAGTGTTTCAGGAAGTTGTAGACGACCTCGTCGTGCCCCTGATCCTTCGTGCCGGCGTAGCCGCCCTCCTTGCCGGCGGCATAGACGGACGCGTTGGCGGTCGCCAGGAACACGAAGACGGCGCACATGAAACCGTTGCGCCCGCGCCGCCGCGGGCCTCCCGCTCGTTGGGTCATGGCAGGCTCCTTTCTCATTCGCGTGGCGGCTGCCACGCGGGTAGTGTCGAAACACGGGCCACGCGGACGAACGCCCGCAGGCGTGGGCTTCGGCCGTTCGTGTGCCTATGTTCTTTTCGGGCGAGGCTTGGTCACTTACCCAGTGGCTCGTAGGTTAGAGGTGAGGCCAACAAGAAAGACTCTCGTCAGCGGATAAGCGAAGCTGAGACGGGCGCACGACATGCCGGTCACGGATCGTTGTTAATGATTCTTCGCGCGCCGCCTAGCGATTCAGCATGCGCTGCGTCTTCTGTTTGAGCGCGAGTTCGACGGCGCGTATGTCCTGCTGGACGCGCTGCTGCACGTCGCTCAGGACGGTTTGCAGTTGGCGCAGGCGGGTGAGCAC
>Ga0081539_10000144_pt1 | contig 165116 bp, 159 predicted proteins | sample TabmetS4T2R2_FD_71023 | JGI IMG/M metagenome (GOLD analysis project Ga0081539, IMG submission 71023) | Tabebuia heterophylla rhizosphere microbial communities from the University of Puerto Rico - S4T2R2 | ecosystem: Host-associated > Plants > Roots > Rhizosphere ... | reverse complement strand
GTAGGGTTCGTGAGAAGATCGCCGCTAGAAAACCCGCCTGAACTGCCGGCTCGGCTCAGAAAGGCGGTATGTTTGCCCAGCAAGCCGATGTCGACGCCCAGCTCTCGCACCTTAGTCAGTGAAATTTCTGCAACGATAACGTCGATCTGAATTTGGCGAAATTCTCGAATCACCAGCAAGTCAATAATCCCACGAAGCCGCCGCTTGTCTGCCCACCGTCCACCATCGGTGAGCGCTTCTTCCTCAAGAAACGCGAGCTGACCGCCGCCGGCAAAGGCTGTTCCAGTCTGTGGGAGACGCGGAGCTGGGGCGGTGACTGTCACTGACTGAGAGGCTGCGGCTGGGGCAACCTTGCCCTCGGGTTCAGGCGGAAGGTAGGTCTGAGCCACATCTAAGACCTTATCGTACACAACTTCGTTGGAGATTTCTCCTTTCAGGACAATATCAGATCCTGATGAGGTCACTTCGATGGCCTCTTCCGGAAACAGCAGTCGTAGCTGACGCTGCAACCCAGAAGAGTCCGGCAGCACACTGAGATTGAAATTTGTTAAGCCGCCCTGTTCATTCCACACGACCAAAGACGTCGTCCCCACAGACTTGCCGTTGATCAACAATTCGGTCGGCGATAACACGACAACGTCGGCGATGGCTGGCTGAGTGATAGAAACAGTTTTTGCCCGCGAACCCAAATGCACGATCCGCGATTGATTGACGAAAACGGATATGGAAGGACGGCTTTCTTGTCCTAAAGCATGCTTACTCAATAGACACAGACTAAGCAGGACGCCTCCTATACAATAGGTGAGAAAGTTTGCACCTCCCCTTCGACCCTTGCGACTCCCCATGTCTGCTTGCCCCCTTCTCAAGAGTTAGAACTCCAGCTCGCTTCTGGCAGTGCCACTATACAGTTCGACGCGATAACGCGTGGGTTGCGGCGCTTCGACGTGTTGGGGCGGAGGAGCCGGCGGAGGGGGAGGGGGAGGTTCGGCAATTTCGAGCAGATCACGAGTTGTGCTGCCTCCGGTCCGAACAACCGTCTTGTCCTGATTTGCCCGGAGAGCCAAGACAATCTGACCTTCGAGCGAAGCGAGCGAGAGTTTCTCTGCTTCTTCGGGTGTTAATTCAAGGGTGATCGAACTGGCGACTTGCGGCTGTCCATCCTTACGGTCTTCGACAGTCTGGGCAACTGACAATACCCGTTTATTTTGTAAGACAATCTTCGAAATCCGCGTCGCTGTCGTATTGCCGGTCGCTGGCCGCTCAACCAGTGCAATGACATCAACATGATCATTGGGTGCAATGAACCCGCTTACGCCAATGATTTCATTCACGCGCACAGCAATCGCCCGGCTTCCTGGATTAAGGAGAACGGTCAATCCGCCTTTCTCTCCGAGCCGAGAATTGAGAATAGGCTCGCCAACGGTGATGGTTGTTTTCGTGACCTTCCCTGTGACTTCTTGAGGTGAAGAGAACGCACCTGGCGGAATTGACGCCTTCAGATATGACGTAGTTTTCAGCATCTCGGGAGCAATCGTTGTTCCCGAAGGGATCTCTTTTGCGGCTACGATCACATCCTGTGTAGATTTGCGAAATTCCTCCGAGGCTAAGCGTTGCTGGCGCAAATAGTTGAAGATACCGTAGGCAGCAAGCATGCCAAAGAAGAGTGCAACGATAATCGCGAGTCGCAGTCGGTTTTGCATATGGTTTGTCCTCCTAGTAGCAATTAGAACCCCGCCCAGCGTCCCTCCGGATCAATATAGAACGCGACCAGTGTTCCTAAGGCGATAGCAACTCCATAAGGAATCGCACGAACGCCTTTGCGGCTCTTCAGTGCGACTCCGTCAGGAAGCACTTTGCCCTGACTTACCCATAGCACCTTAATGTCCTGCCACACGCCTGTAAAGACTTGCCAATTGACGCCATTCATGAGCACAGAGACGAGGGCAAGACCACCTCCCAAACAAACTGTGTAGAAGAGAACCCGTGGAAGCCAACTTGCACCAAGAATTGCGCCAACCGCACCCACGAGTTTTACATCTCCTGCGCCAACAATCCCTAAGGCAAAAGGGACGAAGAGAATTCCCATCCCTAAGACAAAACCAGAGAGGCTACTGAGGAGATTTGCAGTCCCGTGCCAGGTATTGAAAGCAAGCCCACCGATCAGGGCCAGGAAAATGAACCAATTGGGAATCCTGTGCGTACTGACATCAAACGCGATAGCAAGGCTACAAAAAAGCACCAGAAAGATGTCAAGACAGGAAATCATACAAAACGAGGACGCACAGAGCAGAGCAGAAAGTTTCTCTGACTCCGTACAATACCGACTCTGTCAGTACTGTACGATAGAAGGCAGGAACAATGCAAATAAAAAAGAAAGGCATCTCATACTAGAGATGCCTTGCAACGAGAACATGTGACCGAAGGTCGCTAAGGAGGAATCACTTCACAGTCAGCTTACGAACTCGTGCCGCCGCAGTTCCCTGAGGTACAGGCAGTGACAACGGCTTTCACGTTTTGGAACAAATCATTGATTGCAGTGCCAATTCCTGTGTTGGTGACGGCAACCCAAATACCTAGCACGACCAGACCTAGGATGAGCGCGTATTCTGTAATCCCTTGACCTTCTTCTTCGACAATTAAACGTGTGAGTACATTTGTGGGTACATTCATGACTTATACCTCTCTTATGAAGCAATGAAACAAATGAAACAGGGGTGGCGGAATTCTGCCACTAATTAGAGCCCCAATTCGAGGGTAAAGTCAATAGCGCTTGTTTGGGATGCTCTCTCCAGCAGTTTATGAACTCGTGCCGCCGCACGCCCCTGAAGTACAACCGCTGACAACTGCTTTCACCTTATCGAACAGGCCAGTAATCTCCCCGCCAAGTCCTGAGCCATTGACGGCGACCCAAATGCCCAGGACGACTAGGCCAAGGATGAGTGCATACTCTGTAATTCCTTGCCCTTCTTCTTCGACAACTAAGCGGCGAAACAGACTGCTCATGATTAACTCCTCGCGTTAGAGTACTTTTGCAAAGTTACTTTTCTTAATCCCATCGCCCAACTATTTCTAGGTTGAGGAAAACGAAAACAGGTATGCTGGATTCACAGAGCGACGTCGCAAGGCTGAGTCCGCTTCCCATTATCGCGATTTGGCGTTTGTGACAAGGAGCAGGAACTATGCCAAAAGAAGACACTGATATTACGAGAATAATTCACAACTGTTTTGCTTTTATGACCTTACTTTTTGCCAAAACTGACAGGCATTATGACAGAATTGACAAAACGGATTGAGGAGTATGGCCCGCTCCCTTCGATCGCTTGAGGGCTCGCTTCGCTCTATGGCTTAGAGTAGGAGCTTTCTTGCTTATAGAGTAAGCACAGCGGGCGAGCTGTACGCCCCAGCGCGTGCAACGAGCAGGCCAAACGCCATAACGCGAGCCTAGCGAGCGGGCTATTCGCCAAGAGCTAGCAGCAGAACACCTACTCTTCATGTTGCAAAAAAATGGAGTTTATGTTCTAGATAATTATGGTTTCCTCACCGTTAGTCGTACCGAGAAATCGGTCAAGCTAAGTAGCTGCAACCAGTGTAGGTTGTTCATCGCTGCACTAGCCGACGGTGTATGTCATAGCAATCGCAATGACCCGTACCTCTACTGATAAGGAGACTGGAAATGCTGAAGATTCTTTCCTTTCTACGAAGTTCCAAAGGACAGAGTCTGACCGAGTTTGCCCTCATCCTACCTTTTCTCCTGCTGCTCATTGGTGCGGTAATAGATTTTGGCTTAGCATTCTTTGTGAGTCAGATGATTGAGAACGCTGCGCGTGACGGCGCGCGCGTCGCGGCGACTATCCGGTCTTCAACCGTTCCTCCAGCAGCTCCGGCGTTTCCTACTGCAGAGGCGCTAGCTTCTCCCGGCCTCAGTTGTACAGTTCCTTCATGTGCTAGTTCGGATTCTGTCGTTCTCAAGAGGGCGCAAGCTGCACTTCCTGATTCAAATCTCTTTAATGGATTTACGATCACGAGCACCTTCATTCCAGCCAGCGAGGGACTCAACGATGCTCGTATCAAAGTTGCTGTGAATGGCCCGTTCCCTTTGGCGATTATTGGCAGCTTCCTCAATTCGACACTTCCCCTGGTAGGAGGGAATTCTTTCGACGGTAACTTAACCCTCGACCGCTCTGCCACCATGCGCTGGGAGTGGCAGAACTAGGAGTGAGGTTGACATGCAAAGCATCTTCGACAGTGAACGTGGGGCGACCTTAGTCTATGTGGCCCTCTCCAGTTTCGTGCTCTTGCTGTTTCTCGGGCTGGCGACTGACGCAGGCTGGATGGTGTGGGTACGAACGCAAGGACAGAAGCGAGTCGACGCGGCTGCGCTTGCGGCGGCGCAGGCGTTAGTCGATCAAACTCCTACCATTCGGGCGACAAAAGCGGCGACGTTAGCCGACACATTCAGTGGTCAGAACTTGGTTGTCGATTCTTCTACTAATCCGGCGAATACGGTTACGCCAATGCACTTTGACCTCACAACTGGTGCGCTTACCGAGCTTGGGTCGGACTGGTCACCTGGCTTCGACGGAGCGAACTGCGACGCGGTCAAAGTAACTACGGTGATTCCCACACCGGTGTTCTTCTCCGGTGTCAGAGGCTTTATTTCCGGAGCTGCTGAGGCGAATTCGGCGGACATCAACGTAAGTGCCGTGGCACACTTGCCCTGTCCTGGGTTACTTGTAACTGCTGTTGCTGCACTCGCGCCGATTGCGTTGCGCCAATGTAACTTTTCCATAGCCGACTGTGGGGGCCCTAATAAGGTTTCGTTTCAATCTTCTGGTGGTGGGAATAGCGTGGTCTTCACCACTTTTAATTTACCTGCTAATGATGCAAATTGTAGAGCCATCGCAGATGGGGCTCCTTATCCAAGTGGCTTGGTTCCTGAGGTCAAAGTGGGAGATCTTGATCCTACTCATCAGCTTAATCTCATTGATTCTAGTCAACTCGCTGTTGGTGGAGCATTGAATTCTTGTCTAGTGTCTATGCAGACGCACTATACCGGCTGTAACTGCGAAGATCCGGCCTGTACGGCTGTTGTGCCGATTATTGAGTGCTCTGGCAGCAAGGTCGTCGGTTTTGCTACTGTGTGTTTTACTGGGTTCAATTCGACGGTAAATCCGACTTATGTTCGCGGCTCTTTGCAGTGCAGCGAACACCCATCAGGAGCTGGCGGGGCGAGCGGGGCGTGTCTCGGCACTTATGCGCGGACGCCTGTTTTAGTGCAATAGAAGCGATCCACCCTTTTGTATCGCACCGAGAGTCTTTTATGTTTCCTGCGAAAAAGGCGATGGTCGCTCTTGTGCTTTCTCTGTTGGTTCCAGGACTCGGTCAGTCCTACAACGGCGAGCACCGCAAAGGGCTGTTCATTTTTGTTGTCTGTGCTCTGTGTGGAGGCATGGCGTTTTGGCTTTCAGGAATCAATCATGTTTCTTTGCTCCTGGGTCTTCTGATTGTTTGGGCTTCGGCAATAGTAGATGCGTATAAGACGGCACAAACATCGGGTCGGTCTCTCGATTGGCCTTATCGCCGTTCGTATGTTGTGACGATGCTTCTTCTTCTTGGACCGTTGGCTTTGCCGCTCCTGTGGCAGAGTCCGCATTTCTCTCGTGTGGCGCAGACGCGATGGACCATCGTCGTCGTCAGTGTAGCGCTTCTCTTTCTGGTCACGCCCTATTTCGTACAGTTGGCGATACAACGTGTGCCAGAGCTTGCGACTCTGCTACAACAGAGTGGCCTGTAAGTAGTTAGTCAGGAAAGTTTTGATGGATAGTCACGGGAATGGCATTCCCGCGAAAGCCTGTCCTGCCTGCGCCAGTGCCGCAGGCACAGGTGAGCCCAGTCGAAGGGCGGGAATACAGGAGGTTAAACTACAAGCCAGTGGTGAATTTTCCTGGATGCCCGCTCCCCTCAAGGACAATGGCATGAAGTTAGTGGCCCGCTCATCCTTCGACTTTGCTACGCTACGCTTAGGACGAGCGGAAAAGGGCCGTTCATGCTGAGCGTAGCCGCGCAGCGGCGAAGTCGAAGCGCCGGATCATATCCTTAACTTCATGCCATTGCCCTAAGGGACCGGAGACAAGTCCCAGTAGGACTTGGGACAGGCTGCGCGGGCATGACGAAATCGTACTCATCAGAGTCAATGAGATGGACTACTAGATGCTGGATGTTGCTCGACAATTTGCAATGCGAACGCTGAGTATCACCACATGATTGATATTTTAGTACAGAACCAGAACTCCGATGGTGGATGGGGTGCTGTTCCAGGAAAACAGAGCCAGACCGAAGCGACAGCGTATACTCTCTTAGCATTGACCCAGGTGAAAGATCAGGCTCTGTCAGAGCGAGTCACCCGAGGACTCCAATGGCTGACCGGTCAGCAGCGACCTGACGGCAGTTGGCCCTTAATGGCCAACCTAACTGAGAGTTCGTGGACCTCGGCGGTAGCGGTGTTTGCTTTAGCATGCTTTGATACCCATCGACCGCAAGCGCTGCGCGGGGCAGCGTGGCTCCTGCGGCAAAAAGGCCGGACGCTAGGGTTGATAGATTCTCTTAAGTATCGGTTGGTGCCTCACCTCATGGCTACGGAACTCAATCCTGACCTCCAGGCTTGGCCTTGGACACCAAATTCCTTCAGTTGGGTTGAACCGACAGCCTATGCGCTGCTGGCACTAAAGAAACTCAGACCCTTTCTCACAGAAATGCAACCTGACAAGCGCATCCGCCAGGGCGAATTGCTCCTCTATGATCGTATGTGTAATGGTGGTGGGTGGAACTACGGCAATGTGCGAACTTTAGGTGAGGAGTTGTTACCTTATCCTGATACTACTGCAGTTGCGCTCATTGCCTTGCAAGATCATCAGACAGAAGTGGCGAATCAACAAAGCTTGCAGACCTTACGACAAATGCTCGAACGGGTGCAGTCTGGTTTGGCACTGAGCTGGGCGCTGCTCTGTTTTTCTTTGTATGGTCAGGACCGTGCCGAGTGGGAAAGCCAGTTGCAGCAACGTTTTGAGAAAACACGATTCCTTGACGAAACTAAGGTTGTGGCCTTGGCGCTGCTGGCGCTCAACGACGGGGCAACCGTCTTTCGTGTATGAACACTCTATCTATATGGTGTGCCATTGGCGGTTTGTCCCAATACTGTCCGGGATTTTTTGCCGCGCTTTATCTGCCCTTTACGGCCCTCACCCTCATTCCCTCTCCCGCTGAGCGGGAGAGGGAAGCCCGCAGGGCAGGGTGAGGGCCAAGCAGCGGGTGGTCCTCCATCTTGGTATGTTCTGCATATAGGCGCGTTATGTTAAGCCGTAGACAATTTGTACTCAGTTCATGGGCTGCTTCCTTGACGCCGCTCTTGAAAGGATGTGGCAAACCGCTGCCAGAACCACAACGCTGGGATGTAGCTGCCTACCGAAAACCAGAGCACTCACAAGTTGCTATTCTTGCTGCACAAAGTTACGACCACGCGCTTGTAGACGTTATTACGCGAGGGCTCAAACTGTTCGCGCTGGATGTGAAAGGAAAAACCGTTGTCCTAAAGCCGAACTTAGTGGAGTATGATCCACAAGGTGTGATCAACACCCATCCGGTGATGATTGCCGCAACGATTGACGCTTTTCGCACGCTTGGCGCACGAGAGGTTATTGTTGCTGAAGGCCCTGGTCATCGGCGCGATAACGAGTATTTGCTCACGGCATCGGGCCTCTATGATGTTCTGAAGGACTATCGTGCTCGTTATGTCGATCTTGATACCGACAATGTCTCCTTGGTGCGCACAACCAGTCACTTTACTGAATTTGCTGGACTGTATCTGCCGGAAACCGTGGTGAAAGCTGACCTGCTTGTTTCCATGCCGAAGCTCAAAACGCACCATTGGGCAGGAGCAACTCTGGCGATGAAGAATCTGTTTGGTATTATGCCGAGCGCTATCTATGGCTGGCCAAAGAATCCGCTCCACTGGGCGGGGATCCACCAGAGTATTATCGATATTAACAGTACGCTGCCGGTCCCGCACTTTGCTATCGTCGATGGGATTGTTGGCATGGAAGGAAACGGTCCTATTCAAGGGCAGGCCAAGCATTGCGGCGTGTTGATCTTTGGCCAGGATTTTGTTGCAGTTGACGCGACTGCCGCTCGCCTGATGATGCTGGAGCCGAGCAAAATTATCTACCTTGCGTTGGCCGAGCAATTCCTCGGCAATAGTACGCGAGAGCGCGTTGAGCAGATTGGGGAGCAGGTGGAAACGTTCAAGCAAGATTTCCGAGTTATTTCTGCGTTTGCGCACCTCAAGACCTTAATTTGACTTTGACACAGACCGAGCGTGGCGAACGTTAGTATCGTGCCAATCCAGCGGCGACAGAGAGAAGAGGATACCCAAGAGGCCACGGTTCTGCTTCTCAATTCTGTTCTTTGAAGATTAAGGTTTGTACCGCGTGACTTCCTCCCTCAGTACACTCTTTTTGTTCTTACTTACTGGCTACTTTATCTCTCTTGGAGGACTGCATCTGCTGGGACTCTACCCGCCCATTCCCTGGATTTTTATCGTATACGTCCTCTTACTTATGCCTTTCGCATTTGTCCTTTCTGAGCTGGGACGACTTAACATAGCATTCCTGCCTAAACATCTTCTTTTTCGGGTACTGGGAGGTTTTCTTTTGGGCGTGGTTTTAGTCAATACACATCGCCAACCTCAGATCTGGGTCAGCCTTGGCCTTGTATTAAGTCTGCTTCAATTTCGTCAATGGCCCCTTAGCGGAATAAAACTGTTTGTGATCAGCGCGACTACCCTTGTAGTGGGTGAGGCGCTCGTGTGGAACTTGAATTATTTACTGGGATTTTTTGTCAGCCATCGACTGTACGATAGCCTGCTCCTGGAAATAGACCGCATTCTTTACAGTTGGGTCTTTACGCAAGACCTGGCGGTAGAAGGCATGTTTCCCCTAGTGAGAAACGTGAAAGCGGTTGCTCTGTTAGAGAATGCCTACTTGATGTTATTTCCGGAGATTCTCCTTTTGCTCTTTCTGACAGCACGCGAGAGTAGTGCGCGAGTGTGCGATTACCTCCTTCGACTGTTTATAACCTATTTCATCGCGATGCTCAGCTTTGCGATTGTTCCGGCGGTAGGGCCTCCGATTTTTATGCCGACGACTATGAGTGAAGCGTTTCGAGAAACCCTTACGTTTGCACTAATGCAACAATTGACAGATGAGTATAATAGGCTCCAAGCCGGTCTACCACAGAGTGGGTTTGGGTACTTTATTGCTCTTCCTAGTCTCCACGTTTCCATTGCGACCTTGGGACAGATACTTCTTAAGCCCTATCCAACTCTGTTCTGGACCTTTTTCCCGATTAATGTTCTGCTCATTCTGAGTACCGTGTTACTCGGATGGCACTACTTCCTCGATCTTCCTACAGGACTGCTTCTTCCTGTACTCGTAGATCGTGTACTCCGTGTGTGGCCAGTGATAAGTAAGAAAATCAAGTTTGTTTTTCGCCTTGAGGGTAATTGTTCTCCTCCGCTGAAAGATTGAAGCCCAGCGAGGAAAAAAGAAAAAGACGTCAGATGTCGCCTTACAATAGTAGGACTATTCTACTTTTTCGCTCGTCTCCTGTGATGCTGTCGCACAAACTCTACGCCTGATGGCAAAGTCCGCTGAAAGTCACGAAGAAGAGGGTGGACACGTTTGACTGTATCTTGATCAAGCGCATAAAACATTACGCTGGCTTGCGCGGCAGTAATTCGCCTTTTGCCCAAACGTAGTTCGCCGACCGGAATCCAGTTGGTGGGAAGACTGGTGAACCAGGCGGGATATAGCATCGCCAGCTTGACGTTGTGTCGTTGGGCCATCTCGTTCATCCAGTCACTACTAGTTTCCTTTAGCCGTAAACGAAACGCTTCTTGCGAAGCAAGGCCGAAGAGATCTAAGACGTAATAATTATTGCGAAACGAGACCCGACCGAGATCATTGACGGCAACTGGCGCATGATACCATTCTGTGACAAAGCGGTGCATCTGGTACTGCTGTTGATAGATATTATTGGCTGCAAGCGGAGTGGTGAGGGTTGCAAAAAGATATGAGCGACCTGGGATCAGCAAGAACAAGCTAGTGAGGAGCAGGCATTGAGCAGAGAAAAGGAAGCGATAGAACTGGCTGACCTCGTTTTTATACAAGTAGACAAGCACTGTGAGGCTGCTTGCCCACAGATAGGTTTCGTAGCGTGCGAACCAGCCAAACCGCCCAAACAATAAGTGAAAAACGATTGCTGCAATCATCCATAGTGCGACTAATATATCTTCTGGTCTGCGATGCCAGCGTAGAGAGAGAACGCACAAGAGCAGAGCCGGTGTGATAGTCGTGCAGCCAAAATAGAGGTTGGCGAGGAAATTGACGATGCTGTCCTTAATACTATGGTTTTCTATCCCAGAGATAGGACGTGATTTCACGAGCACTGAGGTTGGTAGCCAACTGAGTCCCAATCCATGCAGGAAGAAGGAAAAGCCAATCAACAGGGTGACCAGCAGCACCGCATAGAGGAGACAGAACCTGTGCTGCTTCTTCCAGGAAGCATAGAGCAAAGCAGGGACAGACAGTGCTAAGTTCTCGTAGCGAACGAGCGGGCCAGCGATAATGCCTATGCCAAGCCACCATGGGAGGGAGCCTGAGATAGTACTCTCTAACAAGCCGAGCACCGTTACTAGTGCGAGAAACACTTGGAGAGAATGTTCCATCCCAGTAAAAGTCAAGCCGACGAGGTTAAGGGCAAGAATGAGCACGATGGTGATAAGCCAGATGAGTTGGGGACTCTCAGCGGTGCTGCTTGGCCCAAGAGAAATTCGGACGATTCGCTCGATCACACAGATTGTTCCGAGAGAGGCAACAAAATTGAGCAGCAATGGAACATAGGGTGCCCAGGCAAAATCAATACAAGGAGCCAGGAGAAACGGCCACAGTATGCTTGAAGCGGGAGCCGCGTATTCTCCCGGATTTATGCCATAATGCCCATGCCGAATATGTTCCGCTAAAGCGAGATGAATATACGCATCATCAAGCGTATACGAGAAAACACCATCGTTGAGGTAGAGGATGACGACGAGTTCCAGTACGCACGCGAAGAGGAAAAGAAACATCGGTTCGCCGAGACGAAACCGTCTGAGCTGTGTCATTGCCAAAGTCTCTATGCTGCGTTGTCGTGCGACTCAATGTAACAGAGAGTACATGCAGAGGAGAAGCTGGGTGCGAGGATACATATCAGTATTCTGGCAACGCTAGTGAATAGCCATCTTCGTGCTTCGACAGGCTCAGCACGAACGGAAACTTTTTCAGCGATTTCAAGCTCTGACCCGTTCGCCCTGAGCTTGTCGACAGGTGAATAACGGGTTATGCATCCTAACCACGATCAGTGTTTGCTGGAACATCCTGTGCCCTGCTATTCTCTGCAGCGGACTTTGCCCAAAAATGTACGAGGCGATTGGTGTGAGCAACGAGAAAAGGACAGTATCCACGCATGAAGCGGGTGTATCGTCGGGAAGCGCATTTTTTCGTGTTGGAGTTTCTGTCGACGGATTATGGCGCGCTCTGGTGCGAATCCTGCCTATCGTGCTGTTACTTGCGTTGCTCGGGTGGAATCTCTTCTTAATATACATGTTGGCGACTGAAGTGCGCATGAATGACTTTGGGCGCTTCTATTATTCGGCGCTAGCGTTCTTGCAGGGACACGATATGTATGGTCCACGCCCGGTGGAGTTTGCCCAACTTCCTGAACTGCAGTTGGGAAAGCAATTTGGTAACATGAACCCGCCGCATTTTCACTTGGTGGTCTTACCCTTAGCGTTTTTTCCTCCACTTGTAGCCTTGGGTGGCTGGGGAATTCTCAGTGGGCTGTGTCTTTTTCTCTCACTCAAAGTTATTTCTCAGGAGAGTACGCTTGTAATCCCTCGCTGTCGGTGGTGGCTTGTGGCACTTGGGTTCTTGAGTTTCACCGGCACACAAATGATGCTGATCACTGGACAACTTGCTTGGGTGCTGTTCCTCCCGGTTACGCTGGCATGGGCTGCTGCTCGACACGGGCGATGGCCGAGTGCTGGAGGTTATGTTGGGGTCGTTATGAGTGTGAAACCGTTTCTGTTGATTTTTCTCCCATACTTCGTGTTACAGCGACAATGGCGGGCAGTCATCACTGCAGGGGTGACGCTGCTTGGCTGCTTTGTAGTGGGCGTCATGGTTTTTGGGGTTGAGGCGTATCGCTCATGGCTCGCGACGCTGGCCGCAGTGAATTGGACGTTAGGAGACACGAATGTCTCGCTCCTTGGCTTTCTTACCAGGGTTTTCAGTGCTAACGCTATGTTTTCCTCACTGATTGATATGCCTGGTGTTATCCGCCCGCTGTGGCTCTTGATAGCTGGATTTATTGGTGCCCTCACGTTCGCGGTTTCAACCTGGAGTAGAGACGAGAACACAACTGATCGCAGTTTTGCCTTATTACTCCTTGCGGCACTTTTGATCTCGCCGCTTGGTTGGACGTACTATCTCTGGTTTCCACTTGGGCCATTTACTGCGTTGTGGTGCTCATGGTGGAGGGCGAAACGCGGAGCTGTCGTTCCTCCCTTTTCAGCCTTGCAATGGCGAAATTGGTTGCTTCTTGCGGCTACGCCTGGCCTAGTGTGGCCCTTCCTGGCGACCGGCTTTTTGCAACCCCATCCATGGGCAACAGTTGTTTTTGGCTCGATCTATTTCTGGAGTACACTCTTTTTGTGGAGTGCGTTGATTATTGATTGGCGTGTAGACTAGTGGAACTGGTGCTCCTATCCAAAGCTGATGACGCCCAAGCGTAAACACAAAAGAGGTCTCTTCTATTACCAACCCAAGACAACAACGGCAAGCGTTGGGGCAGTTCCGTATCTCGCTGAGCGGACTTGGTCGAGCGTTTATGCACACCATGTTCGCGCTGCTTTTTATCGGGCTAGTCGCGTGGAACATTGTGTTAATTTATCTGATGGCGGTCGAGCTGGGAATGCATGACTTCGCGCGCTTCTATTATTCTGCGCTCGCCTTCTGGCAGGGGCAGGACATGTATGGACTTCGTCCCCCGGAGTTCACCCAGATCCCAGAGAGACTGGTGAAGCGCCAGTTCGGCAATATGAATCCTCCCCACTTCCATCTGCTCATGCTACCTTTTGCATTGCTGCCGCCGTTCTTTGCGTTGGGAGTATGGGGCCTTTTGAATGGCAGTTGTTTGTATTGGTCGTGGAAAATCATCAAGAGTGAAAGTAAGCTTAGCCTTTCAGCCTCGCACTGTTGGATGATTGCCTTAGGTTTCTTGAGCTTTATTGGTACGCATCTGGTTTTGTTCACAGCTCAGCTTTCATGGCTGGTGCTTTTACCAATGACTCTAGCGTGGAGAGCCGCACGCAATGGGAGATGGGTATGGGCTGGTACGTATTTGGGACTCGTTATGAGTGTGAAACCGTTTCTGGGAGTCTTCTTGCCGTACTGTGTTCTCCGTCGCGAGTGGAACGCGGTTGTTACTCTCTGTGCTACTAGTCTCCTTTGTTTCACGGTCGGGCTGGTGATTTTCGGCGTTCCTGCACACTGGGCGTGGCTTTCTACGCTTTCTTCCATTGATTGGATCGCAGAGGAACTGAATGCTTCGTTGTTAGGATTTTTTACCAGGATCTTGAGTGAACCGTCGATATACTGCACGCTCTCGCCCCTTGCCGTGGCCCCTGACCTTATTTACCCGCTATGGGTCTTCAGCATCGTGGTGGTCGGTGGACTTACTTTTGCTGCTGCAAGAAGTGGCTCGACAGAAGCGGCAGACATCGATCGTGATTTTGCGCTGTTGCTGCTTGCTGCACTGTTGCTTTCGCCGCTTGGCTGGACTTACTATCTTTGGTTCCCGCTTGGGCCGCTCGTAGCGCTGCTTCGCCGCTGGTGGCTGCAGGCACCGGCTTCAACTAATCCGTTCCCCTTCTTCGTCCTTTCTTGGAAGCATCAATTGCTGTTGGCTGCCTTGCCTGGACTGGTGTGGCCGATAACTGCGCTCAGCCTTTTCCAACCGCACGCATGGGCAACGGTATTGATCGGCTCTATTTATTTTTGGAGCACTTTTTGTTTGTGGGCTGCCCTGATTGCGGATTGGGCGATGGCCGGTGGCACGTTTGCTGGAGCGTATAGAACAATTATAAAATGGGAAAAAGTGCGGGAACAAGCGTGAGCAAACTGGCTATTAAGCAGGGCGAGGAAGTCGGTGCGACCAAAAGCTTCAACGCCAGCCTGTGGCTGGAGATGCGGCTCCCGACGGCTTGCGAGGCAATGAACGCCCTAGCGTTTGAGGCTGTGGGAGTTGGGACGCTCACCGCGGCTATGATCCTGCGTTGGCAGTGAAGAGAAAGAAGAGTTGTATGCAAGCGACTGTGGTGGTGTTGAAGACTGCTCCTGCAACGGTGCTCGATGATTATCGTCGACTTATGCACATGGCAGAGTACGAAGGATTTATTGACAAGACGCAGGACACGGTCCTCAAATTAAATCTTTCCTGGACGAAGTATTTCCCAGCGTGCTCCAGTCAACCTTGGCAACTGGAGGGAGTGGTACGCACACTTCTAGAAGATGGCTTCACGCGCCAGAAGCTGATTCCTGTGGAAAATAAAACGGTCGTCACTAACCCGCGCAAAGGAGCAAAAAACAATCGCTGGATGCCGGTGCTCGATCGCTATGGCTTGTCATTTACGTCACTCCCCGAAGTGGAGTGGATAAAGTACTATTTCACCAGCCCCCTCCTCAAGTTGAATGCGATTTTCCCGGACGGCATCGAAATTCCGAAACTGTACGTCGGGAAACAGATTGTTCACTTGCCCACCTTGAAGACACACGGCCACTCGACGACCACCGGGGCGATTAAGAACAGTTTTGGCGGCCTCCTCAAAGAAGTGCGACACTATGCCCATAAGCACATGCATGAAGTGTTGGTCGATCTGATGTACATGCAGAAGGAACTACATCCGGGCATCTTTGCGGTAATGGATGGAACCGTGTGTGGCAATGGTGCGGGCCCACGGACGATGGTGCCAGTGATAAAAAATTATATTCTGGCCAGTGGAGACCAAGTCGCGATTGACGCGATTGCCGCCAAGATGATGGGGTTCGATCCGCTCTCGATTCCGTATTTGCGCATGTGTCATGAACGTGAACTCGGGATTGCTGATCCAGCGCACATCCGTGTGTTGGGAGAGGACGTCCACGGAATCAATTTTGGTTTTAGTGTCACCCGTAGTCTTGTCATCTGGGGAGATCAGTTGATTCGCAAAGGACCACTCCAGCCGTTGGAAAAACTCCTCTTGCATTCTCCACTTGTTGCCTGGGCGCCGTTTGCCTCGAATGTCTATCATGATTTTCTCTGGTACCCGTTGATCGGGCAGCACCGGATTCGTGAGTTCCGCCGTACAGAGTGGGGAGCGTTGTGGGAGAGCTATGGGCGTCCACAGCCGCCAGCCCAATCCATCCCACAAGTAGTGACTGAGCACGGCTGATGGGAGAGGGAGTGGGCCGTCTCGCTTTTCACCTTGTAACTTTCCGGGAGAGATGACAAAATGGTGAGCGCTCCATAGTTAAGGAGGATGAGATGAAACGAACTCGTATTGCAGCTATAGCAACGACGTTTCTTGTTCTTAGCCAAGGAGTCCTTGCACTCCCTGCTCATGCTAATCGAGACCTTCCTACGGCGACGGGAGGTGCAATCTTTAGTATTATTGCGACGATTGTCGCCGTGCCGGTCAAAATCGCGACCTGTACTGCGGTGAGTGCAATCGGCGGCGTTGGATATGGGGCGACTCTCGGTGAGAGCGAATTTATTCAAGAAGAATTCTTGTCCGGGATTCCTGATGCCTGTCGGCCCGTGTTGAAGACGACGCCAATGGATATTGATCCGTACCTTCGTGGTCCACAGCCGCGTGATATGGCGTGGTAACTAGCTTAGTTTCGAGTAACGAGTAATGAGCGATGAGGCTGGGGCGTCCGAGGTCGAGGGTCACGGAAACATTTCCCACAACTCGTCACTCGTTACTCATCACTAGGTGTGATTCTGGTAAGTGAAAAACCCGCAACGCATTCTCGCGTAATAATTTCCGTTTCGGCTCTGGTCTCAGCTCGAGTTCATTGACGTCTGCTATTGCTCGTTCAGGATCAATGACCGGCCAGTCGGTGCCAAACAATACCTTGTCTTGTCCCCAAGTATTAATGAAATGCACAAGTGGTGACTGCCAATGGCGCGGAGCGTAGGCGTCGGTACCAATGTAGACGTTAGGGTGTTTCCAGGCGACCGAGATCATTTCCTCAGTCCAGGGGTAGCCGACGTGGATACCAAGGAGAGTCAGCTCCGGGAAATCGATTGCCACACGATCGAGCGTGATCGGACGCCCGACACTCGGTAACACCCGGTCTTTCTGATACCGCAGACAATGCCCGACCTGCATCATGATGGGAATCTCGAGTTCACAGCACTTGGCATAAATGGGATAGTATCGCGCATGGTCTGGAGCCATTTCAAACCAATGGGGATAGAGGTGGGCGCCAACGAAACCATACTCCTGCACAGCCTGTGAGAGGTCGCGAAGCCCTTGCATCCCACGTGTCGGGTCCACACCGGCCAGACCAGAAAAGCGGTCCGGATATTTTTGACAAATCTCAGCGACTCGTTCGTAAGGAATCTCGAACGAGTGTCGCACTCGCAGGTCGCCAGCACGAACCGCGATGAGGAGTGAGCGCTGGATACCAGCGCGATCCATCTTCTCTAGATACGTTTCGATCGATACTCCGCGACGGAGTTCCTGAGGAAAACGTACTTGATTGAGAAAATGCTCATCGACGCCGGTGCGTCCCAAACGCACTTCTTCTTCGGTAAACAAGTTGCAGACGATGTCAATTGTCCCGATGGTAGTCATAGTATTCCTCTTGAAAAGGGGCGAAAAGGCGAAACGGGAAAAGGCGAAAGGGAAAGGAATTATGGAGAAGAAAAAGGTGGAGAGTTTTGAAGATCTGTTCCTTTGGCAAAAGGGAATTGCACTGGTCAAACAGGTGTACCTACTAACTGCAGAGGGAAAACTGCAGAAGGACTTTGGCTTACGCGACCAGCTACAACGAGCTGCAGTGTCAATTCCTACGAACATTGCCAAAGGTTATGAGCGGACATCCAGCCGAGAATACTTGCAAATTCTCCATATTGCGAAAGGATCAGCAAGAGAAGTCAGGAGTTTGCTACAAGTCGCTTTGGAAGTCGGCTACATTGACCAACCACGCTATGGTCTTCTTCGCGAAGCAGTGCTCGAGCTGAGCCGGTACTTGTCCAATCAAATTCGCTCATTGCGGTAAACTCTCTGAGGCACCTAGCCAGCTTCCTTTGTTGTTTCCCCTTTTTGAGCTTTCCCTTTCGCCTTTTCCCCTTTTACCCAGTTATCCCTTCCCTTTATCCTTTATCCTTATTTTCTTAGATAACTTCGAACAATCCCGCGACGCCCATTCCGCCACCGACACACATCGTTGTTACAACATACTGCACACCGCATCGTTTCCCTTCGGCCAGGGCATGGGCAACCATACGCGTTCCACTCATGCCATACGGATGCCCAATCGAGATCGCGCCACCGTCCACGTTCAATCGCTCCGTGGGAATCCCGAGCCGATCTCGACAGTACACCGTCTGCACGGCAAAAGCTTCGTTGAGTTCCCAGAGGCCGATGTCCTCTATCCTCAAGCCGTGTCGTTGTAAGAGTTTCGGAACCGCGAACACTGGGCCGATACCCATTTCGTCTGGTGCACAACCTGTGGCGATCAAGCCGCGATACACAGCCATTGGCTGGAGTCCCTTCTTGACTGCAACACTTGATTCCATCAACACACAGGCCGCAGCTCCGTCCGAGAGCTGACTGGAGTTGCCCGCCGTGATGCTACCGTTTGTTACCGAGGGGAGGGTAGAGAGTTTGTCGAGCGTAGTGTCTGGACGATTCCCTTCGTCACGAGATAGTGTCACTTCCTGTAACGTTGTCTGCCCACTGGCTTTATCGGTCACTTCCATCTTCGTCGTAAAAGGAACAATTTCATCCTTAAATTTGTCTGCTGCTTGTGCCGCTGCCGTGCGCTGTTGGCTGGTACAGGCATACTCGTCCTGTGACTCACGTGACACTTTGTAGCGTTGGGCGACAATCTCCGCAGTTGAGAGCATCGGATAATAAATTGATTTCAGGTTCTCGTGCATCCACTTTTCAACAAAGTTGTTGGTATTCAGCACGCCTTGGACGAGACTGATAGATTCCACACCGCCAGCGACCATAACATCGGCACCGTCGGCAATAATCCGCTGGGCCGCAAAGCTAATAGCTTGGAGGCCAGAGGAGCAATAGCGATTAACTGTCACGCCAGCGGTAGTGTTTGGCAGCCCAGCGCGGAGTGCTGCAACACGTGCGATGTTGTGATCAGTGGCACCTTCGGGCAAGCCACACCCCAAGACGACATCTTCAATTTCGGCGGGATCAATCTTTGCGCGTTCGACTGCGCGTTGAATGACGTGGGCAGCGAGCGTCGCCCCGTGGGTTTTATTGAGACTCCCACGAAATGCTTTGCCAATACCTGTACGAGCCGCGGACACAATAACGGCTTCTCTCATATAGTGAGGCTCCTTGCTTGGGGATGGGAGATGATCGCGTGAAAGTGATGTCGGTATAACTAGGGCGAGTTCACGAAGCCAGGGCTTGCTTGGTCGCGGGCCGCTCTGGTATAAAAACATCCTTCGCTTTCCTGTGGCGGCGTAGCTCAGTAGGCTAGAGCGAGGGTCTCATAATCTAACCTACAGTGATACTACTGAGAGACATGGAGAGATAAGAGCAGCGATATAGCAAGAGTTTTTCCCTTCCTGTCGGTATCGTTGCTCTCTCCATATCTCCCCTTATTTCTCTTTCTTTCACGCCAACAATGACATAAATAATGACAGTCAATATGAAAGACTAGAAGTTGATTGCCAGTCAGTGATGTCGTCAACGCCAGCTAGGCTAGGTTGTCGCCAGTTCAATAACAACAACCCCCCTCCAGGTGCAAACCTTGATGCTTATCGGAAAGGTGCATTAAGAATTAGATGGTCACAGTTGGCAAGAAAGTAAAAGTAAGGAGTGTAGGGAGAAGCGCTCACAAAAGCGCAAGCTGTGTGTACCAGTAACTTCTTGACAGTAACTTGATCAGAAAGCACGACCCCTGCTTGATATAATTACATTTGTAAGTATTATGGAAATATGGATAAAAATTTTTCTGTTCCATCTATTTCCGATCGGGAGGCAATGATCCTTTCAGTGGTGGGAGGAAACCTACGACAAGGTCTCTATGGCGCGGATATCCGTAAAGGAGTCAAGGAAGAGCACGGAACAAATATCGCATTGGGTTCTCTGTATGTGACGCTTGGTCGTCTTGTAGATAAGGGTTTTCTTGAACGCGTTGAAGGGGACTATCTGACAGGGACAGAAAACCTCCGTCGTCAGTACTATCGCATAACAAAAAGCGGAGCCCAGGCCTTGCAAGCAAAATCCACAGTACTACATCGAGTCAGGCAGCTCGCATGGGGAGGAGCGTCGTGAAGAAGCTATCCCTGAGTGTACAACAAGATAATGACGGGTTGGTGACTGTTAGAAAAATCCTATGGGAAATTATACTGCCGACAACGAAAATGGACAGAGCGTTACGGAGGGCGATGATTGGGTTGGCCATAGCGGGAATAGCGTTGCAACAGGAGAGTGCGGCGTTGACGTGGGCGGCACTCTTGGCATCTTCGTCGCAGGCGGTGTGCTCAATGATACTCGGATTGAGGGAAGTTGGAAGAATGCGACCACGGCTTCTATCATCTGACGTAAAAAGGTCTCACAGTAAGCGTTTTCCTATCCGCGCTTTAATTGATTCGTTCTGTTCGGTCTGCGTGCGAGACAAAAACACTCAAGCCCTGATTGCCGAAATCCTTCATGACCACGATGAACACTTGAGGTTACATCCTCGTACAAAGTGGTGGCGCATGTGGATTCACACTTGCACTATAGCCGCTCTTCTCTGGCACGTTATCATCAAAAATTTTACTGGATATCCTCTTCGATTACTCGATAAAGTCGTTCAAAAGATTCGTTTGCCATAATACGCTATTTGCTTTCAAGCATGGTAGGAAGAGCAGTTACAGACAAAGAAATGAAGGGCAGAACGACGCGAAAGTCACCGCCAGAAAAAAGAACAATAGACAACCAAATATCATACGGAGGCCTATGAAAAGAAATACGTTGGAAGAACGGAAGCGCGAATGGTTCGCGAATCGCAAGATAGAATGGCGAAAAGAGCGGTGGGAAGAAGCTCGCTATGCTGTTGCCGAGGAAGTAGAAGAGCAGCTGGCTGAGGAATTCCAAGATGAATTGGATGAAGTAGATGAGGACTGGCCAGACAGTAGTGAATTACAATATAGGCAAGATGAGCGCAGGAGGGAACTCCAGGCAGAGTTCCAAAAGAAGGCAAGTGTCGAAGATGAAGAAGCAGCGTGGCAAGAGCACCTTAGCAAGCACAAAGACGAACTTGAAAAACAGTTTGCAGAGTATGATTCAAGCGAGAAAGTCTACATACGTCGACAAATGGGTGAACCTGGTGTCGCTAGTGTTCCGATCAACAGAATTTCAAACTTGCACTACGACACAGTTTCGGGTGGAGTACAAGCCGCTTCCCGTCCGCTTCTCTATGGGCTTATATCATGTACAGACAAGGAGGGTGATACGGGGCACTCATGCATTCACGGAATGCCGCCACATGATATCAAAGTGTGTGTTTTGGAGGAGGACAATCCCGAGCTGTGGAGTAAAATAAAACAGATGGTGAAATAGACTCCCGTGGTGCTTTCTGCCTTCCAAGTTGAAATACGGAGCTATGACCAGACACGGCTGATTTGTCTGTATGGCCCACGCCGATTTATGATTCTGGTAAGGAAGGCACCCGGGAACTTTTCAAGATAGACCGCTGAGAGATACTCTAAAGAATCGAACGTCCGGTCGGCGAGAGGCCAGCGCTATGAATCGGATGTCACTTGTGAAGCGCCTTCATATTTTCTAACGTTTCGGTGGAGCATGCCGTATTTTCCTTAGTCTCCACAAACTCACCCTCTACCTTGACCGTATCCATCATATAGTCATCATATTTATATTTCTCTGATACTCGTCTTGCTTTACAGGCACAGTATCCATCGACAAAGGCAGCATAATTTTCCTTCCCTCCGATTTTTTCGTATATACTGTTCAAGGCGGTGTCGATTTGTCCATCCTTGTCCCAGGCTGCCTGCCAGATTTCTTGTCCTGAAGCAATAAGACACATCTGTTTAACTTTAATGATCCGTTCAATGTCCCACCCTTCCCTCGTAGAGTAAGCGGCTGTTGCGCGGCGTTGTTGATGAAGGCGAGCCAGGTCGGCCTGAAGCAGGGTGTCAGCGCAGGGCTGCGTCAGAGGCGCAGGGCGAAGAGAGGAATGAAGAGATCACCAGGTATCCCGGAGCGAATTTATCCTTGACATTGTTTTCTGTCTGTGTCATGAGGGGCCTACAGTACCACTGTAGGCCAAACCCGGGGTGACCCGGGGACGGAAAGCCGACGGAACTTCATCCCACTAAACTGACTCTGCGGTCGGCACAACAAGCAAAGGGGGGAGGAGCGGAGGCGGGCGCGCAAGTGGAACCGAAGTTGGCCGGGTTGCCGGAGTGACCACCGCATGGTCACAGCGGGCACCCGGCTTTTTTATTGTAGGGAGGGAGTAATCATGAAGGGACTCGGACTTGTTCTTGGTGTGATGGTCACGTTGGTGACGCTGTGTAATCCTACAGCCAGTGAGGCCGCGACGCGGGCGCGCTTCCGGGCGGAAACCATTCTCAACGACGCGCCGGCGCGTCTGTCAGTCGGCGATGAGCACAGCTGCCGGGTGAACCAGGATGGCACCGTGAGCTGTTGGGGAGCGAATCCCTTTGGTCAGATCGGCAACGGCACGACCGGAGCAGCGTTTAGCCCCGCACTCGTGAGCGGCGTCATCAATGCCGTCGCCGTCGCCGCGGGCGGCGCTCACAGTTGTGCCGTGCTCGTGGACGGCACGGCGCGCTGTTGGGGCGCGAACTCCTCGGGCCAGCTCGGCGATAACGGTGTGAGCGGCGGTCACAGCCTCACGCCCGTCGTCGTCAGTGGTCTGGCGAACGCTGTCGCGATCGTCGCCGGCGAGAGCCACAGCTGCGCGCTCCTCGCCGACGGCAGTGTACGCTGCTGGGGCGCCAACGGCGCCGGCGAGCTCGGCAACGGCACCACCACCAATCGGCTCACTCCGGGGCCCGTCACCGGCATCACCGCCGCCGCCGCCGTCGTGGGCGGGCAGGGGCACAGTTGCGTGATCCTCGTCGACGGCACCGCTCGCTGCTGGGGGTCTAACAGCGACGGTCAGCTCGGCGACGGCACGACGTCGAGGAGGCTCACGCCGGTGAGAGTGGAGGACGGTTCAGTCGAGGGGCTCAAGGACATCGTCGCCATGTCGGGCGGCGGGAGCCACAGCTGCGCGCTCCTGGTCGATAGCACCATGCGCTGCTGGGGTGACAACGAATTCGGTCAGCTCGGCACCGGCACGACGTCGAGGAGCCTGACGCCGGTGAGCCCCGTGACCTCCACGGGCACCCTCACGAATGTCGTCGGCATCAGTGCCTCGTTCTTTCATACCTGCGCGCTGCTCGCCGACGGCAGCGGGCGCTGCTGGGGTAGGAACGCCTCCGGTCGGCTCGGGAACGGCGACGTGGCAGACCAACTCACGGCGTCGACATCAGTCTTTCGTCTCGCCAACGCCGTCGTCATCGACGCCGGAGCCTTTCACACCTGCGCGGTCCTCGCCGACGGCACGACGCGCTGCTGGGGTAGCAACGCCTCCGGTCAGCTCGGTGACGGCACTGGGGCGAGCAGCCTGACACCCGTGTCCGCGGCCGGCGGGGGCGGCACCATCACCGCGCGAGACATTGCCGCCGGGCGCAACCACACCTGCGCGGTGCGTGCTAACAGCACCGTCGCGTGTTGGGGCAGCAACGCCTCCGGTCAGCTCGGCGACGGCGGCGTGAGCGGCAGTTTGAGCCTCATCCCCGTCACGGTGAGCGGCCTGACGAATGTCGTCGCCGTCGCCGGTGGCGACGCGCACACCTGCGCCCTGCTCGGCAATGGCACGGCGAAGTGCTGGGGCCTGAATTCTTCGGGTCAGCTCGGCACCGGCACGACCACGAGCAGCTCTACGCCCGTCACCGTCAGCGGTCTCACCAACGCCATCGCGATTGCCGCCGGGGGTGGCCTCGGGAATTCGCACACGTGTGCGCTGTTGGCCAACGGCACGGCGCGCTGTTGGGGCAGCAACAGCAGCGGCCAACTCGGCGACGGCACCACGACAACCCGGCTCAGCCCGGTGGCCGTCAGCGGTCTAACCAACGCCGTCTCGATCGCGGTGGGGGAATTCCACACCTGCGCGCTGCTGGCCAACCGCTTTCCGTTCTGTTGGGGCTTCAACAGCAGTGGTCAACTCGGCAACGGCACGCTGAATAGCCAGTCGGTTCCCATCATCGCCGGCTTGGACAATACCGTGGCCATTGCGGGCGGGAATAATCACACCTGCGGGCTGCGGGCCGATGGCACGGCGTGGTGTTGGGGCAATAACCTCTTAGGCCAGCTCGGCATCGGTACCACGGTGTCGCGATCCGTACCCGACTTCGTGAACCTCCTCAACGTCGTGGCCATTGCCGGCGGATTTGGCCACACCTGCGCGCTGGTGGCCAATGGCGGCGCGCGCTGCTGGGGCGACAACAGCGTCGGGCAGTTGGGGAACTCCACCATCCCCTCCTCCTCCCTCACGCCCGTGACCGTCGGGAAACTGGTCGGCAACCTGGCCACATTCTTCTCCCCGCTCCTTGGGACTGTAAACATCACCACCGGACGGCGCCACAGCTGCACGCTGCAGGTCAACGGTGGCGTGGCCTGCTGGGGCGACAATAGTGCCGGCCAGCTCGGCCTCGGCTCGACCACCAATCAGTCCAGCCCGGCCACGGTGCCCTCCTTCACCCTCAACATCGACCCGAGCGTGGTCTTGGAACATAACGAGCGGGTAAGCACGGTGACGATCCTCGCCACTTGTGAAGATGGCCAGCGGCTGCAGGTCGAGGTGGTTCTCGTTCAGGGCGAGGTCTCGGGGCACGGGGTCGGCTCCGGAAAGTGCACAGGCGGATTGGAGGGCTACCCGGTGACGGTGCCGGCGCAAGGGCGTGACGGGTTTATCGTAGGCCCTGGGGAAGTGTCGGCCGAGGCAGTCATCCGAGAGCGTGGGCAAATTGTGGAGACCCAGGAGTGGACACGCAAGGTGGCGATCAGCAGCGCGCCTTAACCCTCTCCGGGAAGGCACGAATCAGAGAGTGGGAGAGGGTAGAGACCGCGGCTAGCTAGGACTAGAAGCGGCTTAGGGCCAATAATAGCCCCAAGCCGCTGGCCGCCTTCTCTAGGCCGGGACGCCTTCGATCACCCGCGCCGGCACCGCGGGTGGTGTCATCCCGGTTAGCTGGCACCCGGCCTCACGTGGCAACACCCGGCTCTCGTCCTCCGTCAGCTTGACGCCATACAGGAGCACTAGCAGGTGCAGGGTGAGCGGCGTTATTGAGGTAGGCGATCCATATCCGACCGTAAGGGATGGGCGGCGAAGCATTGCTTCCACAGGCGCGGCGTGAGCAGGTGGACCTCGAAGGCGGGATGGGTATCCATCCGTTGCAACACATCCACGAAGTAGACATACGGATCAATGCCTTGCAGCCGGCACGAGGCGAGCAGGCTCTGGACAATCCCGACGTAGCGCGCCCCGACCTCTGTCCAGCAGAACAGCCAGTTACGACACCCGAGAGCAATGGGGCGAATTTGCCGCTCCAGATGGTTCGTATCAATCGGCACGGTGGGATCGGCGAGAAAGACACTTAACGCCGCGCGGCGGTCCAGTGCATAGTGGGCAGCTTGGCGAAAAGGATTAGAGGGCAGCAACACCGTGTCCTGCAGCGTGCGCTCCAGCCACGTAAAGAACTGCTCGACCACCGGTTGGGCATGGACCATCCGATGGCGCAGCAGGGCATTCTCCGTTAAGTGCTGCTCCCGCCCCTGTGCTTCGAGGGCATAGAGGGTCCCGATTCGCTCCAGCGCTTGCGCCACTAGCCCCGGTTCTGCCGCCTGCGCCTCGACGAACTTGCGCCGGGTATGGGCCCAGCACTGCGCGTGTACGATCGCCTCCTCACTGCGTACGAAGCGGTCGTACACTTTGTAGCCGTCGGTCACTAACACCCCACAGAAACTGCCGAGTGTCTCACGGACCACGCGCTCCGCCCAGGTGGGCGCAAAGGGGAAGGCGATTTCGTCTTGATCGCCGTAGATGGGCCAGAAGTAACCGGTCTGGAGTTTGCCTTTGACCTTATGACCCGCTTTGATCGGCGTCTCGTCCATCGTGAGGACATGGCTTTGGAGGATTGACGAGAGCAACGCGTGATAGATCGGCGTCAACAGATCGGCCGTGCGGTGGACCCACTGGGTGAGCGTGCCGCGGTTGAGCGTAATACCCGCCTGGGCCAAGCGTTGGTGTTGACGATAGAGAGGCAAGTGGTAGGCGAACTTGTCGATCAGCAGGCCCGCCAAGAGACTCACATCGGCTATACTCTTCTCGAACACCGCGGGCGGCGCGGCAGGACAGTGGATCGCCTGGGTCTCCTTGAGTTTGATGACCTTACGTATGTACTTGAGCACCACATACGCCCCCGGTTGCTGCGCCAGCCGGTAGGTTACCTTCTCGCCAATGACCTCATACGCGTCCGGCGTTAAGCTCGCGATCTCCGGATTGGGCACCGCAATCACCTGCACCGGCACTGAGGCATCAAAGCGTAGCCGCCCATCCTCACTCGCGTCGGGCGGCGCACTCAGTCGCGTGCGGCGCTGGTAAGCCTTGACGGTCTCGGTGGGTGGCGGAGGCTCATCGCCAGGATCTTCCCGCGACGGGAGTATGCCAGCTAAAGGCAATTGGTGCGCCTCGGGCGTGAACAGGCGCCGCTCGGACTTGCGCCCGAAGAGCTGGCGCTTGAACCATTCGTTCTGCCGCTGCAACTCAGCGTTCTGCGCTTGCAGGGCCTCCTGGCGTTGCAACAGGGCAATGATGTCGGCCTGGCTTAAGCGCGCTGCCCGCTCTGCGAGGGTCATGCCGGGGATATATCACCCCTTGTGTCGGCGGCCAAGCTCGATCCCATCCAATATTAACTGCAGGCGCTGCGCATCCAACTCCTGGCGCGGCCCCTCGCCGGGCAAGCGAAACCGCCCCCGCTCTAACCGCTTGGCAAACAGGCAAAATCCCGTGCGATCCCAATAGATGGTTTTAATGAGGGTACCTCGGCGATTGATAAAGACGAACACGCTGCCCGACAACGGGTCCTCGGCTAACACCGCCTTCACTAAGCCCACCAACCCGGGGAAGGATTTCCGTAAATCCACCGGTTCACGGTACGCCAAGATCCGCCGTGCGCCGTGCAACATCCACATGGCCTTACCCCCGGAAGCGTACCCGTACGCCACTGGGCAACTCGACCTCTACCGCCCAGGGCTCCCGCGGGACGGGAGGCGGGATCAGCTCTGCAAAGGCCTCGCGCAGTGCCCCCTTCGCCGTGCAGCGCTGATACCACTTCTTGAAACTGCCTACCGCGATGGACTCCTGCTGACAAAACTCCCTAGGCCCCAACCCGCTCTGAGCAAATCGCGCACAAATCGTGCGCCACTCCGTTTCGCTGCGTAACACTTTGCCGTTCCGCGTCACCCGCATGGCATCCTCCTCGAAAAAACAACGGCCACCCTGGGGATGGCCGCTTTCTCCTACTGTACTCCGCGCAACAACGAAAGAACGCCGCTCACTCACCGCTTACCTCGTAGAAGCATGACAACCGAAGAAAATAGCGCATGTAACGATAATGTGTCTTTTCATTTCTTCTTCTTAGATTGGTTATTGCAATCACGACCGATCAATTGTTTATAGAATAATACGTTTTTCATACCCCGGTTGTTACTTCCATACTAACCGCTAACCCTTTTAGAAGGCAAAAAATTTTTCGTCAAACAGGCAAGTGGAGACCAACTCTTTTTATATAAATTCACATTTAGTGATATTTAATTGATAAGATTTTTCCACTCTCATACTAGAGCGAGGGAGAGGCGCACGTTGGCAAAACACGATGTCCCGTCCGGTACTTCACTTGAGGCGCTTCAATGTCAGGGCCTCCATCGCAGTAACAATATCCTGCCGCACCGCAGCAATGCTTGCATCCGGGCAATGTTGCTTTACTGCTTGTAGTATGACTCTGGCGCACTCTAGCGCGTCGCGCAACGATACGTAATGCTGTGCGTGTGCTCTCTCTAGCTCACGCAATCGTCTTTCGACAGTCATCAATACCTCCGACCTCACCAGGGTAGGGCGACGTAGGCTTCTTCTCCGTGCTCGCGAATAAACCTTGTTTTGGCTTGCAACGTCATGGTGGCCCTTGTCGGCCCTCTGTAATTCGCTTGAGCATTTAATCCTTGGATAGCGTCGTCCACTTGTCTTGTAAGATGTTGGAAATCGGCAACGAGGTACTGACAAGAGGGATGCAGGCTATTCTGGCTCAGTGGCTGTAACACAAGAGCTGTTGCATCGTAAACCGTCCTGAGCTTGCGTGCTTGCGCGTCGGCCTCAAGTCCTGTCATTCCTGTGTCGATACTATTCAACGTTGCACGTAATAAATGCAGCGAGTTAGTGGCGTTGTCGATGTCATGCTGTGTAATTAGCTTCATTTGTTTCTCCTAATAGTAGTTCCGGGTTACTTTCATTTGTACTTCTAATGTGTTGAGCCGAGTGTTTACATTTTCGACCTCGATTCCGCGTATTGCGGTATCAATAATGACTCTTGCGGCAGCAATTCTTGCCGAAGGTGCCGCCTGCGTGTTTGTCACAATGGTTGTCAGTGCGTCAACCGCAAGGCGGCAGGCCGCTTGTAACCGCGTTACAGATTGGTCCACCAATGACCGGCGCGCCTCTGAATACGCCTCCGCAAAATGTGGCTGACTAAGCCACGTGTGGAGCGTTCTTACACCACACCCGGCTAATTTCGCCGCAGATTCAACCGTAGGCGAAGTAAGTAACGCAGCAATGCCCCGCTCTTGCCTGGGCGTCAGGGTGCTGTTATTTGCCAATTCTTGCCGATTGGGTCTACTCACTGCGGTATCTCCGTTGCTCGTCGTTCGTTTTCGTATAACTTCGCTGCTTCGCGCACTGTCGCTGCCAGTTGCGCTAACGCTGCATGATACTGTTCTGTCGATCCCGCGCTTTCCATCAAATTGAGTGTTTCATCAAGGGTCCGCATCTCTTCCCATAGCGCAGGGTGCGCCTCGATAAGCCAATTCGCATCAAGCGAGAGACAGTCTGCTTGGATGCTTTCCGCCTGCTGTTGGTACAGGGAGTGATAGTGAAAAATCGGTTGTCGATTGGGGAGAAAATCTGCCTCAGCTTGTCTTGCCGTTATGATGTCTCTAACCTTCATACGAGTCCTTACAGGGAAGGGGTTGGAGGTTTCACCCTTCGTGAAACCTCCAGAAACCTTGAAAATAAGCCACAAATTTTTGATTCACTGCTCACTGTGGGGGAAGCTGGAGGTTTCACGGTTTCACGGGGTCTATATAGACCCCCATGTGAAACCTTCAGCGAAACTTTTCAGCTTCCCGTACCCCATCAGCCGGGAAAGTTTCACTCCTCATGAAACCTCCAGAAACCTTCATTATTCTCCCTCCGGTCCAGTCCCCCGGACGATATAAGATTTCTCGCGCTTCGACTCCGGATTGAGCCGTTTTTCTACCTTGATGACTTTGAGTTCTTCGGATTTTTTGAGTGCACGGTAAGCTGTCGCTTTCGAGACGCCGAAGCGCTCCATAACCTGTGCTTGCACGTCGTCAAACCAGCCCCCCTCTACTCCGAGTAATTCCCAGATGTCACGAGGGCTGACTGCTGCTTCTAGGTCGATAGGGGTAAAGATGTACGAGTCTTGCTTGCGCTCAAGTGTGAGTTGCCAGACAGTACCGCCGTAATTTGCCTTATCGAGGTCAAGCTGAAAGCGTTGACTACCGTTCGGCCCCGGCTTCTGCATTGTCAGACGAAGCATGGTTCTGCACCAGTCACGAATGGCAGAAGCCCCTCTAGACGCGGCACTGTTGTTTTCAGGGGCTTTCGGTTCGTGATGGGCAATGATGAAAGAGCACTTCGTCTCTTCAATGATCGGGTTCAGAGTATCGAGTACTGCTCGCATCGCAGAGTTCGAGTTCTCGTCTGCATCATGCAGACTAACTAAGGGGTCAAGAATCGCAATCGTTGCATGGTGACGCCGGATCGCGTCAAAAATGACCTGTCGTGAAAATTCATTCGTGAGGGTGAGTCTCCCGCCTTGCGGGTCCAAAACTGCTATCCGTTCCGCTACGTCATGCCCGTAGCGGAGCGTGATCATTTGCTGTTCCCAGCGGTAACGAGTCTCAGAAATCGGATCTTCCGCCAGGAAAAATAATACTCGTTGTGGTGCCGAGACAGCCAACGGATTATACCCGAACAGCGGCTTGCCAGCGCTGGCGTCACAACCAATTTGTAACAGCGCGGTTGTTTTTCCCTTGCCTCCGGCTCCCGTGAAGATGCCTTTTGCTGCTTGACGAATTCCCCAACCGGGCACGATGGCTGGAGGTCTCTCTATCTGTGTATTGAATAATTCAACACCGCTCCAGATTTTCACTCGTGGATATGGAGATGAGACTTCTTGCATGTCAAGGTCAAGGAACACGTCTACGCCGTTTGCGTGCAAAAAGTCGTCTAGACCGTTTTTGTTACCGGTGTCACCAGATGGGAGGGGAATGTTAAAAACGTTTCGTACACCACGCCGGTACGATTCAAGAGCTAGCGCGTCTAGCGCTTCTCTCACTTTGGTATTCGTCTCACTGTCAGAGTCGAAACAGAAAGTGACAACTCGATCTCGGTATGCAATCAAATCGAGATCAGCAATTGGTGCTGTCATTTCTTCCCCTTCCAGCCCCAGACGCCAATAAGCCCAACATACCGGAGTCCGACTTGATACGCCCACAACGTCTTAAATTCGCCCTCGGTGATACCGATAGGCACGGATGGGTCACCGATCCATTCTCGTGCGCTAGGGGGGAAATAAACTCGATTTCCAACCCCTTTTGGTGAAAGATACTTTGCCGGTTTTCCGTTGATTATTGGCGGATGATCGGGACGAACGCGGCTCAGTACGACTTCCCCGGTGAAGGGGTGAAAGTACGGGATGACAATTCCACCTGATTTGGCGTCGAAGTCCAACAGGTCGGCAACTTGGCGGGCATCAGCCGACCACAGACTAGCCGCTGCAATCGTCGCGTCGGTTAGTCCTCGCTCGTGGAGATGTTGAAGGTGAACGTCGGAAAGAGGCGAAACATGCGATTGATTGTCACTTGCTGTGTGCATTGCTCGTAAGAAATTCCAGGACTGCTGATCGGTCGAAACGAATTGCGCGGCCCAGCCTCAATTTTGGAAACTCGGGATGGCGGGATTTTTTGCGCACGAACGCAATCGAAACACTCAAAAAATCTGCGAGGGATTTCGCATTATCGAGCTTTTTTTGTTCACTACACATAACTTCACGTTCCTTGACGAAAGACGATGACACGGGCATCTCCGCCTCCGCCGTGGCCTATCTTTTGTTTTTTTCCCCCTCTTGCACACTAAATATCGGGACTTTCACGCGAGTATTAAGTGCCACAAAATTTTTCCTAAAGAAATTTTGTGGCGCACCACGCCTCCTAGCGAAAAGCAAAAAAAAGCTGCGCCAGAGGAGTAACCCCTAAACGCAGCCTTACTAATCTTTGCCGCTTAAAATTGCCCGCAAATCGAAACTCACGGGTTATGCTTTACTTATACAGGAAGCTCCATAAACAACCAAACGAATATCAGGAGATTTTGGCGAATTTCTCGGATGACCATAGGCCGCGAGAAGCCGGGTCAATGAACGTCCAAAAGTGTAGTTGTTTTTGTAGTTGTTGGCGAGGAAGACTGAGGAATACGAGGAGGGACGGTGTAGACAACAAACACGAAAAGGCCTGGATTACGGGGCCTTTTCGCTCTCTATCACACTCCGTCTATCTTGGTATCACAAGTAGTTTTCGGTACCTGAATCCTGCGCGTCTGCCAGTTCCGCCACTTTCGCACGTGAGCGGTTACTTAACCAACAGTCCTTTTTGCTGTCAATCCCGGAGATTAGATTTGTATGGAAAGTCACCTATGGTTTTTCTCAAGTCGTGGACGAAATGAAACAAAGCCCAATTGAGCAACCGAGGCCCTGCGTGGCCGCCCAAGAAAAAGGCACCCACAGAGGGGTGCCCTTACAAATCAAATCCAAACTGAACCACTACCGAAAGCCTAGCTCACTCCGGCCAAGACGTTCCTGAGCAACACGTAGCCAAGACAATATTGAGTGAGGCTCTCTGGCCTACACGTGATTTGTGTACCCACTACTCACCGACATATCCCATTCATGTCAGCGCGCATCCCAGGCGGACATGTAATGACGGTCGTCGTCGTGGTCTCACTCTGTGGGATAGTGGTGGTGGTTGTCGTCGTTGTGACCTCTCTTCGCGGGGAAGGGGTCGTACGAACAGAAACACAACTATACAGCAAAGGCAACGCGAAAAGCACTGCAATAAGATTCTGAAGCGTGAATAGTTTTTTCATGTCTTTCAGCTTGCCATATTTCTGGCCCTATGGAAGTACGAGAAAGGAACAGCCGAAGCTTGAAACTCTAAGCTGCATTCCACTCCTGAAAGCGTGGCTCACGCGACAAGGATGCAGGCAACTGTCTCTGAGCAATACGGTACATGGGCAACGATGAGGCTCATCTACACTCGGCAAAGAATCACAAGCATATGCTCAGTGCGCGTGCTCACGATTGTAGTCGTTCGTGTAGTTGTTCGGCTGTGAGAAGTGCTTTCACTATGCAATACCATATGACTCACACACATGAGAAAGCTCAGATGTACTGGGCTATCACACGTTGCATTGTTCAATGTCACAACCAGTGTTCGTTACCTGAATCCTGTGCAGCTACCAGTCCCGCCACTTTCACAAGTAAGCGGCTACTTAGCCAACAGTCCTTTTTGCTCTCACGCCCGAAAGATAGCATGGCCACCGACAAGTTCGGTACTGTGTTGATAGAATAAGCTTCCAATCTGTTTCTCAGGACGGACTAGAAGCCCGTCTCACCAAGAATTCTAATTACCGATTTTGTTTTTCACATCTCCTTAGAGCTAACCTGCTTCCATTACTACTTGTGATGAGGACCGTTCAACCTCACATTTTGGGACCTTGACGACACTAGCCTGATCACGGCATAAATTATAGAAGCATGATGCGTTCTTTCTTTTTTTTCTTCTGTGGTGGAAAGCTCTCGTGGTCGCCCGCGTCCCGGTTTTCCTCTTTGCTTGGGACATTGTTACAACCCTTGCCTATCGAAACTGTCCCGCGGCTCGTGCTCTTGAATCTGGTGCTGCAAGCGTTCGACGGACTGGCAACCTATCAAGGCCTGTCGCTCGGCATCCAGGAAGGCAATCCAATGATGCGCTCCGCAATGATGCACTGGGGAGTCGCCGAGACATTGCTCGGCACCAAAGGGGCCGCGTGCCTGACCTTGCCGTTGTTTTTGTTGGTACGACCCCGTCATCTCAGTGTTTGGGCGCTAGCCCTGATTGCTGGTGTATACCTGACACTGTCATTTGTGCCCTGGCTCACGATCCTTCTCAGGGAAGCACAGAAAGTCTGGGGGTAGTCTCTTTACGCTGCCAAACGTCGACTAATTTCACACCCCGGATTTTCCAGACTCGACCTTACTCCTTCTCGTCGATGGTGAGCGAAGCGGTTCCGGCCATGCTATGGTGCCAAAAATTCGCTCAGGAGGAGTAGACTATGGCACCCTGGGGGAAGCCAAGCTATCGAGTAGGGATTGATCTTTCACTTATAGTTATCTTTCTTCTTGTGCTGTTGGCCGTAATGAGTTGGGCAGACGATTCGCATCCGTCCCAGTATCGCTTTACGCCAAAGACCTATAAAGGCAGAATCATCGCGCCGGCCATGAGCTATCTCGGTGCGGATTGGCTCGAACGGGAGGAACGAGAACAACTTGAACAACCGGAAAAAGTGCTTGATACCTTACAGATTGCTGCTGGTAGTGTGGTTGCCGACATCGGTGCCGGGACTGGTTACTACAGCCTGCGGTTAGCCAAACGTGTGGGTGTGCACGGGCGCGTGCTTGCAACTGACATCCAGCCAGAGATGTTGTCGCGCCTGCGCGCGAACATGAAGAAGAGCGGGATTACCAACATCGAGCCGATTCTCAGCACGCCTACTGACACTAAACTTCCGGCAAGTCGACTTGACCTTGCCCTCCTGGTCGATGTGTACCACGAACTTGCGCAGCCAGAAGAAACCATGGCTCAGGTCCGCCGTGCACTGAAACCAGATGGGCGCCTAGTGCTCATAGAGTATCGCGGCGAAGATCCAACTGTCCCGATCAAACCCGAACACAAAATGACGCTTGCCCAAGTGCGTAAAGAACTTGAACCAATGGGGTTCCAATTTCAACAGGTCTTCGACTTTCTTCCGCGACAGCACCTTATCATTTTTACTCCAACTTCTGCGCGCAGTGAAAAGTAACATGACAAACAGCTTCAACTCCAGCAGTTCAGACGCAGAACACCGAACACCGAACACCGACCTGTCCTGTGCAGTGGTCGTCGCGTCGTTCCGTCCTGGTGCATTGATTGATCGCTGCCTGCACGCGCTACTAGCGCAGCAAGGAATACCCTCCTACGAAGTGATCGTGGTTGACAGTTCTACTGATGGAACGGCAGAACACCTACGACAACAGTTTCCTACGGTGACGGTTATTGCCCTCGACCACCAGACACACCAGTCAGTGGCGCGCAATATTGGCATTGCCCACGCGCAGGCAGCGTATGTGGCAATTACCGACCAAGACTGTCTTGTCCCGTCAGACTGGCTGGCACGCTTGTTAGCGCACCACCAACGCGGCAACTATGCGATTGTCGGTGGCGCTATCGACAACGGCACACCCGAGAGTGCAGTCGGAACAGCAAGTTATCTTATTGAATTCAACGAGTTTATGCCGACAGGACAAACTCGGGTAGTTACCATGATCCCCCACTGTAATGTCTGCCTGCGTCGTGAAGTACTCACAACTGTTGGCCCATTTGTCGCCGTGCCACCCGGTGCAGAGGACCAGGTGTACAATTTCCTCCTGTGTCAGCGGGGAGAGCGCCTTTTGTTTGATCCCACCATTGTCGTCACCCACCTGAATCGTACCGACTTTTCCTCATTCCTTCGTCACCAACAGCTTCTGGGTGTGGGGTCGGCAATTGCGCGACGGACAGTTGCCATTCCAGGACAAGCGTTCGTTCGTCACCGCTGGCTAGCCTACACCTTGCCGTTGGTGCGTTTCCTGCGAACGAGCCTGCGGCTCCTACAGCAGGACTGCGCAACCTTTCGTCGTTACCTCCGCCTTTCCCCGCTTCTATTACCAGGATATATGATGTGGACAAAGGGGTTTTTGGTGGGACTGCAGCAACGCCTCCCGGCTGCAGCGGCAGTCGACAGAAACGGCAACAAAGGTCACTCAGAGTGACAAAAACAGAGAGTGCAGGTTGTACGGTATGGTAGATGGAAGTGTCTCGGTCATTATTCCGGCGCTGAATGAAGCCGCATCGCTTGCGGAGTTAATCGCGCGGATTGATACCGTCTTGCAACACGTCGCGGGCCCCTACGAAATTATTGTCATCGACGATGGGAGTATCGATGATACCCCAGTCGTCCTGCGTGAACTCGCCACTCAGTATGCCCATCTGCACATAATCCGTTTTCGCCGCAACTACGGGAAAGCCGCAGCCCTTTCTGAAGGCTTCGCACGGTCACAAGGAGATTTTCTCATTACCATTGACGCCGACTTGCAGGACTCGCCAGAGGAAATTCCACAGCTACTCGAGCAACTACGTTCACGGTACGACGTCATCTGCGGCTGGAAGCAAAAGCGTCAAGATTCATGGTCACGCATCCTCGGTTCGCGCCTGTTCAACTTGATTACGACGCTTATGACCGGGCTGAAGCTACACGACGTTAATTGCGGCCTTAAGGGGTATCGTCGCCAAGTGGTGCAAGAGTTGCGTCTGTATGGTGAGATGCATCGCTTTATTCCAGTCATCGCACGCCAACGCGGCTTTCTCATCGGCGAAATTCCCGTACAACATTTTCCTCGACGCTACGGGCGCTCGCGCTACGGGTGGAGTCGTCCCCTCAGTGGACTCTTCGACCTCATTACCCTAGTGATGCTTGGTCGCTACACCCATAAACCGCTGCATTTCTTTGGACTTCTGGGATTAGCCTGTGAATTCTTGGGCCTCTACATTCTTATCATTCTTGGTATCGGCTGGCTGCAAGGGCAGTGGATTGGCAACCGTCCGATTTTTCTCGTCGCCATCTTCCTCCTACTCTCAGGACTTCAGTTCATCTTTTTCGGCCTCTTGGCCGAGCTGTTAATTTATTTAAGTGGCCGACGCGAGGACTGTAGCATCGACGAAGAAATTACTGGAGTCATGACCGGTAGTGAGTTACGAGTGCCCCAAGCTGCCACCCATTCCAAGACAACCGTCTGTGCTGTCAATTCCTCCTCTTCGTAAAGACAGCGGGTGGTGTACAGGCAATCCGCAGACACGTTATGCGCTTCGTGCTCGTCGGCCCTTCGGCCCCATTACGTGGAGGTATCGCGATTGAGAATGATGCGCTTGCACACGCTCTCGAGCTGGCCGGGCATACCGTTGAGCAGATCAGCTTCCGCCGTCTCTACCCGTCACTGATTTTTCCTGGTCGTTCACAGCTTGATGAAGGACAGGCTCCGTCCGGGCCATTCCGCGCACGCCCGTTGCTCGATAGCGTCAATCCGCTCGCGTGGTGGACAACCGCGCGCACCATCGAGCGGCTGTGGCCACATAGAATCGCGTTACAGTGGTGGCATCCATTCTTCACTCCGAGTTATCTAGCGCTTCTTGCCTACTTGCGACGAAGATGCCCAGAGGTAACACGGATTCTGATTTCTCATAACACGCGCCCACATGAGCCCTTGCCCGGACAAGATGTTGCTTTTCGTCTCATTGCTCGTCTGTGCAATATGATTATTGTCCATGCCCGCTCTGAGTACAATCTCACTGTGAGACTGTCTCCTCACGCAACCGTGTATCAAGTAAACTACCCAATGCTCGCGGCACGTCGCTCGGTCCCGCCTCGTGACGACGCGCAGCGACGCTTAGGAGTCTCTGGACGCGTATTACTTTTTTTTGGCTATGTACGCCATTACAAAGGCGTCGATATCTTACTGCACGCACTTGCACAGGTACCGAGAGAATTTCACGTATCCCTGTTGATCGCGGGAGAGTTCTATGAACCTGAACAACAGTATCAGAACTTGATTCGCGCCTTAGGACTCACAAATCGGGTGCAGATCCATAACCGCTACATCAGCGAACCCGGGTGGCCTGACCTCTTTGCTGCCAGCGATGCGCTCGTCTTGCCGTATCGTACTGCCTCACAAAGCATGTCGATTACACTAGCGTACGAGTTTGACAAACCGGTAATCGTCAGCCGAGTAGGTGGGCTTGCCGACGCGGTCGAAGACGGGCAAACAGGCCTCATCGCTGAGCCAGAACCAACGGCCCTCGCCACCGTGATCCAGCGCTTCTACACAGATTTCCTTTCAAGCCCCTACCAAGCGTATATTGCCGCGCGGCGGCAACGACTGGGCTGGGAGCCATTTATTCGCACCCTCGAAGGGAAAGTCCCTGGTCAGGGTAATCTGCCTGCAGTATGATGCCGTCAGCTATGAAAGATAAGCGAAGGAGGCATCATGAGTACCGTTAAGATGATTCAGTTGTATCAATCACCCTGGTCAGAGCGCGCGCGATGGGGATTTGAGTACAAGAAAGTTCCCTATGAAAAAGAAGACTACCAGATCGGCGCTGGCGAAGAAAACCTCAAGAAACAGACCGGGCAGGCGCAAGTGCCGGTGCTTCTCACCAACGGCAAAGTCATTCCCGACTCGACAGCAATCTTAAACTGGTTGGAAGAGCAACACCCGACACCTGCTTTGATGCCGAAATCGGAGAAGGATCGTGCGCAAGTGATGATGTGGGAAGAAATGATGGATTGGGTGTTAGGACCACAAGGCCGCATTCTGATTCTCGGCAAGTTTTTGCGCTCCGACAATGAACAAATGCGTCAAGGCGGCCAGTTTATGGGGCAGAAATACCAACACTCACAGTATGCCGAAGAGCATGCCAAAGCTGCTGTCCAACGGCAGCTCACGATTCTCAAACATGCACTCGATGGACGGAATTACTTGGTTGGCGACTCGTTCACGCGCGCTGACCTCACGGTGGCGAGTCTTCTTAATGTGGTAAATCCACCGCCGGATGACCTCTATCAAGTTGCGCCGCCGATTCGGGTGATGTTTACCGCGGACGAAGCCCGAGACCCGGCTTTTGCTTCGATCTTCACTTGGCGTGACAATATCTATCGCAAGCATCGTGGTGGGCCGGTGAAGCCGTAACTATAGTTGTTAGTTGTCAGTCATCAGTTCTCAGACAATAGAGGGTAGGCTCTACCCACCTTTCCCTTTGGACCGTACGCTCTTGCACTGCAAACTCATACTCGAATACGACGGTACCAACTATCATGGCTGGCAACTACAGAAGACTGCCGTCACCATCCAAGGAACCCTCGAAGCCGTACTCTCGCAGATTTTCAGCGAAGCTATACGTGTGCGTGTAGCTGGGCGTACGGATACTGGTGTGCATGCGCTCGGGCAAGTCGCAACTTTTAAGGCCGAAAAACCCATCGATTGTTACCGCTTGCAACGTACATTGAATGGCTTGCTCCCACGCGACATTGTCGTCAAACAGGTCGAGGAAGTTGTGGACACTTTTAGTCCACGCTTCGACGCGCTGAGCCGCACTTATCGCTATCAAATCTGGAATCATCGCTGGCCATCGGCAATCTGGGCACGTTATTCATGGCATGTCCCATTTCCACTCAGTATAGAAGGCATGAATCAGGCAGCTCCCCTGCTAATCGGAGAACACGACTTCTCGTCTTTTCAGGGGGCGGATTGGATCGAGCACAACCCGCGACGCACCGTCCTGCGGAGCGTGGTTCGACAGGAGGGCGAATTTCTCGTCTATGAGGTCGAAGGACGTTCGTTTCTTCGTCACATGGTACGCAACATCGTCGGTACGTTGGTTGATGTTGGCCGTGGCGCGCTCAGCATCGAAGATTTTGCCACCATTTTCGCGGCTTGTGATCGTACTCGTGCCGGAGTCAATGCTCCGCCACAGGGGTTGTTTTTAGTCACGATAACGTACTAGGAAACGGAGCAGAAGGTGAGGGGAACATGCCGCGCACTGATGACGCTTCGCGTTACGCCTATTATGTCCTGGCCGTACTTTTCTGTGTCAACATTCTGAATCTCGCCGACCGCCAAGTCGTCTATATTCTCTTCCCGCTAATCAAAAAGGACTTGGATCTGACAGACGCGCAGCTTGGCGCTTTAGGAGCGCTGCCTTTTGCGATTTTCTATAGCTTCATGGGCGTCCCCCTCGGTTGGCTGGCAGATCGGTGGAATCGCGTACGACTTATCACTATTGGTTTGATTGCCTGGAGTGGATTGACGACCTTATGTGGGATGACGCGTGGGTTTTGGCCATTGTTTGCCGTTCGTGCTGGCGTGGGTGTTGGTGAATCGACGTGTGCGCCTGCCGGGCAGACGATTCTTAGCGATTACTTTCCTCCGGCCAAGCGATCAACGATTCTGGCGACGTTCAATTGCGCAGTGCCGATCGGGCACGGCCTCGGTTTGTATCTTGGGGGCTATATCGCCCAACATTGGGGTTGGCGCTGGGCGTTTTACTTGTTGGGTATCCCTGGGCTCTTGCTGGCGACACTCGTTGCAACTTTGAAAGAGCCGATCCGGGGCCAAATGGACGCGGTCAGACCTGCATCAGGCACAGAGCTATCATCTGGTTGGAAACAGTTCCTCACCGTCCTCCGCACTACTCGATCGTTACGTTGGCATTTGGCCGGCATGGGGGTGATCGGCTTCTCGGTGAATGCCTATGCGGTCTGGCTACCGACATTCTTAGTTCGGGTACGCGGGATGAGCGTTGAAACCTCAGGGACTATTACTGGAGTGAGTGCCATTATCGCTGGTCTAGTAGGGACGTTTCTGGGTGGGATTATTGCTGACCGTTGGATGAAGCAACGACAGGATGCGCGCATGCGCATCCTGGTGGTACGGAGTGTGATAGTCATCCCGTTCTTGATGGCGATGTTCTTTGTTGCCTCTCCCTTCCTCCTTATTCCGTTGATCGTCATTGGCAGCTCGGTCAGCTCACTGTGGTTCGGCCCTGCGGCTGCGGTTGTGCATGACCTTGTCAGACCTGAGTTGCGTTCCCTAGCAGTGGCGGTCTACGTCCTGTGTATCAATGTCGCAGCAGGAATCTCTCCTCTCTTAGTCGGCAAGTTGACAGACCTGAGTGGCGACCCACTCTTCCTCCAGTATATGCTCCTCATCGCACCGGTCGCCGATATTTTTGCTGCCTTGTGTCACTACATCGGCTCGCGTTACCTCGTCGCTGATATGCAAGCGAATAGGCAACTGATGGAAGCAGCCTGAGCGCTCTGATTGTCGGGCGGACACTGCCTGCCAATCAGTGCTGCTTATTCACCCTCGGCGCGCTCTTGCTTCCTCTCTTATTCACCGTCAAGATCGAGGTGTGGATCTTCTCAAAACAATCACCAGCACCCTTGCCCCATACGGCCTCAATCTCATCGGTACGACAACTGTTGCTGTCTACGAAAAACTAGTGTCCTCCCAGTACCACGTCGCCTCGCTCTTACCAGAAGCAAAGACACTCATAGTGATTGGCAATGGTGGTAAACAGTTCTGGACAGGGTTTCGCACCTATAGTAACGCGCAGGCCAATTATCGGCACGAGCGTGATCATCCTCTTGATGACTACACAGTTGAGATCATTGAAAAGGCGCTTACACCAGTCCTCATGCAAGCTAATGCGAAGTATCGCTATCTCTATCCGTTTCGCTTCTGGCGTGAGCCGGTGTCATTTATGCATTTGGCGCGAGCGGCTGGGCTTGCTGGTCCGAGCATTCTTGGCGTTACGATTCATCCTGTGTACGGTCCGTGGATGGCGCTGAGAGCTGCGGTTCTGATTAACCAAGAGTTACATGCCGAACCCATTGCTGCTGACTTCAATCCGTGCCCAACATGTGTTGAACGTGCGTGTATCACAGCATGTCCGGCCTCAGCGATATCGATGGAAAAGAAATGGGATATTCCTGGCTGCGTACAACATCGTCTGCGCGTAACAACCGATTGTATTAGCTACTGCCGTGCGCGCTTCGATTGTGTCTATGGTCGCGAGCATCGCTATCCACTCGACGAGTTGCAGTATCACCAGCGGCAAAGTTTTGCTGAGATGCGCAAGTATTTTGAGCCGAGTGGCAAAGACACGTCATAGTTCATTCCCAGCTATGCTTCACTTCATGCAAACTATATGTGGCCGAGATCTTTTCCTGCAAAAACTGCTTGCAGCGCTGCCAACAAGCGTTTGTTGTCAATCCGTTGCCGCACAGCAATACGAAAGTATTGCTTCCCCAGTCCGACGAAATTACTGCACTCACGAATCAGTATGTTAGACGCGGTTAATTGCCGCGCCACGTCCGCAGCCGTGAGACTACGCTCTGTGATTTTTACCAGGAAGAAATTAACCGAGGAGGGAAAGGTTTTAATGCCGGTCACGGCCCGGAGCTGACGTTCAAACCACTGCCGTTCTCGCGCCATGAACGCACGGCTGCGCTGAACGAACTGTGGGTCGTTGAGACAAGCTATCGCTACGGCCTGGGCGATACTATTCACCGACCATGGCTCAAGCTGCGTCCTGAGTCGTTGAGCATTTTTTGGATACGCAATCACGTACCCCACACGCAGGCCTGGAATCGCAAAAAATTTGGTGAGCGAACGGAGAACGATGAGGTGTTGCTGATGCTGCGCCAGGGTTTTAAGTGAGCCATCTTCAACCCAGTCCACAAATGTTTCGTCGACAAGCAAACACACGCCCAAGCAGCGACATAATTGTACGACAGTTTGCATCGTTTCAGAAGCAACGAATGTCCCGGTTGGGCTGTTGGGGTTAGTGACGATAAGCGTGTCATAGCCTTCGGCAAGCCTGAGCCGAAGCTGCTCTATAATCAGCCTGAACGTCGGTGGCCGCAATATAAACCGCGACACGCACGCTCCAGCATGGTGAAACGCCAATTCATGCTCACTAAAAGTGGGAGCGACAATCAGTACGCGTCGAGACTTGAGAACGCGAGCAAGCAGATAAATGAGTTGAGTTGAGCCATTACCGAGGACAAGCGATCGCGGATCGAGGCCGTGGTACTGGGCGAGGCCAGTAGCGAGCGTCTCAGCGTACGGCTCTGGATAGTGCACGGTTTGCGCTAGCGCCCATTGATATGCGGCCTTCACTCCCTGAGGCCAGCCCAGCGGATTGATACTGGCACTGAAGTCAAGCACTTCCTCCGAGCGTACTCCCTGCCTACGGGCAAAGGCATAGACGTTCCCGCCATGACGAGGAAATCCAGCGTCCAGCGTCCGGAGTCCAGAGTCTGAATTTTTGCGATTCACGTCTGGCATTTACAGCATCGCGGTAACTACACAAAGAGCCAGCACCAGCACACTTGCAAGGTCGAGCAACTCAAGGCTCTGGGTGATATGCTCGGGACACAGAGGTTGGCGGGCGTCACCAAGAGTAGGTTTTTCGACCGGCTCTCCAAAATAGCGAGACAGCCCGCCAAGCTGTACTCCTAGTGCCCCCGCCATCGCTGCTTCAGGATAGCCAGCGTTTGGACTCTCGTGTTTGTGGCCATCACGCCAGGTGATACGCCAGGCTTCCTTTTCATCGTACGGACGTCCGAATCGCCGACCAATCCACGCTGCCCCCATAAGTGCGAGTGCGGTCAGCCGAGCGGGAATAAAATTGGCAACATCGTCAAGCCGGGCGGCAACCTTGCCGAACTGCTCATATCGCTCAGTATGGTAACCGATCATCGAATCCAGGGTGTTAATGGCTTTATACGTCATGGCGAGCGGGACGCCGCCAATCGCTATGTAGAAGAGCGGCGCGATTACCCCATCAGAACTATTCTCTGCCACTGATTCGACGGTTCCACGAATAACCTCGGCCTCTGACAGATTCGATGTTTCACGACTCACCATGCGACCGAGCATAGAGCGTGCACTCGCGAGGTCACCACTTGCCAAGGGTTGTAACACTGCCCGCGCATGTTCCTTGAGGTCCCGACGCGCGAGACAGAGTGAGCCAAGCACAACGGTAACGCCAGTCCTGATCCACCAGGACCACCTCGTCAGAACATAAAGGAAAAAGGCGGTCAGCAGATACGTCCCGAGAACCACGATTACAACTAAGGCAGCACCACGCCCGAAGTCTGAACTGAAAGGCAACGTCGGTTGGCGAAATCGAGTTTCTCCATACTCAACGGCTTTACCGATGAGCCGTACCGGATGCGGCAGCCATCGTGGATCGCCAATGAGTGCGTCAAGCGCAAAAGCCAAGATAAGTACTGCGACGTGTTCCATATGCTAAATCAAACCACATGACATTGGGACACTTCGTCACGCGTAGTGAAATCCTCCTTAGCCCCCTCCTTCGACAAAGCTCACCTGTGCCTGCGGCACTGGCGCAGGCAGGACAGGCTTTTGCAAAGGGGGAACGAAAATGCCCCCTTTTGTAAAGGGGGCCGCACCAACGCGCGAGGGGATTTCTGCTCGGGACTGTGCCAATTTCGTGTGGTCCGGTTTAGGTTGGCCTCGCTTTTTGTATCCCCTCGCCTATGGCATTCAGTACCACTTGTCCGATGAGTTCACCCACCTTTGTATGCTTTCCACAGTAGCAGCACCCAGCCCCAGTCGTTGGACAAGCGATCGCCACACAATCAGTTCCAGTCCCGGTCGCAAGCACATCCGACACCGTACTTTTCACTCTTGCTATATGTAACGCCCTGACTTTTGCTTCAGTCACTATCTGTACGGCTTCAATCATGGCGACGGGAGCAAGGGCTTGATTAACCGCGACAATGATATTGATCGTGCCGAGCTGCTCTTCGTAGCTTGCTGGATCCCCAACGGCGAGGGCATTGCTGAGTCCGACCGTAGCGAAACACTCGATCATGAGGTCTCCGTGTGCTACCGTCTTTTGCACCAAGCGCTCCATGCGCACACCTGTCATGAGACCCACAACCGGAAATTCCACACCTAGTTGCTGAGCCAGATTGTTGAGGTACGGTTCGGGCTCCAGTGTGAGATAGTCATGGATATTGACCTGGTGGTTGAGAATCGTTCGACCCTCAACGAATCCGCCCTGCAACGGAGCCCAACTCAAAATCCGATACATTTGGGCAAGAGTCACAATCAGAGTGTTTTGGTGAACAGACGAGGTCCAGGGATTTCCCGCAGCTAACGTCATCACTTCTCCAATAGGGAGAAACGGCGAAGAGAAAAAAAGGCTATAGGCGGTAAGGAAAAATCAACAGGCAAAACTTTTCGACTCCCAGACTCCTCGACTCCTAGACTCTTTTTCCTCATTTCCCCTTTTACCTCTTACCCCTTTTGATGCCGCAATTTCCCTTATTTTCTACCGGACACTTTGGCCTCGACAAACGTTGCCATCTCATCGAGAATACGAACAGCGGAATCCACCAGACTCATACCCAATGCGGCGCCAGTGCCTTCTCCGAGCCGCATATGCAGATCGAGAAGCGGCTGCACTTCTAGTGCTGCGAGAATATGGCGATGTCCTTGTTCAGCGGAAAGATGGGCAAAGATCAGGCGCTCCTTTACCATTGGATGTAGTGCACAAGCGACCCAAGCACCAGCCGTGGCAATGAATCCATCAATCACAACCGGTATGTGGGACGCTGCGCCCGCGAGACAAATCCCGACGATTCCGGCAATCTCGTACCCGCCCAGATTGGCGAGCACCAGCAGTGGATCGTTCGAATCAGACCGATGATAAGCTAATGCCTTGCGGACCACCGCAAGCTTCTTCCTTCTTCGTTCTTCGTCAATTCCTGTCCCCAATCCAGTCAGTGCTTGCGGATCGACGCCGCTGAGGGCAGACAGTAATGCAGTTGCTACAGTGGTGTTGCCAATTCCCATCTCTCCGACACCCAGTAATTGTGCGCCATCGCGAATTGCTTCCGTCGCAAGGACAATCCCGGTTTCAATTGCCTGAATCATTTGCGCTTGTGTCATCGCGGGCCCAGAGACGAAGTTCGCCGTCCCACGTGCAACTTTGCGCTGGATTAAGCCGGGCAACGCTGGCGGGAACTCATGATCGACCCCAAGGTCAACGACTTTAACCGCAATGCCTAATTGACGAGCGAGCACCGCAATCGCCGCTCCACCACGCAGGAAGTTATAAACCATTTGCGCGGTCACTTCACGTGGATAGGCACTGATATCTTCATCGCACACACCGTGATCTCCGCAACAGACGAAGAGGACCTTATTGTCGACTCGTGGCCGTTCACTCTGAGTGATGGTTGCACATTGCAGCGCTAAAACCTCTAAGCGGCCCAGACTACCAAGAGGCTTGGTCAGGGAGTCGAGGCGCATCCGGACGCGAACGGCGAGGGATGAATCAACCGGTTGGATGTTCTTCAACGTTGCATCGAGAAGACGCATGAAATCAGACCGTTATCCTTTCAACTTCATCGGTAACCCGGCTGCAAGAAAGAGGACTTCCTTGCACGCTGTGGCAAGTTGTTGGTTCACGGTACCGAGCACGTCACGGTATTCCCGCCCCAATGGATTGTCCGGCACCAACCCAAGACCCACCTCATTACTCACCGCCAGGAAATGAAATGGGAACAAGGGAATTTCTTCGACTAACTCAGCAACTTGGTTTTCCAGCTCGTCGCGGCGCTTTGCCAGTAACGCATTCGACACCCACAACGTGACACAGTCGAGCACAACTACGCCAACGCTGTCATCGAGCTCTTTCAATTGCCAGACCACATCCAGCGGCTCTTCGATCGTCATCCAGCGTCGACTCCGTCGTTGAGCACGATGGGTCGTGATGCGGGTTTTCATCTCGGCATCTTTGCCTTCTGCAGTAGCAAGATACACCAGGCTTCCCGACCATGCCTGGGCGCGTTGCAAGGCGTAGGTGCTTTTTCCTGAACGTGCGCCGCCCAGTACAAGCACACTCTCTTTGTCTACCGACTTTCGTGCCATTGACCTCTCCGCCGCAAAAAAGTGATACATTTAGAGTGAAGAACAACGCCACAAGAGTAAAGTACCTGGCACAAATGCATGGGCTATATTTACGCCCGCTGAATATTGGGGGCAAAGGCGAAATGGGAAAGGAAATATAGCGGTTTGCAGATGTATGCGTCCTATGTAAGGGCGATCCTCGTGATCGCCCACGCACTGAGGGCGAAGACGAGCTTCACCCCTACAAAGATGCGTGTTCCCTCTGGATAGCCGGAAGTCCGACGAGTAGCGCAATGCCCTTGGCGCGTAGAGCAGTAGGATATGCCAGGACCGCTGCGCTATAGAGGATAATCGCCTCTGTCCCATTACAGCCACTCAGTACCCGTACCCCAAAACGTGGGGTGCGTAGCACCGTCCCGTCAGTTTGAACAGCGACACCCAGCAACGCTATAACTTGACCACTCAGCCACACCACACCACGGGTCATGTAGTCCTCAATCGTCCACGGCACTCCTGTACCGTGTGTGCGGATCAACAACCAATACAGCAGCGCGAACAAGGCGGCAAATAGAAGACAAAAGCGGACTTCTAGGCGTTGACGATGCCAGAACATACAGAGGCTTTTGTGTTGCGGTGTGGTGCAGTTTTTTGGTTTACCTTGTTGCCGAGACACTGGCGGATCTCCACTTTATGTCGCCCCGGTCAGTTCTTTTCGAACCAGTGCTGCCCCAGCAACCAAAGAGTGAAGCTTTGCCTGTGCCAGGCCACGCGAGGAGGCAGAAAAGCCACAATCGCAGGTCAGATAGAGTTTCTCTGGTTTGACATGCCTCAGTACAACGCGAATGCGCTCAGCTACGTCTTCAGGAGTTTCGAGATACATCGACTTCACGTCGATCACGCCAGCAGCGAGCTCCCGCTCGCCACTGTATTGGTGCCACAATTCCAACTCCGCCATCTCACGGTTAGCATATTCCAGAGCGAACTGATCGGCTTTGACCTCAAGGATACCGGGAAACAGTGGCTTGTACGTTCGCTTCATCGCCGGACGCCCTTGATTATTACCGAAACAAATATGCAGAGCGATCTTCGCCTGAAGACCTTCAACTGTCTTGTTGAAGAGCTTCACAGTTTCTTCGACCGGCAGCGCCGGTGTGCGACCAGCCGCAGAAGGCTCATCAATCTGAATAAATGTGGCTCCGGCAGCAACGAGTTGACGTAACTCTTTGTTCACTAACTCGGCAAGATCGTAGAGCATCGGCAGATAGTCACCGTTGGGATAGCCGCCTTTCGGGGTGATGGGCAGCGCAATCGTCAGTGGCCCTGGGCAGCAGATTTTCAGCGGTTTGTCGGTCAGCGTACGCACGTACCGATATTCATCGACTAAACCAAAGCCCGTCGGAGCCGCTACTCGCTCTACGGTTTCAAATCGTGGGGCGCTGTCGTAGCTTACTACTCCCAGTTTGCGTTGGGCGGGAATGAGCTTAAGACCAGAAAGTTTCTCGACCACGTTCCACAGAAAACGCTGACGACGAATTTCACCATCAGTGAGGATAGTGAGTCCCGCTTCTTCTTGGTCCCACACAGCAATCTTAATCGCATCCTGGACTGCTTCTTCCATATCGGCTGGACCAGCATCTCCTGCCCGTAATACGCGGCGCGTCGCTGTCAGCCATGCAGGCGAAGCATACGAGCCAACACCCATCGTTGGTAACAATCCAAGGTCAGTCCCATTGAGGATCGGCATTAATGATTCCCCTTCCTTCTTAGCCTTTTTCTCCTTTTCGCCGTTTCGCCTTTCGCTGTAGCTTTCGGCCTGTCTTCCTCATCACTTACCACGTTTTACGTATCACGCATTACGTAGGACGTTTTACGTATCACGCAAAGAGGGAGTGCCGCTACCGTTGTTATTCTCCGGTCAACTCTAGTATAATCCCGCTGCCCTGAAATAGGACACACGAGAATATAATGTCTCAACATGACGGAGATAATCAGGCAATAAGTTTTCCACCTGCGGCTTTTGATATAGTGGCAATGGCCGCCTCGGCTGGTGGCCTGAATGCTCTCCTCCACGTGTTGCAACAGCTGCCAGGCGATTTTCCCGCTGCGATCCTCATCGTACAGCATCTCGATCCACGACACCGTAGCCTCATGGCTGATATTTTACGGCGCCGGACTTCCCTCCACGTTAAGGAAGCGGCTGCTGGTGACCGCCTCCAGCCCGGGCATGTCCTTGTTGCTCCGCCCAATCAACATCTGCTGGTTAATCCAGACGGGACCATATCCCTGTCACAATCACAGCTCGTGCACTTCGTGCGCCCGTCAGCAGATCTGTTGTTCGAATCGGTAGCCGCGAGTTACCAACAACGTGCGATTGCGGTGGTACTGACTGGCACCGGAAGTGACGGCTCCATGGGCGTGCGTGCGATCAAGAAAACCGGCGGCACAGTGATCGTCGAGGATGAAAAGACCGCCGAGTTTTCTGGCATGCCGGCCTCTGCCATTCAAACGAGATGTGTTGATTTTATTCTTCCGTTGGACGAGATCCCTCCTGCCCTGATGACGCTGGTCATGAAGGGAGAGACGACATGAATGACGTCGAGAAACAGCAGCAGTTCGAGACCCTACTCGAGTTCGTCAAACAAAACCGCGGCTTTGACTTTTCCGGGTATAAACATCCTGGGTTGATGCGACGAGTAGAGAAGCGCATGCAAGCGGTGAGCTTGACGAACTTTGGCGATTACATTGATTATTTAGAGGTCCACCCTGAAGAGTTCGCTCTACTCTTTAATACTGTTCTCATCAATGTCACAAGCTTCTTTCGTGAACCGCTCGCATGGGAGTATCTCGCCAATGAGATTCTGCCGCAGGTTATCAACAATAAGACTGACAACCAACCTATCCGCATCTGGAGTGCAGGCTGCGCCTCCGGCGAAGAAGCCTATACTCTCGCCATTCTGTTGGCCGAAGCGCTGGGCATAGAGCAACTCCAACGCCGGGTCAAGATTTATGCGACTGACGTGGATGAAGAAGCACTCGCCCATGCCCGCCAGGCGAGCTATAGCGCGAAGGACCTCGAAGCGATTGCTCCGCTCTTACGGGAAAAATACTTCGAGTTAACCGCGAACCGCTATGTCTTCCGTAATGACCCGCGCCGGGCAGTAATCTTTGGTCGCCACGACCTTCTTCAGGATGCACCGATTTCGCGCCTAGACTTGTTGGTGTGCCGCAACACTCTTATGTACTTCAACGCCGAGACCCAAAGCCGTGTCTTGTCTCGTTTTCACTTTGCCCTTAGTGAGAGTGGATTTTTATTCCTTGGCAAGGCCGAAATGTTGCTCACCCATGCGAACCTTTTTACCCCGGGAAACTTGAAATTCCGTATCTTCTCTAAGGTTCCACAGGTCGCCTTGCGTAACCAATTACCAATGCTGGTCCCACCCGGAAATGGCGAGTCAATGACGGCTTTTTCCCGCTACGTGCGCTTGCGCGAGGCAGCATTCGACACCACTCTGGCTGCTCAAATAGTAGTGGATTTGAGCGGCACGTTGATATTGACCAATGAGCAAGCACGAACGCTCTTTGCACTCACTCCTAAGGATATTGGCCGTCCTTTCCACGATCTCGAACTTTCCTACCGACCGATAGAGTTGCGTGCTCCGATCGAAGAGGTTATGACCAATCGCCGTCCGGTCAATTTCCGCGAGGTCGAATGGAATACCCAGCCTCAACTCCATTACTTAGATATTCAAGTTGTTCCATTACTGCATAACGGCGGAGCCCTAGTCGGCGTCAGTATCAATTTTAGTGATGTGACGCGCTATCATCGCCTGCAAGAAGAATTGCAGCGTTCACATCAGGAATTGGAGACCGCCTATGAAGAACTGCAATCCACCAATGAAGAGTTAGAGACCACGAATGAAGAGTTACAGTCTACCGTTGAAGAACTTGAAACGACCAACGAAGAACTCCAGTCGACCAACGAAGAGATGGAAACAATGAATGAAGAACTGCAATCCACCAATGAAGAACTGCAAGCTGCGAATGAAGAGCTACGTCAGCGCACTGATGAGCTGAACCGCACGAATGGCTTTCTTGCCTCTATTCTCACGAGTTTACGGATTGGGGTGGTGGTTGTAGACCGCAATCTCAGCGTGCAAATTTGGAATCGTTGTGCCGAAGATCTGTGGGGTTTGCGTGCGGATGAAGTCGTTGGTCAGTTCTTTTTAAATCTGGAGATCGGACTCTCAGTCGAGCAATTGAAGGCACCTATTCGTAGCGTCGTCAATAACGAAGCAGAGTCGCAGGACATTATACTTGAGGCCGTCAACCGTCGCGGCAAGGCAATCCAATGCCGGGTGACTTGTGTCCCGCTGTCTAGCACCAACAAAGAAATTCACGGCGGTGTATTATTGATGGAAGAATGGAATGAAGCGCATTTGCGTAAGGACGAGAATAATAACTGACAGAGAGTAAGCTTTCAGAAGTTAGCGGTCAGCAAAAATATGGGGTCGTGGGTCAGTTTGGCAGAACACCCTGGGAATGTCATTCTGAGCCGACGCCCTTCGACTGTGCTAGGATAAACTCCACAGAGGCGCAGAATCTCTCTCCTCTAATGCGTTTCCCTGCGAGATTCTTCGGCCTCTGGCCTGCTCAGAAACAAAATGCGCAACCCTCCGTCCCAGGCAGAGCCTGGGCACGAGAAAATGCCCCATTCTGGCTGACAGCTGATAGCTGAGCGCTTATATTGGGAACAACTAGCACTTACAGTCGAAGTAGAGTATAGGATCCTTAAGAGAAACGACAAGCAGCGCTTTGTCGTTCCCTCATCCTTACCTTTCTTTTTGTCGAGCGCTGAATACTGACGAAGTAGACAATAAGTGTATGCCTAAAGAAATTGGTCCCCCTCATGACTATTTTTTCGTTCAGCTTCGCGCGCTTGAGCAGCGGACCGAAGCTCTTCTACAGCAAGCAGGGCAGGATCAGAGCAAACAAGGGACATTGTTATTAGAAGTGATTGCAGAGCTGCAGACTTCCCTTGAAGAGCTCCAAGTAGCAGAAGAGGAACTGCGGCAACAGAACGAGGAGCTTCTCCTTTCGCGGCAGGCAGTCGAGGTAGAACGCCAACGCTATCGCGATTTGTTTGAGTTCGCGCCGGATGGTTACGTAGTAACGGACACGGCAGGGATAGTGCGAGAAGCCAACCGGGCAGCAACAAGGCTGCTTGGCGTTTCGCGGCAGGCGCTCGTGGGAAAACCGCTGGTGCTTTACCTTGTGGAGGGACATCACGCAACCTTTTATACCGTACTGCAACGGTTATCCCACAGGGAAGACATCTACGCTTGGGAAACGTCGATACAGCCGCGCAACCGGGGACCGGTGCAGATCAGTGTGAACGTGGCACAGCAGCAAGACCAGGACGGGAAGATTACCGAAGTGCGGTGGTTACTCCGCAACATTACCGAGCAGGTAGAAACCAGAGAACGGCTGCGTGTTCTCAATGCCGAGTTGGAAACGCGCGTGGAGCAACGAACGGCTGAACTGCGGCGCTCGAACGAGGAGTTGCAACAATTCGCCTACGTTGCCTCGCACGACCTTCAAGAACCTCTGCGTGCGGTGAATATCTACGTCCAGATGATCGCCGAGCGCTACCGCAGCCACCTCGACAGTCAGGCGGAGGAATTCATCAACTATGCAGTCGAGGGCACGACCCGCATGCAGCAGTTGATCCGCGACCTGTTGAACTACTCTCGGGTACAGACCAAGGAGCACGAACTCACCGAGGTACGCTGTGAGGAGATACTCACCCACGTTCTAGAGAGCGTGCGTCTCTCCCTTGTCGATAGTAATGCCGTAGTGACTCATGACCCCTTACCGATTGTCGTGGCTGACAGCTTACAGCTTCGTCAAGTGTTTCAGAACCTGCTGAGCAACGCCATTAAGTTTTGCGGGCCGGAACCCCCGCGGATCCATATTGCGGCGCGCCAACAAGGGCAGGAGTGGGTCTTCTCGGTGCAAGACAACGGTATCGGCCTCGATCCGACGCAGGCTGAGCGTATCTTTGCCGTTTTTCATCGCCTACACACTCACCGTGAGTACCCCGGTACAGGAATTGGGTTGGCGATCTGCAAGAGAATCATCGAACGCCATGGCGGACACATTTGGGTCGAATCGCAGCCGGGACAAGGTGCAACGTTTTACTTTACTCTGCCAACGAAACCTAATGAAGAATTAAGCATGAAAAATTAACAATTGCGGCGGGAAGACGAAGAATTGATAGTGAACTATAGTGGATGAAACCGAGCAACTCATCAAAATTTTGTCTTCGATTCTCCTGCGTACAAAACAAGGAATTCCCAGTTAATCGTTCTCATCTTTACTTAATTCTTAACCTCTATTTTAATGCTTAATTTTTTATTCTTAATTCTCCACTCTCTTTCTTTCGTTTAATCTTCTCGTATTATGGACATGAGAGGAGCCCCTATTGTCGACTCATGACATTATCGTTATCGGTGCCTCTGCCGGAGGTGTGGAAGCACTCACCGAACTTGTACGAGGTTTGCCAGCTAACTTACCTGCCGCGGTGTTTGTAGTGGTACATTTTCCTGCGCAGAGTCCGAGTCTCCTGCCGCAAATCTTGACCCGTGCTAGTCATTTGCGCGCAATACATGCACAGCACGGCGAAGCGATCCAGCCTGGCCATATTTATGTGGCCGCTCCTGACCACCACTTAGCGGTGTACAAGGGGGTCATGCACGTCGTGCGCGGTCCTAAAGAAAACCACTGCCGTCCGGCTATCGACCCGCTGTTTCGTTCAGCCGCTGCAGCCTATGGTTCACGGGTTGTCGGTATTATCCTCTCTGGTAGTCTTGGTGATGGCACTGCGGGACTTTTGGCGGTCAAGCAACGGGGTGGAGTGGCAATAATTCAGCAGCCTGACGACGCTTTGTTTCCCGACATGCCGCGCAACGCCTTGGAGTATGTCACGGTGGATTATGTCTTACCCGTGGCAGAAATGGCTCCTCTGGTGGCCCGTTTGGCGCACAAGCCGGCAGCCGCAATGCCGGCGGTCAGCGGGTCCAATAATGAAAAAAAAGAAATCGCTCTTGCGGAAGCAGATATGGCAATAATCGAGAATAAAGAAAAGCCAGGAATCCCGTCCGTGTTCGGCTGTCCGGACTGTGGCGGGACGTTATGGGAACTGCAGGAAGGCGACCTATTACGATTCCGTTGCCGCACCGGCCACGCTTTTTCTGCCGATAGCTTGCTCTCTGTACAAGCCGAAGCCCTCGAAGGAGCATTGTGGGCGGCACTGCGCGGGTTGGAAGAAAATGCGGCTCTAGCTCAGCGGATGGCAGTGCGTGCCCGCGACCGCAACCTCACTCTTGCGGCAGAAAAATTTGAAGAGCGCGTACGCACGGTAGAGCAACAGGCGAGTATTATCCGCAACGTCCTGGTCCATAGCCAACCACCTGTTGCTGTTGAGCCAGAAGAGGACACGAAGTGATCCTCCGCGCCGACACATCTTACTGTCTATCTGTTCACTGTTTTTGACAGGCCGAGCCGGTTCATGTTAGCGTAGCTTCCGCATTGGATTTGTCCAATAGAGGAAGAATACGCATGGAAACTGCTGGTGAGTTAGCTCCGCCGGTCCGGGTGCTGCTGGGTCCTGGCCCAAGTAACGTCCATCCACGTGTGCTTAAGGCCATGTCTACTCCGCTGGTGGGGCATCTTGACCCCGAGTTTGTCCGCCTGATGGAAGAAACTAAAGACCTCTTACGGTTTGTTTTTCAAACCAAGAACGCGCTGACATTTCCTATCTCAGGCACGGGTAGTTCCGGTATGGAAGCCTGTCTTGTCAATCTGCTCGAACCTGGAGATGAAGCAGTCATTGGCGTGAATGGTGTGTTCGGCACGCGGATGAAAGACATTGTCGAGCGCTGTGGGGCGAAACCTGTGGTGATCGAAACGCAGTGGGGCAATGTGTTTACGCCGGAACAGGTGCGAAGCGCGCTCAAGCAATGTCGTCGGCCTACACTTGTCGCCCTGGTCCACGCCGAAACTTCAACTGGTGCCTGGCAGCCGCTCGAAGAAATGTCACAGATTGTTCATGAAGCCGGCGCGTTGTTTGTAGTTGACGCCGTGACCTCGCTTGGCGGCTGTCCGCTGCAGGTCGATGCGTGGGGAATCGACGCGTGTTATAGCGGAACACAAAAATGTCTGAGCTGCCCACCGGGGTTATCACCGGTCACCTTTAGTCAGGCTACACTTGATGTGATTCGCGCTCGCAAATCAAAGGTCCAGAGTTGGTACTTGGACCTCACCATGATCGAAAAGTATTGGGGCGAGGAGCGCGTGTATCATCACACCGCACCGATCTCGATGAATTACGCCCTACGTGAGTCCCTTCGTCTCATCCAAGAAGAAGGATTGACGGCTCGGTTTCAGCGCCATCGGCGCAATCATGAGGCGTTGGCGGCAGGCTTAGCCGCAATGGGGATAACGCTGGCAGCCCAGGATGGACATCGCTTGTGGACTTTGAACAGCGTGACTATTCCGGACGGAGTCGATGATGCTGCTGTTCGACGGCAGCTCTTAGAAGAGTATAATATTGAGATTGGCGCTGGCCTTGGACCGTTGCGAGGACAGGTGTGGCGTATCGGCTTAATGGGAGAATCCAGCACCCGTAGTAATGTGCTCTTGGTATTAAGCGTGCTGGAGAGTATCTTACGGACGCAACGATACTCTTGCACCCCGGGGGCCGGAGTAAGTGCCGCCCAGGCAGTATACGCAGCGGCATAAAGCAATCTGCGAGATAGGAGGAAGCGGGGATGTGGTGGCGGAAGCAGGAACAACGTAGGGCTTGGAAAAATTCACGGCAGCGGAACTCCCGCCCCTGTAGGGGCACAACGGTTTCTCTCGCCGCTCTTTTGTGCGCAACTTTACTAAGCGTGGGCTATAGTCGTGTAGGAAATGCGACTATGGAACAGGACGATCCGGAGTTCGTCCCTTTCTTTGCTGACGACTTAGATCGTTCATCCCTCAAAGCGGCAGTGCTACAAAGTGTTGCTGCCTTGCGCCGACGAGATGAGTCGCAGATCCTTGCTTTTGGCGATCAACGTATCTCGGTCGCCGTCATTCGTGAGAGCCTCGAGACCTTCGCGGGGATGCTGGATACCGAACCAGACATTAGTACTGCGCTGTTACAGAACTTTGACATTTATCGAGTTACCTCTCCTGTCTTATTTACCGGCTATCATGAGCCTGTCATCAACGGCAGTTTGGTGCCAACGGAGCGGTATCGGTACCCACTGTATCGCGTACCCAACGATTTGCCTGCACGAGGGTCTGCTACTCCGTACTTCACACGAGCCGAGATTGACGGCCGAGGCGCCCTGAGAGGCAGAGGCAATGAGATTGTCTGGTTAGATGACCCAGTCGAGCGGTTCTTTTTGCACATTCAAGGTTCAGGTCAAGTTCGCTTGCCCAGAGGGGAGCGCATACGTGTCGGTTATGCCGGAGATAACGGCAGAGCGTACCGCAGCATCGGACGATACCTTCTAGACCAGGGTGTCCTTCAGCCAGGCCAGGCCTCGACACAGGGCATCCGCCATTACCTGGCAGCACATCCAGAGGAACAAGATTCGATCCTGTTTCAAAATCCGCGGTACATTTTTTTCAAGCCACTCTCGACTGGCCCGAGTGGACCTGTCGGCAGTCTCGGAGTGCCTCTTACTCCTGGCCGCTCGTTAGCCGCTGATCCGTCGATCTACCCTCTAGGTGGACTCGCCTTTATTCACACCAAGCGGCCAGTCTGGAACGCACGCAATCAAGTCACTTGGAAAGAGTTCTTCCGCTTTGTAGTTTTACAGGACACTGGCACAGCGATTCGCGGACCAGCACGTGCGGATTTGTTCTGGGGCAGCGCGGCTGAAACCGAAGCCGGCGCAATGGCGCAACGGGGAGAAATGTATCTGTTAGTGAAGAAGCCATAACGCGTAACGTGTAAGCCGTAATGCGTAAAGAAAAAACAAAAAGTCAGAAGCGAGAGTAAAGCTGCTCTGTTTCTCTGGAGTTATGCCCTCGGTCTCGACGGATTCCGACCCCCTTCCTCGTTACGTATTACGCGTTACGGCTTATTCTTCTTCACCCTTCACTTATCTCGCGTCCTCTGCCACAATAACGCTATTCTTCTTATGAGAGTATGTCAGTTATGAATGCGACTGCAGCGATTCCCACGCTTGGGTTACGACATCTAGCACTGAATGTCGCGGATGTCTCTGCTTCCGTCGAGTTTTACTCGTCCTTGTTCGGCATGCAGGTAGTGTGGCAACCAGACCCGGAGAATGCTTACTTGTCGTCGGGTTGTGACAATCTTGCGCTACATAAAGTGACTACTCCAGCTTCCTCTACCAACCAACGCCTCGACCACCTGGGTTTCCTCGTATCGACTCCAGAAGACGTTGATCGCGCGGCTGAGGTACTCGTCGCGCACAAAGTCCGGCTTCGTCAGCCACCGCGTACGCATCGCGATGGCAGCCGTTCACTCTACTGCTTTGATCCTGACGGCAACGTCATTCAGGTTCTGTATGAACCAACCCTCAGTGCCCAACGGCTTGGCTGAGGGAACGCTCGGCGCCCCGCTGCGTTTTTCTCTTCTCCGCCAGTCGCTGGCGTGGACTGTCCACGCCTATACCGCTTCTGGGACAGTTGCCGACTTTCTTGCCCTACGGGCGGTTGTTGCTGGAGACGTGCGTGCCGCGTTTCTGTGGATGCTTATTGCCGTCCTCATCGACGCAACCGACGGCACCCTCGCTCGTGCTGTAGATATCAAACGGGTCTTGCCGTGGTTTGACGGCTCGAAGCTCGATGACATTGTTGACTACTTCACATTCGTCATCGTCCCGCTTGTCGCACTCTATTATTTCAACCTTCTCCCTCTTTGGGGAACGGTATTCTTCGTCGCCACGCCGCTGCTCGCAAGCGCATACGGGTTCTGCCAGGCCGCCGCTAAGACACCGGACTTTTTCTTCACCGGTTTTCCGTCCTACTGGAATATCGTCGCGTTCTATTTGTACGCATTACACACCTCACTCTGGGTGAATGGCTTGCTGCTGTGTGTATTGTCAATCCTTGTTTTCGTTCCCATTCGTTACGTCTATCCAACACGCACTGTTCGGTTCCGTACTCTTACCAATACGCTTGGGGGGTCGTGGGTGCTGATCATGCTGATATTGATTTGGCAACTACCGACGCCGTCGTTATGGTTAGTGGTTGTTTCCCTTTACTACCCAATTTACTATACGGTTGTATCGTTTTACCTCCACGCCACGCACTCGAACATCACGCCAAACCCTTGACATAGGGAAAAAAAGACTCACTTTTCTTTATATGTTGCTGGGGAAAGTGAGGAACCAGCCCTATGGAAGTAATAAAAGATCGTCTTGAACGAGCGTCCGATTTATGGCGGCAAGGATACGAAGCTCAGGCAAAAGGCGAGCTCGGAACCGCGATGCGCCTGTACCAAGAATCACTTGCTGTTTCTCCGACGGCAGAGGCACATACGTTTCTAGGGTGGGTTTATAGTTTTCTCGGGCGCTACGAGCAAGCTATTGAAGAGTGCAAGAGTGCAATCGCCATCGATCCTGAGTTCGGCAACCCGTATAACGATATCGGTTCATATCTCACACAGTTAGGGAAGCCTGACGAGGCAATTCCTTGGCTTGAGCAAGCGCTGGCGGCGAAACGCTACGAGCCACGTCACTTTCCGCATGTGAATCTTGGCCGTATCTATTGGGCAAAAGGAGATTTGCTCCAGGCTATACGCGAGTTTGGCAAGGCAGTAGAAATCGAACCTCGCCATCTGTTTGCCCGTCGAGCTCTCGCGATGCTGTCAGCGCAGTTGAACTAGCACACTGGCTAAACCAGAGAACATCGTATTCATATACTTCACAACGTCTCTTGTTATTTTATTCAGGGTGACAACCTCGGTGCACTAAATCTCTTGGAATCTGGCTTAGCACGAGAGGTTCGTCCATCTACCACCGCAACGCAGACGGCGGATTTTGCCAGCCTAATGATGAGTGCGAACGGAGGCGACGTGTACGTCGACGTTTAAGTAAAAAGAGTGGGCCTAGAATCAGCCCAGCCACGAACCCTCCGACATGTGCCCACCATGCAACCTCTACAACATGAGGACTAGGCGAAGCCTGCGTATGCATCCCAGCAGCAATCTGAAGCCAGAGCCACAAAACGAGATAAAACACGGCAGGAAGACGTACTACAGGAAACGAGAACCCGAGTGGTAGTAAAGTTAGGACACGGGCCGTGGGATAGAAAACGAAATAGGCACCTGTCACCGCAGCGATTGCCCCACTTGCCCCAATCATCGGAATCACAGAGGACGGACTCGTATAGGTCTGCACTAAGATCGCGGTCACTCCACCTGCGCAGTAGAACAGCAGATAACGGATATGCCCGAGACGATCTTCGACGTTGCCACCAAAAATATAGAGATAGAGCATGTTTCCTAGGAGATGCGCCCAATTCCCGTGCAAAAACATACAGGACAGTAATGGCAAGAGTGCGGGCACGACTTTGAGATCGAACGAGAGAGAGAAATTGGCCGGGACCCAACCATAGGTCTGTATGAGGGCTTCGATCTGTGGTCCAAGCGCAAGTTCATAGGCAAAGAACGCGAGGTTCAATCCGATCAGCGTATGATTGACCCAAGGCAAGTGTTGCTGGGTGACAGAAGTACGAAGAGGGATCATACGGTAACTATCTTGCACGAAATATCGTTTATTCGCGCACTGTGGTTTCTTCTTCCAGCGTCTACCAATACGCTGGCAACCTTTACACCGCCACCAGCAAACCTGATAACATGGTCGTTCTTATAGCACCCCTAGCAAATCTATGGTAGTGGAAATAGACGTATGCCAATCTACGAATACTACTGCCAGGCGTGCGGCAAAGACCAAAGCCTGCTCTTTCTCTCGCAAAAGGATGCCACGACAAAGCCTTCGTGCAAGTATTGCGGAGCCCGACGCATGAAACGCCTGTTATCACGTGTGGCCTACCATCAGACGGAAGCCGCCCGACTCAATGATTTTGATACCAAGGCCGCCCGTGACGAGTCATTTTATCGCGATTCGCGCAATGTCGGCCTGTGGGCAAAGAAGCGGGCAAAGCAAATGGGGGTAGACTTGGGCTCACAATTTGAGGAAACTGTAGAGAAGGCCCGCAGTGGAAAGATCGTTGATGATCTGTGACCTATGTTTCAGCGAATCCGTCTGCAACTAAGCAAATTCTTCCATGTATGGTGGGACCTGCTTCCCCATCCGGTACGGCGACTGATCAAGATCGGCGCCGGTCTTTTTTTTCTTGTGTTGGGAATTATCGGGATTTTTGTTCCTCTTATGCCGCAAATCCCGTTTCTGCTCTTGAGTTTGACCCTGTTAAGCAGTGAGAGTTCCTATGCGCGGAAGTTATTACGCAGAATGAAGCGCTGGTTAGCTCAACAACGACGAGCGCTGCGAAGGAGAAATAATCATGGCAGACAAAGATTGGTTAAATGACAAGTTACGAGACAAGGAAAAGGCCGAGGAAGACCGATACTTCGCACAACGCGATCGTGAGTTGCTCGACAAAATGAAGCAAGCACAAGCAGGCATGGCTACTTCGCAAGGATTGATGCAATGCCCAAAGTGCGGAACTAAGCTGGCCACTGTTCAACACCATGATGTTACTGTCGAAGAATGTCCGTCGTGCAAAGGACTGTGGCTTGATCGTGGAGAATTGGAGCTCTTGTCGCAACGCGAAAATGAAAGCTGGGTTGGACGCTTTATCCGGCGCTCAATCAGGTCATGAAAGTAGGACTGAGCTATGCGGACTAAGGACTGAGTAAAAGATATTTCCTTTCCCCACTCAGTCCTCATTACTCGCGAAGCAGTATGTTTAGCGGCATTATCGAAACAACGGGCACGGTCACTGCGATTGAGCAAATCAACGAAGGCGCACGGCTGTTTCTCACCAGTCAGATTCCCCTTTCGGAAGTCAGCCTCGGTGAGAGCATTTGTGTCAACGGCACTTGCCTCACAGTCACTGTTATTGGTGACACCTCACTCAGCTTTGACGTCTCGGCTGAGTCGCTGCGACGGACGAATCTCGGCGGTCTCAAAGCTGGGGATCTGGTTAATTTAGAGAGGTCATTGCGAGTGAGTGACCGCCTCTCTGGCCACGTCGTGTCGGGGCACGTTGATGGAGTAGGGTCGGTCAAGAGTATTCAGCCGGAGGGTGACTCGTTCCTCTACACGTTCACTGTCCCACCAGAGTTGGGACGATACCTCATCGAGAAAGGTTCGGTTGCTGTCGATGGCATTAGTCTGACTATCTTTCATTGTCGACCGACAGAATTCACCTGCGCGATCATTCCTCACACCCACCACATCACGACTCTGCATGCACGTAGGCCCGGCGATAAAGTCAACATCGAAAACGACATGCAAGGCAAATACATCGAAAAGTTTATGCAGGAAGCCTTAGCTGGCCCGTTACGAGTATTACGTGATGAAGTGGCTGAGTTGAGAAAGCAGATACAGAAGGCAAATGCAGAATGAAGAATTAAAAATGAAAAATTGCAAACAATAATATGTTCTGCTCATTCTTCATTTTGCATTCTTCATTAATTTTTCCTGCAGCCTCTAGCCTGTCTTCTCCCATTTCTCCTTTTTCCCTTTTCGTCCGTTCCCATTGTCCCCTGCCCTGCTTCTCGGCTATGACGGAGGACACAGTTCATACCTAGGCTCGGAAGGATTGCGTATGTCTACCTCAAATGCCACGACTATTATTCAACATGCTCGCTCGCAAAATCGACTGCTGCTCACGGAAGTCGAAGCAAAAACCCTATTGAGTGCAACCGGAATTCCAGTTGTCCAGACTCAACTCGCTCGTACCCGAGACGAAGCGATTGCTTACGCACAGAAATTCGGTTTTCCTGTCGTCTTAAAGATCTGCTCCTCAGAGGTTGTACATAAAAGTGACGTCGGTGGTGTGAAACTCAATCTTACAAACGCCGCTGCGGTCGGCGGTGCGTTTGCTGACATCATGCAAGCAGTCGAACGAACACAACCAGGCGCTGTAATCGATGGTGTATCGGTACAGCCAATGGCAAAGCCTGGCTTAGAAGTCATTGTCGGGCTGACCACAGACCCGCAATTCGGACCGGTGTGTATGTTTGGTCTCGGTGGCATCGCCGTCGAAGTCCTCAAAGACGTCGCCTTTCGTCTTGCGCCACTCCACCGGCGCGACGCTCGCGCCATGATTCATGAAATCAAAGGCTACCCTCTGCTTACTGGGCATCGCGGGCAACCAGCGGTCGATCTTGACGCACTTGCACACTTGTTGTTACAAGTCTCGACTTTGCCAGAGACTTACCCGGAAATCAAAGAACTCGACCTCAACCCGGTGTTTGCCTATGCCGATGGCTGTATTGCGGTTGACGCGCGTATCGCCCTGTATGGAGCGCAGCTACCTGCAGCTCCGCGTCCACTCTCTGCTGCGACACGGGCGTCATTAGATCGTGCATTCAATCCGAAAGCCGTGGCGGTGATCGGCGATAAACGGGCGATGAACTACATGTGGTTACGCAACCAAAGCACCTTCCAGGGGAAGACCTATTCCGTGCAGATCGACGAGCGCGAAATCCCCGGCATTCAAGCGCTGGGAGTTCCCAATTACAAAAGTTTGGCTGAGATCCCTGAACCAATTGATTACGTGATGACCGCAGTGCCGCGACAAGTGGCGCCACGCATCGTCGCCGATTGTGCAGCACAAAAAGTTGGGGCAGTGATGCTCTTTACCTCGGGTTTCTCCGAGGTCGGTGATGAAGACGGACTGAAGCTCGAGCGCGCCATCGTTGACACCGCCCGTACGTCCGGCATGGCGTTGATTGGCCCCAACTGCATGGGGTTGTACCATCCGCGTATCGGGTTACGTAACTACGCCGAACTCCCGGCAGGCGAGACAGGCACGGTCGGGTTTATCGGCCAGAGTGGCACCCACACCATCACTTTTAGTTTGTCTGCGCCGAATCATGGCATAAAAATCAGTAAAGCGGCCAGCTTTGGCAACGCTGCCGTGCTCGATGTCAGTGATTATCTCGATTATCTGGCCAATGATGCCGAGACCAAAATTATCGGCATGTACCTCGAAGGTGTACGTGAAGGGCGGCGCTTTTTCTCGCTCCTCCGTGAAGTGACGCCCAAGAAACCCGTAGTGATTTGGAAAGGTGGAAGAAGTGAAGCTGGTAAGCGTGCCGTTTCTTCGCATACGGGGGCGCTAGCGATTCCCACTGCAGTCTGGGATGCAATGGTGCGACAGGCAGGAGCGATATCTGCCGAAACGTTCGACGAGGCACTCGATGCGGTCACATTGCTCTCCTTCGCGAAATCGGCAACCGGTACTAGGGTCGGTCTAGTCGCCATGAGTGGCGGGCCGTCGGTCTCTATTACCGATGCCTTTGAACATGCTGGACTTATTGTCCCAGAGTTAAGTGAAGCCTCGTATCAGGAACTTTCTTCATTCTTCACTGTTATTGGTGGTAGCTTCCGCAATCCGCTCGACTCTGGCTACACTATTGGAATGGGACAAAGTGTCGATAACTTAGAACGGCTTTTCGCAATTCTTGATCGTGACCCAAATATCGATGTGATTGTTATGGACACTGGCGCGGGATTAGTAGCAGGACAGTGGCAAGCCCATCCGCGAACGTTGACGACGTTGCTAGATGCCTTGGAGCGGTTTGCCAAACATTGTGCGAAGCCGTTTTTTGTCGTCCTGCAGCCCTTTGCCTATGAGGCGGCGTTAGTAGAAGTACGAAACCAGTTTCACGCACGTGGTATCGCAGCTTTTGCTACGCATCAACGTGCAGCCCGTGCGTTCCGTTTAGCAACAGAGTACTGGCAGTTTCATGCTAATGGCGATGATAAGAATGTTGCAAAGTGAGCAGCATATCGATACAACTATAGAATAGGTGAGGGGAAATTTTCTTCAGGAGGGTAGTATATGCGAGAACACCCTATTTTTACACGACCTCTTGCCGGCCTAATCGTTGGTGTAGCTATTGCCGTTGGCGTAGCGTGGTTTGCTGGTGCCGTCTATCGCGAAGGCAATGTGTTCGCGCCACTTGTGACACTCTTCCTGACCATGAGCGTCCCATTTCTGTTGTACCAAGAGCAGCCCAAGCGGCTCACGTACGCGTTGCTCACTGCTGCATTGCTCATACTGCTCTCTTTTCTGACGCTCGTGGTCGGTGGACAACCAAGTGGTCTAACTGTTTTCGGCTTGGGCCTGACCGCCGTAGCCATTCTTGTGAGCATTGATTTGGTGATGCAAGACTTTGGTAGCCGCTTCACCATCTCTTCAACTTTCTCATATAACGCGGCAGCCATCTTCCTCCTCGTTGCCGTACCACTGAGTGCGCGTTTGGTCGCCCGCGAACACCGTCTCGCTGTCGAGCAAGACGAAGCCTTGATTCGTACGGTTGCCCAAAACGTGCACCCGCAGGGAAATACCATTGTTTTTGAGCAGATTAGTCCAGTCCAGAAGGAACAGCTCAAAAAGTTGGTTTCTGTACGAACCAAAGAGAAAACCTACAACCTTGCTGATGCCGAAGTTGAATCTGTAGTCGAAGAACGGACGGTACGGCGCCAGAATCGCAAACAAAATCAACCTGCGGTTGTGAGCCGTGCGCAAGAAGAACGGATGCGCATGATTCTCAGTCTGCAAGGAACTCCGCTTCCGAGTGACATTACCCTCTTCTCTCGTCGCGGACCGATTACTACCAGTGAACAGGTGGTAGCGTTGGAAGAGAAGAATCCAGGATAAAGCGGCCGGCCTACTCATAAAGTTTGACGATTAAAATCAGCAAGTCATATCGTGGTGAGGACAGGCATCTTGCCTGTCCTCACCACGCACAATAGGCCGGAAGCCTGCTCTACCCACACAATCCCAAACGTGGTCGGCAAAACTCATTAGCACCTGCCTGGACTTCCCACCTTTACACTAACTCCGTCATTGACCTGTGCCAGGTGATGCGATAACCAAAGGGGCGCTTGACAGAGTCAGTGCGGTCTTCGTTTTCCAACGTGCGAACACAACAGATTGGTGACAAGGAGATAAACAATGGCCTATACGATCACGAGGCTATGCCGTGACTGTGTGGATACTGGATGCGTGGCAGTGTGTCCGGTCGATTGCATTTATGAATATACCGGAGGCGACACGACAACGTATCCCAATCAACTTTACATTCATCCCGACGAATGTATTGATTGTGGTGCCTGCGAACCAGAATGTCCGTACCAGGCGATTTTTGAAGAAGTGTCGGTCCCAGAGGTCTTTAAGGCGGACATTAAATTGAACTATGCCGTGAAAGATAACGGCAGCGATTTCAAAGTCGCGCAACACAAAAAGATACCTCATCCGACGGCAGATCAAGTCGCTGCCAATAAGAAGAAATGGGGATGGGCCGGTTAAGGACGAAACGGACCAAAAAGACCAGGCGAAATGGGGAAACGGGAAAAAGGAAAGCGCAAGAAAGCTTGCAGAACATTTTCTCCCTTTTCGCCTCTTCGCCATTTCACCTTTTTCCCTCTCTGACTCGCCGCTTCCCCTCGTTATTTTGCCCGCCGCAACTCCTCCTCGACCAATACAATCCGGTCATTGCCAAAAAACATCGAGCCGTTGACAAACATCGTTGGGGTGCCATAGCCGCCGCGAGCCATGACCTCGTCGGTGTTGACGCGGATGCGGTCTTTGTATTCCTGCCGATTGATCTTGTCGAAATACTCAGTCGCATCAAGTCCGACTTCTTCTACAATTCCGCGTAAGACATCGTCTTTGCTGATGTCTTTGTCTTCTCCCCAATACGACTCAAACACACGATAACTGTAGCGGAGAAACTTCTCGGGATGGTCAAGGGCAACCAAAGCTCCACGCAGCGCTTTGATTGAGTTAACCGGAAAAACGGTCGGGGATTTGATCACCAACCCATAGAATCGCGCCCAATCTTGCAGATCTTTGGCCGCGTATTTGGCTTTAGCAGGTACACCTTTTTCACGGAATTCGTACACCGACGGATTGACAGTATTAAAAATTCCGCCAACTAAGATGGGACGCCATTCCAACGTTGCGTTGTATTTCTGGCAGACCCCGCTGATCTTGGTAAAGGCTAGATAGGTCCATGGACTCGAATAATCATAAAAGAACTCAACTTTTGCCATGCCTTGCTCCTCATCATTTAGGTTCGTGCTTCGATCCTTCGACTGAGCTCAGGACCCAGCACGAACGGTTCTTAAAATCATTTGTCTTACCCGATCACCCTGAGCTTGTCGAAGGGTGGAGCAGGCTCTTTTCTACTCGTGCAGAAAATCGACTAACATTCTGTTAAATTCTTGCGCATAGCGAAGATGGATGTTGTGTTTGCCTTCGGGAAACATATGAAGCCGGGAATTGGAGATCCCCTTCTTTAGTACTTCGGCATGAAATGTTGGAACAAGGGGATCTTTCGCGCCGTGCAACAGAAAAGTTGGACAATGAATCAAATGCAGCCGCGTCTGACACAATTCACCGCCAGCATGATAAATAGCCTGCATCGCATCACACCAGCGTGCCCACAAGTCTTGCAGCTCTTCACCATAGATCGCGGTCATCTCGTCGACCATCCGTTGTGACCACGACGACAGGTGGCGTGTTGCTTCATATGCTTCGATATCCTCACGAGCGAGGTAAGCGTTGCCACCCCACGGGATCAGTTTTATTACTTGTTGTGGCCGCTGCAGCGTCAACAACATCGCAATGATCGCCCCATCGCTCCAGCCACCCACCGCGTAGGATTGACAACCGAGAGTGTCCATCAATGCGGCACCGTCTTGTGCATCTTGTTCGTAAAAATCAAGCGGAAACTGTCGCACTGGTGGACGAGATTTTCCATAGCCACGCGCGTCCGGCACAATCACTCGCAGTCCATGCTGAGGAAGTTGCTCAAGTTGTGGAGCAAAATCACTTTGCCCAGTTCCCAGCGAACCAGGAATCAGTAGCAGCGGCTGTCCCTGCCCGCGATCTTCATAATACAAATTGACTCCTCGTACCGGCGCGTACGGCATGGTTTCTCCTTCTGGGGAAGAATACAGCAACTAAGCGTGCGGTTGTCAGTGATCAGTTTTCAGCTTAGGCATTGCATCATTCGTGAGATTGGCTCATTGACTCGATGATGCAAAAACTCAATGAAGCCATGACAAAATGATCCCATGCCTCAATATCTTTATTTCTCCTCCGGTACTTTGAGCTTAAATACCCGTGCCGCATTGAGCCCCAGAATCTTCGCACGGCTCGCTTCTGACAAGCACCCTATTTGCCGTTCAATACTTTCGGCTGAATGCGGCCAGCTTCCTTCATGATGGGGGTAATCATTCGACCACATCAGATTGTCCACGATCTGCAATTCTTCGGCACGTGGCAGGGTAACATGGTCTTCCATAAAGGCAGAAAAGCAATTGCGACGATAGTAGAAACTCGGCAACTCCGGCGTCACCGGTCGCACCCACATGTGATGCGCCTGGAAAGAATAATCCATGGCCTCAATCATCCAGGGCACCCAGCCAATCCCGCCTTCAATCGATCCAGCTTTTAACGTTGGATGACGCTCAAACACACCAGAGCTAATCAACTGCACTAACGGTTCCATCACTGTCGGCATAGAGTGACACACATAATTAATCACCGCACCACCAAGGCCAGTGACTCCTCGTGGATCACGCCCTGTGGATACATGGAACGTCATGGGAAGATCGACTTCAGCGATCAACGACCAGAGCGGATCGAACACTTTGTCGTTGTACTGAAGTTCCCCAGGCTTGAGTGGACCGAAAATCGGTTTGTTCGGTAACGTGAGTCCTCTGAACCCTTCCTCGGCTGCCCACTTCACTTCAGCCAGCGCTCCTTCGAGATCCCCAGGCGCAATCACTGCCATTGGCACAAATCGATCCCAATAATCGGCAAAGTTTTCTCGCGCCCAACGATTCCACGCGCGAAACATGGCTTGTTGAAACACCGGGTCCGGAGTGGTGAAGCACAGCATACCTTTATTGGGAAAGACAATCTCAGCATCTACGCCGTCAGCGTCAGCATCACGTGCACGTTGGGCAAGCTCACCGCCAGCCCGGTAGCGAAGCCGGTCTTCTGCCTCCATTCGACTAGTGTACGGCTGAAAATAATCCGGCTCTTCATATGCCTCTTTGGCAATCAGATGCTTCACGGCATCACGTCCCGGCTTCACCAGCATCGGCTGGATACCCTCAGTAATCATCCATTCCGCACCGTCTTCATCCACCCTGACGCGTGGAATGCGGTCGAGGTACTGCTTCTCGATCCGCTTTGATAAGAAATCAAACGGCTCAATACCGTGGGTATCAACAGACACCATGTAGTATTTGTGTGGATCTCCGGGCCGTGCGGTTCGCGCCCACCCCTGATGTCCTGGCGTCGTCTGTCGCCATGCGTTGTGGGGAGAATCCGTGTGGAATGAAGTTATTGCCATGTGTCTTCTCCTTGTCTTATTTTGACCCTAAACTTGAAACCTGGAACCTTGAACGTCGGTGTGTTTTCGATTTGTAGAGGAGAATGGGGGGCAAGGTCAATCGAAGACAACAATAACGGGATCATGACAACACGCGAAGAACATAGTCCAGCTCTTCCATCACTCCAAGTTTTCTTCCCCACCGCGACATGTAACGATAGTTCAACGTCGCTTTATTTTGTTCGACGACACGCATTGCGTCATCAAAGTCACGATCTCGCCCGACCTTGATCTTCATCAGGATGAGGTCCTCTGGTGTAGGAAACCAGAGGCGATGTCCTGCAAATACTCCCAGTCGCCGTCGCCGCAGGACGTTTCGGTCATGCCTATCGCGTGGGCGAAGGAAATCAACGTGGAGCGACTCTATGCGGCAGCGAACCATGAGACCACGGAGAAGTGGATTGACATCAAGAAATCGTGGTTGGGGGATTAAGCCCTGAGCTTCAGCTAAGGCAATAATTGCCTCAAACTGCCGACCGCGTCCTCCGACCATGACATCGATGTCGAGCGTTGCCCGTTCTAATCCCCAAACATTCACGGCAAATCCGCCAATAACAGCGTACGGGACAGGGACTTCCTGAAAAAGTATACGCAAGAGGATAAAAGCTCGATCAATTGCATCGGCCATAGCGGAAAGATCGGCGAGGGTGTTCGCACTCAAAACGAGTGCGCTCGGATAAGTACTGAGTCATGTGATCACGAAGCGTTTCTAGCGACGCTTCAGGATGTTGACGACGAAAGGAATCCTCAAAAGATTGGAGCCCTTTGAGTATCAGAGCCTTGATCAAGTGGGCATTTTGTGTATGCGGTAGTTCATCCGTTGCTTGCGACTGGGAAGGCATTTTTTTGCGTTTCGCTTTTTCCATTGCTCTGTTCTATCTATATCAGCTGCTCTTCGCCAAGTCCTTGCAGAAACACATGATCTCTGCCACAACAAACGCCAATCTGCAAATACAAGAGAGGATCTTGTGAAAACGATTGGACTTACTGGTGGTATTGGTTCAGGCAAGAGCACCGTTTCTCAGCTCTTGGGCGAACTGGGAGCGTTTGTCATCGACGCGGACAAAGTTGGCCATGAAATCTATCTGCCTGGCAAAGAAGCCTGGAAACAAGTGACAGCAGCGTTTGGTCAAGACATTCTCGCGCCAGATCAGACCATCGACCGCAAGAAACTCGGGGCCATCGTTTTCGGCAGTGAGGACGCACGCAAGAGGCTGAACTCAATTGTTCATCCACTTATGTTTACCGACATCAATCGTCGCATCAAAGAGAAACGTGCCGCAGGCTTTACAAAACCAATTGTTGTCGAAGCCGCCATTCTCATCGAGGCCAACTGGCTCCCTCTGACTGATGAAGTGTGGCTCGTCATAACCAATAAGAGCGCAGTCATTGATCGAGTTGCGGCCCAACGCGGTCTGTCAGCAAAGGACACTGAGGCACGTATCGCCAGTCAGCTTTCTGATGCTGAGCGTCGGAAGTATGCTACACTGGTTATTGAAAATGATGGTTCGTTAGAGGATCTCAAACAAAAAGTGCAAACTGCGTGGCGTCGAATTAATGGGTGATTCGTTGGGGAGTCATTCCCGCGAACGCGGGAATCCAGAAGGTATAACGACAGACCTGGGTTAATCTTCCTGGATGCCAGCTCCCGGATCTAGTCCGGGATAAGCTTCGCTGGCATGACGAAACCGACCGCCACAACTCGTGTCATGGGCATGAGCATTCCAGTAAAGTAACTCTGCTATGAATTCTCAACACCTCAAAGGCATTATCTTCGATGTTGACGGCACCATTGCCGACTCAGTTGGGTTTTTCTATGAAATTGCACTCGAAGTGCTCAGTATTGCGGGCGTTCCGCCAGTCGAAAAAGAACTCGTTTATGCTCTAATGCGGGTCGGAGATAACTCGCCGTTAGAGAAACTTTTCCCCCCTGATTATCCTGACGCTGTTGGGACGATGAAACGGATTTTCGATGAGCGCATGGGTGAGTGGATGCGCCGCTATCATGACGAAACCATTGCTATTCCTGGCAGTATCGAACTGCTCCATGACTTACACACACGTGGTTTCCAACTCGGCATTGCTACTTCGTCAGGTCGAGCCCTTCCCTTTCTTGATCGTTGGGGCGTCCGTCACTTGTTCAGTGGCATTGTTGGCCGCGAAGATGTCGAAATCCGCAAACCGCATCCCGAACCAATCCACAAATGTCTCGGTCATTTAGGACTCGATCCTCGTGAAACCGTCTACATCGGCGACTCGCCGATCGACATTCAAGCCGGGAAAGCAGCAGGGGTGTACACAATAGGCGTGCTGACCGGTACGAGCCCGCGTGACGTTTTGCACCTTGAAGGTCCGGATCACATCCTCAATACTATCGCTGAACTTCATTCGCTACTTTTCGTGTAAAATCGGGAACTTTCCCGACTCTCAGCCGTTATTGGTCAGAGAGCCCCCGGTAGGTGTGCTGGGGTATAAATGACAAGGCAGGAAAGGAACCGTTTGTCTCAGCACACAGACAAAGGGGAACCAAGCCAGCATCAAGCTGAACGACCTCGGCTCGCTTCGCCCGTATCTAACCGCCCTATGCCAGAGGCTGATGAAATTCAGCTTGTACGACGGGCAAAGGCTGGAGAACAGGAAGCATTCGGGCTGTTAGTGCAGCGGCACGGCAAAGCGGTGTTGAATCTGATCGACAAAATGATACGCGATCGCAATATCGTCGAAGATTTATGGCAGGAAACGTTCGTGCGCGCATTAGAAAATCTCCATAGCTACGAACCGCGAACACCGCCAGGGAATGAGACCAGTCCGAGTTTCGTTTCGTGGCTCTATCGGATCGCCTCAAATCTCACACTTGATGAACTGCGGCGACGCGGACGCTGGCGAATGTTTTCGTGGAGCAGTCTCAAACCACAACGTACCGACGAACCGGACACCGGTGAGGACTACGACCTGCCTGCGGACCAACTTGATACAGTTGCGGTGCTGGAATCGCGCGAGAATATCCAACGGGTCCGGCAAGCACTCGCTACCCTCACCCCTGAGTGGCGCATGATGTTAATTATGCGGGAATATCAAGATCTACCGTATGAAGAAATTGCCGAGATTCTCAACGTACCAATCGGCACCGTACGCTCGCGTTTAGCACGGGCACGTGAACAACTCCGTGTAGCACTCCTCCAATCACCTCCACAGAAACGGAAGGCACACACATGACGTGTCAGCATTGCCAAGAGTTGTTGAGCCCGCACCTGGATAGTGTTCTGTCCCACGAAGAAGAACAGAACGTACTTGCTCACCTTGCTCAATGTATGGGCTGCGCCAAATATCTCAGTCAGTTAGAGCAGAATCGGCAATTGATTCGCGCGCTACCGATGGCTGAAGTAACAAATGTGATGGAAGCACAACTGCGCGCACGAGTTCAAAGTTCAAAGCCTGCTCTGCCTGCGCCAGTGCCGCAGGCACAGGTGAGCCTAGTCGAAGGGTTCAAAGTTCAAAGTCAACAATCCGCAATCCGCCTGCCCCCTCCGTTGGGGGGCAATCCGCCTGCCCCCCCCGTTGGGGGGCAATCCGCATTGGGCGCCCGGTGGCACAGCTGGCCAATGTTGTCGTTTGGCACGGTTGCGACGTGTGCCGCCTCTTTGCTCTTCTATTTCGCTATGATGCAGGCCCCACCAAAAGTGTCGGCTGAGGAAGTAGTAGCCAGTATGGACCAACTCATTGGCTCGCTTGATCCTGACGAAGGAGAACGGGTCATCACAGAAGAAACTCCTGATGAAGTGATGCCGGATTGGTCTGACGAAACTGATCGTGAATTATTTGAGAACGAGAATGAGCAAAATTAAATCTCTCCTCATGGTGCTCCTCACGTTCTGCTCGTTGAGCGGAACGATAGTGTTCGCTCAATCTCCTCCACAACAAGGCGAGCAGGAATTCGCTCCGCGCCGGCCCTTCGCTGCGGAGAACGATGGCGAAGAAGGATTCCGGGGGAATCGTCCACGACGACGAGCTAGATTTCTTGGAGAACAATTTGAGCAACGGCGAGAATTACGTCGTCAACGCGTTGAACGTGCCCGGCAGATGACACGTCGTTTGTTAGACGACCCAAACACACCAGCCGAGGTGAAAGCCAAAGCACGTCGACTCAATGGCCTACTCGCCGAACGCGAGACATTAGAAGATGAACTCGTCGCCAAGCGACGAGACTTCCTTCGCGATCATCGCCAGGAACTCGATGAGCTGCGTCAGCTCCGTGAGCGCGCAGAAGTCTTACGGCAGAATTTACGTTCCTCTCGTGAAAAGGCAATTGCCGAGAATTTGCCCAAGATTCAAGAAATGCGTCGCCTCACAAACGAAGCCCGCCAAACGGCGCAGGAGCTTCGGCAGCAGTATCGACAAGGCAATTGAGTCATTGAGTGATTGAGTCGTCGCGCCATTGGAAGAAGGGTTTTCTTCAATGACCCGATGGCCTGATCACCCGACGACTCAATCTCAACTCCCTACCAAAGCTGCTGCGACGCAATCCGCGCTCCCTCAGCCATTGCTTTGAACTTCTCCCAGGTAATTTTGGGATCAACATCAGACAGACCAGCAAAGGTTGCAAACCCACAATCGGTTCCGGCAATGACATTCTCTCGACCCACAACTTCAGCAAACCGGCAAATGCGCTCGGCTACCAGCTCTGGATGTTCGATGTAATTTGTCGTTGAGTCGAGCACACCAGGGATCAGCACTTTATTTGCCGGCAGTGTAAACTCGCGAAAGACTTTCCACTCATGCGCATGGCGCGGATTGGCGGCCTCGAACGACAGTCCGCTCGGACGTGCCTTCAAAACAATGTCGATAATCTCGCGCAACGGCACATCACGATGATGCGGCCCTTCATAATTGCCCCAGCATAAGTGGAGACGCATCCGCTCAGGGGGAATATCGGAGAGCGCGTGATTGAGAGCGTCGATATGCAACTCAGCCATCTTGCGAAACTCGGCAACACTCGCATCAGCGAACTGGATGTGACGGCCCATCGCCAAGTCGGGGCAATCCAATTGGAGAACAAACCCGGCTTGATGGATCGCATCGTACTCTACTTTCATCGTATCTGCTAACGCAGCAAGATACGCTTCGTGATTCGGGTAGTAGTCATTTTTGAGAAAGAGGGAGATCACACCTGGTGAAGCAGCACTCACGAATGCCTCTTCCGGATTCATGCCCTGCAGCGCAGCCTTAAAGCAGGCAAGTTCTTTTTGTAGTGCGTCTCTGTCTTTGTACGAGATCGGCCCAGTACACGCCGGGCGTTTCGCTGCTACACGCGAGGTTCGCCGAGCATACTCGGGAAATTCCAACATGTCCGCTGCACGCAGCGGTCCTGCCTGACCATCAAAACCAGTCAGGCGCTCCTTAACGTATGTTGAATAACCGATTTTTCCTGCCTCACCATCGTTGACGACATCAACACCACATTCAATTTGTTTTCGTACCACTTCAGTGACGGCTTCTTGTACTCGTTTTTCAAACGTGGTCTGGTCTTGCGGCTCTCCCTTGTCACGAGCATACAACATCGTCACCAAATCGTCCGGTCGGGGCAAACTGCCAGTGTGGGTTGTGAGAATGCGGTCTGTACTGCGCTTCATGAGGAGGTCTCCTTCCTATCAACAAGAAGAGCACGGCACTGCCGTGCCCCTCCACAAACAATCCTTACCAAAATCTTTACGCGTCTTCATAGCGCGGCTCGCGCTTTTCAAGAAATGCGGCAATCCCTTCTTTCACATCGTTCGTACGCGTTGTCAGAATTTGATTGCGGTCTTCCATAGCGATGGCAGCTTCCAGCGTCGGCGCATCAACCGAGTAGCGTAAACATTCTTTCGTCAGCCGTACCCCAAGTGGCGAGTTGCGTAGAATCTTCCGCGCCATCTCTTCTGCTACGTGATCGAGTTCAGCTTCTGGCACAACCCGAGAGACTAAACCAGTGGCTAGCGCCCGTTGAGCATCAATAAAATCACCAGTCAACAATAATTCTGAAGCAATCGATGACCCGACAATACGCGGCAGAAAATAGCTCACGCCGACATCACATGCTGATAGGCCAATACGAATAAACGCCGCGTTCATTCGCGCTGTCTCGCTGGCGATGCGAATGTCACTTGCTAAGGCGAGGGCGAAGCCACCGCCTGACGCTGGACCATTGACTGCGGCAATAAACGGTTGCGGCAAACGATGAATCTTGATCGCCAATTCGGCAATACGTCGCTGATCACGCAGGCCTTGAGCAACGGTTTCACGTCCACTAGCGGCACTAGAACCAGCACTCGTTTCTTTCAAATCGAGCCCGGCACAGAATGCACGTCCCGCACCGCGCAGAATCACCACGCGAATACTCTGATCATCGTGGAGCATGTTGAGCACATCATGTAAATCATCTACAAGTTGACGGCTCAACGCATTGAGCGCCTGCGGACGATTCAAGACAAGCCATAACAGACCGCCATCGCGACGCAGGTCGAGGGTGTCGTATTGGTTCATGGGTGTTTTAACCTCATAGTTTTGCGTATTGTCGCATGGGCCGATACATAGGTCGGCCCCTACAGACGCGCTGTCACGAATAAGAATAATGCCGTGCAAATGGTTCGGCATAACGACGTGGGTAACTACCTCGACTGTGGTGAACTTCCGCTGCAATTCTAACCACCAGCGTTCTACCATCCGCCCAGCATCGTTCAATACCATCCTGTCTTCCGCCACCGTTCCGAATAGACATTCTCGTCCATACGTGCATACGGTGACAAAATACCCGCTTGACTGCGAATAATCATAATTTGGCAGGCGAATGAGTTTCCTCTGTGGCCTATCGAGGTCTTTAGACATCATCAGTTGCCTGCCTTTGGGACACGGCGGCGCCATCCCTCTACGCTTACCGTTTTCTTCTGTGTTTCCTTTTCTTCCCCTCCAGTGCCTCCAACAACGCCTTCGCTTCTTGCAAGTCTTTCGTATCGAAGCCTTCGGTGAACCAGTTATAGAGATCGGATAACATGCTGTGTGCTTCGTCGAGCCTGATGCGTGATTCGTGTTGCGTGGTGCGTGATCCTTGCTGCGTTGCTTGTTGTTTCCGCAAACGGGCAAGACTCATAGTCGCACGCAGTTCGAGAGGTTTGGCTTGTTGTCGTTGAGCCACTTCGATCGCTTTCAAAAAGCATTCTTCTGCTTCTGACTCTGGACTTGGGACCCCGGACTCTGGACTTTCTTCAACTTTGAACGTTGAACCTTGAACTTTGAACTGTTGAAGAATCAGTTCGCCTTTGAGCCGATAGAGTTCGGCTTCGTACCAACGCTCCTCAGTTTTTTCCACCGCAGCCAGCGCCTCGGCGAGGGCAGCCAGACCGTCCTCTGTCTGTCCCGCTTTCCCGTAGGCTTCAGCCAGCAGGGCAAGGTGGTATGATTGAAATACCTCTGCTCCAACGGCTTGGCGGGCAGCCAGTCCTTGATGGATCAGGGTAATCCCCTCTTCAACTCGTCCTTGCTCGGCCCGTGCCCAACCCTGTAGGGTAATCCCGACCCCTAACCACGCGGCAAATCCTTGCTCGCGCGCGAGGGTGATTGCAACCTCGGCCAACTCTTGAGTCGGCGCTCTTTCTCGGCGGAGCTGGTGCGATAAGGCGGCAAGAACCAGGGCTGCAGCCAAGCTAAATGGATGAGATCGCTCTTGGGCCAGGGTACACGCTGCATTACTCTTCTGGAGCGCCAAGTCCGGATAGCCCAGATGCCACAGAGCCTGAGTCAGGCAGATTAAGCCAAATACCCCTGGCTCTAGGCCGCTATAGAGGAACACATGAGAATGACGGCGCAGAGCTTCATAAAAGGTCAGACATTGCTCCAGGTGCGCTTGGGCCGTGTCAACCTCCCCCAGATGGAGTAAGGTGTTGCCCAATGCCAAATGTGCCGCCACGAGCAAGGCCGGGTCTTGCTCTTTTTGGGCTAGGCTTAGGAGTTGCTCCCCGAGCTCACGTGCCGTGAGCAACTCGCCCCGTACATGGTGAAACAGCCGCAGCCCAACAAGGATTGGGAAGAACTGGTGGGTCTCCCCGAGCTGCTGGCACAGCTCCCGTGCGCGGGTATAAGTAGCTTTCACTTCCAGTGAGGAAACACTTCTGGTAGCCTGTAACGGCGCGCCCAGCGTGAGCTGCAGCGCGAGTTCTTGTTGGTCGCGCTCACGCGTGTCGGGCAACGTTGTGAGGAGATCTAAGGCGGTAGTCAGATGAGCAATCGCTTCCGCATTGGCCGAGCGTTGGGCTGCTTGCTGCCCCGCCAGGTGAAGATAGTGCACTGCCTTTTGTGTGCCACCACTGCGGCTGTAGTGAGAAGCTAACTCACTGTACTGGTCTTCTAATCGATTATGAAAAAGCGTTTCGATTGCTTGCGCAATGTGTTCGTGGAGCGTTTTACGTCGCTCGACAAGCATAGAGTTGTAAGCAACTTCTTGTGTGAGTGCATGCTTGAAGACGTAGTCTGGCTCTGGGAACGCTGGCTGTTCGTAGATGAACTCGGATTCCCGCAGGCGAGAAAGCTGTTGCTGAAGGGTGTCTTCCGATTGATTCACAACCTGTTTGAGCAAACCGAGTGAAAATTCTTTACCGATGACAGCGAGCGTTTGCAGCAGGTCTTTTTCTTCCGGCGGCAAGCGGTCGATACGTGATGCCAGCACGGCTTGGACAGTCGCAGGGATATGTAGAGGCGCACCTGTGTGTGCGCCCGCTCCCTGTGGGCCAACACGTCGGTCTGCCCCTACCTTCACGTCGCGATTGAACACACCCTGTTCGGCCAATTCCTGCACGATTTCTTCCATGAAGAATGGGTTGCCTTCAGTTTTGTCGAGGATGAATTTTCTTAGAGGTTGAAAATCTTCTAAACCCCTCCCCCTATCCCTCTCCCCTGCGGGGCGAGGGGAAAATTTCTCTTCCAGCAGTGCCGTTAGCATTTCTTCAGCTTCTTGTTTGCCAAGTGGATCTAGACGCAGTTGCGTGTAGTAGGTCTTGCTCCCCCATTCATGGCGATACTCAGGACGATAGTTCACGAGCAGCAATAGCTTCGCACTGGCGATACTTTCGCTGAGCAGACTGAGAAACGCCTGGGTCTCGTTATCTAACCAGTGTAAGTCTTCAAAAACCAGAATTAGCGGTTGGTTGAGGCTCTCGCGGATCAATAATCGCTTGATTGCTTCCAACGTCCGTTTGCGGCGGATTTGCGGGTCTATCTGTTGTAGCGGCGACGTTGGTTCAGCAATGCCCAGCAAAAAGAACAGATAGGGCAGGATGTCTTCCAGACTGCGATCCAGTGTAAGCACCTTGCCTGTGATCTTCTCACGTCGTTTGCGGTCGTCATCCTGGGTAACCAGTTGAAAATAGTTCTTGAGCAGATCGATAAGCGGCAGGTATGGATAGGCTTTACCATGCGAAACTGAAAAGGTCTCCAGGATTAAGCAACCACTCTGGGTAGCGAGTTTGAACTCATGGAACAGCCGCGACTTGCCAACACCGGGCTCGCCCATCACGCCGGCGATTTGTCCGTGCCCGGCTTTGGTTTGCTCTAATGCTTTCTGCAATATTTCTAATTCGCGCTGCCGCCCAATAAACCGTGCCAGTCCACGCCGCGCCGCGACTTGCAACCTGGTGCGCAATGGACCGACACCGAGCACTTCGTAAATTTTGATCGGTTCGCTTACTCCTTTGACCTGCGCCGCACCGAGCGACTTAAATTCAAAGTATCCATCAGTGAGTCGATGTGTATACTCGCTGATGAGGATTGAGCCAGGCGTAGCAAGCGTCTCCATGCGTGACGCTAGATTGGTCGAGTGGCCAATCGGCACGTAATCCGTATGCAGATCATCTTTACGAATCGAGCGCACTACAACCTCACCGGTATTGATGCCGACCCGCAATTGGAGATTGACACCTTTCTCCAACCTCAATTTTTCCGCCTGCTTGCGGCTCTCCTCCTGCATCAGCAGTGCAGCGTAGAGAGCACGCTGCGCATGATCCTCGTGCGCAATCGGAGCGCCGAACAGCGCAAAAATGCCATCCCCCATCGACTGCGCCACATAGCCTTCATAGCGATGCACGGCATCCATCATCAACTTGAGCGTAGGGTCGACGATCTGTCGTGCTTCTTCGGGATCGAGATCTTCAATCAGCGCAGTTGAGCCTTTAATGTCGGCAAACAACGCTGTGATGGTCTTGCGCTCGCCATTAGGAATACCACGTGCTTCCATCGCTGCTTGCTCAGCGAGGATGCGTTCAGCGAGATGTTTCGGCGTGTAAGAAATTGGGTGCTGGATGTTAGGTGTTGGGGACTGGGGGCTGACAACTGAGAACTGAGAACTGACAACCGGCTGGGCTTGTGCAGAGAGGGGAGCACCGCATTCTCCACAAAACTTAAACCTCGGCGGATTCTCAAACCCACATTGCGGGCAGCGACTCTTAAACGGCGTGCCGCACTCACCGCAAAACTTCATGCCGTCGGGATTATCACTGCCACAGCTTGCACACTGCATGGTTCTACCTCTTGATAAACTAGGAGTTCGAATAAGGGCGAAAAAGGGGAAACCGATTAGAGGGAAATTTCACCGATGATTTTTTCCTTTTCGCCTTTTACCCATTTCCCCTTTGACCCCATTTCAGATGAGCGACCGTGACTGACACCCATCCACGTTAATACACGCCCCCGAGATCCAACGCGCACGGTCTGAAGCGAGAAACACTACCACATCTGCTACTTCGTCTACCGTCCCAAAACGACCAAACGGTAGCTCGGCTTTCACAAATGCAGCAATAGCTTCTGGATTGTCCTTTTGGCGTTTCTCCCACGATCCACCGGGAAAGAGGATCGAGCCCGGCGCAATACTGTTGACGCGAATTCCTTGTGGTGCTAGCTCGCGCGCCATTTCTTTGGACAAGCTAATCATCGCGGCCTTGGCGGCATTGTAGGTCATTGGCCCACCCCACTCACGACCATAGACCGAGGCGATATTAATCACGCATCCACTTTGCTGCACACTCATTAGCGGAACGACGATGCGACACAGTTCCAGTGCAGAAAAGAAATTAAGATTAAACCCGCCAAACCAATCTTCACGCGAAGCGGTCAGATTTCCGCCTGGGCGAGAACCGCCCGCGTTATTAATAAGAATATCGACTTTGCCAAAGTGCTTCTGCGTTTCTCTGACCCAGCGGTGCGCGTCTCCTTCGTTCGTCACATCGCCAGAAATCGCGAATGCTGCGGTATTCTTCTGCTGCACTTCCTGTGCGACTTGGTCGAGCGCATCCTTGCCGCGAGCACAGAGACTCACGCAACAACCTTCTGCGGCAAACCCCAGCGCGATTGCTCGCCCTATTCCACGGCTCGCGCCACTAATCATGACCACTTTGCCTTTTAGTCCAAGATCCATATATACCTCCGGTACTGGCTGATAGCCCGCTCCGCTTTATGGCCCGCTCGTTACACTCGCTTTATGGCTGATAGCATATGGCAAGAACCTTTTCCTATAGAGTGAACGCAGCGAACGGGTCATCTGCCATAGCCATGGAGTGAGCGGAGCGAACGGGCCATCTGCCATAGAGCGAGCGCCAGTGAGCGAGCTGTATCCCTTGCCAGGGTTCCGAGGCTGTGGCTAGATGGGAGGCTCTGCGGCAAAGGAGTACCCATGCCTGACCATTTTGTGTTGGAAAAAGACGGACGGATTGCGACGCTGACCTTCAATCGGCCAGAGAAGCGCAATCCGCTCAATGAAGAAATCGTTCTCGAACTCGAACAATTGCTCTATCAAGTCCGCGATGATAAAGACGTGCGCGTGCTGATTTTCACCGGTACAGGCAATACCTTTTCTGCTGGTGCTGATCTTTCGCAAGTCAAAGGGGTTACTGATCCCGCAGAGCGACAACGTATTTTCGCACCGTTGGGAAAACGGCGCGTACGGTTAATCGGGCGTGTCCTTCACTCTTTAGTCAATCTTGAACAAGTCACCATTGCAGCAGTGAATGGCTACGCCGCCGGTGGCGGCTGGTCGTTGGCACTCGCCTGCGATTTGCGTATCGCTGTCGAAGAAGCGGAGTTTTGGTTTCCTGAAGTAGACTTAGGTGTACCACTGAGCCCAGCCTCGACAGCATTGGTGTTAGCACATGTTGGCCCGGCATTGGCGAAAGAAATCATCATTGGATGTCGCCGGTTCAAAGCTGCAGAACTTCTCACTATGGGCATGCTGAATCGCGTGGTCAAAAAAGCAGAGCTGATGCAAACAGTCCGTGAGTTGGCCCAGAGTGTAGCAGACAAAAAACCGTGGGCAGTCGCAATCTCGAAAGCAACAATCAATACATTGGCTGTGGGACAGTCGGTATTACGCACTGATATGTTTCTGGAAAGAGAGTAAGAAGAGCAGCCGTTCATGCTTCGACAAGCCTGTCCTGCCTGCGCCAGTGCCGCAGGCACAGGTGAGCCCAGTCAGAGGGGGCTCAGCATGAACGGGTACATAGAGTAGGATACTTTTATCCGTTCACCCTGTCGAAGGGTGCCTGAAGGGAATTTTTCATGGACTGGCAACAAGAATACAATCAACGTCTAACAACCGCAGATACGGCAGTGAAAGCCGTTAAATCCGGCGATCGCGTCGCAATTCCAGTGTACTCGAACCCGTCGCTCATCGCGGGAGCGCTAGCGAATCGATTGAACGAACTGAAGGGTGTCACCATACTAATCGGCGCCGCAGCTGCGGATTTGCCGTGGTACAAGCCAGAGGCAGCTCCGGCTTTTATGATCGAGCCATGGTACACGAGCCCGTACTTGCCGAAGCCGATTCGCCAGATGGTCAATGAGCATCGCAGTGATCACCGCGTGTGTCCGAGCGCACTCTTGAGTAAAGCCTTTGATGAAGAACGGGTAGACACACCACCGCCAGATGCCGTTCTGCTGGATGTTTCACCGCCAGATCACAACGGGTTTGTCAGTTTGGGAGCCGGTGTGTGGGATAAGAAGGAATTGGTCAAATACGCCAAGACCTCGATCGCCGAAGTTAACAAAAGCTTTATCCGCACGGGTGGTGACAATTTTATTCATCTCAGTGAGATCGATTACTTCGTCGAACTTCCAGGCTCAGAAGAGTTTCGTCCACCATTTCCAGAAGTTGAATTGAGTAACACCGTCAAAAAGATTGCGGCATTTGTTGCGCCGCTTATTCGTGACGGCGATACGATCGAAGTCGGTGCTGGCAGCACTAGTGAAGCGATTGTCACCGCCGGCATCTTTGCTGGACGTAACGATATGGGCTGGCATACTGAGCGGATTCCGCGCGGTGGTGTAGCCCTAGTACAACAAGGAATCTTTAATGGTGCAAACAAGACGCTACACAAAGGGAAGGCAGTTGCCACGGCAGTTGCCTTCAGTCGTGAAGAGCGTGATTTTGTTCACCAGAATCCGCACTTTGAGTTGTACGGCGTCGCCTATGTGAATCATCTGCGGACTATTGCGTCACATGACAACATGGTGGCAATCAACAACGCCTTGCGAGTTGATCTCACCGGACAAGTTGTTGCTGACTCGTTCGGTCCGCAGATGTTCACTGGTACTGGCGGTCTACCTGAATATGCCATTGCTTCCGTATACGCGAAGAATGGTCGTTCGATCGTCGTTCTGCCCTCGACGACCTCAGATGGAAAAATCTCACGCATTGTTCCGTTGATTGAAGAGGGCAGTTTCATCACCTCGCCGCGACAGTTTACCGACTATGTAGTAACTGAGTATGGTGTGGCTCGTCTTTTTGGCAAGACGCAACGTCGCCGTGCCGAAGAGTTGATCGCCATTGCCCATCCGGATTTTCGTGCAGAGTTAGAGAAAGCCGCGAAGAAAACGTTTTGGCCATGAGGAATAAAACGTAATATGTAATACGTAACCGCCCTCCCCTTTACGCATGACGTTTTACGCATTACGTGCAAAGGAGCGTAAGCGATGCCAACGAAAGAACAATGTCCCGAGATTCGTAGCGAGATTCGTAAGTTTTGCAGTAAGTATGGAGACGAGTATTGGCGGAAACTTGATAAGGAAAATAAGTATCCAGAACAGTTTGTGGACGAACTGACCGTAGCTGGGTGGTTGGGTGCGTTGATTCCTGAGCAGTACGGCGGCTCGGGTTTGTCGATGAAAGAAGCGAGCGTCATTCTCGAAGAGATTAACCGCTCTGGTGGCAATTCTGCCGCTTGTCATGCGCAGATGTACATTATGGGTTCGTTGTTGCGGCATGGGAGCGAGGAACAGAAGCGCAAGTATTTGCCCAAGATCGCTAAGGGCGAAATCCGCTTGCAAGCCTTCGGTGTCACCGAGCCAGATGCGGGCTCTGACACGACCCACATTCGCACGTTCGCCAAGAAAGATGGTGACTTTTACATCGTCAACGGTGGTAAGATTTTCACCTCACGTGTGCAGCATTCTGACATGTTGTTACTGCTGGCACGCACCACTCCGTACGACCAGTGCGAAAAGAAAACCATGGGCATGAGCATCTTTCTAGTCGACCTCCGTGCTGCCGGCGACACCGTAGAAGTGCGACCGATCGATGCCATGATCAACCATGAAACTAACCAACTGTTTTTCCGTGACCTCAAAGTTCCCAAGGAGAATCTGATTGGCGAAGAAGGTCGGGGCTTTTATTACATTCTTGATGGCATGAACGCCGAACGTATCCTGGTCGCTTCAGAATCTATTGGTGATGGACGCTGGTTTACCGATCGCGCAGTGCGCTACGGCAAAGAACGCGTGATCTTCGGTCGTCCGATCGCGCAGAATCAAGGTATTCAATTTCCGATCGCCCAAGCTTATGCGCAGATTGAGGCTGCAGACCTGATGCGGTTTCGCGCTGCTGAGATGTTTGATGCAGGGGAAGCATGTGGTCCGGAAGCTAATATGGCGAAACTCCTTGCCTCACAAGCGGCATGGGCAGCAGCAAACGCGGCACTTGATACCCACGGTGGCTACGGCTTTGCGGCAGAGTATGACGTCGAGCGGAAATTCCGCGAGTGTCGTCTATTCTCCGTCGCCCCGATCTCGAACAACATGGTGCTCAATTATGTTGCCGAGCATGTGTTGGGAATGCCACGCTCGTACTAATTGCGGATTGTAGAATGCGGACTGTAAATCTCTCTTTGTTTTCTCATCCGCACTCCCCAATCCGCAATCCGCAATTCCACAAGGAGGGTACAAATGAAGGTAGACACCGCATTCTTCCCCACCACGTTCGATGCCGCAGCACAGCTTGCCCGCCAGGTAGAAGATACTGGGTTTGATGGACTATGGAGCGCTGAAACAAGCCACGATCCATTCTTTCCACTCGTGGTTGCTGCGCGAGAGACACAACGAGTGAATCTGGGTACCGGAGTTGCCATCGTCTTTCCCCGTAGTCCGATGGTGCTAGCCAATATCTGTTGGGATCTGCAAGCCAACTCCAAAGGTCGCTTTATCCTTGGCCTCGGCACGCAAGTCAAAGGTCACAATGAGCGACGTTTCAGCATCAAATGGGTCTCGCCAGTGAAGCGGTTGCGAGAAGTGATCCTCTCACTGCGAGCAATCTGGGATTCCTGGCAGAATAACACGAAGTTAAACTTCATCGGCGAGTTTTATCAATTCACGTTGATGACGCCATTTTTCAATCCTGGCCCGATTGAGCACCACAAAATTCCGATTTACATTTCAGGCCTCAATCCGCAAATCACCCAACTCGCTGGTGAACTCTGTGAGGGGTTTTACATCCACGGTTTTCATTCTGCAAAGTACATCAGTGAAACTGTCGTTCCCAATCTGCAAAAAGGCTTAGCCAAAGCTGGGCGGAAGCGAGACAACATCTCCCTTATTACCGGCACTTTCATTGCTAGTGGCGCAACCCAAGATGAAGTGGAGAAAGCCAAACAACCAGTGAAACAACAAATTTCTTTCTATGCTTCGACGCGTACCTATAAAGGCGTGCTTGATGCGCATGGTTGGGGGGATACGTGTTTTCGCTTAAATGAGAAAGCCGCCAAAGGTCAATGGAATGAGATGGCCGCGGAAATTAAAGATGACATGTTGGAAGAACTCGCGATTGTTGGCACCTACGACGAAATCGCCAAGAAGCTCGCGGCTCGGTACAAAGGCGTCCTCGATCGTGTTGTCGTCGGGCTCGGTTCACCGGAGCGACAGGATTCGGGACGGGCACAAGAGTTCATTCGGGAAATCCGCCATCACATGGGCACGTAAGCATCGCGTCGGTGATCGGCCTGTGGCAAAAGGGCGAAAAGGGGAAATGGGTAAAAGGGTAAAAGGAAGAAAAATTACGTATCTGTAAGTTTTCCTTTTTGCCGTTTCCCCCCAAGGAATAACAGCCGACCGTTGCTTATAGTAGGAGGAAGGTATGGGAGCCTTAACCGACAAGTATTGCATTGTGGGTGTGGGAGAAACGCCGCACATGCGGCCGTCGAATCGCACAACGTTATCGATGGCGTGCGAGGCAGTGAAGAAAGCAATGGTCGACGCCGGATTAGAGCCATGTGACGTTGATGGTATGACTAGCTATCAAGCGGGCGATTCGACCAGCTCGAATCACGTCGCTACTTCACTCGGCATTCGCCTGAATTATTCACTCGACATTTTTGGCGGCGGTTCAAGCACCGAAGCCTTAGTCGGCCACGCGATCGGCTTGTTAGAAGCAGGATACTGCAAGACGATTGTTATTTTCCGTTCGATGAATGGTCGCTCTGGTCGCCGCATGGGTGGACAAGCGCCTAGTGGCCCAGTGCCACCAACCCAAGCCGCTGGTGACCAACAGTTTTATATGCATTGGGGATGGACCACACCAGCACAGTGGTTTGGTATGTCAGCGATGCGCTATCTCCGCGATACCGGTGCAACGACAAAGACATTTGCTGAGGTCGCTGTCGCTCATCGTTATCACGCTAGTCTTAATCCCAAAGCAATCATGCGAGCGCCAATCACTATTGAAGATCATCAGCGGTCACGTTGGGTGTCCAAACCGTTCCGTCTGCTTGACTGTTGCTTAGAAACTGATGTGTCGGCAGCAATGATTATCACTTCTCGTGAACGAGCCTATGATTTACGCCATCCGCCCGTGTTTATTATGGGGGGCACTGGTCGCACGATGGCCCCGAGTCCAGCCTGGAACTATTCTCGCCCGGAAATTCACTATGTCGCTGGTAACTACGGTCGTAACCGTCTGTTTGGTATGGCAGGAATCAGTCAAAAAGATGTGAACCTGATTTCCTGTTACGATGCCTTTACCTTCACGACCGTCATCCAACTCGAAGCCTACGGCTTTTGCGGTAAAGGTGAAGCGAAGGATTTCGTTCAGGATGGACGATTGCAGATCGATCATGAATTGCCGTCCAACCTTTCCGGCGGCCATCTCTCTGAAGGTTACACGCACGGTATCAGCATGGTAATCGAGAATGTCCGCCAGTTGCGTCACCGAGTCGATGATTCCTGTCCACGCGCGGCAGAGGGAAGACACACCTACGATCGCAAAGCCGGCTGTCGCCAAGTGAAGAACGCACGTATCGCAGCGTGTTTAGGATGGGGCACAGAAGCGACATCGAGTTCGGTGATTTTACGAGGGATTGCGGCGTAACAGTGTAGCTTGCCTCCGTGTCACGCAACACGTGTTACGTAGAACGTGATACGTGGACCTGGAGGCAACGGTTCTCACTTAGAAACGGAAAGGATATCCCCCATGCCCGGACCGATTGATTATAGCAAAATTGTTATCGTGCCAGATTTCGATACCGCCGAATGGTGGATGGGAACCAAACAACACAAATATCTTGTCCGCCAGTGCAAGACCTGTGGTCACAAATGGTTTCCGCCGTTTCCAGCCTGTAGCAAATGCACTTCGATGGACCTTGGCTGGTTTGAGACCGCTGGTAAAGGAGTCCTTCATAGTTACGTCGTGGTCACGCAGCCAATTCTCAGTGCTTTCATCGAGGCGATTCCTTACGTTGTTGGGTTGATTGAATTAGACGATTGTCATGAAGCTGACGGCTCACTCGTGCGCGTTGCTGGGGTGATGAGGAATGACGAGGAAGACATTGCCATCGGCCTTCCTGTTACGGTCGAATTTGAAACCACTAAAGACCCTAACATTGTTATCCCACGGTGGCGCATTAGCGGAACAGCAGAAAATACTTGGAAATTTTCAGAGTAATACGTAAGAGTGGCCTCGGAATTCGTCTTTGACTCTTAGCCCTTCTCCGAGGCGCCACTCTTCTTGTCCCGCCCTTCTTCATCTTTACCCCCACACTCTCCCGAATATCAGTCCTCGCTACGCTTTTCTAAAGCCTCGGTCCTTTGAGCCGATGAAGGAAACGAACAGAAAGACAGCATGGTGGCACGACGCAGGGGTACGCAGCGGCAGGATATCAGTAGCTATTCATGAAAGTAGAAATCCTTTGACTACCATTCCTTCTTCACAAGAAAAACTAGAATCTGGTCAGCCTCCTCGTGAGAATGACCATCTGGTTTTCACGGATCGGCAACGTAGTATCGAAGCCGCGTGCGTCAGGCTCTTGTATGAGCAGGCAAAGACAGGAACCTTCACCTTGTTGGCTAACGCCGGCATTATCCTGGGCATTCTGTGGGAAGTCATTCCTTGTTCTTCTGCCGGTATTTGGGCCGCTGGGATTCTTAGCGTTTCCTTCTGGCACTTTTTCCTTGTACATCGGTTCGAACAGGCGAACCCCCAAGAGGAAGAAACTCTCCAATGGCGCACGTCATTTCTTATCAGCACTGCCATCGCTGGAGGAGTGTGGGGGCTCGGCGGTGGACTACTGTTCCCTCTTAACTCGACTGAACACCAAGTCTTTCTGATCTTCTTTTTGGGCGGGATGACAGCAAGCGGAGTGGCGATCTTATCTGCTGTCAAGGCAGCTTTTTTCTGCTTCTTCACTCCCGTCCTCTTACCAGTGACACTTCGTATGTTCCTCACAGGCAGTCCCATAGCGGTAGGTATGGCACTCCTATTATTGTGTTTCACTGTTGTGCTTATTCTGACAGCTCAGCATCTCCATGCGTTGATCACCGAGTCCTTACGATTGCGCTTCCAGAATGTTGACCTGATCCAGCATTTCGCCCTAGCAAAAGAGCAAGCCGAAGAAGCAAGTCAAGCGAAATCGCAGTTCCTTGCCAACATGAGTCACGAGATACGGACACCAATGAACGGCATCATTGGCATGACAGAACTCTTGCTGAACAGTGGCCTCGATGAAAAACAAGCACGATTTGCCAAGACCGTGCGGCATTCGGGTGAAGCGTTACTTGGTGTGATTAACGACATTCTTGATTTTTCCAAGATTGAAGCCGGAAAACTGGAATTAGAGAACATTAACTTTGATCTGCGGGAAACGATAGAGGAAGTTGCCGAGTTATTCGCCGAGCAAGCGCACAAAAAAGGGCTGGAACTTGCATGTTATATCCATCCAGAGGTCCTGCCTTTCGTCTCTGGCGATCCCTACCGTCTGCGTCAGATTCTCACCAACTTGCTCGGCAATGCCATTAAGTTCACCGATCGAGGAGAAGTAGTTATCGAAGTAGTTCAACGTTCAAAGCCTGTCCTGAGTGTAGCCGAAGGGTTCAAAGTTCAAAGTTCTCCTCCCCAAACTTTGAATCTTAACCCCGCAACTTTAATTTCTTGTGAGCTGCGGTTTTCCGTCCGCGACACTGGTATCGGCATCGCGCCTGAGGTTCGTGCTCGGCTCTTTCATCCTTTTACTCAGGCTGATGGCTCGACAACACGAAAGTACGGCGGTACCGGGCTGGGTCTGGTCATCGCTAAACAACTGACCGAAATGATGCACGGTCAGATGGAGGTCGAGAGTACCCCAGGCAAAGGCTCTACGTTCTGGTTTACTGCACGTTTTGCCCTCCAAACAGAGAAAGCGATGAAGGAAGGAGAGCATCGTCAATTCTTACATGGGCGTCGGGTGCTAATCGTCGATGATAATGCGACTAATCGAGAGATTTTCCATCATCAAGTTCGCTCGTGGGGTATGATAGATGAAAATACCGCCGACGGTTCTCAGGCACTTTCTCTTCTCGCGCAAGCAGTCTCTAGTGGTCAGCAATATGACGTAGTAATTCTTGACAGACACATGCCGGGCATGGATGGTCTCACCCTTGCCCGCACTATCAAAGCAAATCCCGCCACTGCGGGGGTCCCTCTTATTATGCTCATATCTGTCGGTGTCTCTGGTGATACAGAAACTGCTCATCAAGTTGGAATTGCCGCCTACTTGAACAAACCGGTGCGGCAGTCTGATCTCTATGATTGCCTCATCACCTTGCTACCCCCACCAGCATCGGTGCTCAGTTCTCAATCTCAAATCGGGCAACGTTCCTCAGCATCCGCGGTTCGGCTTCTCTTGGTTGAAGACAATCCAGTTAATCAAGAGGTTGCGCAAGCGATACTTGAACTGCTCGGCTATCAGGTAGACCTTGCTACAACTGGTAAAGAAGCCCTCTCTGCAACGTCTCAGACTTCATACAGCCTCATCCTCATGGACTGCCAAATGCCCGAGATGGATGGGTACGAGGCAACACGAATTATCCGAGAACGCGAACAACAGTCGTCAGCCCTTCCAAGCGCCGAACACAGCACTCCAAACACCGCATTACCCCGACTGCCGATTATCGCGATGACTGCGAACGCAATGACAGGAGATCGTGAGCGTTGCCTCGCCGCCGGAATGGACGACTATTTCAGCAAGCCATTCACCCAGGAGAAACTCGCTGCCATTACTACGAAGTGGCTCTCCCGGTCAGCTGTAATATCTCATTCACAGAGTCACGAACTAACAATACCAGAAGATGCGTCCTCTCACATGCCGCAGGAAGAGTACGTAAGAGTCGAGAATCCTCAGTCACCAATAAAGACGCCGTCGGTCCGAGCGGCGTCAACCCTCTTAGATGCAACTGCATTAGCCCACATTCGCGCTTTACAGCGGCCGGGGACACCGAACATTCTCCGGAAAATTATTGAAACCTATCTTACTGCGACTCCACAACTATTGGAGGCTGCACGTCTCGCCATCACCACAAATGACGCACCGACCTTGCAACAGGCAGCCCATAGTTTGCGATCGACCAGTGCAACGCTCGGAGCCTTCACGCTTGCGGACCTCTGCCGAGAACTCGAAGCCCTCGGACGAATACAAGCGATAGCTCAGGCTGCGCCTTTGCTCTCGGCGATCGAAAGCGAATACACTCATGTCTGCACTGCACTTAGCTCGACCCATTAGGAAGGATATTGTGATGACCGATACCTTGAACAACAACCGCCCCTCCCTCATCCTCGTGGTCGATGATGGCATGACCATCCGCTTGCTCGTCCGGGAGGCTCTCGAACAGGCAGGTTTCGTTGTCGAGGAAGCAGGAGACGGCAGCCAGGCACTCGACTTGGTTCCCCGTCTCACTCCAGATCTTGTCCTCCTAGACGTGATGATGCCTGAACTCGATGGCTTCCAAACCTGTGCCGCGCTCCGACAAGTGCCTACTGGAGAGCATATTCCAATTGTCATGCTCACCGGTCTGGAAGACGAAGGTTCTATCCACAAGGCTTATGAAGTCGGAGCCACTGATTTTATCACGAAGCCGATTAACTGGGTGTTACTCGGGCATCGAGTCCGCTACTTACTCCGTGCCAGTCGCGCTTTTGCTGAACTGCGACAGAACGAAGAAGCGTTGCGGCAGGAAGTGCAAATCTCAACTACGCTGGCTAAGGTTGGTCGCGAGTTGACCTCTTCTCTGGCAACCCCTGTCATCCTAGAGCGCCTCTGCCAACTGACCGCGTCGGTTCTCGGCTGTGAAAGTAGCCACGCGCTGCTGTGGAATTCTGATCGAGACGCCTACACGCCGGTCGCAAGTTGGGGGTACTCGTCAGAACAGTGGTCCACACTGCGTAATTTTTCGGCTTCTCGCTCGACCTTGATCCCGTTTCTCCGTAATCTTGCCCGCGAAGAGGTGATTGCCTACGGCGATACACAATCGCCATCACGGATTCCCCCTTCTCTTCTCACTCCTTTTGCGTTCCGTGGCGCGCTCTGCCTCGTCCTTCGTCACGGAAATGACGTAATCGGCGTACAAACCGTAGGGTCGCGTCGAAACACACTACCGTTTACGCCCCAGCAACATCGCCTGGCCATCGGCATTGCTCAGTTTGCCGCTCTAGCGTTGGAAAACGCGCGGCTCCTCGAACAAGCAGAGAGCGCGAACCGCCTCAAATCAGACTTCCTCGCCACCGTCTCCCATGAGTTACGCACACCCCTGCAGATTATTTTGGGCTACAAAGATCTGCTGTTGGAACAGACCTTTGGACCACTGACCGCAGAACAAATAGAGACATTGCGGCGATTAGAGCGCAGCGCACAGGGCCTGCTGGAACTGATCAACAACACGCTCCAGGTCGGGCGATTAGAAGCTGGACAATTACCCGTCGACTTCAAAGAGGTTGAAGTTGCTCCGCTACTAACTGAGTTGCAAAACGAAATGTGGGAACTCTTCCAACAGAGTGGTTTACAACTTGAATGTCGCGTGGAAGCCACACTCCCAGTGGTCAACACTGATCCTAACAAACTAAAAGTCGTGATCAAAAATCTGATTGGGAATGCAATCAAATTTACCGAGAAGGGCAAAATTCTCGTAGACGTGCAAGCTAAGGGTGAAGGACTTGAAATTGCCGTTTCTGACACAGGGACCGGAATTTCTCCTGAAGATCTTGCGGTGATTTTTGAAGCGTTCCGACAAGGCGAACAAAAAGTGCTGACTCGGCGACATGGAGGCGTTGGTCTTGGTCTCTATATCGTCAAACGAATGCTAGAGCTGTTAGGTGGACAAGTCTCGGTGGAAAGTGTTCTCGGACAGGGTTCAACGTTCCGCATTTCGCTGCCGCTGCAACGACCAGGAGTATCCATGTCGATCCCAGCAGCAGCATAAATCGGATCACAGAACATTCATACACTGGAACACTAGCTGTGAAATCCTTTTACCCTTCTTTTTTCAAAGGAGGGAACCTCACGGCCCCCTTTAGAAAAGGGGCCGTGCGCAGCGCGGGGGATTTCAGTCAGGGACGGCACCCCAATCTCCTGCGTACCAACTGAGACAGTCATAAAAAGTTGTTCGCCTACTTCACCTCAGAAGTACAATGCCCACAGCGTGTCGCTTTGATCGGAATAGTGGCTAGGCAGTAGGGGCACTCTTTCTCGGTCGGCGGCCCTGGAAGCGGTGGTGGCGTTTGCGCTTTCAGCCGATTGGCAGGTTTCACAATAAACAGGAACACCGCACTAGCAACAATCAGAAAGTTAATAATGGTGTTGATAAACACACCGATATTCCACGTTGGCGCGCCCGCAGCTTTTGCCGCGGCAAGAGATTCATAGGTTTTTCCAGAGAGGCTCACAAACAGATTGGAGAAATCGACTCCACCAAGCGCATAGCCGATCGGCGGCATAATTACGTCATCAACGAGCGACCCAATAATCTTGCCAAAGGCCGCACCGATGATCACGCCAACCGCCAGATCAAGAACGTTGCCTTGTATTGCAAATCTCTTAAACTCCTCCCACATAGTCTCTCCTCTTGCCTGAAATTTGTCCCTCCTTAGGTGGATTTCATAAAAAGATCAATCCAGGAGTAGGTAGGGATTTTGCTCCAGCTCCAGCTGTTTCTCATCTTCTCTCTTAGTTTGTGATTGCTGGCAATACAACAGACATACGTGTGCCAACACTAGGAGTGCTCTCCACTTCGACACGCCCGCCATGTGCCTCAACTAACGCCTTGACGATAAACAATCCCAACCCCGATCCTTCTCGCTTCCGATCCTTCTTCGCCGTCCGGTATTTTTCGAATACAATCGCTGTTTCTTCTATCGTCATTCCCGGCCCGGTGTCGGCCACCACAATGACGACCTCGTCCTCTTGGCGCACGAACGCACTGACAGCGACTTTTCCTCGCTCCGGAGTAAACTTTAAGGCATTGTGCAATAGATTGGTAACGACTCGCTCTAGCGCCAACGCATCTCCGCTCACTGGAGGGAGATCATCAGGCAGGGAGAAATCCAACGCGATATGCAGACGCTGCGCCTCGCGTCGATACTGTCTGCCGACTCGACGGATCACCTCAGGCAACGCAACCGTTCGTTTCGCTAAGATGAGCGGGCGGCTCTCAATCTTGGCCAAGTCAAGATAATTCGTCACCAAAGTAGAAAGCGAAAACGCCCCGCTGCGGAGACTCAGGAGCATATCGATCTCTTCACGAGAAGCACGAAGCTTTGCCTCGCTCAAGAGAAGATCAGCATATCCCACCACAACGCTTAATGGGCTCCGGATATCGTGTGCCAGCATCTCCAAAAAATCGGTGCGTTGACGTTCAACATTTTTCTCTTGCGAGATATCACGTAAGACCATTTGTATACTAGGTAACTGACCAGCATGGCCGGGCAGGACACTGGAGCGCACTACCACAGGAACACGAGTTCCATCTTTACGAACAATCTCGGCTTCCCCGCTAAGCACGGCGTCGGTTCCTACGCTTTGTTGGATTTGTTGGAGCACTACGTGTTCTGTCAGTGGAGAGAAAAACTCTGCGCACGAATGCGCCACGATTTCATGACGAGAGCACCCCAGGAGCAATTCGGCGCGTCGATTGAAGAGCGAGATAACACCGTGCACATTGCACACCAGCATCGCATCCACGGCATTGTCAAAAAGATCTCGGTAGGAATTTTCCGCCATATCTTCCGGCCAACACTGCTCTCGTTTCTTCACCTTGACCTCCTCACAAGAAACAGCTTATGTGAGCCGCATACGTCTAAGAAGGAGGCACACCATGTCCGACATTCTGTATACAGTGACCGACGGCATTGCCACGGTCACCATGAATCGCCCAGAGAAACGTAACGCGCTGAATACCGCCATCATCACTGGTTTTCATACTATATTTCAAGAGTTGGAAACCAATCCTACCGTTCGCGTTGTCGTTATCCGTGGCGAAGGCAAAGCGTTCTGCTCGGGATTGGACTTGCGCGAACTCAGTTCGCGACAACAAGGCGATGCCGACCCGGAAACTGGTGTCGTGCAGATTTTTCAACAGATTGAAGGATCGCGCCATCCTACTATTGCAATGGTCCAGGGTGATGCCCTGGCTGGCGGTTGCGAGCTGGCGTTGCATTGTGACCTGCGTGTTGCTTCGGACGCTGCCCGCTTCGGCATGCCACTGGCGCGCTTGGGATTGGTTATCCCCTTTCCCCTTGGACAAAAATTGGTGGAGATCGTCGGTCCGGCTTTTACCAAACAAATCTTGCTCACCGGTCAACCGATTGATGCCAAACGCGCTTATGAAATTGGAATGAGTCATCAGCTTGTCTCTCCTAGTGAGCTTGAAAACGCGACCTATGCGCTCGCGCGCACTATCGCTGACAACGCCCCACTCTCACTCGCGGGCATGAAGGCTACCATCCTACGAGCCATTTCGTCGCGTGAAACCATTAATGCCAATGATCTCCACGAATTGGTAAGCCAGGCGCGCAAGAGCGCCGACGCGAAAGAAGGGGTCTTAGCCATGCTCGAAAAACGTAAACCGGTTTTTCGTGGGCACTGACCATGATGCCAAATCTGCGTATGACTCTGATCGTTATTGTCATCTTGGCGGTGCTCTTGGTGTACGTTCCAGCACATCTGCTCCGCTGGGATGGTCACGTGCGCGGAGCACTGAAGCCACTGTTGTCTTACAGTGGCGCGTTGCTGTTTATTATGGGGTTCGCGTTGAGTTTTTCGGGCGTATATTATTTGATTCGCCGCGGGGGTGGTATTCCCCCATTGTGTAGAGCAGCAAAACGGTTGGTGGTCGCAGGTCCGTATTCTCACCTTCAACATCCAATCCTCTTGGGACTGCTCGTGATGCTGTTTGGTGAAGCACTGTGGCTGTGCTCTACAAGTGTCGGTGTCTATGCCGTCGTGTTGGCTATAGTGAGTCACAGTTATGTTGTCTATATCGAGGAACCGCGGTTGATACAGCGATTTGGGAGGGATTACCAGGCATACCAACGCGCTGTACCTCGCTGGCTGCCTCACGTTGCCTCGCGGAGAGATAAAGAAGGATAAGGAATATTGTGTCTCATTGCTCTCATTTTGCCACCTCGTAGCCTCTCTGCGCAAATCAAATGAAGTGTTCTTTTCTATTCGGAAGGAGGATAACTTATGCGTTTCGGTGTTCATCTGGTTGCTGCCGGAAAAATGATTGAAGGAGAGAGCCTTGCTCGTGTCGCGCGACGGGCAGAAGAACTGGGGTATGACTCGTTGTGGGTCAGTGATCACATTCTTTTTCCGACGCAATTGCAGTCGGCGTATCCTTATTCTCCTGACGGTAAGTTACCCCTCGACCCAAGCAATCCCTTGCTCGAACCATTTACCGTGCTCAGTTACGTCGCGGCGGTCACCAACACCATAAAGCTGGGAACTAGTGTAATCATCGTTCCATATCGCGACCCACTCGTCACTGCCAAAATTGTGTCCTCGTTGGATGTCCTGTCGGAAGGCCGTTTCATTTTTGGTGTTGGCGTTGGCTGGCTGGAAGAAGAGTTTCGTGCGCTGCGACAAAACCTGCGCGACCGCGCCGCGCAAACCCGTGAAGCACTGTTGGCCATGAAAGCCTGCTGGACGCAGGAGAACCCAGAGTTCCACGGAAAATTTTTCGACTTTGCTGACATCAAATTTGCTCCGAAGCCACGCCAGAAACCCCATCCGCCAATTTGGTTCGGCGGCAACTCGCTCCCGGCCTTGAAACGCGCCGTAGAGTATGGCGACGGCTGGCATGCAGTATGGGAAACTCCAAAAGAGGTGAGTGAGAAAGCCACAATTCTGCGCGACCTGTGCACGAAGGCAGGAAAAAACTTCACCGATTTTCCGCTCACCATCAACGTGAACAACCGTGTGCCCTACACTATCGAGAATGTCAAACAATATGAAGCTGCCGGCATCAGTATGATGTTTATTCCCCGCTCTTTTCAGGCAGACGTAAATGCTATGATTGAGAGCATGGAAAAATTTGCCAAAGAAATAAAAGACCCGCTGGAAAAACAACGGTAATCTCCATGAGAGTAACGTACGGAATCCTCCGCTATAACAAAACGCTTACCTTGCAATAGACAGAGAACGTGGCAGCAGATACCTGAAAGGACAAAAACGTAAGACGCGAGTATAGCATAGAGCAAGGTAATTGCTTGTGGCTATTAAGACTCAAATTGAGCCGAAAAATGAGACCTTATGTTTTCTTCGTCGCTTGCTTGCATCAGTGGAATACGTGCAGTTCATTTACGCACCAATGCTGCGCTTTGGGAAAGATGTGTACACCCTGTCAGTAGCAAACGCGTTTGACAGAGGAAGTGTTCTTTGACAGATTTACAAAAGTATTGACCAATCAGAAACGAAAATCGTAGGCTAGACATCACTAGTACGAGCGCTGAAACCGTACTATCCCGTAAACGAGAGAGGAAGAACTATGGCAAATCGACATCTCGAACTTGGTGTGTTTGCCCCCACCATTGGGTGTATGCCGCCCCAGGGTAAATCCTCTTTCATGCTTGTCTCTGGAGCCGAGCAGCGCACAGAGCCCACGTTTGACTATAATCGTCGAGTGGCTGAACTACTTGATCGCGCTGGGCTGGAAGTCTTCTTCATGGCGCAACGCGGGCGTGGATTTGGCCCCTCAGATTTTTGGGGCACCTCCCTTGATTCGGTCACGAGCGCAGCCGCGCTAGGCATGGTGACGAAACAGATAAAAATTGTTTCTACCGTACATACTGCGTTCCTCCATCCTGGAGTCCTCGCCCGCATGGGGTCAACCCTTGATCAGGTTACGAATGGTCGTTGGGGCTTAAACCTCGTCAGCGGCTGGTCACACAAAGACTTTGAGATGATGAACATTCCTTTTCTCGCTCACGACGAACGTTATCAACAGACGGCTGAGTTTGTCGAAGTGTTGCAGAAATTTTGGACGATGGATTGGTTTGATTACCACGGCAAATACTTCACTATCCAACAAGGAATCTGCAATCCTAAACCGACCCGTCTCCCGCCGTTATACAACGCCGGCAGTTCTCCTGCGGGCAAAGACTTCACTGCGCGTTACTGTGATTGGTATTTCACTGGCGCTGTGACCCCGCAGCAAGTGACAGCAGAAATTGCCGATGTCCGCGCCCGAGCCGCAAAGCACGGGCGCGATATCCACTTTATTACCTATGTCTTCGTCTTGTGTCGCGAGACCGAAGCGCAAGCTGAAAAAGAAGCAGACAAAATCCTTGCCCTTGGCGACTTTAGCGGCGCGCAAGAACTGATCGAGGGTCTCACCGGCCAAACCATCGGGACCGCAGCCTCAATCATAGGCCAGGGAGTGACATCAGAACAAATGTTAGCCTCGGTCGTTCTTGGTGTGGGAAGCGCCAAATTGATCGGCACGCCGCAACAAGTCGCTCGTAAACTAGCCCAACTCCAAGAAGCGGGTATTGATGCCGTCGGTCTTACTTTTCGTCATGTCGAAGAAGAGATGGCAGACTTTATCGACAAAGTCCTTCCATTGCTCGAAGACATGGGCGTTCGACGCAAACGAGCACAGAAAGTGATCCCGATCAGTCGCGCCGTCGGATAAATTCAGCGGCGAGCGATGAGGCCTAAGCGATGAGCACGGAACATGAAAGCGCGCACCCTGTTACCTTCCTCCTCATGACTCGGCCTTCGTTGCTCGTTACTCCTCAGGCATTGACATCAATCACGACCCGTCCACGCACCTGCCCTTGTAAGATCGCTTGCGCAAGCTCTGGCACTTTTGACATTGGTTCAACGGTCGTCATTGCGTCGAGTTTGGCGAGTGGGAGGTCTCGCGCCAGTCGCCGCCAGCCTTCCAAGCGCTGTGGCTTGGGACACATCACGGAATCAATACCCAGCAAAGTCACTCCTCGCAGAATGAATGGGTAGACAGCAGTTGGAAGGTTCGCGCCGCCAGCAAGCCCACAGGCCGCGACAGCACCACCGTAGCGGGTGCCGCGCAACACCGACGCCAGCGTTTCTCCACCAACAGAGTCGATACCACCAGCCCAGCGTTCAGCATCAAGCGGCCGCCCCGATGGCTTCTCTAGCGCTGCGCGTTCGACAATCGTAGTCGCACCGAGTGATTTGAGGTAGTTGCCCAGTTCAGCACGACCAGTCGACGCCGCGACCTTGTACCCAAGCTTGGCAAGAATCGCCACCGCTACACTACCAACCCCACCGGCCGCACCGGTGACAATCACCTCATGTTCTCCAGGCTTCACGCCCATATGCTCTAGTGCCATCACACTCAGAATCGAGGTGAATCCTGCCGTACCGATTGCCATCGTTTGTTTGAGTGAGAATTCTCTTGGCACCGGCACCAGCCACTCCGATTTCACCCGTTGTTTCTGCGCAAAGCCACCCCAGTGGGATTCGCTTAATCCCCATCCAGTGATCACAACTTGATCGCCGGCTTTATAATCGGCGGAACTTGACTCCTCAACTGTCCCGGCGAGGTCGATGCCACAGACTATAGGGAGGCGGCGGGCAATTTTTGCCGTTCCTGTTACGGCCAGACCGTCTTTATAGTTGAGTGTCGAGTAGGCGACTCTCACTGTCACGTCGCCTGCTGGAAGGTCATTCGCCGAAATATCTTTTAGTGAGGCACGAACTTTTCCGTCCACTTCTTCAGCAACAATCGCTTTCACTGTTTCGGCCATAGAGCACACTCCTGTCTATAATTTTCATTAAGATTAAACTACGCAGACGCATCTGCCCGTCGCGGAAAAACCTGGCCGAACCTACCACATGTCTCCACGTTTGACAGTGCCCTCAGTCGTACCGGATAATTCGTCACGCGAAGGAGAACAAAGAATGACGAATGTTCGTTCTCGTACACTATCTACAGACCCATTTCGTCCATATCGTGATGCCAGCGGGCCGGAGCGCATCTTTTCATTCTACGATCCTGTATCACAGATGCGAGCAGTCCTGGTGATTGACACAACTGCTTTTGGCATCAGTGCTGGCGGCATCCGCATGCTCCCAGACTTATCACTTATGGAGATGGTGCGATTGGCACGGGCAATGACCTACAAGTACCTCATGCTCGAAGTCCACTGTGGCGGAGCAAAAGCTGGTGTGTGGTATAATCCTGCTGAGCATAATCGCCAAGTAGTCTGGAGCGTGTTCCTTACAGCTCTGCGTCCATTCATCGAACAACGCGTATATCTTCCAGGTACTGACATGGGAACAACAGAAGAGGATTTCCAATCTCTTCATGATGACGGAGCACGCCAACGCTCTGGTGGGCTGCTCAAACACGTGGTCGATGGGCTCCCGTTGGAGGATCAACTCACCGGCTTCGGTGTTGTTGAGTCGGCGCGTGTTGCTGCTGAGTTCTTTGGTATCCCGATGAAGGGGGCAACTGTCGCGATTGAAGGATTTGGCAAAGTCGGTGGCGGCGCGGCCCGCTTCTTTGTGCGTTCAGGCGCACGAGTCGTAGCAGTCTCGACTATTGCCGGCACCCGCTACGATCCCAAAGGATTAGATATTGAGCAACTGCTCGCACTTCGTCGTGCTCATGGTGACGAGGTTGTGTGTCATTACCCTCACGGCAAATTGCTCTCGTGTAACCGACTGCTCTCTTTACCCGTCGCTATTCTGATTCCCGGCGCTCGTCCCGATGTGATTACCCCCAAAAACCTTGAGAAAGTCCAAGCGAAGCTGATCGCTCCAGGAGCAAATATTCCCTTCACCAATGCCATCGCCAATCAGTTGTCAGCTCGCGGCGTCGGAGTCGTACCAGATTTTGTCGCCAACGGCGGCGGAGTGTTAGCGGCGCTTGCCGATCTGCAAGGGCTTGCTGTTGATGCGGCTTTTCGCTCGGTTAGTGAACGTATCACCGCGAACACTACGTTGGTGCTCAGTCAGAGTCGTGAGCGCCACTGCACGCCTGTTGATGCGGCAGTACAAATCTGTCAAGAACGCTGGCAACAGAAAGCTCCCACTGGGCGAGTGCTGGCAGTGTAGAGGTTCACAATATGATCGTACGTTACTCCCAGCTGGTCTTGCGCCTAGTCAGAAGCGAAGGATAAAAAAGAAGCTATGGAAACTGTATTTAGTGGCATCCAACCGTCCGGCGAACTTCATCTGGGTAACTATCTTGGCGCAGTCCGCAACTGGGTGGCTCTACAAGAGCAATACCACTGCTTCATTTGCATCGTTGATTATCACGCTATTACTCAGAACTATGATCCCAAGACGTTGCCCCAACGTACTCTAGAGATGGCGACCGACTTACTCGCGTGTGGCATCGATCCTGGACGTACCGTCTTGTTTGTTCAATCCAGTGTTCCAGAGCACACCGAGTTATGTTGGGTCTTAAACACAGTGACACCGTTTGGCGATCTCGGCCGCATGACGCAGTTCAAGGATAAGTCTGAGAAACAAATAGACAACGTCAATGCGGGATTATTTGACTACCCAGTACTGCAAACCGCTGACATTATTTTATACAAGGCAACGGTCGTTCCCGTGGGTGCGGATCAATTACAGCACCTCGAACTCGCGCGAGAGATCGTGCGGCGCTTTAATGGACGATGGGGAGAATACTTCCCTGAACCCAAAGCGTTATTGTCGAGTACACCCAAGATTCTAGGGCTTGATGGCCAAGCCAAGATGTCGAAGTCGATTGGTAACACGATTGCTCTCGGTGAAGACGACGACAGCATACGGCAAAAACTCGCAACTGCAGCGACTGACCCGGCGCGTGTGCGTCGCAAGGACCCGGGCAATCCTGACGTGTGCAACATCCACACCCTGCATACGTTCTTCTCCGATGAGGAACGTATACAGTGGGTACGTTCGGGCTGTACGACTGCGGGGATTGGCTGCTTTGACTGTAAGAAAGCGCTAGCCGACAATCTCATTGCGCATTTGCAACCCATTCGTGAACGCCGCGCGCAGTTGCAAGCGAATCCACAGAAGGTCGAAGAGCTTCTTCGTCAAGGCACAAGCAAAGCCCGAGCGGTCGCGCAACAGACCCTCAAGGAAGTACGACAGAGAGTCGGGGTGTGGTTCTGATTTTCAGAGAGGGGAAAAGAGCCGGCTTTTTCTACCGCGATACCGCTACGCCCCACGGCAAGGTGCCGACAGCAACAGTCGTCAAGACAGTGTCGTTGTCAGTGTCAATGACCGCAACCGCATTTGCGCGGCCCATTGTCACATAAAGTTTTTTCGCATCAGGCGTGAGCGCGACCCACCAGGCACGTTCACCTTCCAAGGGAATCGATTTGGTGACGGTATTGGTTGTTGGATCGACAACCTTGACTTCTTTCGAGCGTCCGTGGGCAACGTACATTTTCTTGCCGTCAGGAAGGATAGCAATGCCAACTGGACGCTCGCCCATCGGAATCTTGGCAATTTCGGCATTGGTCTCAGTATCAATGACATGCACCTCTGACGAGCGTTCGCTGCTGACATAGAGGCGTTTGTTGTCCGGCGAGACCGCCACACCGCGCGGGTTCTCACCAGCCTTGATCGAAGTCACAAGGGTATTGGTCGTGGTATCGATAACGTTCACGTCGTGTGACGTTTCATTCGGAACATATGCTCGCTTGCCGTCCGGCGAAAGTCGAACCGTCTCTGGTTCAACGCCTGTCGGAATTTTCTTAAGTATCTTTTTGCTTTTCACCTCAATGACGAGCAATTCTCCACCGTTCTCGTTGACGATATAGAGTCGCTTTCCATCCGCAGTGATATCAATGCCTTCAGGGTCAACTCCAGCTTTAATCTTGGTCATGACTTTGTTGGTTTTTGTGTCGATCACCGAAACGTCATTAGAGTTACCATTTGATACGTAGACTTTCTTGCCGTCGGGAGCAACAACTATCCCGCGTGGTCGCTGACCGACTTTCACGGTCGCGACAACTTGATCAGTCGCCGCATCGATGACCGTAACATCGTCAGATTTTTCGTTGGTGACATAGACGAAGGGGGCGGCGAGGACGGAAGAGGAGGAGACAAAAGACAGAAAAACGGCGACACGGAAAGGCAAAAAAAATAGGCTATAGGCTATAGGCTTCAGACTATAGGGAGAACCTATTTTCTCAACTTTGAACTTTGAACTTTGAACCCTTCGACTAGGCTCACCTGTGCCTGCGGCACTGGCGCAGGCAGGGCAGGCCTTGAACTTTGAACCTGAAACCGGGAACCTGAAACATAACATTGCGTTCACCGTAGAGTTAATGCGCCGGAGCGGGCGCCGTACCGCCGCCGTCCTTACATTGCGAAGCCGAGCGCATATACGCAATAATTTTCCACAACATCTCGTCCGGCAGACGACCTTTGAAACCTATCATTTCGGTTTTTGGCACACCTTCTGTGACAGTATGAAATACTTCTGCATCACTGCCGCCATGTTTCCACTCACAATCAAACAAACTGGGACAACGGCTGCCGGGTCGTGAGACTGTCTCAGTGGCGTGACAGTAACCGGCACACACGCCTTCAAAGACACCTTTGCCTTCAGCAATCGCTTTCGCATCACCTGCAACTGGATTCTTTGTCGGAGGGGTCTGGGCATGAACAGAGGTACTACAGGTGAGAAGGGCAAGAAGGGCAGCACCAACAAGAAGCAACGTTCTCTGCATTAGCTGAATATCTCCCGTCATTTGTAAACACGAAGAAGTTATTTTAGTTTCTGCATCTCGGCAAGACTGTAGGTCGCAGCAAATGGAGTATGATAGGGAATGCCATAGCGCTCCATTAGGGCCCTCAAGGTTCCATCAGAAGTAAGCTTCACCAGCGCGATATCAATCTGTGTACGCAGTTCTGTGTCAGTTTTCCGTGTGGCGACATGTTCGTTCCAACAGATTGCTGCCGGCGGTTCATAGCCTGCTGCAAACATCAATTTCGCTTCTGGGTGATTGCGCAAATGCCATCCAGCCAACGGTCCCCACAATAAGGCAAGGGAAGCCTCACCTCTAGTGACGCCGTCCAACGCGGCAGGAACAGAAAAGAATGTTCGCATTTTCGCTTTGCGTGCGCTCAATGCGAAATTCGCGATCGTCTGTGCTTGGATAGCAACAGGGGTGTCACCCAAGTTATTCAGGTTGTTCTGCGACATCCCCTCGTGGCCGATCAACTCAAACGCTGCGCCATAGTAGGGCGCACCGAGCGCTGCCTTTGGAGCGTCTTTGATCGCGTCCTCTCCCGGCATGCTAAAGATCGCATCGCATTCATTTTTACCGAGTTTGCGAGTGGGAAAGTCGCTTTCTTCGATTTCCTGAATCAGCGTATAGTTCTTCGCCCATACTGGGACGAAGGAACGATTGAGTATACCCGCGACGGCTTTTGCCGTCTCAAAGTCAAAGCCGTTGTTCTCCTTCATAGAAGATAGAGGCAGATTGTCTTCAAGGAAACAGACACGAAATTCGACTTGAGATTCAGCAAGAACAATCCAGGGAAAAAAGAAACAGAGAGGGAAGCAAAAAATACTCAGGGGAATGAGAGACCTCCACGACGAATAGTCTAGAAAGATGGAATTTACGCCATTCCTACGAAAGTCTGTCCTGAGCCCAGTCGAAGGGCGGGCATCCAGGCAATTGAACCAGGACCTGAGATTGAAATTTCTGAATGCCCGCCTACGCGACCATGACGAGATCAGAACCATCAAATTCATTAGTACGAAGTTCACATTGACAATGAATTATCTCGGCAAAGCGTACACGATCACAGCACTGCCTTTGGTTCCGAGTGGATTCTCACCGACGATAGTCACAGCCAAACCACCACCACCGCTTGGCACGGCCACATACTGGCGCCCACCGACTTTATAAGAGGTCGGCTGCCCACGCACTGGTGAACCAGTTTGTGATTTCCACAGCAATTGGCCAGTCGTATCATTGAAAGCCATGGCATACCCTGTCTGATTGCCAGTGAATACCAGCCCGCCAGCCGTCGCCAACGTGCCACCCACTAACGGATAGTCATCCTTATAGCGCCACTTGATTGCTCCAGTGGCAGGATCAATCGCAGAGAGATGCCCATAGGAAGACTGATCGTCCGCTTGTGTTGCGCCCGGACCGCCCCCCCAGAAGGGAATCCCTTGAATGAAGGTAGACACCGACTTTTCCATCTTGCCGCAGCTTTCAATCACTGGCACATACATGAGCTTGGTCTGCGGGCTATACGCAGCCGTGTAGGACCCATTCTGTCCACCAACGTTTCCTGGGCAAATATATTCTTTGTTGCCACCTGGCATCGGAAGATGCTGCGGATCGACAATCGGACGGCCTTTTTCATCGAGTCCCTTGGCCCAGTTGAGTTGCTCAACGTACTGTACACCATGCAAATATTTGCCTGAATTACGGTCGAGCACATAAACAAAGCCGTTGCGATTGGGCTGAGCAAGCGCTGGCACTATTGCCCCGCTGCGGTTCACATCGACGAGAAACATGCCGGTGTTCCCATCGTAATCCCATTCGTCGTGCGGGGTGAACTGGAAGTACCACTTCACCTCGCCGTTATCAGGATTCATTGCTAACACCGAGTTAGTGTACAGATTGTCACCTTTGCGCGTGTCACCGTTCCAGTCTGGAGAGGGATTGCCCGTTGCCCAGTAAAGGGTGTCGGTTTTCGCATCATACGATCCGGTTACCCATGCCGGTCCACCACCGGTTTTCCATGAGTCTCCTTCCCAGGTCTCTACACCCTTTTCACCTTCAGTCGGAATGGTATAACGTCGCCATATGCGTTTGCCAGTCTCCACGTCGTAGGCATCGATCCAACTGCGCACACCGTACTCACCGCCAGCAATACCGATAATGAGATTATTCTTGACGACAAGCGGAGCAGCTGTTGAGCTATAGCCAACTTTGTAGTCGTCCATTTCCGTGTTCCAGATCACTTTGCCGGTCTTACGGTCCAGTGCGACCATGTGCGCATCAAGCGTCGCTACAAACACTTTGTCACCTGACAGCGCCACACCGCGATTTGTCGGCCCACAGCAGATACGGAGATCTTCTGGCATCTGGTGATCATATTTCCAGATCGGCTCACCAGTGACGGCATCGAGAGCATACACGTGATTGTACGCCGCTACGATGTACATAATGCCATCGGCAACAATTGGCGCAGTTTCTAACTGTCCTGGGATACCAGTCTGGAAAATCCACGCCACTTGCAAGTTCTTGATGTTCTTGATGTTGATGTCTTTGAGTGGGCTGAAACGCCAGTTCTGATAATTTCCGCCATACATCAGCCAAGACGATGGATCATCAGTGCCGTTGAGCAAACGGGCAGACGTGACAGGCTTTAAGTTCCAATCCTTTTTCCCATTCTGGGCTTGTACTGCCAACGGACAGAGCACCAAAAGTGACACGAGACAGCCAGCGAATCGTCGCAGCCAGGCCTGTTGCATCGACGCAATCCTCCTTTGTCCAGTCAAATCAAGACCGAACGCGGTCGAAACGTACTGCCTTTTAGGTAATGGGTCAAGGTTGGGCGGAGGGGGGTCAGGGGCCGGGAGTCGGGGGGCGGTAGAAAGCTAAAACTTTCATCCCTATTTCTTATTTTTAACCGACCCCTGGCTCCTGGCCCCCGACCCCTGGTTATTGCGGTAGAGCAAACACAATCAGCGCACTGCCTTTACTTGCGAGCGGCGGCTCTCCTGCAACCGCGGCGATAATGCCACCACCACCCGAAGGAACAGCAATGTATTGGCGACCTCTAATTTTATACGTCGCAGGCTGACCACGCACCGAAGCTCCGGCTTGGAACTGCCATAACACTTTTCCAGTGGCATCATCAAACGCTTTGACGTGTCCTTCTTGATTGCCTGTGAATACGAGTCCGCCACCAGTGGCCAAGGTTCCACCGAGTAACGGATACTTCTCTTTGTGGCTCCACTTCACAGCGCCGGTGGTCGTGTCAATCGCAGAAAAATGCCCATAGGCGGTTCCGTCATCGCCTTGGCTACCGTTCCAGCCACCACCCCAAAATGGAATCCCTTGAATGAACATGGCCGAGGCTTTTTTCATCTGCATACAGCTTTCAATCACCGGTACATACATGAGCTTCGTCACCGGACTGTAGGCAGCAGTGTAAGAGCTATTCTTTCCTCCAGGTGCGCCAGGACAGATCCACTCTTTTCCTTCTTCTTGTGGGACATATTTCGGGTCCACGATAGGCCGACCGTTTTCGTCGAGTCCCTTCGCCCAATTGAGATGTTCCACGTATTGTGAACCGTGCAGGAATTTCCCGGACGTCCGATCGATGACATACAGAAAGCCGTTACGGTTGGGCTGCGCCAACGCTTTCACGCTACGACCGTTGCGCACCACGCTGACAAGAAAAAGGTCGGTGTTGCCGTCGTAACATCATGCGGCGTGAACTGAAAGTGCCATTTCACTTCCCCGGTGTTTGGGTTCATTGCTAACACAGAGTCAGTATACAAATTGTCACCCTTCCGCGCGTCACCGTTCCAGTCTGGCGACGTGTTCCCTGCCGCCCAAAACAGTATATCTTGTTCGGGATCATATGAGCCTGTGATCCAGGTCGGCCCACCTCCCGACTTCCACGAATCACCTTCCCAGGTCTCGACACCTTTTTCTCCCTCACTTGGAGTTGTATAGGTGCGCCACTTGCGTTCACCGGTGTTCATGTCATAGGCATCAATGTATCCCCTGACGCCATACTCTCCACCAGCGATACCGACGATGACTTTGTCTCTCACCACCAACGGCGCAACCGTTGAGCTAAAACCGTTGGCATATTTATCAATCTCAACGTTCCAGGCAACTTTTCCGGTTCTACGATCAAGCGCGACTAATCGTGCATCAAGCGTTGCCATAAAGACTTTGTCATCTGCAATTGCAACCCCACGATTGGTTGGTCCGCAGCACACGCGCATATCGTCTGGCAGCGGGTGATCGTATTTCCAGATTGGCTCACCAGTAGCTGCATCAAGCGCAAAAGCGTGGTTGTATGACGCGGTGAGATAGAGAATCCCATCAGCAATAACTGGCGAGGCTTCCAATTGGCCGGGGATGCCGGTCTGAAACATCCAGGCGACGGTGAGTTTCTTCACATTCTGTTTGTTAATGTCTTTGAGCGTACTGTAACGCCAACTGTGATAGTCGCCGCCGTACATCAGCCACGCTGACGGATCTTCGGTTCCTTTCAGCAAGCGCTCTTGTGTGACTGGGTTGAGATCGTAGGTCTTTTCTTCTCCAGCCAGTAGTTCACTTGGCAACAATAAAAGAAGACTGAAGACACTGCTCACGTACCTTCTTCGCCAATGGCCGACCATGCCGATTCCCTCCTTTACTAGGATGTCTTATGTTTCTCTAGTGGCGGCAAACTACTGAGTTTTGTTGACCGGATCAAGGGAAGCAGTGCGGTCTGGACCTGAGGGCTCGAATGGGGCAATAAGGGGATGGTGACGGGGCGAAAAGGGAAAATGGAGAAAGAATAAGAGGATAAAAGGGGAAGCGGGCAAAAGGAGGAACGAAAAAGTCCAATGTCCTCCCCGTTTCGCCATTTCGCTGTTTCCCCTTTTCGCCCAAAGACCCCCCAAAGAAAAAGGAGGTTCACATCATGTTACAAGTCTATTCTATGCCCGTTGGCTGGCTTGAGTTCGATAGCAAATTGTTTTTCCCTAATCGGCCACTCGGCACGATGATGACGATTCCAGTGCCGAGTTACCTTATTGCTCATCCCAAAGGGAACGTCGTGTTTGATACGGGCGTACATTGCCAAGTCATGCAAGACCCGGTTGCGCGCTTAGGTGAAGCGCTGGCAAAAAGTTTCGTGTCTCGCACCAAGCCTGGTGAGGAGATTGTTGCGCAATTGGCACAGTTCAAGCTCACCCCCAATGACATCAAGTATGTCATTAATTCCCATTTCCACTTCGACCATTGTGGCGGCAATGAATTTTTTCCTCAATCCACTATTCTAGTGCAGAAGAATGAATTGCACGCCGCGCGCGATCCGCAGTTATGCAAAAAAGCCTTCTTTGATCCTAAGGATTGGGATCACAAGTTGAACTATCAGACTGTGGACGGCGAGTACGACATCTTTGGCGATGGCACGCTCGTGCTTATTCCGACGCACGGTCATACCCCAGGCCATCAGTCACTACGTGTTCGTGTTGCCGGACGCAGTGATTTCGTCGTGACTGGAGACGCCTGTTACACCAAGACCAACATGGATGAGGACCTGTTGCCGTCAGTTGCCTATGACGAAAAGGAGATGTACAAGTCTCTCGCAACCTTGCGCGAACTACGCGATAAGAAAGGGGCAACGATTCTTTACGGTCACGATCCTGACCAGTGGAAGGAAGTGCCGCACGCGCCAGCCCCTCTCGCCTAACCACCCTAGGGGAAAAGGGGAAAGGGGTAAACGGGGAAAGGGAAGAGTGAAAAAGCACCAATTTCTTCCCCTTTTCGCCTTTTCACCCATTCACCGTTTCGCCCATTCATTCTTTGTCTTGCCAACTCTTCCAGACGTCTGGACAATACCCCACAGTGGCTTCTTTGCCGTTACGCACGATGGGGGTGCGAAAGAGCAGCGGATCATCAAGCAGCAACGCCTCGATCTTTGCCGCGTTGAACGAAGCGTGGGCAAGCCCTTTGTCAACGAAATGAGCACTCGATCGGTCAATCAGTTGCTCTAGCGGGACGCGCACTGCAACCGAGTGCAACTCACCTTTTGAGAGCCCTTTCTCTTTCAGGTCAACGAACTGAAAACGAATGCCGCGCTCTTTGAAAAAGCGTTGTGCTTTCCGGGTCTCGGCGCATTTTTGCAGGCCAAAGATTTGAATATTCATGTTGTGCGCTCCACCCCAGCATGAATGGAGAGCTATGGAGAGTCAAGTTCGCAGAGTTTGTTCTGTAGGGTTTTACCGCAATGCTATTGGCAACCAGATCCGAAATATTGAACCACGACCAACTTCGCTTTCGACCGTAATAGTTCCTCCCATCACTTCCAAAAAATTTTTGCCAATGTAGAGGCCAAGCCCTGCCCCACCTCGACGTTGTGTCTCGGTATTTCCCACTTTACGGAACGGTTTGAAAATGAAGGGAATTTCCTCTTTTTCCATCCCGATGCCGGTATCAACAATACAGATCTCCACACCAGCATCTTTCTTCCGTCCGCGCAGGACCACCTGCCCATGGTCGGTAAATTTCCTCGCATTATTGAGTAAATTCTTCACCACGATCTTGATTTTCTCCACATCAGTGCGCAGCATTGTTTCTGCATCCTGCACGTCGTAGACAAACTCAAGCGGTGATAATGCGCGCAGATCCTGTGTTTCTTTCCATACTTCTTCGAGGAAATCTCCGAGGCGGACGTCAGTTAAAGAGAGAGACGAGCGACCCATCTGGAGGTGACTAGCATCGAGGAGAGCATCAATAAGACTGAGAAGATCACCGGCATTTTTCTTGACTCGCTTCAGGACATCTGTTTGTTGCTCGGTTAGGCCGCCAAATTCGCCGCCTTCTAACAAGTCGGCGTAGCCCAGCACGACACTCAAAGGTGTACGAAGCTCATGACTCATCGTTGCTAGGAACTCTTCCCGCGCTCGAATCGTCGCCTCAGTAATATCTTTCGCTTTTCGTAGTTCTCGTTCCGCCAGCTGACGCGCAGTGACCTCACTTTCCAGCAAATTCTTCGTGCGATCGAGCTCCGCAAGAGTCCGCTGTAACATCTCAGGTTCCGCTTGCTCTTGAGATGGCAAGGTATGCTCCGACGTAATTGGTTGTGGCTTGCCCGCTGAGTGACTACCTTTGTCGTCGATATTTGTATCTGATTGGTGTTTTTCTTCCTCCACCCGTGTTTTCCCCCTTCCACCCCATCTAAAACACTCAGCTTCCATAATTTGAATACATCAAAAGTTATAATTTTACAACAATAATTTGGATATTTACGGGAGATAGACTTTATCCTTTCCGGGAAAAACTCGATTTCTAGTAAAAAATACTGTACGACTCAGACTGTGTTACTCTATGGTTGAGTTTGAGGGGACTTCGCTCTTAATTCTTTGGGGTATTTTTTCGTAGAGGATCGTATATTCCAACAAAAACAGCGGAGGATAAAGATAAGTAGGAAAAGTAAACTCCACATGGAGTTGCTCTTCACTTTCTTGTGGTGTGGAAATACGATAGCGCAACGACCACCAACACCCAGCCTGAGGGACCAGCCAACTTCCGCTCTATAACTGATTCCGTGTTGTGGTCACCGCCGCTCGCAGTGAGACTCCGCTGGCAGAAGTACCAACCTCGTTTACCATCGTTGATCAAAGTGACATTCACTTAAGTCAGCCTACTATCGGACTTGATGAATCACGGAATCGTGTTCCGGGCGTGTTTATTCAAAACTCTTTTAACCTGGCCCAAGACCAACAGCTCTCGATACGCGGCTCCGGCACTAGATCAGCTCTCAGCGTGCGCGAGCTCAAGCTCATGGTCGACGACCTGCCAGAAACCTCGCCGGACGGGTAGACCGAATTTGACAACGTCGGCCTTGGCGCCGTGTAGCCTATCGAAGTGCCGCGTGGTCCAGCGTCGTCGCTGTATGGCAACACTCGCACTTTTTGCTATGGCAATATGCTACGGCTGTGGAGGGGAGGAGCGTGCAATGACCGATGCCCAAGCGTATGGATCGCTTAGTATTGAAGAACAAACTTATAAATTACCTGCCAGTATTCGTCCTGAGCGTTATCAGCTCCGTCTCACGCCAGAGCTGAATGCGTTCACGTTTGTTGGTGAAGAGACAGGAGATATTGAAGTACTGCAACCGACGACAGAAATCGTCTTGAACGCAGCAGAGCTACAGATTCACTCAGTGGCGGTGGTCACTCGGAATGGACAGGCAATCACTGGCGCGGTCATACTCGATGAAATCAACGAACGAGCGACTCTTACATTTCCAGAGAGGCTCGCTCCTGGGCCTTATGAATTGTAGCTCACGTTTTCCGGTATTCTCAACGACAAGTTACACGGCTTTTATCGCAGCGCATATAAAGACGCTGACGGTCAGAACAAAGTGTTAGCTTCCACACAGTTTGAATCGACCGCTGCTCGGCGAGCGTTTCCGTGAGCAACCGCAGCATGCGCGCTTCATCCGCCCCCATCTGGCGACTAAAGCCGACGATGTCGGTGAACATGATCGCGGCCAGCCGCCGTTGCTCGGCATGCGATGCACTGGTGGTGGCGTCGTTCATAGGCGAGGATTATTCTGCTGGTATTGCCTTGTTGTCAACCGACGGTAGGCTAATGAACCATCGCGGAAAGAGTGCAAAGGTAGTGAAATGGACCTCAACGACATTCTCCCAACAATTCCTGACTATCAAGAATTTCTCACGCTCAACGAGCTGCATGAAAGTTCGGCACGGCTGGCCGACGAGTTTCCTGGGCTTGCGAAACGGCAAGTGATAGGCACCTCCACCGAAGGACGACCGATCGAACTACTCACCATCGGTCATGGGAAACGAACGGCGCTATTTCTTGGCGCACCTCATCCCAATGAACCGATCGGCGTCTTGACGTTGGAGTTCTTGAGCCGTCTGTTGTGTGAACGGTCGGATCTGCGAGAACAATTAGATTATACCTTTCTGATCGTAAAGGCGTCTGATCCTGATGGTCTCGCACTGAATGAAGGCTGGTTCAAAGGTGTCTTTTCTCCGCTCAAATACGCGCTGAATTACTACCGTCCCCCGCAGGATGAGCAGGTGGAGTGGGGGTTTCCGATTCACTATAAGACACTACATTTCACCACGCCTCCCGCAGAGACCCAGGCGGTGATGCGACTGATGGAGCAGTACCGACCAGATTTTCTGTATAGTCTCCACAACGCCAGCTTCTGCGGCGTGTATTTTTATCTCTCGCGTCATTTGCCAGCGTTGTTCCCACGACTGCATCAACTCGTGGCGGATCAGGCGTTGCCACTGCATCAGGGCGAGCCCGAAGTGCCGTATATTCAGCCGTGGGACCGCGCGATCTATCCACTGTTTGGCGCGCAGGAAGGCTACGATTTTCTCGCACAGAATCTTGGGGAAGATCCAGCACCCTATCTCTCGACAGGCACGAGTTCAGATGATTATCTCAAGCAGTTAGTTCCCCATGCCTTTTCTCTTATATGTGAACTGCCCTATTACACCGATCCTATTCTTGAAGACGAAACACTCGCAGGCGTATATCGGCGCGAGGCTCTGGCAGAGGGGATGAATCGAACTGAAGCCACCGTGCGGATGCTGGAAACCCACTTTCTTGCGCTCCACGATTGCTTGCTACAGAACCGCTTGTTCCGTTCAGTCGCTGAATATCTTCGCAGAACCCCGAAACGGCTCATTGCCCAGCGAAACGCGCTAGCCGCACCTGCCTATCAGCAAGAAGCTACTCGGGCGCAGGCCTTTGATGCACGCGTCTGCCGCAGTTTTCACTGCTTGTTGTATTTAGGCGAAATGTATCGCTTGGCTACTGCCATAGGTGAGACAGCCAGAGCCACAGAAATGCGCGCACACATAGAAGATCGTATGGCCCAGATTGACGCTGAGGGAACGCTACAAATACTGCCGCTGTGGAAGCTGGTGGCGATTCAGGTCGGAAGTGGGATTCTCGCACTCAACACCATCTCTAGCGATTAAAGAAGTGAAAGAGTCGCTGGCTCACGATGCCAACTAGTGGCGGAAGAATGAAGCTGGGCAGTGCTCTGGCCACAGCTAAAGGCCAACCAAGGAATGGTATCTCCCACGAAAACAGACGAGTTGGGGACAGCAAGGACTTGGCGGTGATGAACGTAATCAATGGACCAACCTCAACTCCTTGTTTGAAGAGTGACGCCGCTATAGGAAACACGACATACGGTCCGCCAGGCATCAGCAGTCCAATGAGCCATCCCATGATGATGCCGCGTGTGCCCGATTGTTCGCCCATCCACTTCAAGAGCAGCTCACGAGGAACCAGGACATCAAAGAAACCGGCTAAACAAAACCCGAGCAGAAGGGGCAGCCACACATCTTGTAACAATCCCAGGGTTGTCTGCAATCCACGCAGGGGTACATCTGGACCTTTGTAGAACGCCCAAATCACCATCAGGAGGGTCAGACCTCCCATTACGCCAATAGACTCCATGCGTTTCTTGCCTCTTTGTTGCTGCACTCCTTGTGACGATCCCGGTGGCGTCCCCGTACGCTGAATCGCAGTGTCGTTCATGAGTGGCTCGACAATCGCTCACTATTCTTAACGTCACGATACACCAAAGGAGCCTGCTCCTGTTCCGCTGCGGCAACAGCTTCCAGGACAGTTTGATGAAGCGGGGAGTGGTGGCAGATTGGATCAGTCGCAGCAGCGTCCCCAGCCAGTAAGAAGGCTTGGCACCGACAGCCGCCAAAATCAACCGTCTTTTTCGGGCAGCTCCGACAAGGCTCTTGCATCCAATCATCACCCCGAAAGGCATTCAGAGCAGGCGACTCTCGCCAAATCGTCCCTAAAGATTGGTGACGGACAGAATCGAACGCAAGCCCCGGAATCACGTGGGCGGCATGACACGGCAACACTTCTCCTGTGGGGGTGACACACATGTAGGTGCGCGCCCAGCCGCCCATGCAGGCTTTCGGCTCTTCAGCAAAGTAATCCACTTGGACAAAGGCGATTTCCATCCTGCCCCGATACCGAGCCCGCGCTTCCCGAGCGATTGCTTCTGCCTGGTCACGTTGCGCTCGCGTTGGCAACAATGCCTTTCGGTTCTCTAGCCCCCAGGCATAGTATTGTGTATTGGCCAGTTCGAGTCGCTGCGCGCCGAGTTCTGCGCCCAGCGCGATCAATTCCGGCACATGGTCGATGTTAAATCGATGGAGAACAACATTAAGTGTGAGCGGAAATCCTAACTGCTTGATGAGACGAGCAACTTCGAGCTTCTTATCGTAAGAGCGAATCCCCGCGATGCGCTCGGCAGTCTCCTGATCAGTATCCTGTATGCTTAACTGAACATGATCGAGTCCACTGTCACGAAATTGTTGTAGATTCTCAGCGGTCAGTAACGTACCGCCCGTAATTAGATTGGTGTACAAGTCGCACTGGCGGGCGTGACGAATGAGCGCGGGCAAATCTTTGCGCACGACTGGCTCACCGCCGGAAAGATGCAGTTGCACCACTCCAAGGTCCGCTGCTTCGGAAAACACCTGACACCACTGTTCCGTGCTCAGTTCCTCCCGCATGGCGTGGAAATTGACCGGATTTGAACAATAAGGGCACCGCAGGGGACAACGGTAGGTCAGTTCAGCGACAAGGGTATAGGGACGAGGGGCCGCCATGATTTCTAGATCTCCAACAAACCGCGGGTTTGTAAACGGGTGAGTAACTCTACTACTTCATTATTGATCAGTGTGCGATCAGTTCCCACAAACTGCTGAGCTAGGGTATCGACGATCTGCTCGGTTGTGCGTTCGCCGTCACATAACTTCAGAATCGCCACCGCGGTGTCATTCAGTAACAATGCGGCTTCGGGAAACATCAGCATGTGCCGTTTCTCTACATTATCCCATCGCAGACGCGCTTTTGCAGCGAGACGAGGTTGCCAGGTTGCCGGAACGTCAGCCATGCCTAAAGTTCTCACTTTCCCCACAGAGGTGGTAACAAGCCTGGGGTAACATAGGCGAAGTGCACCGCGTCAAGCAAGCTCCACAGAATGTGACATTTGATCGTGAGGACTTCAATCGCGCGCTCCTGTAACTCCCGCGTCGTGCAATGTGTCAGTGCGTACTCAAGGCCAAACTCGACATCACGTGGGGCTTGAATCAAACGGGAGCGAAAATATTCGAGTCCGTCTTTCTGCACCCACGGATAGTGTTCTTCGAACGCCGGCAGCCGCAAGGACATGAGTGTCGGCGCGAACAGTTCGGTCAGTGAGGAAGCCACGGCCTCGACCAGAGAACGCGTTTGCACGAGAGTCAGATAGGCATCGACGGCAAAGCGAACAGCTGGCAAGACAAAGCGAAAACTAGCCACGTCCTCTCGCCGTAAGCCAGCCGACTCAGCCAGGACGAGCCATTTGTGAATGCCGCCCTCATGCTCGCGGGTGCCGTCGTGATCAATAATCCGTTGAATCCAGGCGCGTCGTTCCGCTGCTTCGCTCATCTTCGCCATGATAACCGAGTCCTTTTTCGGAATCATGGCCTGGTAGTAAAAACGGTTCTCAATCCAGGCCTGGAGTTGTCGTTTGGTGAGTTTGCCTTCGTGCATCAAGACGTGGAACGGATGTTTGTCATGATACCCCGCCGCTCCGACAGCCCGAAGTCTTTCCGTGAATTCCTCTCGACTCCACAAGGTCTGGCTTCCTCTGTTGCTCATTCGTTTCTTGCTCCCTCGCCAGGATTTATACTTCGATTGTCATACCATCAAACGCGACTTCCCATCCAGCCTCCTCGACGATTCGCCGTTCGGGTGAGTCGTCAATAAGCAAAGGATTCGTATTGTTGAGATGGGTATAAATTCTTTGTGCACGCCGCACATCTGCTAATTGACTGAGACTGCCGTCTGGCCCGCTGATCGGCACATGTCCCATTGACAATGACGTCTTCTGCGAGAGTCCTTTCCGTACCAATTCGTCATCAGACCAGCAAGTCCCGTCAAGAAAGAAACAATCACACTGCGCAAGCCGACGTTTCACCGCAGCGCCCAGTTGTTTGATCGCCGGCAGATAGACCAGGGAGCGTCCACTGCGCACGTCGCTGATGGTGTAACCAATCGTTGCTTCCTGCCACGCTGGCACCGGACCAGAAAGATACGCGGGTGGTTTTCCCGGTACGAGAAACGCCTCGTAGCGGAGCCCACTCTCTTCGCCATCAACTCCGATTAGGTCATGTGGTCTAGTCATACCGGCAATTCTCCACACATTTTTTGTCGGAGGCCGAAACAACCCTTGGAAGACCACATTCGATTCTAGTACCCAATCGCGCACCTGTTGGGTCGAGTACAAGCAGAGAGGTTGCGACTCTCTTAAAGAGAGGAGACCGGCAACATGGTCAATTTCGGCGTTGGTTAACAAGATTGCATGGATTGGGGTATCACGAGGAGGCATACGGGGAGAAAGCCAAGGAGAAGCGGTAATTTGCTGGCGGATATCAGGACTGGCGTTGATGAGGTACCACCGATCACCGTCGGCGCTCAGAGCGATGGAGGATTGGGTGCGTGCCGCTGCGTGCAGGGTACCAGAACGAAAACCGCTGCAGTTCGTGCAGCTACAATTCCACTGAGGAAAGCCGCCACCCGCTGCTGATCCGAGCACTCTGACTTGCACGTGGCGCACTCCTCAATGACTCAGAATGTAAGATAATGAAAGAAAAAAAGACGGGCTTCTCCGTCGGTCAGAAGAAGCCCGTCTGCAAAAACCTGAATAAAGTCATTTATTCTGCAACAAAAATATATGAGCTGACTTCTGCATCCATCCGCACTTCGACGAACTCTGGTTTGGTCCATACCATGCTGCGTTACCTCCTTTCTCACTAAGCTATCCGGTATTCTATATCAACAAATTCTTGTTTGTCTATGCCTAAATAAATTTTGCTCAATAGCTCAAGTGCGCATCTTTCACCGATGCTCGACACAATAGCTAGAGCCAATATGGAGATCGCTTTTTCTTCTTGACATCTAAGAGGCATCTATGGTTGTCTTTCGTAGACAACCTGTACAATACCCTAGTCTCATGGTACCTGATCTTTCTCACCTCACCGCCACTGACACAGCTTATCTATCCGCCCTCCACATCTATCTGGGTGATGATGCCCCAGTAACACTGACCGCTCGGGGCGACCTCAGCATTCTGCATAACCAACGGCACCACCCTCTCTTCGCACTCTTTTGCTCGATCCAGTGTCCACCGACTTTGATTCTTCAGACCTATGAACTGGCGCAAGCATTACGCGATGCCGGGGTCACTGTCATCAGCGGCTTTCACTCACCGATGGAGAAAGAATGTCTCAGCATTCTCCTCAAAGGAACACAACCGGTGATTCTCTGTCCAGCGCGTAGTCTCGGCACTCTGCACATCCGTCCTGATTGGAAAGTTGCTCTGGAGCACGGACGACTATTGCTCCTTTCCCCATTCACCGAAGAAGAACGTCGTCCAACCACAGACCGCGCGAAAGAACGTAATGCGCTCGTTGCTGCACTTGCCGATATCGTCTTCGTTGCTCACGCTGCTCCAGGCGGGAAAACCGAACGGTTTTGCAAAGACGTACTCACTTGGAAGAAACCGGTACTCACACTCGATAGTCAAGAAAATGCCCATCTGTTCTCGCTGGGCATCAACATCGTGCGGCCCGAGCAGATTGGCAAGCAGGGTGAACTGTTTGTTATCGATGAGGAGGAATAAAAAGCTATAGGCCAGAGGCTATAGGAAAAAAGAGTCTATGAGTCTGAGCGTCGGGGAGTCATAGGAGTCGAAAAAGGTGTTCTCCATTTCCCCTTTTCGCCGTTTCTCCTTTGTCCCCCTTCCGGTGCAGCCATTGCACAATCTCATCGAGAAAGCGTATACCTCTGCCAGAAGGGATTCGTGGGAATGAGTGAACGACAACAACGTATTGTTGACGAAGTCACGGCAGCAAGTTGGGTGCAGGATGGCATGACGATCGCTGTTGGCTCACCGGCACCAATGGCTTTGCTGCGACAAATCATTCGCCGTGGCGTGAAGAATCTCACAGTCATCGACAGTGGCGTGACGTTGGATTTATTAATCGCTGCGGGGTGTGTTCGTAAAGTCGTCAGCTACTATGCTGGTGGCGGATTTGGTGTCCCGGTGGCTCCAGCGTTCCGTCGTGCCGTTGAGCGTGGTGAGATCGAAGTGTGGGAATGCGAAGAAGGGATTCTAACTACCGGTTTGCAAGCGGCGGCACAGGCGCTTCCATTTTTGCCGTGGCGTGGTGGCGTCGGGACGTCACTTCCTGAAGTAAATAGAGCACTAAAAGTGATACAAGACCCGATTCGCGGCGAGACACTGATTGCCGTTCCTCCAATCAAACCTGACGTTGCGCTGCTGCATGCCGCCACTGCTGATGCCTATGGTAATGTGCAGCACTGCGGCGGACCAGGGTGGATCGATCTGTTTCTTTACCGTGCCGCCGACCGCACCATCGTGCAAGTCGAAAAGATCATTCCTAACGAAGAGATTCGTGCCAATCCGTGGGCAACAACCATCGCGGGTGCCGATGCTGTAGTGCGTGGCCCCTACGGTGCCCATCCGTTTTATAGCCGTGGCTACTACGTGCAGGACAATACCCACCTGCGACAGTATCTTGAAGCCTCAACCACAGCAGCACAGGGGAATCGTCCCGAGGCACTTACGCAGTATCTCAACACTTACTGTCGCGAGCCAGCCACGCTCGGGGATTATCTGGAGCGTGTGGGCATTAAGAGATTGTTGGAATTGTATGAGTACTAGGACATGAGAGCGTAGACTCTGAACACGTATCACGCATCATGTGTTACGGATTACGTGTTGCGTGTTTTAGTGGGAAAGAACCTATGTCACAAAACGACTATACTGCATTTGAACTGATGGCGATTTTCCTGGCTCGTGAACTGAAAGACGGCGATGTGCTCCGCGTGGGCGTGGCAATGCCTGTAGTTGAAGCTGCCGTCCGTCTTGCCCATCTTATGCATGGTCCGAACATGGAGTTAGTTTTCCTTGGCGCACGCATGAATGTCGCTCATCTTGAGACGATTCCTCTGCCGGCGTTTGGCTGGGATCGTCGTGTCGTGCGCTGGGCGGAATCGTATAGTGATACCGGACATCGCTTCGACCGCGTCAAGGATTGGGATCGCCATGTTTTCTTCATTGGCGGAGTCCAGGTTGATCCGTTCGGGAACACGAATTTGATTGGGGTTGGTTCGGATTACAATCACTTACGTTTTCGTGGTCCTGGCTCTGTCGGTACCCCAACATTAAGTACGCATGTTGGACGCTATTACATCGTGCTGAACTCACACACGGCCCGCGTCTTCGTTGAGAAGTGCGACTTCATTAGCGCCTTCGGTTGGGGAACCGGTGGTGCAGATGCACGTAAGAAGCTCGGTCTTCCTGGTGGCGGTCCGCGCTATTGTGTGACGCCGATGTGCGTGTTTGAGTTTGCCGAACAGACGAAACGCATGCAGCTGTGCTCTGTCCATCAAGGGGTAACGGCGACAGAAGTGCAATTGCAAACGGGCTTTGCTCTCAACCTCCCGGCCTCGGTCTCGACCACTGAGCCACCGACGCCAGAAGAACTACATGCCCTACGAACTCGCGTTGATCGAGATGGGTTCCTGCGACGACAGCCGTGAATGTAAGGAGACACCAATGGCGAAACAGAAGATCGTCGATATGGAAAAGAAACGAGACAAAGCGCGTCGTTACTCTGGGTACCACTGCACTCTGAGTGATGGGCGCAAGGTCGATGCGTGGGTAACTAACGACGAGCTCGACATCGAATTCCACGGTATCGATCTCAAGACTGCCTGTAAACTCGCCGTCGAACGCGCTTCAGAGGCAGACCTGAATAAAGGGGAATTGCTTGTCCCCCGTGCATTGCTTGTCGAAGTTGAAACGCGTGAACATGCTGGGGGACGGTGACGCGTTGCTCTCTAGACAAGAAAGGTCATATTATTGATGACCTCGTCGTTGTTCACTAATAGTACTTTCTTGTAGACAATTTTGAAGCTGCTTTCGTACGGTCGCAGTCGATACAACACGTGACCGGCGAAGGTGTCCATCTTGCTCCGACGTAATGCCGTCAAATTGAAGGTACAGTGAACAACGATTTCGTTGTTTTCTCCTTCTTCGACCTCCACGTTGGAGACCACTCGACTCAGGCGCGACTTGGGGTCTTGGGCGTATGCCACCCCGCTCTTCAACCGGATGATACGGTCTTCTAGTCGCGGTTTGTTCTCATACACAATCGAGACGTGGCGTTGGGGATCAATGTCATCGTCATTCGACGGAATCCAGTACAACCCGTCATCAGCCCACAGCGCCAGCCACTCGTCGTACGCGTGTGAGTCCATCAACCGCGCTTCACGGTAGAGGAAGTCCTCGATCTGCTGACGATCAACGGCCATGCCTGAGCTCCAGCCCTCACGCCTTACTGTGCCACACGTCGCGGCGCGGCTCCATTCGTTCGTCTTCGCGCGACCGTCTCACTCCCCTGCGACATCTGTCGTTTCCATTGCCGCCAGATTGCTCGTTGCGTGAGTTCATCAGTGACTTGTCCGACAAACGTTCCATCACTGTCTTGGGTCTCGCGGTGCAGGCCCCGCGCCAGAAGTAACCACGGATCAACTTGCGCGCTGAGACCGACCTGGTTACGCTCAAACATTTCTAAATCGTCGGTCGCTCCGCCACCCGCCGGGCCATAGAAAGATTCATGTCCCCGCAGACGGGAGGCATTCATCTCCACTGGCACTCCTTTGAGGAGGGTCGGATACAAGAACACCTCGGTTTCATCAGTCTTCAGCGGACGGATCACACGGAGTTGCACGCCAATAAGCACGAGATTGGGAAACACGAGCAGATGGGTGCCCCCGGCAGTGAGAATCGCTTCAGCCCGCTCTTTGCCGTGTCGCTGCACCAATGCCTCACGATAGGCTTGTCCCCACGGCGTGGTCGGTAATGCTGCCCGTAAACCCGGCCCTTTCTGCATATTATATGGGCGAAAATCAAGCATCACGTGTCCATTGCCCAGATCTCGCGTTTGTGCCGCAGAACGGCTGATGAACAGGTCTTTGATGTTCGCTCCTGATCGGCGCTGGATGTTGTCGAAGAAAGTCTGGTGCACGAAGTTCGGATGGTAGCCGTCCATACTATTCTCGATCTGAAACTTCCAGTTCGCCCGATAGCCATACTTATGCACACCGGCTGTGACATCCAGTTCGCCTTCGGGAGAGAGGTCGATAAATAAATCGATCTGGTCCTTTACCGGGCCGCCTAAATGCTCGTCGAGCGATACCCCGACCGGGCTGAGACTGCCGAAGACAAGCCCACGGTACACCCCCATCCGTGGCGCTTTGCGCAGGCCGTAGTCTTCCTTGCGAAACGAGGCATCGTAGCGATCCGAGTAGGTCACCCCCAACAGCTCGCCATTATTCCGGAAGGTCCAGGCGTGATAAGCGCAGCGAAATACTTTGGTATTGCCGCGCTCGACCTGACAGACGGCATTAGCGCGATGCGTGCAACGATTCATCAAGAGCTGGACTTCACCACTGTCGTCGCGCACCATGATGACGGACTGGCGCCCGATACGACGCAGACGAAAATCTCCGGGAGTGGGAATTTCACTGGCATGGCCGATATACACCCAGCCTCGATGGAAGATCCGGTCCATTTCTGTGTCGAAGATCTCTTGGTTGGTATACACGCTGCCATGGATACGGTCTTCCTTCACCAACGCTTCATAATCAATCGTGGTTCGCGTTGACGTCATATACCCTCCTTGCATTCTGCACGCACTCTGTATGCTGCTGTGACAGTTGCCATTCTAAACGCCAACTCCTACTGCCACAACGCCGTGCTCCGCTGAGGCTGTGCCTCTCTACAGCGGGTACACTATGTACCCCCCCTTCGACTGTCAAGCGGAAGATTCTCTGTTCTGCTTTCAGTGAGCAGAATTACACATTTTGCACTCTTCTTCCCAGCACCTGATCGGGTTGTCGCGCCGTCACTTCTGTCATGGCGAAGCGCGGTTTGAAGAGCGACACCATCGAAGGAATAAAAACCAACGCGCCGACAACATGGAGAAAGAGAATCAGGGCAAGCAGCAGGGCCATTTCCGCTTGAAATTTCATCGGAAAGAAGAGCCAAAAGATCACACTGGCAGTGAGTGTTGTCCCAGTGAACAGAATCGCCCGCCCGGTGGTCATAAGCGCTTCCTCGATCGCCTGGTCAACATCGGCGAAATGTTCATACTCTTCGGTAATCCGTGAGAGTACGTAATAACCATAGTCGATACCGATACCGATGCCGATCGCGGCAATCGGCAACGAGTTGATGTTCATATCGATGTTGGTCCAGTACATGATCGCTTCGGTCAGCGGCTGCGCGACAATCGAGGGAATCATCACAATTAGTGCACCAGCCAGCGACCAATAGGTAAGAAAACTCAAAACGAAGACGATGAACAGCACCAGCATCAGATTGACACGGTAGGACCATTCGACCTCGTCGTTGACCGCCGCCAGAATCCCGAACAATCCACCAGCAAGGCGAAACTCGACCTTATCAATCGGGTTGGCGTCAATATACTCTTTCGCTCTATGTAATGCGCCAGTTACCGTGTCATACGAGTAATCCTTGAAATATACCGTGATCGTGGCATTTTGCAGTTCTTTGTCGACAAGGCGTTCGAGAGCCGGCGCACCGGCGGAGAGGAGAAAGTAGGAGAACATATTGCCGACGTCTTTCTTGGTGGCCGGAAGAATCGCCCACTTGGGTACGCCTTCTTCAAACATTTGGTACATCTGACGAATGATATCCGCCCCGCTCATACTGCCACCGGCCAACGTATTGTTGTGTTCCATGTAGCGCTGGAATTTTTCTAACGCGATCAACGATTCAGGTTGACGAAACACCCCGGGTTCGTTTCCTTCGGCAATGATGGTGAGTGCGGAGACGCCAACGAAGCCTTTTTTCACTACCAGATCGTAAGCCTGATTGTACGGATGCCGGGGATAGAACAACGCCCTACCAATCGAGACATCACCAATTTTGAGGTGATGGGCATAATACACACCGACAACTAATGCGACCGCAAAACCTGCGATGGTGGCATAGCGAGCATCGCCATGGCTGATCTTTACCAGCAGGCGATTAATCGAGTTGTAGATCTTATCTGAGAGCCGTCTGCCGGCCTTAGGGTCACGGTGCGGAGGATTGAGAAACGACAGGATGATAGGATGCAACGTCACCACACTCACTGAGATTGTGAAGATCCAGAAACTCGACACCACCGCAAGTTTCTGCACGAGCGGAATACGTGCTACCACGAGGCTCAAAATCGCGAGACCGTCAGCCGCAATCGACACCAGCGCCGGCGAGAAAAGACCGAGGTACGACTGGAGGATCGCCGCATTCTTATCCCCCAAGCGGAAGTACTCCTCATGGTAGCGCTCCATCGACTGCACTGAATGTGACAACGCGCGTGCGGTAATCAACAAAAACACCACTACCATCAACAGATCGATGGTGAATCCCAGCATGCCGGCGAACCCTAAGGCCCAGATCGTACTCAGCACCCCAGAGAACAATGGAATCAGCACCCCTTGCACGGTGCGGAAGTAAAACCATAGCAATAACATGATCGACAGAATCGTGAGGCCGGTAATATAAAAAATCCATGCTTTGTAACTGAACACATAGCAAAACAGCATGGGAAAACCTGTCATATGAATGGTGTGTTGCGTGTCGGTCTCTTGATCGCGAATCTGAAACAACCGCTCTTTCATGCGGCCAAAGTCGAGGCCAGATTCCCAAAAGCCGGCGGTGATCAATGCGACTTTGTCATCGCGCGACACAAAGAAATCGAAAATACCGTCGTTGGTATAGACTGATTTCTTGATCCGTGCGGCATCGGCAGGCTCTTTCGGCGGGCCGGGAAAATAGAGCGGTAACGCGCGAATTCCTGAGCCAGAGATTTGAATACTACGCACCTTGGGATGCGCAATCGACAACACCTGCCACGGATTCACTCCCGGTGTCTCAATGAGCGCACGGGTTATCCGATCGATCTTGTTGAGGGTGTTGACCGTGAAAATGTCACCGTCTTTCACCTCTACCGCCACTACCAAAACGTTGGCTGAGCCAAACATGCGCGCATGTTTTTGGGCTAACTGGGTATAGGGGTGATTGGGCGGAATGATGTCGCGGAAATTCATTTGCAGTCGCGTCTCAAACAAATAGTGTCCTAAGATCAGCGTAATCAAGGTAGACGCGGCGATGACCGGCCAACGATAGCGCAACAAGAAGCGCACATAGGCTTCCATCCAACGGCGGGGGAGCATAGCGGGATGACTCCTTTTTCCTCACAGTCGATGGCCAACGTCTCCAGGAGACCGGCCATCGTCGCAACCGACGTAGGCTATGCTGCCCCTCGCCCGAGGTCAAGGGTTGTCAGCACACAAGAACGGTGCTTTTCGCTTATCAAGTTGACCTGCGGTCTATTGCCTTGCCTCAGCATGCCTGCATGTGGACTCCACGCTCGAGTGCTGTTACGCTGCCTCTCTCCTGTTCGCTACCTTTACTCTTGCCGCGGAAGCGTTTATTTTCCCGGCATTGTTGCGGAGGCGTGGCGGCAGCAAAGGCTCCATCCACTCATGCCCGAGCACTGTGAACTTAATCAACACTATACGCTAGCAGAAGGGACACTCCCATTATGGACATCTTAGCCAATGTTTCACCGCTCTTAGGAATCGGAGGTCTGGGTTTCGCCTACTTCATCTATCAAGCTGTGACAAATCGTCCGGACGGCAACGAGCGCATGCGTGAGATTGGCGGCTATATCTACGAAGGCGCGATGGCCTTTCTGCGACGCGAATACACGATTCTCACTTACTTCGTGGTCATCATCTTCCTCTTATTAACAATCTTTGTCAGCGTTCGTACCGGGATCGCCTTCGTCAGCGGCGGTTTATGTTCAGTGTTAGCCGGTCTGTTTGGTATGCAAGCTGCCACGAAAGCGAATGTCCGCACTTCTCAAGCCGCGAAAGACGCAGGTGAAGGGGAAGCGCTGTTGGTCGCATTCGATGGCGGCGCAGTGATGGGGTTGTCGGTCGCGAGTCTCGGACTGATCGGCGTCGGGTTCTTCTTATGGTTGTACCATACGCCAGAAACTGCACAGTATATTAACGGCTTCGCCATGGGCGCGAGTTCAATCGCCTTGTTCGCTCGTGTCGGCGGTGGCATCTATACCAAAGCGGCGGATGTGGGCAGCGACTTAGTCGGAAAGGTTGAAGCAGGTATTCCAGAAGATGATCCGCGTAATCCTGGTGTGATCGCCGACAATGTTGGTGACAATGTTGGTGACGTTGCTGGTATGGGGGCTGATCTCTTTGAATCGTATGTCGGCGCCATCATTGCCGCGATCGCAATCGGGGCGACGGTCTCGATCAGCACTTTGAGTGATCTCGCCCAGGCAGGTATTAGCAACGACCATATTCGCATGTCGCTCATGACGTTGCCCCTTGATGTTGCTGCCGTCGGCTTGATTTCGTCGTTGGTTGGCATTTACTCTATGCGCGTGCTCAAGAACATTGGGCCGCAAGCCGCACTGCGCTACTCTACTTACATTGCTGCCGGACTTTTCATTTTCTTTGCACTTATTCTCGTTTGGGCGCTGGGCATTGCGCACTCGGTGTTCTGGGCGGTCTCGTCCGGGTGCCTCGTTGGCTTGGCCATTGGCCGGATCACCGACTATTACACCTCAGCGACTCCGGTGCTGCGGGTTGCGGAAGCAAGCAAGACCGGAGCCGCGACCAATATCATTCACGGCTTAGCAGTTGGACTAGAAAGTACCGCTCTCCCCGTTTTGGCTATCTGTCTGTCGATTTTCATTGCTAATTATGCGTCCGGCCTTTACGGTATTGGCATTGCCGGTATCGGCATGCTCGCCACGGTTGGTATCACTATGACCGTTGATGCGTACGGTCCGATTGCTGATAACGCAGGGGGAATTTCAGAAATGGCGCAACTCGGCCCTGAGGTACGAAAAATCACTGATGGTTTGGATGCGCTTGGCAATACAACGGCAGCAATCGGCAAGGGATTTGCCATCGGATCTGCCGCATTGACTGCGCTGGCGCTTTTCTCTGCGTTTACACAAGCAGTCGAGCAAGGCCGAGGCAATCCCTTACAGATCGTTGTCACTAATCCACAAGTTGTCATTGGATTATTTATCGGTGGCATCCTCCCTTTCTTCATTGCCGCGCTGACCATGACTGCGGTCGGTCGTGCGGCAGGTCAAATGGTTGATGAAATTCGTCGCCAGTTCCGTGAGATTCCAGGACTGCTAGAAGGCCGAGAAGGTGCCCGGCCAGATACGGCCCGTTGCGTTGACATCTCCACTGCTGCTGCGTTGAAAGAAATGATTGTCCCCGGGGTTACTGCGGTGGCCGCACCAGTCGTGGTTGGTACCATTATGGGCGCGGAAGCGCTTGGTGGTATGTTAGCCGGAGCTACTGTGACTGGCGTCCTCCTCGCACTGATGATGGCAAACGCCGGAGGCGTATGGGACAACGCCAAGAAAGCGATCGAAAAAGGTGAAATCTCAGGCGAGAAAAAAGGCACCGAAGCGCACAAAGCCGCTGTCGTCGGAGACACAGTTGGTGATCCGTTCAAGGATACAGCCGGCCCGTCCATGAACATTTTGATCAAGTTGATGTCCGTGGTCGCGCTGGTCATCGCGCCGCTGTTAGCCTGAAGCGAAGCACAAAAGATTTGTACACTGCGGTTATTTCTGACGCCGTTTCTGCCCGACTTCTCCCTTCTCCCTATCAAGGGGGAAGGAGCCCTATATACAACTCCACATCTTGCTATAGCGTTTCTGTAGGAATATGTCGCTCGTGAAGAGGAGCGCTATGCAACGTCAACGACGAGCAGCAAGGCAGCTAACTATTGGAATAACAGTCTTTCTGCTTGTTGGTGTTCTCATTCTCTGGAGTTCCCAATGGGGAACTGCCGCCAACGATACGAACAACACCTTTAGCATTTTTCCCCTTCAGTCAGATGCACGCTCTACCCGAGGTGTTGCCCTGCAAAGCACCTCTCTGGATCCACAAATCCAAGCGATTGCTGACCGTCTCCGCGAGCGACTAAGTGCACGGCAAGCCGCGCGACAACGTAATGCTACCCTTGCAGCGATGTCACCTGAACAAGTGCGTGCCTTTGCTGCTTTGGAAAAACAAACCCAGACAGCCGTAGAGATTCGAGTCCGTCCCACGACGGGCACACCGATGCAGATCGTCAGCTCAACGCTGCAAGAGCGTGTCACAGAAGGTGTGCCAGGCCCTGATCGTGATGAGAAAACCGCCCGCATGTTTTTACGCACATACTGCAATCTCTTACGACTTGATAACCCCGATCAAGAACTCACCTTGACTCACCATGAGGTGGATCATTTGCAGCGATGTCATCTGCGATTTTCCCAACAGTATCAAAATCTGCCAGTCTGGCCGGCTGAGGTCATGGTTCACCTCAACCCGAAGGGGCATGTCGATGTGATCGAAGGGTCTTCTATTCCTACCCCGCGTAAGCTCGTGACTAATCCGGTGATTACGCCACAAACGGCACGCACTCAGGCGCGCACCATCGTCCCCAATAGCGCCACTGCCACGGTTAGCACTCCAGAACTGATTATCTATGCACCGGTCGACACCGCTACACACCTCGCCTGGAAACTGGAAGTGACAGTTTCCGACACCGCGCGTTGGCTGGTTGTCATCGACGCCATTAATGGCACAACGTTGGCCGCGTACAACCAAGTCATGGACGCGAACGTCGTAGGCTCGGGGACCGACGTCTTCGGGACTACCCGGCCACTTAACGTATTTGAAAGAACCGGCACCTTCTTCATGATCGATACGAGTAAGCTATCTTATGACCCGACATCAGCTCCCCCCTCGTTGGATAACACTCGCGGTGCAATCTTCATTCTCGATGCTCGTAACCAAACAAACTTCGACCCGCTGTTCTATGTGACCTCTACCAGTGCAACCTCAGGATGGCTCCCAGATGCGGTAAGTGCCTCATTTAGCATATCTCAAACCTACGATTACTATCGTGAACGCCATAACCGCAATTCACTAGACGACCAAGGTGGAAACATTCTGGGAATTGTCCGATACGGAAGCAATCTTGCTAATGCTGCTTGGAACGGCCAATTGATACTGCTTGGTGATGCACTGCCGTTTGCTGGAACCCTTGATGTCGTCGCCCATGAACTCACCCATGGTGTGACACAATACTCTGCCAACCTCATCTATCTCAACCAATCTGGAGCCCTGAACGAAGCATTTTCTGATATCTTCGGCGAATCGACCGAAGCGCGTACCGTTGGCGGACCAGACTGGATTCTCGGCAGCCGATTGGACACACCGGTGCGGAATCTCGCGAACCCGAATGCGCCCACAGGCGAAACCTGCCCTAACCGGATCGGCCATCCAGCCAATATGAGCGAGTTTCTGGTCACCACCCAAGATAACGGTGGAGTTCATTGTAATAGTACGATCGCCAGCCATGCCTATTATCTTCTTGCTCAAGGCATGAGTGACGCGATTGGCATTCGCGACGCCGAACGTATCTTTTATCGTGCCCTGACGACACATTTGGTAAGTAACTCTCAGTTCATCGACGCGCGGCTTGCGTGTATTCAGTCCGCGACTGAACTCTTTGGAGCAAGCTCTCCACAAACCGCCGCGACCGCAGCCGCTTTTACGCAGGTAGGCATTAACGATGCACCACAGTCACCAGAACCACCGACGTTGCCAACGGTCAACGGTCCCGATGCCACCCTCTTTCTGCGCCGTGATCAGGGCGGGCTTGTGTTAGGTCGCCGAGAAGAAGGACGCGGGGACGGTGCCTTGGGTGTCCGGTTGTCTGCCAATACGGTGAAAGCTGCACGCCCGGCGGTCTCTGGGGATGGCAGTTTCGCGGTTTTCGTCGATGCTACGAATGACATCTGCCTGATTGATACAGATGGCTCAACACGCGAGGCCTGCCTCGGACTTCCGGGGTTGGCCAGTTCTGTAGCCGTTTCACGTGACGGGTCACTTTTCGGTGTGGTTCTCCTCGCAGGTGGGCAACCAAATAACCGCATTTCGATTATTGATGTCCTCTCTGGACAGTCTGCAACCTACATTCTTGTTTCTCCGGCTATTGACGGAACCTCGGCGAATACCGTCAGGTTCGCTGATAGTATGGACTTTACCGCCAATAATCGGATGCTCATCTATGACGCGTTCAATGAAGTCGCCCTTGTTGATGGATCACGGTTTGGGGTTTGGAGTATCTACTCGCTTGACTTGGCGACCAACACTACCAATATCGTCGTTCCACCGACGCGCGGCATTGATATCGGCTTTCCACGCTTGGGTCGTACGAGCGACACTTTCTTAACCTTCGATGCACGTAACCGGGCGAGCGATCAGTCAACCATTCGTGCCTGTAAACTCACGACCGGTGACTGCGCTTCGATCGCCACTGTTAATGGCGACTTTGGTGTTCCGTCGTACACAGGGGACGACAGCGCAATTATTTACTCACAAGTAGATACCTCAACGCCGACCGGCTTTTCCCTGCAACGCCAAGCTTTATTGAACGATCGTATCACTCCGACTGGCGCCGCTACGTTGTGGCTGAGCAACGCCGACTTCAACGTGATCTACCGGCGAGGAATCTCCCCACCGCCGACGGGAGCTGTAATGTTAGAAAATCCGGCGCCAGGTTCCGTACAAAGCGGAATCGGCCTGATCTCGGGATGGGTGTGTAATGCCAATCGGATTGACATTGACATCGATGGCCGCGCCACGTTCCAGGCGGCCTACGGCACAGATCGTGGCGATACACAAACAGTGTGTGGCGACGCCAACAATGGGTTCGGACTGTTGTTTAACTGGAACCTGCTCGGCAATGGCTCGCATCGTGTGCGGATACTGGCAAGCGGCGTAGAAATCGCCAGTTCCACGTTCACGGTGGCCACGTTAGGTCTCGGTGAGTTTCCCCGCAATTTATCGGGAGCGTTCATGCTGAAGGATTTCCCCCAGAGTGGCAAAACTACCCGAGTGCAATGGCAAGAGGCAAATCAGAACTTTTTGATCACCAATACCGATGGTACAAGCCCCAGTGGCGGAAGCAACAGCCCCCGCACGCAGTTAGAAAATCCTGCCCCCGGCTCTTTTCAGAGTGGCATCGGCCTGATTTCAGGGTGGGTGTGTGACGCGAACCGGATCGATATCGATGTCGATGGCCGTGCCACGTTGCAAGCGGCCTACGGCACCGGACGCGACGATACGCAGCAAATGTGTGGCGATAGCAATAATGGCTACGGGTTACTGGTCAATTGGAACTTATTAGGAGACGGAACCCATCGCGTGCGCATCCTTGCCGATAACGTCGAAGTAGGGAATTCGACCTTCACGGTCACCACTCTCGGCCTCGGCGAATTTCCCCGTGGTCTGAACGGCACATTCATGCTGCCGAGCTTCCCCCAAGCTGGGAAATCGACACAGATTCAATGGCAAGAGGGTGAGCAGAATTTTATGATCATCGGGGTGCAATAAATCATATTGAAGCATGTTGCTATGATATTGTCCTTCTTCCCTTCCACTCGACCCTCACCCTGGTGACTGTGAGCCGATTGAGGCATAGGGTACCGAGCCGTTAGCCGAAGAAGCGTAAGAAGAAACTTAGAATCCCCAAGAAGGACATAAACCCACAGAGGTCGGTACACGCTGTCACAAAGACATTAGAAGCGACTGCTGGGTCGATTCCAAACCAACGCAACGTAAACGGGATCACACTACCAATAAACGCAGCAACCACAAGATTAACGACTAGGGCGAGGGTCAGCACAACACCGAGCAGAGGTTGGCCTTTCCATAGATAGGCAATGACCCCCGCCGCAACTCCTAGGATCACGCCGTTCCCCAGCGCGACCAGTAGCTCCTTGAACAACACGCGCCTGGCATGACTAAGATTCACCTCGCCAAGCGCCAAGCCACGCACAATCACCGTCAGCGTCTGCACGCCGGCATTGCCTCCTTGCGCAGCCACCATGGTCATAAATGCAGCCGCAATTGCCACTGATTGGATCGTTCCCTCAAAGAGAGAGATCACACTTGCGCTCAGGGTCGTCGTCACCAGATTCAGCCCAAGCCACGGTAGACGCCGTTGCATCGACTGCCGCGGAGAGTCGAAGACAGTATCCTCTCCGCTGAGACCGGCAAGCTTGTAAATATCTTCGGTCGCCTCTTCTTCAAGCACATCCACCACATCGTCAACAGTAATACGACCGAGCAGTACCCCGTCCGCATCTACCACCGGGAGTGACACCAAATCATAGCGCTTGAAGAGCTGGGCCACTTGTTCCTGATCCAGGTCGACCCGCGCAGAGATCACCTGCCGATCCATAGCTTTGTCTATCGTGTCATCCGGACGAGCAAGAATCAGCTTGCGCAAGGGCAAGACTCCGACCAATCGCCTTGTCTGATCAACGACAAAGACGTTGTGAATATCCGAGACATCCTCAATATGTTGGCGAATCATCTCGATCGCCTGCGTGATGGAGGCTCCTTCCGGGACTTCGACGTGCTCTGTTTGCATAATCCCGCCGGCGGTGTCAGCGGGGTAGCGTAAGAGTTGCGACATTTCGACCGACAACTCTTGCGGCACTTGGTCGAGCACTGCACGCACTTGCTCTTTCGGCAGTGAGGCCAACAGATCGGCCGCGTCGTCGGAATCGAGCCGTTCGACAATATCGCCCAGTGCCGCACTCGAAAGCTCCTGGGTTAGCTCTTCTTGCGTAAGCGGGGAAGCAAAACTAAAGACGTCAGAAGCAAGATCTGGCGCGAGTGAAGCGAAGATGCGCTGTTTCAGCTCCGGCTCTTCCAGCGCATTGAGCAACTCGGCAATATCCGCAGGATGCAACGTGGCCACGGCTGTGCGCACAAGCTCGTCCTGACCGAGCTCAGCTTGAATGACCAGCGTTTCGAGCAACGTTTCTCGTTCACGCGGCGAGGCTGGTGTTACTTGGGGGTTCATAGCGCATCTGCGTCCGACTCATCTTCATTGGCTGGCACAACCGGCTCTGCTATAGAGACGTAGGCGCCTTTGGGCGCCTGCACGAGAGCAAGGCGATGACGATCTTTGGGGCCAGTTCCTTCACTGACATCAATCATAACAAGGTTCGGTTCGTTTCGCGCAGCAATCTCATCCCATTCTTCTTTTCGCATTAATAGAAAATACCCAACCTCAGGCTTCACCAGACTCGTATCATAATGCGGAACTCGTCGTTTTGCGTAATAGAGCGCGCCATTATCAAAGGTCAGGAAAAAGAAGAGCGGCGCTTGGCCAACCGTCTTCACCACGCGTTCCATGAAAGGGCGATAAGTACGCGTGGTTGCGACGGTTGGTTGAAAAACGACATTCACTAAAAGCACCGCACTGATAGTGAAGGTTGCGAGTCCGGTAAACACCCACCCCCAGTAGCGACGTTGAATCCCCAGGACTAACAGTCCTACTGCGATTGCCGTCACAACACTCCACAACAAAAATGCGTACGGCTGCAGCGGCACGATGTCCGTGAATAAGGGGAGGTTACTCTGGTCGCGCGGATGGAGCAGTGGGCGAATGAGGCCAAGAGCATCATATCCGAGCGCTTGGCAAGCGATGGCTGCGATCGTCACGCCCACGAATAACAAACAGAGATACCCGCTGGCTTGGATAAGACGGAAAAACGTTGCCGACATCGCTGCACTGCCTTGCCGCAACTCCTGCCACCACGCACCGATTAATAAGGCCACGGCAGGATACAAAGGCAGGATGTAGACCGAGCGTTTACTCTTGGCCACAGAGTAAAACAGAAAAACAGTAGCAATCCAGATGATGAGATAGAGATATTCCTTCTCCGCCCAGGCATGACGCTGGCGATACAAGAACATGATCAGAGGAGGAAAGAAAAAACTCCACGGTGCCATACCAAGAAAAAGGTTCGGTAGAAAATAGTAAAAGGGATGATCATGCCCTGCATCATTGGTGAAGAATCGCAGAACGTTTTCTTTCATGATTTGCTTGGTGAAAAACTCGGAGCCTCCTTGCCACAGCGCTAAGCCGTACCAAGAGCCGGCAATCAGTAAGACTAGTAGACCACCAGTGACGACATGTAGTTGGCGCAGAAACACCAGATCCCGACGCCAAGCGAGAAAAGCCACGACGGTCAGCCCCGGCAATATCGCTCCAACTGGTCCTTTCGCTAAAGTAGCTAACCCAAGGAGAACGTAGAAAAAGAATGCGTCACGGCGTCGGACTTCTCCTCGTCGATAGATGAAAAGAAAGAACAGAAACGCAGCGACCATACACACAGTGAGGGTCATATCGACACGGGCAGTCGTCGCTGCCCGACTCCACTCAAAACTCGTCGCAAGTACGACTGCGGCGACCGCACCGGCTTCAACGCCCCAGAGCGCAACACCAGTACTATAGGTCAGGAGTACACCCATGGTCGCCAACACTGCCGAGGGAAAACGAATAGTGAACTCGTTCACTTCGCCATTGGCGTACGACACCAGCGTCCCAAGCCAATGAAACAGTGGTGGCTTGGAGGGAATGATATGACCATTACGTAGGGGTAATACCCATTCGTGGGTCGTATAGATTTCCCAGACCACCGTCGCTTCTCGAGGTTCGCCTTTGGTGTAAAAGGGCACGCCGCCAAGCCCCCACAAGTAGAGCAGGCAACATAACGACATGAGGGCGATACCGGTCAGAATAGCCTGCTGGCGCATAGTGTATCCGTAGAGTGAAGAGAAAATAGTGACTATATAGTGAACACAGCACTATAGGGGAAACCCACCAAAGGGAGTGAAAATTGAATCCATATCTTGCTGTAGGGCGATCATTGGGGCGACACTTCGTCCGAGAGCGACTCGGGCGTTGACAGCGGCGGAGTGTCGATCAGCTTGTTCCTCGCCGTAGCGGTGGTCGGGAGGGTCTCACTTTCAGTTTTATTCTCAACGCGGGGCCTGGATTGTTCCTCGGCTAATGCCGGGAGCACAGCAATCAGCGCTAAGCGATGTTTTTTATCTGGCCCTTTTCCGTCACTGGCAACGAGATGCTCAAAGCGCAGGTCCGAGTCCGCGACTAATGCTGGCCAATCCTCTTCCCACATCAAGAGATAAGACGGTGATCCGTTAATCGTATCGACCGGAAAGTCCGCCAAGTCTCCTTTGTACACTGGAATACGTCGGGCGGCATAAAAGATCGCCCCATAGTCATAGACGCCATTGTAAAAGTACAACGGCGCATTCTTCACCGTCGACCGGACACCAAGCATAAACGGCTTGTAGGTTCGTTCCTGGGCTAATAACGGGTGAAACAGCGCTTTGGTAAAGTACAACGATGATGAAGTTGCGATCGTCAACGCGGCAAAAATATACATCCACTCACTGTGCCGTATACCCCACACATACCAGCCAACGGCAAAGACCAACATGATTAACCAGATGACAACAACCGGGAATTGTCGTTGCAGGCTCTCGGCCACCAAGGGAAGATTCGTCACATCGCGCGGATGCAGAAAGGGAGAAATCAGATGCTCAAGATCCGCGCCTAAGCCATGGGCAGTCAATAACGCCACCATCAGAACCAGCCCGACACAAATGACAAAGGCAACGACACGAGCGATCTGCTTGACCACTGGCGAGAATTGTAATGATCCGTCCACCAGTTCCTGCCACCACACCCCAAGCAACACCGCCACCGCCGGGTACAGAGGTAACAAGTAGTTTCCCCGCTTTCCAGAGGCGAGCGAGAAGAAGCCAAAACCACTCAAAAACCACACCACCAGATACAGCAGCCTTTTCTCCCGCAGATGTGAACGATAGAGGGAATAGCAAACTAAAGGAAAGAACAAACTCCACGGGAACATGCCAGCAAACAGTGTCGGGATATAGTAGTAAAATGCATGATCACGGCTGGGACCGCCATGCTCATTGTCAAAAAAGCGAAAGACATTTTCGTCTAAGACTTGGCGACGAAAAAACTCCCATCCGCCGATCCAGGAAGCAATGACATACCAAGAAATTGCTACTGCACCGACGATTACGACCCCTTTGCCGAGGTCCATACGTTTGAGGAAATCGAGCTCACGCGTCAGACACAAGAAAAGCAGGATAGTAATGCCGGGCAGCACCACCCCGAGGGGTCCCTTGGCCAGCGTTGCCAGCCCAACGCTGAGATAGAAGATCCATAAGATTCGCGGCTCAGTCACCCGAGCGCGCCACAACCAGAAGAAGGACATGGCCGCGGCCGTCAAGAAGAAGGAGAGGACGATGTCACTGCGCGCATACACTGCCCAGCGCATCCATTCGGGTGAAGTTGCCAACACCAGAGCAGAGAATAACCCCACTCGCCAATTCCACAGGCGCTGAGCAAAGAAAAACGTAAGCAGCACTGTCACCGTAGCAAACAGAGCGGACGGAGACCGCACGGCAAATTCATTCACCTTGCCGCTCACGATGCCAACGAACGCTCCACACCAGTGGAACAGCGGGGGTTTGAGTGGCAATTCGGTCCCGTTGCGTTTGGGTAAGATCCAACCGCCATCATTGACCATTTCCCAAACAATAAGCGCCTCTTTCGATTCCTCGTAGTTGTAGAAGGGAATGTTACCTAATTCCCAGAAATACAAAAGGAAGCAAAGAAGAAAAAGGCCGATTACCGTCTGCCGGGTTCGCTGCCACTCACTCATGCAGCACCTCGAACATGGCTTTGGCACCTATACGCTGCGGTTGCGCCTGTCAAACCCCTCTTTTCTCATCCACGATCTCCCATCTACAATCCACAATCGTTATGCGTGCGCCAGCAGTCTTACTCAATGTCATTATTGCCGGTACCCTCGGTGGCTTTGCTGGATACTCCCTCGCACAAAGAGAGGCACGGCAAGAAATCTCGACACTCCGTCAGGAACACCAAGTTACTCTTCTACGCGAGCAGGAAGCACGGGCGCAACTTGAGGCTGCACTCGCTGCTCGGGCAGCGCTGGAACAACAATCGCAACAGTTACAAACGGAGTTGAGTGAACGATTACGTCGACTAGAAGATTTGGCAGTAAAGCTCAATCCCTCTTCCTCGCCGCCGGAGGCAGGTTCCACAGTTAGCACTGAGCCGGAACCGAAGAGTGACAGCACTCCGTAATCAGAGCGCAGAGGCAAGTTTTATTTACGCCGCAGTAGACGATACTCCGAAAGGACGCGGTCAACTCGCTCCTGTTCAGAAGCATATTTGCGAATACCAAGAAAGAATTTGACTAGCTCGTCCTCGCTCGCTTCTTCTGTAGGTTGCAGTACTTTGAGCAGTTCATCAACCAAGCTGGGGAATTTCTCACTCGGAATGTAGTAATGCGCCCAACCGAATTCACAATGCCGATGGAGGATTTTGGCTATAGTTTTTTCCAGGCTCTCCCGTCCAGCCATGAACGTTCGCCCTCCTTAGATACATCTCTACGCGCCGTCACCTTAGTGGCTCTGCTTTCCCGAGTCAAGGCAAAGCCCCCCTTTCCTCCGATGACCGCTTCTGCCACAACAACCACCGATGAAAAAGCCGACGACCGCCCGCTGGCGCTTCGCTCATCCTGCGACTATACGCGCCTTTCAGCAACGACTCATAGCCTGGTACCAGAAGCATGGTCGTGATTTGCCGTGGCGTCGCACCCGCGATCCCTACGCAATTTTAGTCTCTGAGGTCATGCTGCAACAAACCCAGGTCCAACGAGCCGCCTTGTACTACGAGAAGTTTCTCCAACGCTATCCGACCGTTGAAGACCTGGCACGCGCCGATGAACCTGCAGTGCGGGAAACCTGGGAAGGGCTGGGGTACTACGCACGAGCACGCAATCTGCAACGCACCAGCCAAAAGATTGTCAGCCAATATGAGGGGCGGTTCCCGAAAGACCCCGCGGAACTAGAAACACTTCCCGGTATCGGTCCCTATACGGCAGGGGCAGTCGCCAGCTTCGCATTTCGCAAGGACGCCGCGATTCTCGATACCAACGCCGAGCGGGTACTCACACGATTCTTTGCGCTGCCGCCAGAGCGACAAACGTCACGGTTGTTGTGGGAAATTGCACATCGAGTGACACCAAAAGGGAAAGCCTACTTATTCAATCAAGCGATTATGGATGTGGGAGCAACGATCTGTGTCGCACGTACGCCGCACTGCACAATTTGTCCACTACGTCTAGTGTGTAAAAGCGCCATGATCACGAGCTAAGACAACCGGGGCGCTTTCGTCGCAAGATTCGCCAGACGCCGGCCTCTCAATCGAACCATGCAACATCGACCCCAGATCTCATCTTGCCAAGGGGCGGCGAATTGCCCCAGAAAATCGGCTTTTTCAGGGGGCAGATGATGCATAAGTTTCAACTCCAAGAAGCGGTAGAGTGTGTGACCAGCGAAAGTTATCATTAAGCGATGTATTCAGAGGCTAAGCCGTTTGCCTTCGCTTGTTCTTTACGCAGCTGCCGCTGGTAGGCTTGGCCGACTTCGTATCCCCGGTGAAAAGCGTTCTCAGCATATATCGCGAGGTCCCGCTCATGGAGGATAGTTGCCGCCTGGTCTGCCGAGCATCCCTGTACCCGCACATCGAGTGCAGCCTCGAAGCCACGGAAGTAAGCAATGTCAGTCGCGCTAAATCCGTCGTGCAGTCTGCCCGGCGCTGTGGTCTGACTCTCGCGCAGTCGGGTCCACCATTGGTCCCACGCTTCATCTGCGGTGTCTGCGCCAATCTCGCGAAATACCTGTTGTACAGTTTCTGCCTTGGCCTCGTCGTTGGGTTCAACAATCAAGATCTCATGTCCACGTCTGCGCGCGTCCCGAAACACAAGGAGGTCTTCATACGACAAGGATGGGCGAAAATTTTGCTGCAACACCGAACCAACAATCGCGCCAATGAACGCTCCGACAACACTCGCAAACGCAAGTGTGCCAATAGCAACGAGAGGGCTGATACCGGGGACGGAGAGGATAATAACAGCGGCAGCTAACCCTGCGAGCGCAAACCCAATGCAACTTCCAATCACATGGCCAGCTTTAAGTCCGCATGCCCCGTGCGGACGTGGCTCTGGCAGCGGCCCTGGATGTAAATCCGCTACCACTCGCGGAGTAAGTAGCAATAACTGGTCATCTGACAGACCAGCCGCACGCAATTTTCCTAACGCTTGCCCCACAGCAGCAGATGAAGGAAATATCCCAACGAGTGGCCGCATAGGTAACCTCCCCGACGCGAGCTTCGCGTTCTTCGGCAGCCTTTGGATAGCCATAGACAGACGGGCGGCTTCTTCGGAAGAAAGTCGCCCGTCATTCGCGCAATCAGCGCTGACAATTTGTTTCGATGTTACTCTTGTTATTGGGCCCCGCTGTGCAGTGAACGCGAATTGCTTCCGTTTACATCACCGGCTGCTAGAGTCCTCGATGACTCTGTGTGATCTGAGGCCTCTCGTGTTTTCGGGAGCCGCTTCGGCCCTATGTGCTTTCGAGCACAACAGTCAGGTCTTGATTATGGCAACGCAGCGATGGTCGGACAGCCCACTTCGTGGCGATCGCATCGTCCACTGTAGCGGGCCTGGGTAGCCCGGAGGCGTGAGGTCTCCCATAAAGCACCTCCAAAGAGTTACGTTCCCTTGGGGACTCGTCAGAACATGCGCGCTTTGTCCTCTGTCCCCTTAACGTCCGCCTCCAAGGTCGGACATCCTTTCCTGCCTTACACCCAACGTAGCTACGCTGTCAATACCGGCAATTTCCCGAGCAGATAGGAAAATATCACCTATAGTGATGAAAAAATCAAATACGCAGTTCTCGTTTATAGCCAACGGCGGCTGGGCCCTCACCCTGCCCTACGAGCTTCCCTCTCCCGCCAAGCGGGAGAGGGAGTGAGGGTGAGGGCCCAGCACCTAGCAGTAACAAACAACAGGCCACATCACCGATACCGCGGCAGCAGATGCTTGCCGAACGTCTCTACTTGTCGCTTTACTTCTTCGACCGGCAGCAGTCCTTGGTCTCCTTGCCAAACCAACCATTCTGGGTGCACGTTTTCGACCATCGCATCCATACTTCGTTGCACATCATCGACGCTGCCAAGATAGGTAAAGTCCGCCCGCTCCATGCGAGGAATGGTACACTCTTCCGGTGGTAGCATCATTTTTCCACTCGGATATTTGGCCTCGTCCTCTGGCTCACGCCAGGCTTCAAAGAAGCCAAAGTGGTAGAAGAACTTGCGGAAGGCGATGCCGCAAATGCCCTGATCGGCCAAGGCCCGCGCCTTCTCTTTATTCTCGGCAAAATACATCGCCCGCAGCACGCCGACATTCTCACCAAGCTTGAGATTGCGCCCCGCATTCCGCGCTTCTTCTTGGTACGCTTCGACCAGTTTGCGCACCTGCGGTGGTTGCGAGATCAGGATCGTTGGGGTAATCCCTTCGCGGGCGCACCACCGCACCGTCTCTTCACTAATAGAAAAGGCTTGGAACAACGGCGGATGCGGTCGCTGATACGGCTTTGGTACAACATTGATCTTTTGGATGCGGCCCTGGTCATCGACTTCGCCAGGGAACCCGTATTCCCGCGTCCACTCATGCGCGGCCCACGGCGTGCCCTCTTGCGGATACGGATATTCGTAGTGCTTGCCTTTGAAGCGAAACGGTTCGTCTCCCCAGGCCAGCTTGAGAAAACGGAAGACTTCCTCAAACGCCTCACGATTTGTGCGGTCGTTTTCACTCTTGTCGCTCGCAGTCGCACCAACATGAATTTTCTGCGCCATCTGATTGAGCCAGCGCGTTTGATAACCGCGGGCGAAGCCAACGAACGTTCGCCCCTTGGTCAATTGGTCGAGCCAGGCAATCTCCAGCGCAAGCCGTAGCGGGTTCCAGCCAGGCAGTACGTAGCCAATTGGACCGACTTTTATGCGCTTGGTGTGGTGAATGACGTGTTGCGTGAGCACTGGCAGGCTACCGATCTCAATCCCTTCACTGTGCAGATGATGTTCTGGAAAGCAAACGGCATCAAAACCTACATCCTCGGCGAGTTTGGAAACCTCCACAACCTCGTCGATCATGCGTTGCCAGCGCTCGGGCTGCATAGCAATCGGACGTTGCGTGCGACGTTCTTCAATAGTTGCGGGCAGCGTGGGTAGAAAGAAGTACATAGCTTTCATAAGGTCTCCTTTGTCGGTGGCTAAATGCTAGCGTGGATCGTTCGGGAGTCGGCGCTGAGTAAACCCGACCACCATCCCGAACGCCTGCTCTGGTCCGAGAACGATCGTATCAGCACCGTCAGGTTCAGGTTGCATGTGTTTAGCGGTGATGAACTCACGCGCTCGACCGAGGTTCTGCGTCTTGAAGATCAGCGAATGGATGCCTTCGCCGTTTTGTTCGAGATCGCGCCCCTCACGGCTCGTTGTAGAGTGAGGTTGTATCAGCTCGACGACCGTATCCTCACCCACTGCTACAAAGGCATTCGTCTTGCGGCCTGGCAGGGTCTCTTCATGAATCAGAGTCCCACCTAAAACCTGGCAATAGAGTCGTTTTGCTGCCGCCAGATCTCTGACGACAACGCCAATATGTGAAGCACGTTCGATCCCTAGCGGATGTTCGCGCCAGGGTTTATTTGACCAGTCCGGTTCAAAACGGGGATCTTTAGCAAAATCACCATTCAGGGCAAACTCCAACTGGCCGGGTGTTTCCCGTGGATGGGTCCAAATCGCGTCCATCTTATGAGGTGGTTTCACTTGGGTGCCAACAATGTTGTACAGCCGAAGGTTGGCTTGATCGAGCTGGGTCGAGATCGCTTCAACATCATCGACATACCAGGCAATCGAATGGAAATGCTGACCAAAGCGCTCGTGGAATTTTTTGACTGAGAGGTTACGCAAGTTTTCCCGCTTGGCAGGCATCATCGGTTCCATAAGAACCTCGCCGATCACGAGGAGTGACGCGTCGCGTCCCGCTAACTTTTCGTAACCCTTGTAGAAACGCTTGCACGAAAACACATCGTCGTACCACTTATCAACTGCATCGAGATCATTCACAACATGTGTGAGATGAAACAACTTTCCGATCTTGAACATGCGAGCCTCCTTTCAGCGCTCTTAAGCGCCACGTCACGTAGGCAGAACGTATACAACCTCACTGTGCCACGTCAGGAGGGGTTCAGACAAGGTGCAGCACTCCAAGGATCAAATTTCGCAACCTCTTGACGCCACCACAAACATCACAGTAAGGAGAAACTACCCCTACACGCAACACCGGGGCGAGCATTCTGGCATAAATTCGCAGAAGGAGGAGTATATGAAAGTAGGAATGACCTTACAACTCACCAGTTTCGGCAATAAGCCTGATCTGGAAACCTATCAGGATGAACTGTCACTTGCAGATATGGCGGAGCGCCTCAACTTCGACTCCGTCTGGTGTCTGGATCATCATTTTACTGGTTATGTCATGTCACCCGATCCGGTGGCGTTACTCATGTACGTGGCCGGTCGCACCAAACGGGTGCAGCTCGGCACGGCAGTGATCGTGTTGCCCTGGCATGATCCCGTTGAGGTGGCGGAGAAAATCGCCTTGCTCGATCTGGTCTCAGGAGGACGGACAATTTTCGGCTTTGGCCGCGGCGCAGCCTCGATCGAGTACGCTGGCTTCCGTATTCCGATGGAAGAAGCCCGTGAACGTTTTGTCGAAAGCGCGCTCATTATCCGCAAGGGGCTGACGCAGGAAAGCTTCTCGTTTGATGGGAAACACTACAAGGTACCGGAGATCCAAATTCGGCCACGGGCGATCTCACATCCTGAGGATCGGTTCTATGCCTCGTCGATTAGCCCGGAATCAGCAGAAATTATGGCCAAACTGGGATTCGGTGTTTTGATCGTTGCGCAACGCAGTTGGGAGGATACCGCCGCTGATTATCAGCGCTACCGAGAGGCCGCGCAGGCCAGTGGACACATCCCACGCCCGCCGATTGGCTTGTTTAATGTATTGGTGTCTGACGACGCCCATGAAGCAGAAGAATTAGGGGCGTTGCACATGGGCGCGATGTTCGACTCAATCGACAGACACTACAAGTTCTCAGACGGTCATCTTTCATCTGTCAAAGGCTACGAGTTCTATGCCAAGCTTGCTAAGACCTACACTAAACTCAGCGTCGATGAGCAGGCCAAAGCAAAAGCGATAGAGTTTTACCGCAGCCTCCACGCCGCTGGCACTCCTGATCAAGTGCTGGAAAAGTTCCGCTACATTCATCACACGGTTCCCCTCGAACATGCGATTGGAACGTTTGCGTTTGGTGGTCTGCCGTATCCGAAGTTGGAACGCAGCTTTAAGTTGTTTGCAGAGAAAGTGTTACCGGTGTTGCAGAACGACCCGGCCTTCAAGCTTCCCAAAGAACAAGCACGTTACGCCGAGGCGAGTGCGCATGCGTGACAAAAAGTGACGGCATAACGTAGAGCTAGCGGCCGCGGCCCTGCTGTATCGTTTCGCACTCGCTCGAAACTTACCCACGGGCCGCGGTCGATTTGGAGGCTGCAATGAGGCTTCGTTGAGAGCCGCCTTTCATACCCGGCGTTAGAGCCGAGCCGTAACCGTACCGCGACTTCTATCTTTATTAATTATTCTGCGAAGATGTCCCAGTAATCGTCGGAATTGAAGAGTGGACTCTCGTGCATTCCGTTGCAGCGGGTCTCCGTCTAAGTCAGGCGGGCGTTAATTTTACAGATCTACGAAATGGGTCAAACGAAAACTTTTGGATCTCTTTCCCGTAATGACAACTGAGGCTTCCCGCAAGACTAGTTTCTAAAGGGTTTTACTTTGCTGGAAAAAGACTCTTTTCAAGCGGTAGGAATTTTTGCCACCATTAAAAGAGGAGCGAAAAACACCGAGAGGACATCATGTCGAACGTCGAAAAAATCAGTGTTGCTTTGCCCTCTGAAATGGTGGTTACACTTCGCGCCGCCGTTGAGAGCGGCGAGTATTCAAGCGCTAGCGAGGTTATCAGAGAAGCGCTACGCGGCTGGAAGCTCAGGCGCAAGGTGGAAGAAATGGAAGTCGAGGAATTGCGCCGCCTGTGGAACGAAGGTATTGAAAGCGGCCCCAGTATCACCGCTGATACTGTTTTTGCCCGGCTTAAAGGAAAATACGCGGCCATGCAAAAGCAGGATGACGCCTGATGACGCTTGTTTTTTCATCCAAGGCCGCCGAGGACCTTGAAGAAATCGGGACTACATCGCACCGGGCCTGAGAATGGCCGTGCATGGAAAATATCTGATTCTCTATCGTATTCTCACAGACTGTGTTCAGATCGTACGGGTGGTTCACGGCGCCCGGCGGCTTTCTGACCTCTTGTGAAGGAGTATCGATGGTGAACTATCCAGTTCACGTCCCACAGAATAATTTGCGCAGTTTCCGTGTAGATTTGCCGTGATGATGCAAGATGCACTATTTCGTAAGTGATGGTCTTGAGCCAATTTTCCCACTTCTCAAGTTTTTGTTCCATTGTAAAAATCCCTCCTTGAAAGGAGAAATATCGCAGCCATTCAGGGACGATTTAATTAAGTGTTGCAACCGAATTAGGCATTCGGTTGTAATTCCGTGTTGTCACCAACAGTGACCTCTTAATTATTAGGCCTTTTTCGTGTCTCTGCTCGTTGATTTCTGCAACAATTCTCAAAGAGTTCTATTTCAAAATTGGTGAGAACTTTTTGTTCGAGTCACAGGTTATTGTTACTGCACGACCACAATCCCCAGACACAAATGCGTGGAACGAGCATACAGGGCGCTAAAAACTTTGGGCAACTGTCCGTAAATGCTGTCGCATCCCACTATGACCCTGCACACAAAAGGTCTTCATCTGTCCCCTGTCGGATTGTTCACTTTAGGTGAGACGCGAAGTGAGCGGCGGTCCCAACCCCGGACATGGGGCAAAACGAACGCACCTCCACAGACAGAAGACCCCCACCCGAGCTCCCCTTGCTTTACATCCTATAATGCCTTTTATGGGACCTAAAGACGTGGTAAGGTCCGGGAGGGAAAAACCGGAGAAGGGATTCCTCAACCTTCAGGACTCGTGCGAAATGTATCTAGTAGTCAGTCATGTTGATTCTGAGGGGTGGATCTGGCGGCGTCATTCCCGCGAAAGCGGGAATCCAGGGAGGGTAAGACGTGGTTTCTGCTGGCAAATTCTGGATGCCCGCCTACGCGGGCATGACAAAAACGAGCCCTCAAATTCAGTGTGACTGACTACTAGGCAAAGTCTGAGAAAGCCCCTCGATTTACGTCGTATAATTCGCCCTTATGGTAAGGGGCATAGACCATTTTGCACCGGTTTTTGAGTTGCTCCGAATAGTGGAGGGCAACGAAGTAGGGGAAGAGCGTTGTAACGCTTACAACACTTGGCCAACATTTGGTGTCCGTCGCCGCACCCCAACTGCAACCATGATATAGGGCCAACCTTTCGTTGGTCGTGCTAAAAAGGTGGTTCCACGCTCAATACCAGAGAAAAGCCCGAGCGTGTGCAATAATGTAACTCTTTCTTCTTCACTAGTGCTTCCTCTTTGTCGGTTTGGATTTATGTCGAGTGGTACCAGCTTTCCTCTCTTCCACTGAAAGAAATGCCCTTCAGTTACAAATAATTCGTGTTGATCTCCATCAAAACCGAAGAGTCGGCACCAAAACGTCTTCTCCTGCTGAATAATCCACACGGCCCGTATGAATGGGGCTGGTAAAATATGAAAGCCAAGTTGAGCAGATTGGCTACGAGTAGCGAGCCTCTCAATAAAAGGTAAGTCAAATCGATCCTTGCAGCGTATCGCCTGCATAGCGTCATATTCCAAAAATACACTTAATGGATCAATCGGAGAATGGTAGTCAGCGGGTGGTCGGTGTACGAAAAGTGAGGCGCTAGGCACTAGCGTTAGGATTGCCTTGGCATTGCGTACATCATATTTTTTGTTCCTAAATGCACATGTAAATTCCTTTAGTGACTTCAGGGGCGATCCGTCCAAGTCCTTCGCTGTACGCAAGGCGGGGAAAAGATATGAAGGATTGATATATGCATCGTGCATCCTGTATTCACGCCATACCTTCGAATGCAGGCAGCGAGACGAATTATAGTATTCTAGGATACGCAAAAGCCGTGTCTGGGAACGCATTCGAGGGGCTACTTTTCGAAACGGAAGTTCAGACAGAAGCTTAGCCCAAAATGGATCTTCAGTTGGGGAAGGAAATAGTTCGGTTGTTTTCCTTTTAAGTGCAGGCGCGCCACGGAGGGGGAGAGAAAAACGATATATTGCTTTGACTAAGGAACCAATGTCACCCCTGCCGTTATTTTCCCTTACGTAGATTAATCCAGCTTGTTGCTGTCTCATTCGTCCGGACATCTGGATATTGCTTACGTCAACAAAATCACCGTGTCGGAGAATATTGGCCGAGTGAAGGTTAGCGGTTCTACGTGGAGCAATGACAAAAAAATAGCCAAAGCTTTTAGTATTTTGCTTCCAAACCGGTTCATACCACGCAACATCATAGATAGGTGGATAATCTGCAAAGATCCTTCGCTTGAATATGGCTGGAGGACGAGGCAACTTTACCTCACTCGTCCGGTGTCTATAATGTGAAAACCATAACGCTACATCAATTGACTTTGTTACATCAATATAGTTAGACCGCGCACCATAGTGCTGCAAAATAGCCTCAATGGCCGCTTGCGTGATTCCAAAGGACTCACTACGCATTCCAGAGGTCTTCATGTTTTTCGCACGTGCAGTTCGTCCTAGTTTGAGCACGGGGTCCTTCGGCAGCTCGATTAGCGTGCTTGCTAGAGGATGTAGCCACCGGTCCTGCATCTGGCGGGCCTCGTATTCCGTATAATTTCTCAATGTTTCATCTGGACGCATTCCGCTTGGGACAAGTCGGGCTGAGTAGAATGCGGTTTGCCCCCGAAAAACAAGAACTTTATGATAGGCCTGTAATTCATGTACTCGTGCGCAAAGCTCAGCATACGTTTCGATAGTCACTGGCTTAAGTTTCATAGAATATCCCACTAACACCCCACAGCACCGGGGAAAAGAAGGGAGCCGCTCTCAGGGTATCAAGTGGAGTTGCTCTGGCGCTTGCTATGGGAGTTTGAGCAGTGCTACGGCCGCGCACTCTCCGGCTCCGATGAATTTACTTTCTAAAATAGCGGCGTTTAACAATCAGAAGCAGCAATGGAGTGAGGCGAGGTCTGCTGTATTGCCGGGTTAGGGTATGGCTTTCCTCTACCGTTCTTGTTTACTGTCTATTTTCTTTGTTTTCTATTGGCAGGACTTCGCATAGGGATTCCATGTCGGAGCACAAACCATAAAACTCGGCTAATAAGCAACTGGAAAGACGGCTTGTCCTATTGCGTTCCTATATGCACGGTCGGCAAGCACCGTCCCGCCACCTCCTCGACACAATGCATTCCTGCCGTCAAATCGTAATCCGCTCCACTTCATCCAACGTAATCGCATCACTCGTGCGATCATAGAGCTTGGTGGTGCGCGGGCTCTCATGCGCCGCCATGGCCTGCGCATTTTCGAGCGTGCCGCCGGCTTCGAGATAGGCTGTGATCCCGGTTGCTCGGAACGTATGGCAGTTAATCCGGACCTTGAAGCCAGCATCGGCCGCCCGCCTGCGAATCATGCGGTACGCGTCGATCCGGTTCATGGCGTGTTCGGTGAGCATGCCGGTCCGTCCCGTGGCGGAGCGGAAGAGGGGACTCTTGCCGCTGTCGCGGATCCCGGCCGCGTCGAGATATTCGTCCAGGTACGCCTCCAGCGTGTGATGCGCCGGCATCTCATGGCGCTTGCCGCCTTTTTCATGTAACCGCACCCACCAGCGCTTGCCTTGCGGATAATAGACCTCCACCCGCATGGTCACCACAGCGCCGATGCGCGCGAACGCAAAGGTCATGAGGCTGATGAGCGCCCGGTCGCGCAGCCCGACTACGGTAGACGTATCGATACTGTTGAGCAGGGTTCGTGCTTGCTCCCCCGACAGGACGGGCGTCTTGCCGGTCTTCACTACATGTTTCGGTCCGCGCACCGCGTGTGCTGGATTGGTCGCGAGCACGCCGCCGGTCACCAGCCAGTCAAACAACATGCGCAGCGCCGCTAGGTGCTGCTTGACGGAAGGCTTTTCGAAACCTCGCTGCAGCTCCTCGATATAAGCAGCAACGTGCAGCGGCTCAATGGCCGCTAACTCCGTCAGCTGCTGATGGTCACACCAGGTGAAGAACCGGACCACAGCGCGGTAATACGCCATGCGGGTATTTTTGTTGCGGATGGTGGCGGCGAAGAATTCCAGAAAGCGGCGCGCGGCCTGTTCACCGGCATCGGCGACGAGCGCCGGGACGACGACCCGAGAGGCAGTCAGTCTAACCGCCCCTGCCCGGGAAACTGGCACGACCTCATTCATGGCAGTAGCGTAACATAACTGCCTTTATGTTCCACGAACTGATTGAGGGGGAATCGGCGCGGTTCTCTAGTCATCAAATTTTGAGACACGCGCAGAGTCAAGGAGTATGATCGTTGCATTTTCCTGCTGCCAAACAATTCTATTCGCCAACAGCTTTCTGCAAAACGTAATCCCCTGAAATCACGTACTACGGTGAGTCGTTGCACAACTGACCGTTTGCGCAATACTCCGTCTCTAATCTCGCACGGTTTGCGTGGCCGTAGAAGATGGGGAGAATTTTCACTGTTTGTAAGAGGCGCTACAATCAGTGAATGGACGAACTACAAACGGACTTCGAGAGAGCCACCTCCCTGCAAATTTAAGGTAATATCACTATATTCCGGCGATCATGACGGAAAAGCCGTCTCTCAAGCCGGTGATTTCGATCGGATCGGGCGCCACCTCAAACAGGTGCAGGGGATGGAAAGAGACAGGAGAAAATGATCATGCCGAAACATCGTGACCATGAGCCTGTCGAATATGGCAGCGACAATATCTTTGCCGAACGCCGGCGAACATATGGTCAAAGCCTATTCTGCCGACAAAACGCCTAGTTTCTGATCAGCTTTGTATGAGGGATTGTCACGAAATTCTGGGCAGCAAATACACCGGTGCGGGGAAATGGAACCGGTATCGCAACCTCAAACCGCTGCGCCGATGAAGTCACGATAACTCCTCTTGCCGGATGATGCAAAACGAAAAGTTGCGACCTTTCAACTGCATGTCCGCGTCACTACCAGTCGCAACATGCTGCCACTGGTAGTGACATATTCCACGGAGGGATCGATATCCCTCCCCTCGCCTTTACCTACTCGCCAATGGACCGCGTAGGAGCTGACCGGGAAGCGCGCCGGTGTGCTCGTTCTTGCGCAACACGACCTCACCGTTGACCACAGTCGCTAAGAAACCCGCCGCCTTCTGCTTGAGACGCCGGGCGCCTGCCGGTAAATCAAAAACCAGCTCCGGCATCATCGGCGCAACAGTATCTGGATTAAAGACGATCACATCCGCATTCCATCCCTCTCGTAACAAACCACGGCCGTTCAAACCCCAGTGTGACGCAGGAACAAAGCTAAGCATGCGCACGGCTTCTTCTAAAGTCACCGCCTGTTTCTGCCGCACCCAGTAGCTCAACAAGTGTGTCTGCAACGACGAGTCCATAATCTGTGACACATGCGCACCGGAATCAGAGAACGTGACCACTGCCCGTGGATGCTTGATCATCTCAAGGGCATATTCTTCATTCTCGTTGACCAGCGGTTGGATAAAGAACTGTTTCATGCCTTTTTCCAGTGAAAGGTCAATAAAGACTTCGATCGGATCTTTGTTCTGCTCGGCGGCGATTTCCGCCAGTGAGCGATACGGTGGTGTGGCTTTGTCCATCACGAACAACCATTTGAAGTTCGCTTTGCGTGGCTCGGGACCAACTCTCATGTGTGTGTCTGGAGTGTTATACACTGCTTCAATCAAACGACGACGGATATCAGGATCACGCAGCTTTGCTTCTTGTTCAGCCAATGGCAGTTTGCGGAGGTCACGCCACACTGGCAGTTTGTCAAATGGGGTCGTGCTCTGGAACGACAGCACGACGTTGATCGAGCGGCTGTGGACCTGGGCAAACATACGGCCACCAGAAGCGACGGTGTCGTCGATCGTTGCTAGATATTGTCGCCATAGATCAGGCGCATAACGACGATGAAAGACACCAAAAGTGATCGGCACACTGGTCTCCACTGCTAGCGCTTTCAACCGACCGAGATAGTCCTCCCGTAGTTCTGGGTTAATATCCGTATCCTCACCTGCGATTTCAAATATCCCTGCACCCAGCTCACCCATCACACCAACCAAGTGTCGCACTTCGTCCCACGTCGCCAGGCGGCTTGCTACCGGCTGCCCATCAGGAGTCTGATGGTTACGTGTGCGCGAAGTGGTAAAGCCAATCGCACCAGCGCGAATCGCGTTGCCAACTTCTTGCTTCATTGCTGCGAGATCGTCAGGCGTCGCCGTGTCCGTAAATGCCCGCGCGCCCATGACATACGTGCGCAAAGCAGAGTGGCCGATGTAGGCTGCGTAGTTGATGCCTTTGGGCGTGCGATCGACCGCGTCAAGGTACTCTGGGTAGGTTGTCCAACTCCATTTGATGCCGGCTTCCATCGCTTCAGGAGCAATATCTTCGGCGCGTTCGAGATTACGCATCACTAAGAGTTTGTCTTTCTCGCTACAGGGAGCCAGCGAGAACCCACAATTGCCCATCACCACGCTAGTAATGCCATGCCAGCATGAACAGGTGCCAAGGGGATCCCAAAACACTTGCGCATCCATATGCGTATGGCCATCAATAAAGCCAGGGGCAACGACATGACCTTCGGCGTCAATGACCTCTTTCGCAGACTCGCGAATCTTCCCGATGGTCGCAATCTTTCCTTGCACGATCCCCACGTCTGCACGAAAACGTGGGAGCCCGGAACCATCGATCACCGTACCATTACGAATGATGAGATCGTATTGCATGAGCCCTCCTTATGTTGTTTCCTATTGTTCACCAGATACTACGTTTTCTGAACCGCCGTTTACAGGGCGTATCCTAGCGCTACCACACCTGTTGTGGCAATGGGTAAACGTCCGACAACTCCCTTGATCAATGGCTCTAGGTTCGCTATGGGCAACAAGTCGAGTTGGAATATCTTGCCTACAGATATTGGTTAGCGCAAAGGAGGGAAGAGTGACTTACGGTCGATTGCAACAACCTATCTTTTTCGCCTCACTGCTTGTATTTTTCCTCTCTACAGGCCCGATGAATGCCAGCGCAGAGGATACCGCGGAGCAAGCGAAAGTTCGGGAAGCCCTGTTCCCGTATCGTGAAGGTACGCCTAAGGTCGCCGGTATCACACCTGGCACGACTATCGACAAATCCAATGCTCAGATAGCGAAGGATGTTCTCCCTCCAGAGCTGCTTGACCGCGTGGCAGCAGGAGATCTTTCTTTTACTGTGCAAGACACGACAAATACACCTTTGCGCGCTGATTACATCAACGCCACAATCGACCACGTCGGAAAAGCAACCTTAGGAGAAACAGCGCTACAAAACTACGTCGGCGGTTTGCCGTTTCCATTGCTTGACTTACAGGACCCAAATGCCGGGAGAAAAGCCGCCTGGAATTATCGCTACCGCGACCGTGGTGACAGCGTCCAGTACTGGCCGACCAACGAACATCGTACTGGCTCTGGCTCATTAGAGCGCTCGGAAACTTTCTACATCGTCATGATGTTCCGTCCGCATAAACCTGATTCGGAGGCTCGACGCGAGGCCTGGGAACACACTGGTGTTTACTCGAAGCGTTATATGCGCATGGTTGCGCCATCTGACGCCGAAGGACGACAGGTTGTGAGTGTCACCCATGAGGACGATGCGCGATTAGATGACCAGTGGGTGTATGATCCTCGCACCCGACGCACGCGCAAAGTGGTGTACAACCCATACGAAGCACCAGGGAATGGACAACTGCTGGCAGAGGACACCTCGGGGTTCAACGGTTACATTCATGTCTATGACTGGAAGTATCTTGGCGAGAAGGTCGTGCTCGCCCCAAGCCCAATTAAAAGTACCGCGCCAACGCTCGGTGGTAGAGGCGGTTGGTATCCCGTAGACCCGTGGGAACTGCGTAAGGCAATCGTTCTCGAAGCGAAGTCGCCAGCGTTTCATCCTCTCTATAGCCGCCGTTTGCTCTATCTCGATACGCAAACCTACACGAACCTGTATACGTTTGCGTACGATCACACTGGCAAGCATCGACGGACCTTTCTGCAAGTCTACTTTCACCCAGAGTTTAACCCGTGGAACAACCCAGTGTGGCTGCCACAGCTCGCCGCACAGTTGTCTATGGACTATGATCGTGACCGCGCCTCACTCTTTCAAACACATAAAGTGATATACAACGCTGACCTTAACGAGGCTCGTTGGTTCAGCGTCATGGCACTGATGCTCTACGGCAAATAATTGTTTACGACCAATACGGAGGCTCTATGGACCGACCATTCGATCCCATTCTCGTTGAAGTGATTAGAAACCAGATCGCTGCGATTACCGAAGAGATGACACTCACTGTGTATCGCACTGGACGCTCGGGCATGTGTAAAGTTGGAGATTTTGCCACTGCAGTCTGTGATCGTCACGGACGTCTCGTTGGTGAAGGCGGCTCACCGTACCAGATGTGTGTGTTTATCGATACGATGGAGAGCGTGCTAGCCAAGCACGGTAAGTCACTCAACCCCGGCGATATCATTATTGGCAATGATCCATATTTTGGTGTCTCGCACATGCCCGACATAACGTTGATTGCGCCTGCATTCTGGAAAGATCACCTGGTCGGATTTCTCATATCCTACTCGCACCACACTGATGTCGGGGGTCGTTTTGCCGGCGGTATTTCTAGCCTCTGCCAATCGAGCTTTGAAGAAGGCGTCCGTATTCCGATGTTAAAACTCTATGATGCTGGCAAGCGGAATGACGTGTTGCTGGAGCAAATCGTCGCCAATGTCCGCACTCCTGAAGAATGGGTCGGCGATGTTGATGCCAAGGTTGCTAGCTGTTGGAAAGGCCAGGAGCAATTCGCCAAGGTACTGGATAAGTACGGCATGGAGAAGTTCGACGCGACCTGTAACTACCTGGTTGACTACGCCGAGCGCGTCACCCACGAAGCGATTCGGCAAATCCCTTCGGGTGAGTATCGAGAAGAAACATTATTCGAGGACGAGAACGAAGTGACCGGTGGCCCAGTCCCGTTGAAAGTAGTCATTCGCATTGATGGTGATCACGCGACTATCGATTTGTCGGCGGCACCGCCGCAAGTCAATGCCTCGATCAATGCACCGTTCGTTTCGACCAAAGCGGTGACCCGTGCACCCTTCAAGTCGATTCTACCGAGCGACGCAATCACCAATATCGGCTTTGCCCGCGCGATCGATGTTATCGTGCCGCCGGGAACCTTGCTAAATCCTCGCTATCCTGCCGCGGTCGGTGGTCGCGCGTCGTTAATGATGACCCTGAGTAACATGGTCTACCGCGCTATCGCCAAGGCGTTGCCCGGCAAGCTGGGCGGTGTTGGCGAAGGTGCCGATATGCTTCACTTCACTAGCCAAAACGGAGAACGATACCAGTCGTTCATGGATGTGTTCTTCGGTGGCTGGGGCGGGCGGCCACACATCGACGGGGTTGACGGAGCTTCACCCCTAGTGATGGGCGGCGGCTACGGCTCGATGCCGGCAGAATTACTAGAGCGTGAATACCCTGTGATCATTGAAGGCTTTGGCTTCGTACCTGACACTGAAGGTGCAGGACGGCACCGTGGCTCGGTGTCGGTGTATCGCGAGTGGCGGTTTCGCCAACCGGCTGAGGTGCTCTTGCGCACTGTTGGCTTGCGTGGTGCTGAAGGCTTGGCCGGAGGCGGACGCGGCGGTGATGCTGTCAACATTCATAGATCAGGCGAGCAGCAGACCATACTTCCTCCGCAGGCCCATGTGCATCTTCATGTGAAGCCAGGCGATCGAGTGTATCACAAGGTGCATGGTTCTGGCGGGTACGGCGACGCCTATGAGCGAGATGCAGCAATGGTTCTGCTTGATGTTGTAGAGGGCAAGATCACTGTGGACCGCGCACGTGACGTTTACGGCGTCGTGGTCGATCCCGAACGTCTGACGCTTGATCGTGAAGCAACGCTGGCACTGCGACGTGGCAAAGAGAATGTTCTCGCCGCGGCAGCGGATTGAAAGTGATACTCACAAGGAAAGAGTCTCTGCCTGGCGCTCAAGTACCAGGCTTCGTATGATGAGCCCGATGCTTCAGCGTCGGGTGAGCTAAGATTACAAGCGCCTCGCTTATCACTACGGAGTTCTTATGCGTGTTGGCTTCGATATCGGTGGCACCTTTACTGATGTCATCGTTCTGAGAGACAATGGAAAAATAGAGACCACGAAAGTCCTCTCCCTTCTGGACCGTGTAGGACAGGACATCGTCGCGTTGGTCCGACAATCAGGCACCGCAGAATGCATCGACAACTTCGTGCATGGAACAACCATTGCCTCCAATGCCGTCATTGAAGGGACAACCGCGCCAACAGGTTACATCACCACGCGTGGCTTTCGTGATGATCTTGAGATGCGAGGAGAACGACGACCGAATACCCAAGACCCGCAATGGGTGAGAACGCCGCCACTCGTGCCACGTCGGCTCCGTTTAGAATTAAGTGAACGTATCCTTGGGGATGGAACCGTCGAGCGACCGTTACACGTCGAAGAGGCACGACAGGTTATTCGAGCGTTGGCCACGCAGCAGGTTGAGGCCATCGCTGTCTGCTTGATCAACTCCTATCTGAACCCGGTCCATGAGCAGGAAGTTGCGAAACTGATCCAGTCCGAGTTGGGAGCGAAGGCGGTCGTGTGTTTATCCTCAGACATCTACCCGCAGATTCGTGAGTATGAGCGGGCGAGCACGACGGTCATCAATGCGTCGCTGATTCCAGTGGTCGATCGTTATCTCGATCGCCTTGAGCGCCAGCTCTCGACCTACAGTAACAGATTGTTGGTCATGCAATCGAATGGCGGCATCATGTCGTCTGAGTTAGCCCGACAAAAGCCGGCATTCATGATCGAGTCGGGCCCAGCGGCTGGAGTGTTAGCCGCGGCGCGGCTGGCTAAAGAAGTCGGCTTTGACAAGGTACTTTCGTTCGACATGGGAGGAACAACTGCAAAAGCATGTCTGATAGAAAATGGCCTGCCGTCGGAGAAAGTCGCTGGTGAGATTGGCAGCAGCGGCAACGTCTCCACCCATCAATTCTACAAAGGTGGGCACGCGTTGCGAGTGCCGTCACTTGATATTGTCGAGGTCGGCGCCGGTGGCGGCAGTATCGCGTGGATTGATAACGGCGGAGCCTTACGGGTCGGACCGCACAGTGCCGGAGCCGAGCCCGGACCAGTGTGCTATTCCCGCGGTGGAACCAAACCAACAGTGACTGACGCCAACGTTGTGATCGGCTACATGAATCCACGGACGATTGCTGGTTCAACCATGCGGATCGATCATGATGCTGCATGGCAAGCAATTACGACACAGATTGCTGAGCCGCTCGGATTAGAGACTTATGCAGCTGCGTACGGAATCGCCCAGATCGCCAATGCCGCAATGATGCGCGCGTTACGTGCGGTGTCGACCGAACGCGGACGTGATCCACGTGACTATACCTTGGTCTCCTTCGGTGGTGCTGGGCCAATTCACGCCGCCGCATTGGCGGAAGAGATGGAGATCACCAAAGTCCTGATTCCGGTCTTTCCTGGACTGTTCAGCGCCCTGGGCTTGTTGTTGGCCGATTACCGCCACGACTATATCCGCAGTGTGGTGACGCCACTCTCAGCGATTGAGCCGCGCAAAATTGCTGCCTTGTATGCAGACATGCAACAGGGTGCGCGAGAAGCGATGCAACGCGAGGGCATTGCTAGTGAGCAAGTGCGGTTCGAGCCCTACGTCGACCTTAAGTATGGCTATCAGCTCCAGGAGTTGACGATACCGTTCCCTCATAGTGATGGTGCCGCAAGTTTACTGGATAGTCTCGCAATCCGGTTCCGTGCGGCCCATGAACAAGCGTTTGGCTATAACACTGATGATCCGATCGAAGTCGTTAGCCTGCGGCTACGCGCCTTGGCTACCGTGAGCGATTTGCGCTTCGCAGACCTTGCAGCAAAGAGTACCCCCGCCTCTCCCTCGATGTCGCAGCGTGAACCGCGGGAAGTGTTCTTCGGCCCTCAACATGGCCTGCTCCAGACCACGGTCTGTCGCCGCGCTGATATTACCGGAGTGCAAGCCGGACCACTGATTGTTGAGGAGCCCGACACGACGGTCGTCGTCCCTCCAGGATGGCATATCACTCGTGACACCTACGGAAGTCTGGTGTTGACGAAAGCGTAAACCGCGAGCGACTACACAAAATCGAACCACAGAAGACTCAATACCCTGTACCTTCCACAGTAGGAGACTTTCCCGCTGGTTCTGAGCGTCCCTTGACTTCGTTTCATGAAATGTCCGTTAAGCATGCCGAAGGGGTCAGGATGAACGATACTAACAGGTAGTGTTCAATCCTCCTGTGGTTCGATTATGGTCAGCGAGTGGCGCTTCGTTCTACTTCAGCGGCGAGAAACTCGCTGGAGTCAGAAGCTTATTGTACTGGCTGACGATCATTGCCTGCGCCTTTGGACGAAACGCCTGCAGTTGCGGATCAGCACCCTGCGCTTCGCGCGCACGCGTCCGATGCGCAAGGTCCTCGTAAGCCCAGATATGCACGACTTCATTGAGCGGGCCAACTTCGGTCGACCACCACCCCACCAACTTGGAATACTTGTTAATGATAGGCAGCGCCTCTTTTTCAATCAATGCCTGAAACTCTGGGACCTTACCTGGCTGCAACGTATAGACACGCATTTCATACACCATAAAAGCACCCTCCTTTTATAAGGTTGTCTCCGCTTCTAGGCGCATCACGCACGTAGTGTCAATGACAAGCGCACGAGCTCACCTGCTGCACCTCTTTCTTTTCTTGGTACTCCAATGGTAGAGAGGACGGGGTTGCCCACGATAAAATGAAACGTAAACGTCGGTACCTGAAAAAACGTCACAGAAAGAGAGGGACTTCATGGCTATAATACAAACTGCAAATGTCGACATCTTTGGCAAAGGCGTACTGCGCGCTGAAGGCGTGGTCGTCGATCGTGACGGAAGTGTCTGGGGTGGTGGCCGCAATGCCAAAGTGTACAAGGTGACGCCGGACAACGTGGCCCACGAAATCACTGAATTACCTGACCGCGCGATACCAAACGGAGTGACCTTGGATCGCGCTGGCAACTTTGTCTATTGCGACCTCAGGCACAAAGCAGTGATGCGCTGTTCACCGGATGGCAAGGTCTCAATAGTCGCCGATCGCGCCGGCGATTTACCGCTATCGATTCCCAATTTTTGTAGTTACGACGCAGAAGGAAATCTGTATGTCTCGAATTCCAGCTCACAGCCAGGTAACAAAGTGTTTGAAGAGTTTGTGACGCCAGCACCGAATGGTGCAGTTGTGCGTATTCGGCCTGACGGTCGCGGAGAGGTCGTTGCAACAGGAATCTATTTTGCCAACGGCACCGCGATCGATCCGAACGAAGATGCGGTATACGTTTTAGAAAGTAGCCGCTATGACTGTGTGCGCATCCCGATCAAGAAAGACGGCAGCTTCGGCAAGCCGGAAGTATATGCCTCAGGTTTCCCTGCCATACCTGACGGCATGGCATTCGACGTTAATCGCAATCTGTACATCACCCTGCCGGGGGTCCCACAAGACGGCAAACTCGCACCGAGGAATAAGATCATCCGAGTTGATCCCAACGGCAAATGGGAACTGTTGATTGACGATCCCGACGGGACCAAGCTTGCATTTCCCACCAACTGCGCCTTTGGCGGGCCGGGTTTACAGGATCTCTACATTGCCAATCTCGAAGGTGACCACTTCAACCGCGTGCATTTGGGCGTCGCAGGTCATCCGCTTTACCATCAGCGGTAAAATTTTCCTCGTGCCCAGGCTCTGCTTGGGAATGCACGGCAGAGCCTGACAGGTAGGGCCTGCCGAGGCTCTGCCTCGGCACGAGGATATTCTGAATGAGGCCAGAAAATTACTCAATTCCTAATCCTTATATCGCCCCCTCTGCCACCAGTGCACTGATCTCCGCGCTGGTCAAACCAATCTGCGAAAGCACTTCCTGTGTATGTTCTCCGAGTCGCGGGGCCCCACGGCGGAAGGCGGTGACGCGATCCTTACCATCCGTCGCCACTGAGACTGGGTAGTACAGGTCACGCCCGATCTCAGGATGATGAATAGGCTGAAACGTCGCGCGTGCCTGAAAATGTGGGTCGTCCATATTCTCTTCAGGATACCTGACGCTGGCCCACAGCAACCCTTTGGCCTGTGCTTTGTGGTACACTTCTTCAGCCGTCATCGCTGCCACCAATTTGTCAATCCAGCTGCTGAAGTATGCCAGCGCTTCAGGAAGCGAGCGTTTGGCTAATTCACGGTAAGACTCAGAGGCAAGGTCATGTTCGATGCCGATCTCATTGAGCATTTCCCCAATAACGCGAACATCGCGGTTACCCCAAAACATGAATGCCTTGACATAGCGTCCGTCTTTGGTGCGGCGCAGCCACGGCAGCGAGGGCGCCTCAGCTGCGTGACGACCAGTCTGCCGCTGCACGACTTTTTGATTGTAGATGTAGTACGGCATGGCAACTTCCGTACATAAACTCACGGCTTCATGAATCGACACATCAATGCAATCGCCCTCACCAGTAAGCTCGCGAAAATTGAGGGCTGCCGCAATGGCGATCACGGCGTTTTCGCACGTAATATGATATGCTTGCCACATCTCAGGCGCGATTGGCGGCGTATCATAGGTGCCATCAGCGCGTGGATCATAGCCGCACGAGGCCATCACACCTCCCATCGCCATCTGGGTGAGGTCCGTCATCTTGAGGTCACGATACGGACCATCAAGCCCAAAGGGCGTGATCGTGCACACAATCAGTCGCGGATTTGTCTCTTGCATTGCACGATAGAGAGCTAGTCGTCGCGCAACGTCATTGGCCTCGCCAGAATCAACAATGACATCTGCACACTGGGCCAAACGTTCCAACACGCTACGCACTGCCGGATGGTCAACTTCTAAGCTCACGCTCTGTTTGCCGAGGTTATAACGACTGAAACACAGACTCTGTTCTGGGTCGTGCTGCAGTGTGGTGAAAGGACCAAAGCGGCGCGATGGTGAGCCGCGTCGGCCTTCCAACTTGATGACCTCAGCGCCAAACGACGCCAACAACACTCCAGCAAATTCTCCTCGTTCGTCACCGTTTTCAATGATGACCGTTCCTTCCAGGGCCGAACCGAGCAAGGCTTGGTTGTCCATCAGATCACCCACTCCTCTCTCAGCGTCGCAATTTCCTCGGGCGTGAGCCCCAATATGTCACGGTACACCGCATCGTTGTCCTCCCCGATCGACGGCGCGCCACGTCCAGGCAGTCCACCAACGTGGACCTGCATCTTGTGGAATTTTGCTGGAAAGCCCTCGATTGGCCAAGTACCGATTTCGCTTTGCGGCAGCGACACGAAATAGCCACGTTCCTTGAGTTGGGCATCACGGGTGCAGCGATCAATCGACTTCTGCACCGCTCCTGCTGGCACGTTCCGTTTTTGTAATCGCGCCATGAGATCGTAACGATCTTCACTTTTGGTGAATTCAGCTAATGAACGATCAAGGTCATCTTCATTGGTTTTCCGTCCGGCTGCTGTCTGAAAGCGAGCCTCGCGTGCCCATGAAGGAGCCCCAATCTCCGCCACCAGCGCCTGCCACTGATCGTCGGTCTGGACAGCAATGGTGATCCATTCGTCGGTCCCGCGACATGGATACGCACCATGCGGTGCCCAGGCCGCAGCCTGCATACGATTGCCATGGCGTGCAGTGGGTTTGCCGGTCAGTTGCGCTTCAAGTGTAGCGGTTCCTGAGGTCAGAATCCCGACTTCCGTTTGTGAGGCATCGATGTAACAACCAACACCAGTCTTGCGTTGTTTTAACAAGGCAACCAGCACCAACATAGCGCCATAGTAACCAGTGGAGTGGTCAAGGTACGAATAGCCCCACCCTGCCGGCGGCATCGGGTCCGGTAAGCCTGACATATGGGTCAAACCCGACAGCGCCTGAGCGGTTGGGCCGACGCTGAGGTAGTCATTATACGTCCCCGACTTTCCCATGCCGGTAATCTGCATATAGATGAGTCCAGGATTAACCTCACGCAGAGTGTTATACCCAAGTCCCCAGCGTTCCATCTGTCCGGGACTATAGTTCTCGCACAGGACGGTTGACTTGGCGATCAAACGTTTGAACAGGTCCTGGCCTTGCGGCATGTTCATGTTGAGGGTCACGCCATACTTGCCGGCATTGATGTTGTTAAATAACCCACTACGATTGAGGCTGTCTGGCTCACCGCCCCGCACTTTCGGATGTACGCCACGTAACAAGTCGAGTGCGCGATCATCATGCCATTCGACACGGATCACTTCCGCGCCCATCGTGGCTAACATACGCGTACAGTTTGGCCCGGCGACAATGCGGGTCAGATCTATCACTCGTACGCCCTCTAGAGGACGTCGCTTATTTGCCGTGCTGTGTGCCATCGTTCCTGCCTCTCCGTAGGTGTGTTCCGCATATAGCTCAACCTTCATCAGCTGGAAACACTTTTGTGAGTGCCTTACCTGTGCGCGAACATACGCTGGATCATGTTCGCATGCAAGGAAATCCTCAATGCATAGGGGTTTTCCTTCCACTACCTCATTTGCCTCCATGCCATTGCTACGCTCGTGACCCGGAGCTCAAGCTCCGGACTCGTCCAACAAAGGCGGCTGGAGCTGCCTGGGAGCTTGGTTTACCAGGCTCTGCACGCTGAGTCCGACACTTGAGCGTCGGGCGGAGGCCGCACAAGATGTACCCTTAGTGTAGGAATCTCTTGTGGTTCGATTTAGACTCGGCTCGCCTGAGGACTTTACATATGGCAGGAAAGGCTACGCCTTTGCGGCCTCGGCCCAGCCCTGTTGAATCGGCACGAAGTGGAAAAACGTGCAGTCGCGTACAGTAAACTTCCAACGTCCGTTCTCACGGCGAAAGCGATCTTCGTAGTAGCCGGAACCAATCATACTTTTTCCATCCCTCGTAATGCGGACCTCAATTGAGCAGGTCCCGGTCGCTTCATCTCCCGCTAAGGTAATAAGATGATTGTGAATACAGGGCAACGCAAAGTTCCGCTTGATCGCACCGTAAAACTTCTGCAGCGCTTCACGCCCACGGACTTCTGTCACCGGTTGTTCAGGAAAACGGTTGAGAAACACACCATCATCCGTAAATAGCTCCGCCACTTTCGCGCCTTCACCCCGTGCGACTCCATGCGCGTAACGCGCAGTGAGTTCCTTGATCTCCTCCCGATCTGCTAGTTCCCGGACTTGTTGTTCAAGTGTTGCCATGAGACATTCCTCCTTTAGGGATTTTGCCAGTCACCGACTCTCATGCAGGTCACTTCGTGTCTGCACACAGAATCTCAATCCGACGGCATTATGGCGTTTCTTCACTGTACCGGCAACAGTTGACGGCAAGACCCTTCTCCGCGATATAAGCGGTGTCATAGATAATCAGATGGGAATGGAGGAAACAGTATGGCTGGAATCTTAGATGGCAAGATTGCGCTGATTACCGGTGCCAGCTCGGGGATCGGTCGCGCCACAACGAAGATCTTTGCCCGTGAAGGCGCGCGGTTGGTCTTGGCGGATGTCGCAGAAGCTGGCGGTCAGGAAACATTACAAGCGGTGAAAGAGCTAGGAGCTGAGGCCATATTTGTCAAGACTGATGTGTCCAAAGCAGCAGATGTAGACGCGATGGTCGCCGCAGCCGTAGCAACCTATGGGCGGCTGGACTGCGCCTTCAACAATGCCGGGATTGGTGGCCGGGGCGCACTGACGCACGAATATAGTGAGGAGGAGTGGAATCGCGTACTCGCGGTGAACCTGACCGGCGTGTGGTTGTGCATGAAGGCAGAGATTATCCAAATGCTCAAACAGGGTGGCGGAGCGATCGTGAACACCTCGTCGATCATGGGACTGACCGGCGCTATCCGCGTTCCCGCATACACCGCCGCAAAGCACGGGGTAGCAGGCATTACGAAAGCGGCGGCTCTTGAATATGCCCGAGAGGGTATCAGGATCAACGCCGTTTGCCCTGCTCCGATTTATACGCCGATGCTCACCAGCGCGTTCAAGAAAAAGCCAGAATTAGAAGAACGCTACGCCCGCTCAGAACCAATGAAACGCATCGGCCAACCAGAAGAAATCGGAGAAGCGGTAGCCTGGCTGTGCTCTGATCGCGCCTCCTACATGACCGGCTTGCCAATGCCCGTGGACGGTGGCTACATGGCGCAGTAAGGAAGCGAAGGTGAACCTGATTGGCACAAAACAACGTCAACGACAAACACCAAGCGGAGGAACAATGACAGCCGAACAAACAAAGGAACAGAATAAAGAAATCGTCCGACGCGCAATTGCCGCCATCAGTCGTGGAGACCTTGATGGCTTCATGGCTGATGCCGACGATGACGTAACGTTAAGCGTCATGGGCGCAGTCTTTCCCCCAATCCAGGGGAAACATAAAGTGCTCAAAGGGCTACGTAATGCGCTAGGAGCAAAACTCGAAGACGGTGGTGCGATTGTGATGACAATCGAGAATCTCATCGCCGACGGTGATTATGTCGCCGAACAGTCACACGGCGTGGCACGAACCAAAACTGGCAAGGATTACAATAATACCTATTGCCGGGTATGGCGCATTCACAACGGGAAAATCCAGGCGATGCAAGAATATCTTGATACGGAATTAGTGCGATCGTGTCTGATGGAATAGTCTTGTAGAGGCGTCCAGCTAGTAGTCTGTCTGGGTGGCTTTGAGGGGTCATTGCGAGGAATTGCTTCGCCGAGTTTATCCTGAGCGCAAATCCCATCGCCCGATGTAAAGCAATACTCTGCGGATTGGGCAACGCAATCACCCCAATCACCTCTCGGAATCTGTGGCCTTTGACCGACTCAAGCAGCTTGGCATACAAGGACCTGCCGAATCCTTTCCCATGCTCTCTGGTGACAGGTAGATGGTCGATTCCACGGTATGATGATAGGCAACCCTGGTCCGAAATGACCCATAATAGGCGTAACCAATGATTCCTTGATTCACTTCCCCCACCAGCCAGTCATGGTTGATGAGTTTTTCCTGAATACGTTTCGTCATTGCCTGCGGGCTCACCAGCTCGGTTTCAAACGTGATGATCGTATTTGAGGATGTACCAGTTATAGATCTCCGCAATACGTTCGGCATCTCCGGCTGTTACCCGTCTCGTCTGCATATATGTACCTTCGTCTCACGACGGAATATATCACCTTTAGTTCTGTTCTCAGAAGCCTAACGCTCGGCGGTCACCTCGAGCCGCCCAAACGAGACCTTTCAGTTTCAGCAGTACCCGCTACCGAGCGGCGATGCTGTGGACCGGATAGTTAGGACCGCTGGCTAGCCCCAAAAACTGATAGCAATTCATTCGAGTTGCAACCGAAGTACAACCAGGCACAATGGGCATCCCATTTTTCCTCGCGCCTTTCACAAAAGGATCAAGGGGGGCTGGAGCGGCTCTAACCCCAACAACATCCGACCGGCAGACTCATACTGGTGGGGCGCCGTAAGAACGTGCTGGGTGAGCGCGTGGATATCCCGCAGCGCCCGCTGCAACGGACTGCGCCGGTAGTTCGCTGTCGCTCCGGCTAGGGTGTAGACCATATCAACCGCCGTCGCTGCACTGCGTGTGGCATTGGCAGCGGCTAATAGCAGATCCGCTCGCTCTTCAAAGGAAATTTGCCCTCCAGCGAGTACCGCTTCCCAGGTTCGCTGTACTGCCGTATGCAGCCACGCCCGGGCCGAGCGCACCAATGCCACCGCTTCCGCTAAACGGACGTGAAACGGTGGCCGGTCACGCAGGAGTTCGGTCGTGCCAGCCGAACGCTTGGAGTGCGCGAGTTCCGTGCACGCATTAATTGCCCCTTGCGCAATGCCCAAGGCAACTGCCCCCAGTGGCACTCCGACTGTTCCATAAAACGGATACTGATAGAGTGGCCCCTGGAAATGCTTGCCATGGGGTGCCCTCCCAGCGCCGAACTGCCAGGAGTACGCCTCGGGCACAAAGACTTGTTCAATCACAATGTCATGACTGCCAGTCCCAACTAGGCCGCTCACGTCCCACGTATCGAGGATAGTGACTTGTTTGGTCGGCATGAAGACCCCGCGTACTTCCGGCTGCCCACTCTCCGTCAGGCGCATCTGTTCACCGTCGAAGACATTACACAGCATGAAGATCCAGGACGTATGCTGACAACCACTTGCATAGGGCCAGCGCCCACTCACCACATAGCCACCATCGCGGATGATGGCCTTGCCGTGGGGAAAGACGACGCCAGCGGTGACCACCTGGGGGTCTTTGCCGAAAATCTCTTCGACCGCGTGGTCAGCCATGGTCGGCACGAACGGCGGGTTGGTACTCGCAATCCAGGTGCACCAGGCGGTCGCTCCATCAATACGGGCAAGGGCTTCCATCACTTGGCAGAACGTCAGGGGATTAACCTCAAACCCGCCGAGGGTGCGGGGTAGGTACAGTCGGAAGAATCCAGCTTCGGCCAGCGCCGTCACGACCGGTTGGGAGAGTCGGCGATTGCGCTCGGCTTCATCGGCATACTCGCGAATCAGGGGTTCGAGCCGGTGGACAGTGCTCAAGAGCGTTTCAGTTACTTCTTGTGCTGCCATGATGTTGGCCCTCCACTGAGATTTGTTCCAGCGTCCTAACGTCAAAGCGCACCGCGAGCTGCCCAGCCGTGCCCTTTCGGCTTCATTCCAAACCGCCACCGGGCAGCGATGCAGTGGCACGCTTTGTTGGGCGGCGTCTTACGTATTGTCTACCTCTTGCTTGAAAACCACTTCCCCTTGTGACTAGCGCCTCTTGACCCGTGCGGCAATGTGTTCGGCAATCATTACCGTCGTTAGATGCGTGTTGGCTCGGGGAATCTCCGGCATTACTGACGCATCAACGACTCGTAGTCCCTCGACGCCAATCACGCGGCAATCAGGATCAACCACGGATCGGGGGTCGTTGAGGGCTCCCATTCGGCACGTCCCACAGGCATGCCAGAATTCGCCGCCCTCGGCCATGAGGCACTGCTCAAGCTGGGCGTCAGTGGCAAAGTCGTCCGGTCCCAGGCCACTCATACCCACGTGCACGGCATCAATGATCGCCTTCATAGCGGGATGGCGGGTGAAGGCAAACAGCCGACGCACCCCGTCACGGAGTCGTCTCAGATCTCGCTCGTCAGAGAGCATACGGAAGTCAATCTCAGGATCAATCTCAGGGTCGGTCGTCGTCAGGTGTAACCTGCCAGAGGAAAAGGCTTGCATCACCGACACTCCCAAGCCGCCGTGCGAGAGGCCTAACGGGCCAAAGCCGTACAACAGGTTGGCCGGGAATAGTACCATGTCATTGGCTCCAGTGCTGGACAGACCTGAGGAATAGCGAAGACACGCATTCGCCGCGCGCTCGTGAATAGAGGTTGCTTGGGCTTCCGCACGCAAGTCGAGAATGAGAAACAGCGTCGGATGTTCACCAAGGTTACGGCCTACGCTTGGAGAATCAACCACAACGGCAACGCCCAAGGCGCGCAACTCCTGGGCAGGCCCGATCCCGGAACGCCAGAGAATAGCGGGCGAGTGAATAGCGCCTGTACAGAGCATGATCTCGTGAGCATGTTGTAATGTCCATCCAGCAGTTGTTCGTACTCGGACGCCTACGGCTTTCTTCCCCTCAAATGTGATCCGATCTGCGAGCGCATTGCCTACGATCGTCAAGTTGGGGCGGTGGCGGGCGGGCTCCAGGTAGGCATCATTCGTGGACACGCGGGCGTCCGCCCGACGGTTCATTGCCCAGGGCGACACCCCTGTACTCTGAGGTGCGTTGTGATCGTCCGACCAGTCGTAGCCCAGCTCAAGGGCTGCGGTGCGGAAAGCCTGATCCACGATTCCCCATTGCTCGACAGGCGCACGATAAATCGGAATAGGGCCGCCACGGCCATGATACGATGCATCGCCATAATTGACGTCATCTTCCAGGCGGATGAAGGCGGGAAGCACCTCCGCACTTGACCAGCCGGTACACCCCAGTTCCGCCCAGCGGTCAAAGTCCTCGGGCAGGCCGCGAATCGCAATCTGCGCGTTGATGACTGAACTCCCGCCTACGCCACGGCCCCGGAGGTAGAGTCGCGGGGCTTGTGCTTCGGTGCGGCGGGCTAAGAGTCTTGGCCAATGATATCGTTCGTCGGAAAATAAAGGAAAGTGGTTCGCACTCCGAATCTTTGGCGGTGTGTCAGCGGAGCGGTAATCCGCTCCAGCTTCTAAAAGCAAAACGGACACTGCAGGATTTTCCGACAAGCGTGCGGCGAGTGCTGCTCCCGCCGAACCTGCACCAACAATAATGTAGTCGTATTGCATCGGCTCTCCCAACAACGTGAGGACAAGAACACAACAAAGTTACTATTCGTAAGGACGCGTCACTTGCGCAGCCCAACGCGCCCAGTCACCGTTTGCTGCCCACACCGAAACCTTGTGGGTTCTCCCCAAACCGCAAGCGGGCGGCAATACGGTGCAATGGATAGTTAGATGACACCCTCTCATTCTTCCATCAGCCACCCTATGATAATTCGTCCAGAAGCGCCTGGCGTCTTGCAAATCTTTCGTGTCAAACCCTTCGGTGAACCAGTCGTAGACTTCAGATAACACCTCGTGAGCTTCATTCCTTCTGCCTTGCTGCTGCCATAGGCGAGCCAAGCTCATTATAGCCCGCAGCTCCAGCGACTTCGCTTGTTGTCGCTGAGCAACTTCGATTGCCTTGAGAAAACACACTTCGGCTTCTGCCTGCGCGTGGGGATTGGGTATCGGGGGTTGGAGGCTGGTAACTTGAAACTTGGAACTAGAAGCTTGAAACTTTTGCCATGTTAGTTCCCCCCTCAGCCGGTATAGCTCGGCCTCGTGCCAGCGCTCTCCAGTTTTGTCCACTATAGCTAGCGCCTTATCCAGTGCCTTCAGCCCTTCTTCGCCCTGTCCCGCTTTCCCATATGCCTCGGCTAGTCGGAGAAGCAAATGTGGCCAGTTGATCTCTGACCCCGTAGTCCGATAGACAGCGAGGCCTTGGCGGATCTGAGCAATACCCTCCGCTTCCCGTCCCTGAGCCGCTAGCGCCCAGCCCCGTTCGACCGTGCCTCCTGCTAGAAAAAATGGAAACCCCTGCTCAGCGCAGAGGGTAATCAAGGCCTCGGCTCGCTCTTGAGTAGCCTGCACTTCTCGACATCTTTGATGGAGCCATACAGCGTGTCGCAGAGCGAAAGCCAAGCTGTAGGGATGAGCAAGCTCCTGAGCTAAGGCGACAGCTTCATAGATCCTCTTTCGAGCTTGGTCCGGGTAGCCGAGAAACCAGAGGGCTATGGCTGTAAAGGAGAAGCAAGTTACTCCAGGGTCCTGTACGGCACGGAAGGCGTGGGTGCGGCGCTGCTGGAGGTCATAGAGGGAGATTCCTTGCTCCACATGTCCTCGGGCTAGGGCAAATTCACCCACCCATAAATGGCATGTTCCTAGCACCTCGTGCGCTTCTTGTAGGAACAGAGGGTTTTGTAGGCGCTGAGCTAGGGTGAGGAACTGTTCCGCGAACTCGCGCGCCACCTTAAATTCTGCCCGTGCGAAGTACAACATCCACAATCCCCACAGCACAGGGAAGAGCTGAGAGGTCTCGCCCCCCTGCAGGCACAGCTCACGCGCACGGACGTATGCTTTTTCCACTTCCGGGGCCGCATAACCCTTCGTAGCCATTAGC